>ENA-ORXM01000562-ORXM01000562.1-marine-metagenome-genome-assembly--contig:-NODE-562-length-63331-cov-6.131770_pt1 | contig 63331 bp, 39 predicted proteins | sample MGYA00237867_ERZ511480 | MGnify/ENA primary metagenome ERZ511480 (study PRJEB26309, sample SAMN06266103) | marine metagenome | isolation source: Algal blade | place: United Kingdom:Sidmouth, United...
AAGAATTTGATTAAAAAATTTGATGTGCGTAAGAGCGTGGGCCTGGTGCGCAAGGGTTTTGAGATGGGACTGTTGTAGAATTTGTTACTCCTTTTCCATGAAATAATCCATAACTATATATATCTGATACACTCATTAAAATAATCTTAATTAGAAACATCAAAATGAAAACCTTAAGCATCCATTTATTTATTTTTCTCTTAATAGCAAATTTCTTGTCTGCTCAAAATTGTCTTTTAGTCCCTAATCAATATGATCCATTTACAGGGCAAGCGTCCATAGATGGTTCTACTGCTATTATTGGCGAACCAAATTATTATAGTACTGAGATCAAAATTCTTTCAGAGACTGGAGGAGTGTGGACTGCAGATCAAATCATTACAAATCCAGATACAAATGCGATTTCCTTTGGTGGAAGTATCGACTTATCAGGAGATTATGCCATTGTAGGTGCTGATAATACAGCTTTCTTCTTGAAAAAAACAGGAGGTAATTGGATAGTTCAGCAGCAAGTGTTTCACGACAATCCAAGTTCGTTTTCTGCATTCGGCGCAAAAGTCAAGATTGATGGAGATATAGCCATTGTATCTGCTCAATATGACTCGGATTTGTATTCCTATATGGGTGCAGTTTATGTCTATAAAAGAGATGCCAGTGATACATGGAATCAAGTCCAAAAATTATATCCTTCTGGCCAAACAGGAAATAACTACTTCGGTGATATTATAGATTTAAAAGGATCAAGAATAATTGCTGCATGCGGCAACTATAGTTCATATTTGAGTGGTCAAGATGCTGTTTTTGTATACGAAGAAGATGCATCTGGTATATTTATAGAAACGCAACAGATTGATGAACCTTTAGGCCTTAGCTACCTTGGTTCTTTAGCACTCAGTTCTAACCAATTGGCTATTACAGGTGCACAGACCTTTTTTTATGAGCTGGATGGTTCTGGACAATTTACCCATTTTCAAACTGTCCCAATACAATATCTATTAGATTTATCAGACTCACGTGCCGCTTTCCAATCTGAGGATTATGATTATAATACGACAACTTCTTTGTGGGAGCTTGCGCAAGACAGAGGGAATTATAGTTATTATGGTGAAATTTCTGGCGATAGAATGATTGCTAGTGGGTTATTCTATTCTTGTGATGCCAACCTTTGTTATGCACGCCTTTCAACTTATAACAGTAGTTTAACGATTTGTTCCGCATTTCCAGAGGCTTCTTATCCAGTTGAAATAGGTGGAGGGACAGGTCCTTTTACGCTTGGTTTCGATACTGATGAAGATGGGATAGCTGATGATGTGAGGACTGGCGTAGTCGCAGATAGTGTTTTGACTTTTACTTTTGTAGATACGACAGTACTCACCCTAGTTTCAGCCTTGGATGAATCTAATGGAAACTTTATGTGTTCTGTAACTGGATCGCTGGTATTTAATTTTGTGGATAGTCCAGACTTGGTCCCTATGGGAACAATAATGAATTCCTGCCCAGTTGATTTTGTAGACCTTACTGCTCTATCATATACAGATAATAACCCTGTTTCAGCAGTAGATACAAATGCCTATTATTCATACAGATATATTAATGGTCAGCTTATCCTTAATCCTGATAAAGTTTGTGCGTCAGGTTATGTGGTCGTTACTAAGGTTTCTCAAGGTTGTTCTGATAGAGATACCGTATTTGTAGACCTGCAAGATTGTGGCACAACTTACTGTTCACCTTCTCACAGTCAATGGGTACAAAAAACATACTATAGTACATTATCCGCTTCTGGTGATTTTCTGATCGTAGGACAAGATAGAGAGAATAACAATTCTGGGATTGCAACATTATATCATCAAGACGCCAATGGTACCTGGATTGAAATTGAAGAATTTGCACCTAGTGAGGGTGCCGTACCAGGAACAGATAATGACTACTTTGGAAGGACAGTATCTATCGATGGAGATTATTTGGCTATTGCTGCTTACGGAGATGATGATCAAGGAGGTGCCGTATACATGTATGAAAAATCAGGAAGTACATTTGTTTTTGTTGAAAAACTTTTAGGGGGAAGCAATTTTGGGTACCACCTAAAGTTAAGTGGTGATGAGATGGTAGTAGCTAATACTGGGAGTTATGGTTCAACGGTGTATGAAAGAAATGCATCAGGAAATTGGATTGTAAAACAAACTTTAAGCGTAGGTGGTTATAGATATTTTTTTGGACAAAGCATTGAATTTAATGATGAGATTATTGCTTTAAGTTCATTGCATAACAGTCGAAACGATTCTCTTTATGTATTTGAAAAGGATGGTTCTGGCACTTATGTTCATGAGCAAAGTATACCATCACCAGTCAATAATAGTTATTCATATTATGGCAATAGGACAGCTGTTTCTAATAATAGAATTGCTACCACTTTACCAGGTACTTCTAGTGAAGGTGTTTATATATATGAGAAAGATGCTAGTGGGACATGGATTAATATGGATACTATTTCTGCGCTCTTACAAAATGATAATGATGTAGCCTTGGTTGATGATACCTTATTCGTTTCTTATAATTACCCTATTGATCAATACATTTATGATGGTGTATCTTGGGATTTAAAAAAATCTATTTTTCCACACGAAGGTGGACCTGGATATTCGAGAGCAATGGATTATGAAAATGGGAATTTATGGACAGCAACCTTTAGTGCGGTCGAATATCTGACCTGTGCGGATTATGATTGCTTAGCTCAATTTTCAATTGAAGAGTATCAGAATTGTGATACTCCTAGTAACATACCTATAAGAATAGAGATATCTATGGGTAATGGACCTTATACAATTGAGATTGATACAACAGGTGATGGTTTGACAGATTGGACGGTCAATGATTATTACAGTGGATCTACTTTTTATGATCAACCTATTGGCATTGACACTTTCACTTATGATTTGATTTCTGTAATAGATAATGGAAACAATAGTGAGGTGTGCAGATTGGGTAAAGGCTTAATATATATTGTGAACCCTACACCAGACTTATCACCTGTGCCTCCTCAAACCAATGCTTGTCCTTCAGGTACTTTTGATCTTACTGCTGTTACACTTGTTGATAATAATCCAGCCTCAAGTGCTTTCGCGGCAGAATATAGTTACGCACTAGTAGGCTCTTCTACACCTATCGCTGATCCTACTCAGATAGAAGTGGATGGAATTTATAGAATCACAAAGTCTATTGGATATTGTTCTGATTATGTTGAATTCTTAGTTGATGTTTTAAACTGCCCAGGAAATTTATGTAACCTTCAACCTTCAGGTATTTTTTATCCAGATACATTAGCTGCAAATACTCGCTTTTCAAATTTTGAATTTGATGGAACGACTGTTGTTGCAAGAAGACAATATCTGACTGGAGGAGCAGACTTATTGTACATTTATGAAAAAGACATCAATGGTTACTTTGTAATTTTAGATACCATTGTAGAACCAGCAGCCTCTGCAAATTTTGGATTTCGATATAAAGTTTCTGGAGATTATATAGCTGTTGGTGATAATTATGATTCTACAAACGGAACTAATACCGGAGCTGTTTACATGTATAAAAAAGACGCTGGATCAGGTTTGTGGAATTTTGATTCAAAATTAATAGGTTCTGATGCAGGTGTTGGTGATTACTTTGGCGTAGACGTTGATCTTGAAGGCAATAGAATGGTGGCTACTTCTAAAGATTATAATTCAGGGATAAGAGGTGCGATCTATGTATTTGAGTTGAATGGCAGTGGGACATGGGTAGAAATAGATAAATCTATACCAATGACGACTATGACAAATAGTATAGGAAATAATGTAGAATTGGATGGCGATTTTATAGCAGTTGGAGATACAGGTTATAACGGGACAGGAGGTGTTTGTTTGTTTAAAGACGATGGCAGTGGCAATTGGATAGAACATCAAGTCATCGTACCTACAAATGGTGGACCAGGAGACTTTTATAGTCGAAATATGTCCTTCGATAGTGGAATATTGGTAGTCGGTTCTCGTCAAAATGATTTCTTCGCTAATAATGCAGGTGCCGTATATATATATGAAGAAGATAGTGGAGGACAATTTGCCGAAGAACAAGTGTTACACCCACCTGCACCTGTCTCAAATTCATATTTTGGAAATGATGTTTCTATTTCTGGAGATAGGTTAGTAGTAACAGAACCGAACTCTGATGTTCGGGTCTATACTAATTCAGGAGTTAGCTGGACAGAAGAGCAATACTTTGATGTATCAGGTTCAACTGAATCTGTTAGAATTTCTGGTGATGATTTATTGGTTGGAATAATTAATTTTCACTCAGCCAATAGTCAAGGAGGAGCTATCAGATCATATTCTTGCGAGCCCGCAGTTTGTGCAGCTACTATTTATGGGAATAGAGCTTCGTGCAATATCACTACTTACTTCAGATTTGAAGCTTATGGAGGCTTAGGTCCTTACTTAGTAGAATTGGATGCTGATGGTGATGGAATAGCAGATGCGGTAACACAGCTTAATAATAACTCACTCAGTTATTTGAATGTGACAGAAAAAACAACTTTCGATCTGTTAGCAGTGACTGATATTGGAACAGGAAATGAAATTTGCAATGTTTACGGGTCTGTCACCTTAGATAGTCATAATTTAGATCCAGGTGAGATTACCTCAGATCAAGAAATTTGCAGTGGAGATAATGCAGCGGTTTTAAATTACTCGACATTGCCTACTGCCACAACTGGCATAGGTTTATGGCGCTGGTATAAAAGAACAGCAAGTACAAATTGGTCACTCGTAGCTACAAATGGTTCGACTTACGATCCAGGTGTCCTAACTGAAACAACCTTTTTTAGAGCTCAGGCTTACGCCAATGTCTACTTTGGTTCTGGTTGTAATAGATATACAGATCAGATTACAATATTTGTTGGAGACACGGCTTCACCTGAAATTTGCGATGGTTTTGACAACGATTGTAATGGATTGATTGATGATGGGCTGGCCTTGTACACCTATTATCAAGATAGCGATAATGATGGCTTTGGGGATATAAATATTACAATAGATACTTGTTTAGCTGCAGCTCCAATTGGTTGGGTTGTTAATGATACAGATTGTAATGACAATTGTAATTCTTGTTATCCTGGTGCTATTGACTATTGTAATAACATAGATGAGGATTGTGATGGCATAGCCATGGAAAATTGTAATTATTGTCCAGATATCGAGATTACTTCAATAACGATAGATACAGTTATCACCTCAACAAATAGAGTAGAATATACTGCTGTACTAACAAACGTAGGTGTGGACACTGTATTTATGTCGCAAAGAGGGCTACAGCACTGGTACAGTGATGATAATATAATTTTTAATGGAGATGAATTTGGAGCCGGTGGATGGGGGTCTAATGTTTTTGGAATAGACACGGTTCCACCTGGACAAGGATTTAGCTATAGTCTATATTCTACAAATTTCAATTTCATAAATGATCCTACTCCTCATATAATAATTGATATTACTGGGTTTGATTGCCAGCCAGCAAACAACATAGTTATACAAGAGGTAGTTTGTTCCACTTGTCCTGAATGTGATTATGATATTGCAATTATAAACAATGATATTATTCCTGTAGACACCTTTTCGGATTATATATGGAGTGCTAATCAATACATGATAATGTATGGTAGTGTTTTATCAGGATCCGGAGCAGATACCCTTGTTGATCTGACAGCTAGAAATCACATAACCTTAGGTCCTGGTTTTGAAGCAAAACTAGGTACAAATACTCATGTTTATACCCAAGGTTGTGATCCAGTAAATTTACCTGTTGCACCTCCGCAAGATGAACCCGATTCTAGTGCAAAAGCTATTAATCAAAATGTAGAAACAAAGGGAAAAGAGGAAAAGATTGAGCAACCTTAAAGGATAGATTATAAACGGTATAGCGGTGTAGAAAAAAAAACACATCGCTGTACCGTTTTCTATTCAAATTGCTTTAAGCTTGATTAGATAAAGTTTTTTCAAATCATTACATCAAGCTTTTGCGTGCATCATCAAATCCCAAATCCCAAATCCCAAATCAAAAATTAAAAAAAATCCCAGACCCCGTTAATATCTAAAAATCAACCGTTCCATCTTACTTCTAACCGTTCATCAAAACATCAAAATAGTCTAATATAAAAACTGGATATTAAGGTAAAGTCAGAAAGTTCTAGCATATGGGTAACACTTTTATTGTTAGAGCACTCTTAATAATAAAATGAGTCATGCTACATAAATTAAGCATGGTTTATCAAATTCTTTTACACTCAACTATTCAAGATGTACACTGCACAATCTGTCAACAATTCAGCAAACGAAGAAAAGCTTCGGATTTTAATCACTAAACGTGAAGCGCAAATTTTAAAACTTATTTCATTCGAATTTAGCGATCGCGAAATTGGAGAACAATTATTTCTGAGTCACCACACCGTTCATAGCCACAGAAAAAATCTTATGGAGAAATTTGAAGTGCGCAAAAGTGTAGGCTTGGTAAGAAAAGGATTTGAGTTGGGTCTTTTGTGATTTAAAGATAAATTAGAAAACGGTATTCCGCGAAACCCTGACACCCTTGACACCTATTTTCAGATCTCTTCACTAGGGTTGAGGTGACTTAAACTATAGAAGGCATTGATCCTTGGTAGAGCTTAGGATTACAATCGTACTTGTACTCATAATTCAATAGTATTTTTAATACTATACAAAATTGATTTCTCTAAATCCAATAATCCAATAATCCAATAATCCAATAAATCCTATGAATCCTGATTCTGCATTTAAAAGTGGTTCAAAGAGTGTCTAGTCGCCCCGATTGATATCGGGGTTCATTCATTCACTTTCTTCTGACTTAAATAATTTCATCCACGTATAAAGAGTAAATCTGTGCTGCCGCAAAGATTGTCTAGTCGCCCCGATTGATATCGGGGTTCATTCATTATCTATTGACATTTAGTCAATAGATTGCTGCGCACCATTCATTCATTCATTTAATAATTTTATACACAGACAAAGGGGTGTAATTTGTGTTAGCCACTTTAACAAAATACATGCCTGGTCCTAAAGATGTCAAATCAATTTCAAAAGGTGCAGAAGCACCTGTATGATCAGAGACCAATTGACCAGCACTGTCAAAGACTTCAATTGTATAATTTGTAAAATCACCATCCAAAATCACTTTATCTGTAAATGGATTGGGGAAAATTTGGATGCAATTATTATCTGTAACAATATGTGCGTTGGTGCCAAAATCAAACAAGTGACCATATTGAGGAAGCACTTCTCCAAATTCTAAAGCGCCTCTATCAGGCATTGCGTCATTGACAAACGTGTCATTTAAATTATCTAAACTTTCACCACTGTCAATAACCGGTGCGCCAGATTTTGGCATAAAATTGCGTTGGCTAGGATTATATTCTACGGGAAAAGGATCGGGAAGTGCAATGTTTTCAAAATCAGAAAGCACAATTTCAAGAGCATTGGATTCTAGAATGACACTGCTTTGCAAAGTAGGGACATCAGCATATCTGACATTATTCCACTTAAACCATTCTGTTCCAGAGCCACCTGCGCGCGTAGAGTAATAAGCATCGTAATCCCAATCGTCTGTGCTTCCTGCGACAAGACCAAACAATTCAAAACAGTATCTTGTACCCACCATTACATTGTTTCTGTAAAAAGTATTTTGCCATCCATTTGGAGAGGATGATGCATTTTCATCACTAACGGTTGTGTTATGAACGATGACCAATCCCGAAGGTCCGCGATTCATTTTAAATGCAGAAATTTCCATGTTGAAAAAAATATTTCTGAACACATATGCGGGTCCACCAAAAACAGGCGCAAGACTAATGCCTGCTCTTCCATTAAAACACCTGTTGTTATAAACACGACTATTAGAAATCATTCCATCAACTTCTATCAAATCATCTACTGCATTTTGAATTTCATTATTGTGAATATCTAAAGAGTAGGAAACTTCATATGGCGGGCCATCAGTCGATACGCCATCACCAAAATTTTTAATGGTGTTATAACTCACGACATTATTATTGCCTCGAATATCTATTCCGCGCTCAGACGGAATACCAGATTGAGGCCAAGCCGTATTGCCGATTATCAAATTGTTTGTAATGTATTGATCTTGTTCGCTGCCGTTATCTCTTCTATTCACGTATCCATAATCTACATCTTCGATGATGTTATTTCGCACTGTCATAAATTGAGAATTCTGTGCATCGATTCCCCAGGTGCCATCTTCAATTTTAAAACCATCGATAATAACGTAAGCGATTGTAGATGAAAATTGACCAATGGTGACGATTCCTGCACTTGTGTTGTTGCCGTCAATTATCGCGCCGTGTATTACGTCACTGATAAAACTTATCGGTGCATTTGCTGTGCCACTTGTCAATAAGTTGAATGAAGCATATGTTCCTGATGCTACGATAAAGTGATCACCAGGCTGTGCATTATTAGCTGCAGCTTGAAGTCCTAAGTATGGCGATGAAGGTGTTCCTGATCCGCCTCCGTTTCCCGGAGAAACATATTTTATGGAACCGTTAGAAGGTTCTGGAAATGTTTTAGTGGTGACACTGTGGTCTGTCGTTAAGTCGCCTCCGTCAGGATCGGTTAATGTACATCTGATATCATATGTTGTGCCGGGTTCTAATAATAAAGCACTGCCTGCATGAAAATTTCGAGTTGTTGAGTTGCCATCTACAACCATTCCTGGGAATGCACGCATCGACATAGCTGCGGGTTTGTAATTGGAAGTGCCAGATTCTTTGAACTCAATATTTAATGTGCTATTCAAGTTATCGTCATTTTGAATCTCATAGTGTATTCCTATGTTTTCAAAGGTCGCATCAAAACGTATGGCACCTGCAACTACTGGGTTTTGTGCATAACTGATATGAGTTATAACCAAAAAGCTCAATAGAAAATGAAAGGTCAAAAAAGTATTTTTCAAATGTGGCATGTGCAATGTTGTTATAAAGGTGAAAGATAAATGCTTTGGTGAATAAGTCTGTAATGGTTTACCCGTGATATATATTATAATAATTTAAGTATTTGAAATTTGATACAGAAGTGCTGTCCCTCTAGGTTTGATTGATTAAGGTTTTTGATTTCACTAACAAAAGTGTTTTTTTCTAAGTCTTGTTTGGTTTCAAATGGGACTCTCACACAATGTGTCGTTCCTCTGGAGCTTAGTTTTGGTCATAGAGGTTGGTGTTACAAAGGTGCCGCCCCTTTGGGGCTAGATAAAAAGTGGTCACTCTCTTTATGCCATGTTTTCTTTCAATATAATAAGTTATAAGTTCGAAGAACTGTCTAGTGTTTACACAAAAGCTCCGTAGGAGCGACACCTTTGTAATAGCTAATAGTAAAAGAGACAAGCTTCAGAGGAGCGACATCTAAAAAAGCCCATTGAAATAAATACTCATTCTCATAATTAATTCCACACTCATTAGACACGCATCTAAATGCGTTCTCTGATAGAGATTGTTGTATAGTTTAAGTTGCATTTACCAACATTGTGCCGTATATTTCAACTAAATTTAACCGAGTTAACCGACTTTTTGTATTTTTGTAAAAATTAAGATAAAGATGATAGGCAAAAATCTGAAGTATTTAAGGAATAAAAATAAGCTTTCACAGCAAGCACTATCTGATATATTAGATATCCCTCGTACGACTTTGGGAGATTATGAGCGTACAAAAACAGAACCTAATATAGCGATGCTGATAAAAATGGCGGATCATTTTGATGTAAAAGTTGATGATTTAATTTCTGCAGATTTAAGCTTAAGCGAATATGAAGTCATGAAAAATAAAGTCATGCGCGTATTAGCTATTACTGTCAACGAAGATAATGAAGGCAACATTGAGTTGGTAGACTCTAAAGCAGAGGCAGGTTATTTGGACAGCTATCAAAATCCAGAATTTATAAAAGAATTACCGCGCATACAATTTCCAAATATTCCTTGGGGAACCTATCGCGGATTTGAAATTCAAGGGGATTCTATGTTGCCTATCGAGTCAGGGAGTATCATCATTGCATCTTACATTGAGAATCTAAATGAGATCAAAGATGATCGCACATATATCGTCATCAGCAGTAACGATGGTTTAGTTTATAAACGCGTAAAAAAGGATAATGAAAACAAGCAAATTGTTTTGAGTTCTGACAACGAAACTTATCTCCCTTATAAATTAGATTTTGAAGAAGTTAAAGAAATGTGGCAGTATTATGCGCACCTCAGTTTCTCTGATGCTAAAGCTTCCGGCGAAGTTTTAGTTGATGCCCGCATCAATGAAATTCAAAAGAAATTAACGGAGCTGCATCAGAAGTTTGCATAAGAATTAAATATTGAAAAACTATTCGTTAGACGAGGTACCGATAGTCAAGATTTCCAATTTTGATTTTATACACTCAAAACTTTCGCTGGTCGAGGTATCCACCTCGATCCTATAAAAATCATGATTATCGTCAAGATTCCGATAGTCGAGATTTTCAATTTTGATTTTATACACTCAAAACTTTCGCTGGTCGAGGTATCCACCCCGATCCTATAATAATCATGATTATCGTCAAGATTCCGATAGTCAAGTTTTCCAATCTCGATTCCACCCGCTCAAAACTTTCGCTGGTCGAGGTATCCACCCCGATCCTATAATAATCATGATTATCGTCAAGATTCCGATAGTCGAGATTTTCAATTTTGATTCTATACACTCAAAACTTTCGCTGGTCGAGGTATCTACCTCGATCAGTAAATGATCATGATTGTATCTTGATAAAATATCGATGTAAATTCATCTTCTTTATAACACCAATCTTGTAAACATCGCCTAACGGAAGGTAATTCATTTTTAGTCAAAATCTTTTCAGTAAATATATCTTTCCATTTAGTACATTTGCGCACTAAACAATAAAACATGAGCTTATTAACTGTTGGTACTGTTGCATTTGATGATATTGAAACACCTTTTGGAAAGGTTGAAAAAGTAATAGGTGGTGCATGTACATATATTTCTTGGGCAGCTTCTTATTTTACAAATGATATCAGATTAACATCAATTGTCGGAAATGATTTCCCAGTTGATGAGATCAAGCATTTGGAAAGTAGAGGCGTGAATATGGATGGCTTAAAGATTGTCAAAGATGGAAAGACTTTCTTTTGGGCAGGGAAGTACCATGAGAACATGAATCAAAGAGATACAATCACAACAGACCTTAATGTGCTTGATGATTTCGATCCAGAATTACCAGATAGTTACAAAGACAGTAAATATATTATGTTAGGCAATTTAACGCCTGATATTCAGTTGCGTGTTATGGAGCAATTGACAGCACCAAAGTTGATCGTTTTGGATACGATGAATTTTTGGATGGATATAGCTATGGATAAATTAAAAAAAGCTATTTCAAAAATTGATATTCTAACAATCAATGATGAAGAAGCGAGACAATTGTCTGGCGAATATTCTTTAGTCAATGCTGCCAAAAAAATATTCAAGATGGGCCCTAAATATCTTGTTATTAAGAAAGGAGAACACGGCGCTTTATTGATGTCTAAAGATCAAATGTTTTACGCGCCAGCCTTACCTTTAGCTGAGGTCAAAGACCCTACAGGCGCTGGAGATACTTTTGCAGGTGGCTTTATGGGTTATATAGCCAAAACAGATGATGTTTCTTTTAACAACCTAAAGCGTGCAGTGGTCTATGGCTCCGCAATGGCATCATTTTGTGTCGAAGAATTTTCGTTAGGAAAAATGAAATCCTTAGATGATAAAAAAATCACTGAGCGTGTTAATAGTTTTGTGGATTTGACATGGTTTAATGTCTAAAGTATAAAATTAAATATCCTAATTATACTTCTAAATTACTTGTTACTTTTCAGCTTATTGTCTTAGTCGACTATCTAGCCTTGCTCGTCGATAGGGTGAAACTTTATGCTTGAATCCTGTTGTTATGGAATCAAACAAAAGATTTAACATGAGCTTGTTTAGAGTAATTTTAGCTATAATCTTTCCACCTTTAGCCGTTTTGGACAAAGGTTGTGGATCGATACTAATCACATTTTTATTATCACTTTTTTGCTGGATTCCAGGTGTAATAGCGGCACTTATAATAATTAATAGGTGTCCAGAGAATACTAGACTGGTAGATGATTTTTAAGTTTAGACCTTTGTGGCTTTCGCGAAAGCTTATACAATTAAAGTTTCAGCCTTCTGATAATCACAGGTAATAAAAATAAATCTGCAATTACAGCACTGATAAGTGTAACAGAAATAAGCATACCAATGAGAACACTCGGCAAGTTTTTCGAAAATAGTAAAATTAGAAAGCCAAAAAACAAAATCAACGTTGTGAAAATAATAGCTTTTCCCGTTTCTTGAAAAGTCACCAATAAAGCCGCTTCTCTATCTCCTAATCGATCTTTTGCCAATTTATATTTACTCAAAAAATGAATCGTATCATCTACGGCGATTCCAAATATTATTGCAAACACAATTGAAATCCCAGCCTCCAAAGCAATGTCCAAATATCCAATTAATGCCGCTGCAAATACCAGTGGTATAAGATTAGGGATCAAAGCTATGAAAAGCATTTTCGCATTTCTAAAAAGCATAGCCATAAGCAAACTCACAATAAGTAAGGCAATGCCTAAACCGTATAATAAACTTTCTCTGACAAACTCAGAATTTTTATCTAAAATTAGTCCAGTACCTGTTTGCTTAAATTGGATGACATTGGGATCTATATTTTCCGCAATCCAATCATCAATTTTTTTGCCCATCACTTTTATGTTTTCTGCACCTACATCTTTAACCTTCGTACTGATACGTGTCTTCCTTTTATCTTTACTAATAAGAATATCTGCGCCCATTATGGGTATGCTTTCTATGAACGGAGCGAATTTTTGATATTGATTTTCACTAGGCATTTTGTAGGAGTCGTAATTGTTGCCATTGATAGCTTGGTTTATACTTTTTATCAAAGTTGCCATGGAAAAACCTGTTTGGATTTCATCCTGAGATTTTACGAAAGTTTCCGTTCGATTTATAGCATCCATAACTTCATAGTCGTAAACTTCATATCCATCTTGAACTAACCCTGCAAGTTCTAAAGGTCTAAATCCTGCATAGTCTGCTTCAAAAAACTTAAAATCTTCAGTAATTTTTGCGCCGCGTGGAAGATTCATATCTAGTTCATAATTGGTATGAATTTTTGACATGCCAAAAGCACTGAGAACTATAAAAAGTAAAAATCCCCATAGAATGGCCTTATCTTTTTTTAGACTTAAGTGATAAAATTTTGTCAGCCAATTGTGCCACAAGTCCGTCCTTAATTCTCCTTTGATGAGTTGTTCTTTTTTGAAAAAACTCATCACGGGACAAGTAAAAGTGATGATAACAATATATGCGATAATTACACCTGCAGCAGCATTTAGTCCAAACTCCTTTATAGGTACAACTCTCGAACTTAATAAAGTTGCAAATCCTGCAGCTGTAGTCAGGGATGTCAAAAGTGTAGCTAAGCCAATCTGTTTTATGGTCACCTCTAATGCATCTTTTTTCTTCTGGCCTTTTTTGAGTTCATCAAAATACTTGGTCATGATATGAACGACATCACTTGTACCCACTATCAGCATGAGGATGGGATACAGCGCTGCCATGAGTGTCATTTGTCTACCAAATAATGCAAGCACTCCTAAAAAGATCAGCAAACCCAAACCAATAGATCCTAGGGCAATAAGTATACTAGTCCATTTCTTAAAAATCATGACCATTATAATCCCTATCAATAGGCCACTTACTATTGTTGACAATACAATCTCTCGAAACTGCATGTCAGATAATTCTGACTGAAAGTAAGCCCTTCCCAGCATGTGATGATTTTCCAGATCATGCTTCAGAAATAGCTCCTTGACCCCTTCCATGATGGCGTCACATTCTTCAATTTGGGTATCATCAACTGTTTTAAGTATTACAACTGTTGAATTTGCTTTAGCACTCATAAAATTGTAGAGAATGCGTTCATCTCCTATGAGATTTACACTGTCTTTCCGGAGTTTTATTAAATCATTCAGGTGCACTGCAGGCACTGCAGAAGGACCAAACGGTGTTATGACAGGATATTTGAAATCAGGCAGTGACTGAACCAACTTGACATGCGGAATGTCTTGTGCATCTCTTGAGAAAGCTTTTACTTTCCTTAAAAAGCTGGTATCAAAAATAGAAGGTTCGTTTTCAAAGGCAACTAGAAGAAAGTTGTCGTCTGTTTCAAACTCTTCGATAAATTCTTGAAAATATTCTAAATCAGGATCTCCAATTGGAAAAAATTGCTCAAAATTAAATGCAAACTTTAAAAATGGTAGAAATAACAAGCTAGCCAATGCGGTGATTACAGTAGCAATTATTAAGGTTTTTCGATGTTTGTAGTACGTTTCAAACCACATTAGCCTACTAACAATAAAAAATCTATTTTGATTATAAAATATACAAGTTTATTTATGATTTATAGAGACTTTATTTTTAGTACTAAGCTTCATCAGAGATTTTTAAATCTATAGCTTTTATACATTACTTTTGTTATCGTGTTAAAAGCATTTTATACAAAAGATAAGTTGGAAGCTGGTACCGACGAGGCGGGGAGAGGTTGCCTAGCAGGACCAGTTTTTGCAGCAGCTGTCATCTTGCCTCGGAATTTTACTCACCCATTCCTAAGAGATTCCAAAATGCTTAAAAGTGTGCAGAAAGATGAGCTGTACAAATTGATAAAAAATGTAGCAATAGATTATGCCATTAAGAAAGTGACGCCTAAAAAAATAGATGAAATAAATATATTGAATGCTTCAATATTGGCCATGCACAAATCCTTAAATGCTTTAATAACTAGACCAGAATTTATCCTTGTAGATGGTAACAAGTTTAAGCCTTATAAAAAAATTCCATTTGAATGCATCATAAAAGGGGATGATAAATACTTTTCAATAGCGGCAGCTTCTGTTTTGGCTAAAGTGAGTCGAGATAATTACATGAAAAATCAATCAAAAAAATATCCTTTTTATTCATGGGAAACAAACAAAGGATATCCCACACAAGCACATCGTCACGGTATTAAAACACATGGAATAACGCCCTTGCACAGAAAGTCATTTACGCTGTTACCTGACAATAGTCAGTATAAATTATTTGAATAAGTCAGATTGGCCAATTTGAATAAGCAAAAGCATAGGATCCCTTCTTGTAACCTTCCTGACGCGCTTGATAATTCACTCTCTTGATTTACCAAACCAAACTCTCCAATAGAAGATAAATTAGCAACGTTGTGTGAATTTCCTTGTCACCTTGGCTCCATGTTACCTTGTGTTAATTAATAGGTAATCTTCACTAGATTAAGGTCGTAGTTTTTTTCACTCGGAATTATAATCGAATTGGAGCTGATTTGAATAGCATCTTGAAATCGCAATTTCATTTCTTGTCCCATAGTACTTAATAAACTATTTCGCGCTATCTTACCTGCAGGATCCATAAGGTATTCACTCACCGTATTGTTTCTTTTTATTTCATCATTATATATAAACCGCATTCTTGAAGGTGTTTTCATGACAAAAAATGATGAGAAAACACCATCGTCATCCTGAGAAAACTGTTTTTTATATAATACTTTATACCAATCCATTTCTTTGTCGGGATTAATGTTTGTGATCACAATGTCATCATTGTAGAAATCAACCCAACCTCTTCGAGTGTAAGGATTATAATTGTCACGCGGGTATGAGGTCGTATTGTAAGGATTACGTCTGGAAAACTCTCTTTTAATTTCGGATATGAGAAGTACACCACCATCATTTCTAAAAACCAACTCCTTTAAGCTCAGGTCATCTAGAACTTTTGATTTACGCTTTTTTCCTTGTAGAATATCTTCATACAACCGTTCTTGAAATGGAATAAAAGTAGGAGATTCCATGACCTGTAATTGATCAATTGATTTTTTAATGAGATAAAATCCTTTGATTTCTTTTCCTCTTTTTTCGGCATAGGTACCACAAATAGCTAACTCATCATTGCCATTATCATAATCAATATAGAACTCCCGCTTCTGGAAATCTTTAAAATCAAAATTAATAATGTATTGCAGGCCAGTGAATGGATTGACTGAAAGGAGTTGTATGTCTTTTTCAAATGAATCATTGTTTTGAATGACCATGAAAAACCTGCCAGAATCTGTAAGTAAAATATCTCTAAAATTTCTGCTTCTTTGACCTGCAATTACAAATATTTGTTGCCAAACTATTTTTTTTAAATTTGTATCATACAAGTAGAACATGTGCTGCTCTTTGTCGTCTTTAGTTGAAAGTAAAATTTTACTTTTATCCTTTGAAACAGCATGTGTAAATCTTTTCCTTATAAGTTTTTTAGGAATCTTGACCAATGTACTGCTGTCTACCATAATAACCCTTTGGTCATAGGTACGCTGTTTAATGATCATTGTATCATTTTCAAAAAAACCGTATAAAATTTGAAAAGTGGAATCTTGACCAGAGATGGTAAATACATCAATTTTCTTTTTCTCAAATTGCAGTTCCGCATCCATCGTGTGTTCCATCTCAGAATTGAATACATCTATTTGCTTAGTGAAGCCTTTGTCACGATAGATTAAAATACGGTCTTGAACTTTACCTAGAATATCGTATGAAAAGTAATTGCGGATATTCAATTCGCTAGACACAGCGACTTCTTGTGCATCCGCACAAAACGGGCACAGAAATAAAATAAAAAAGTAATATGGTTTAAATATATTTTTGATGTTTCTTATTGACAGTTAAAAATACATATACTTTTACTTTAAAATCAAACAATATATGTCGGCTAGAAAGTTAATTGAGTGTGTTCCTAATTTTAGTGAGGGCGTAGATATGTCTAAAATTCAAGCGATTACGGACGAAATAGAGAAAATTGAAGGTGTTAAGTTGCTAGATGTCGATCCTGGAAAGGCGACAAATAGGACGGTTGTAACCTTTGTTGGAGAGCCAAACGCTGTTATTGATGCCGCATTTATGGCGGTAAAAATGGCGGCACAGGTTATAGATATGTCTAAGCACAAGGGCGAACACCCGAGAATGGGGGCGACAGATGTGTGTCCATTGATACCGATATCTGGTATTTCTATGGAAGAAACTGTGGAATATGCCAAAAAATTGGCTCAACGTGTAGGAGAGGATTTATCAATTCCTATCTATTTATATGAATCAGCCGCGCAAAAGCCAGACAGGAAGAACTTGGCTAATATACGTTCGGGTGAGTATGAGGGCTTCGCCAAAAAAATTCTTAATCCCGATTGGAAACCAGACTTTGGCCCCGCTACATTTAATGCTACTGCAGGTTCTACTGCGATAGGTGCCAGAGATTTCCTTGTGGCGTATAATGTAAATCTCAATACAACTTCTGTCAAACGTGCAAATTCTGTAGCTTTTGATGTTAGAGAAAATGGACGGGTTAAACGTGAAGGGCATCCCATTAATGGCACAATATTAAGGGACGCAGAAGGGAATGCGCTGAGGTCACCTGGATTATTAAAATCAGTAAAAGCTATTGGATGGTTTATTGAAGAGTACGGGATTGCTCAAATATCAATGAATTTAACAGATATAAAAATTTGTAGTCTGCATAAAGCATTTGAAACTGTGCGTGAATGTTCTAATCTAAGAGGCATGCGTGTGACAGGTTCTGAGTTGGTAGGTTTGGTGCCAAAGAAGGTATTGATTGATGCGGGTAAATATTTTTTAACTCAGCAACAAAGATCAACAGGTATTTCAGAGGATGCGATAATTCATATTGCTGTTAAATCATTAGGCTTAGATGAATTGGCACCTTTTGATCCACAAAAAAAGGTGATAGAGTATTTATTAGAAAGTGATAATCAAAGACCTTTGGTTTCTAAAGATTTGGTCGCTTTCGCGAATGAAACAGCGTCCGATAGTCCTGCACCGGGAGGCGGAAGTATTGCAGCTTACGTAGGTGCGTTAGGTATTTCATTGGGTACAATGGTTGCCAATTTATCTGCTATTAAAAAAGGATGGGATAATAAATGGGAGCACTTTTCAGATGTTGCTGCCAAAGGCCAAAAGTTGAAAGATGAGTTATTATTTTTAGTGGATGAAGACACCAATGCATTCAATAAGATTATTGAAGCCATAAGATTACCTAAGGCAACAGAAGCAGATAAATCTGCTAGAAAGAATGCCATTACTGAAGCGACAAAATTTGCCATAGACATTCCTTTGCGCGTGATGCAAACTTCTTTTGATAGTTATGGTCTATTAAAGCAAATGGCAGAAGAAGGGAATCCGGCCTCAGTTTCTGATGCAGGTGTGGGTGCCTTGTGTGCACACACTGCCGTTTATGGTGCGTACTTAAATGTCATCATCAACTGTCAGGGTTTTGACGAAAAGGATTTTGTAATCGCCAAGATGAAAGATGCTAAAAAGCTGTTGGCAGATTCAGCTCAAATGAAAGATGAGATTTTAAAGATCACAGAGGATAAGATCAATACTTAAAAAATGACATTCGATTATTTTTTGGATACTATTAATGCCAATCAAAAAGAGATAATCGAGTTTATGCACAACATCTTTTTATCCTATCCTGAGGTTGGTCATAAAATGCGATATCGTATTCCTTTTTATGATCACAAAACGTGGGTGTGCTATCTTAATCCCGTTAAGCCGGATAAAGTAGAGTTGTGTTTTTTAAAAGGAAAAGAACTTTCAAATGCCCAAGGTTTGCTCGATGATCGTGGACGGAAAATGATTTCTGGTATTATATTATCGGATTTAAAATCGATACCTATTGAAGAGATACATGTGCTGTTTGCGGAGGCTATTATGTTGGGGGAGATGTGAGTTGTATGTCTTTTATAAAGATGCGTTATTAGTCCTCAGCCCTAACCATAGTGCACTTGACTACGACATTTCTTAAACATAAGTCCACCTTCACATGTGCAAGGACTATGGCGGCCAATTTTTATTTTACTTTTTGTGCGTTTTCTCCCAGACATGTCATGTTTAAAGATCCGTTCTAAAATCATATAGTTCAGGATGTTTCTTTTCTAGCCACTTAGGTCGTTCAAAAAAGTACCTCGCTTGTTATAGAGAAAACCGCTACACGATTCGTTGCACGGTAAGGGTTAATTTCTGATTTCTGTGTTTAAATTTTATCAATCATTTAGTTTGTGCTATGATTTTGCACCGAGTACAGTAGTAATTTTCACCAAGGATTTTGGATTGATAGTATCCTATTCCCAAGGACCTTTTTTTGTGACATTAACAAAATGAGCTTGTTGTATAGGTAGCGCTTGCTTTTCGTATCGATAAAGTCCACCACCGCCGCCTACCCATAATCGGCCTTCTCTGTCTTCAAAAATAGCTTGCACAGCCCTAACTTCAAGGCCTTGTTTTTGACTGTAATTGGTAAAGGATTTTCCATGGTAGCGATATACACCATAACCTTCAGAGCTCAACCAGATGTTTCCCGCTTTATCTTCATAGATTTCACAAACTTCATTGTTGCCTATACTATCATTTGAGGTGTAGTTGGTAAATGTTTTTCCATCATATCGACTAACTCCTCCATATCTTGTTCCAAACCACATGTTGCCTTTACTGTCTTCCATTATATTGTCCACGCTGTTATCTGACAATCCATCTTTTTCAGAGTACTGCGTAAAAGTTTGACCATCATATTTAAAAGCACCGAAACCATTTGTGCTGAACCATAAGTTTCCTGTCTCATCTTCTGTTATGGACCAAGTGGTTCCGCTTGTGATGAAATCACCTGTCACTTCTTCAGGATATGGAAGTTCAAAAGGTGCCCAGTTTTGCCCATCAAATCGAAATATGCGCGCTGCCGAACCAGCCCAAATGTTACCTTTGCTGTCAGCATATATACTCCAAAATCTTTGTCCTCCAAAGTATTGCTGATCGCTGTAATTGGTAAAATATTTTTCGCCTTTATTGTTACTTGAGTAATCATATTTCACTACGCCTTGGTCTGTAGCAAACCAAATGTTTTTCTCATTATCTTCCGTGATGCCTGTAATTTGATATCCATTAAATCCTTGTGCAGTTGAAAAATAGGAAACGCTGTCCCCATCATAATGTGCGACACCATAGCCATTGGTGCCAAACCATAAGTTTCCATTTTTATCTTGGAAAATATTTCTGATATATTCTGCTATCTGTTCACCAGATTGAGAAGATGGAATAAAGGAAGGATTTTGGGTTTGAGTATTTACATTTTCTTTCGATGAATTTAATTTTTCATGCCCGATACAAGCACTGACAAAAGTCAATAAGAAAAGTAATGGAGAGATATTTGAGGATAAGTGAAATATGCTCATGTAACAATTTTTATTTCTAAAGATAGGCCAGAGAACTTTCACATAGAGCTATTCAAATGTAATAGTTTGTAATTGAATTGTAAATATGCGATGATTTGAATCATGACTGCAATTATACTATCTGTATACCTTGTTAAGGAGTACTCGTTCCACCAAATATTTGTGATACGGATAATGATGGTGATATGGACAATGTAGATAATTGTCCAGATGATTTCAATCCTTTCCAAGAAGACTTTGATAATGATGGTTTTGGTGATGCTTGTGATTCACAACACAGTCCCACTCAACTTCATGAGGTAAAAAACAACATGTATCTGAGTACGAGTTACACGGGTATAATACTTACAGATTCAAAAGATGCTTGCTGGGTGCTTGTTGTTCAGGAGGATGGTAGTTTGAAAACGATTTCTGCAGACTGTCCTTAAAAAATTATAGAAAGGTTTATTTATTCAGCTTACGCGGGCGCTTAAAAATCGGAACTGTTGAGCAAGGTTCTCCATACATGATGCTTTGCGCGAATGGTTTCAATTTGGCAGTGACAGCGGCGTATGCTGATGGCGGAACGGGTTTATTGCTGCAGCCCTTAATGACAACTCTAGATTCTGCATATTCGGATGCATCCAAATTGTTGATCACTTGGCCGTAGTGATATTTAAGGTGCTCTGTTTTTGAGCCCTGAAAAATCTCTTTGGCTACACCTTCAAGATAAGATGAGACAAGCATATATGCCCAAACCGGTATGATGGCATCGTTTGAATTGAAAACCAAAACAATTTTATCAGCGTATTGTGTCCAGTCCAATTCTTTTAGTGCTGTACGAAAATCTTTTTCTTTAAGAATGAGCTCTTTGAAAAGATAAGGTTTCAAGTCAAATTCAACTGTAGAAGCAGTAGGATAATATTCTTCCAGATTTAATACTTTTATACCGCTGTTTGCAATGCGGTTAACTAAAGGTTTGTCAGTATTTAGATCTTTTGTAGACATTATTCTTCTTCGTTTGATTTGTTATCATTACCATCTAAAACTAATGTATCCTCATCTAATGCCTCAAGCTCTACATCTTCAGAATTGTTTGTTTCTTCTTCAGATATACTCTTTAGTTCTTGCTCTTCTAATTTCATTTCAAAAAATATATCTGCAGACATATCCTTTGCCTCTTGCTCTTCAGCATTGGTTTCAACAGCGGCATCTTCAGATGTATCTACAACTTGTTCTTCAGAATCATTTTCAACAGCAATATCTTCAGCGACTTCATCTGACATTTCTTGATCTTCAATTAAGGTATCAACATCTTTAATTTCTACTTTTTCAGAGTCGCTTTCCGCTTCTATTTCAACTTGTGAGTCATTATCCTCAATATCAACTAATACATCTTCTTCTTCAGAAGTTAAATCAATTACTTCAGAAACAGTTTCAGATGGATCTTGTTCAAACTCATCTTGAGTTCCGCTTACTTTTCCATCACTATCAATTTTGACATTTGTGTCAGAACTACTCTCTCCATCCATCATGCCAATAGCATTATCCTCATTAATTTCTAGCTCTTTTAATTTTGGTAATTCATTGATACTACTTAGTCCAAGGTGATCCATGAATTTTTGAGTTGTCCCATACAAGAGCGGACGTCCAGGTCCTTCTGCGCGACCTTTCATTTCGATCAATTCTTTCTCTAATAATTTCTGAATGCTGTAATCACAGTTAACACCTCGAATAGCTTCAATGTTGGATTTAGTGGCGGGTTGTTTGTAAGAAACAATAGCCAATGTTTCAAGAGCGGCTTTCGATAATTTCTTTTTTGACTCTAATTTTAAATATTGACTAATGAGAGGATGGTAAGCTCCTTTGGTCATAAAACTATAACCACCATTGATACAAATTACTTCAAATGAATAATCTTCACTTTTGTATTTTTCGGTTATAGTTTCTATGGCTGCTTCTATCTCTTCCTCTTTAACCTTTGACTTAAAATGTGTGTTTAGAGTTGTTTTCAGATCTTGCAAATTCAGTGATTTGTCTGTTGCAAAAATCAAACTTTCGATATACAATGCTAGGTTCTCCAAAATCAGTTAAAATAAAAAAATGAACAAAAGATTTATAAATAAAATTAAGAGGATCAAAGGTATCCAAAAATGATGATCAAACGTTTTTTCTTTCACAATTTCATGATGAATTATTTGTGGCGTCACTTTATAATTAAATTCCGAATCTTTTTTATTTAGATCTAGTTCAATCAGCTGATTTTCAATGTAAAAGTTAAATTTTTTGGAGTCTTTTTGGTTAAATTCTATCATTACAATTTCACTATTGACAAAAATGACCAGGTGCCTAGATTTGTCTCCATGGTACATATCAATACTGTAGGCTTGACCAGTTAATGAATAATATTGCCAATTTAGTTGGGCCATGCTTAGATTTAGCGAGAATTAATGAAACCTAATTCTAAATCTTAAGAATTATCAACAAAAAGACAATCAATTTTATCTAAAATGTCTCTTTTTGTATGAAAAAACTTCAATTGTGCCTCATTTTGATGGAATTTACTATTTGATTAAGAAGAGTGTATTAAGAATAAACCATCCAAAACTGAATTTATTATCTTAAAAGAAATAATAGAAATGAGTCCTGAAGAAAAGCAACAATTAAAAGAGAAAATAGAATCATTGATTGTTAAATATGAGCATGATATAAAAGAGACCGAGAAAATGACTCAACCCATTACACCTGAAAATTCATTGGGAAGGATAAGCAGAATGGATGCGATCAATAATAAAAGTGTAATGGAAGCTTCTTTGCGTAACAAGATTTCTAAGCGTAATAAATTAAAATCGGCTTTAATTCAAATTGAAAAAGAAGGATTTGGGGCATGTCTAAATTGTAAGAAACAAATCAATCCAAAGCGATTGATGTTTATGCCTGAGAGTACTAAATGTATACATTGTGCGGGGAGATAAAACTATTTTGAAACCTTGCTGAGTTCCATGGGGATCGAAGCGCATTTTTTTGCCATATAATCCATCATTTCTTTTACTAAATCTTGAGCTTCAGGATTTAATTTTTCAAATCTACTTTTGTAAACTTCTTGAATTGCTTTTGTTTTTACAGAGCTAATTTTTTCAGGGACTAAAGACAATCTTTTTTCTATATGTCTCTGTTGAAAAGAGTTTTTAAAACTTATCAGTTGGTTGTCTATTATAGGTTGGGCTTTCTCGATTTCTTTTTTTCTAAAAATTAAGTTCTCTTCAGCTATAGATTTTAATGATTCAATATCTATATAATCAACATTGAAATTATCTACGACATCGTGTGCAATATTTCTTGGCACAGCAAGGTCGACCAATATTTTTTCAGAAGCATCTTGATGCAACATCTTGTTGTAGGTTTCTACATCGATAACAATTTTATTTGCTGATGTACAAATAAATATGATATCAAATTTACCGTTAATTTTATCGAGTTCATTAAGGTGAAGCGCAGGGGCTGATAATTTCTCTGAAAGTATAGATGCATTGTCAATACTTCTGTTGTAGATGGAAATATTATTGAACTTATATTTCAATAAAAACTTACCCACCAAGGCGTTTGTTTCACCAGATCCCACTAAAAGTATGCGTGCATCTTTTGGAGGATTTTTGGCAAGAAAAGATTTAATAGCCAATGAAACGACCGACAGTGATTTTTCACCGATCTGCGTTTGATTATATATTTTTTTGGCTGTAGCCACAGTGATTTTCTCCAGCATCCTCATGTAATCCCCAGTCAATTGAGATTCTTTGCTATTATTATAAGCTGCTCTAAATTGTCGAAAGATTTCTCTTTCACCCACAACCAAAGAATCCATGGAAGAAGCCAATTCTAATACATGTCTAACGGCAGTTTCTCCACTATACACAGAAACGAATTTTTTAATGCTTGTAATCGTCTCATCTTTAAGATCTGGATTTACTTTTTTAAAAAATTGCTGCAGAAAAGATTCATTTATTGATTGCGCACCATAAAATATATAACTGACCCTATTGCAAGTTTCAAGATAAATGCATTCACTAATGTCAAATGAGGCTTTGATTTCTTTAATGACATCATATTTTGACTCGACGCTTTTAATGTAGAAGTTACCAATATCATTGACATCGAGATTGTGATGTGTTACAGTGATGACTTTATAGTGAGAAATCAAGCTCATTGACCTAAAAATACTAGTTATATAGGCTTTAATTGTCATCACATTGTAAAACAGAAATTGTATAAATCTCTTGAATTCATGCGTTTAAAATAATTAGAAGTATAATATTTGGCATTTTACCCATATTAGACTGTAAATCCCTTTTGAATTGTAGTTAAAAAGTATTTGCTTTGTTTTACAGAAGTCAATGCCTATCAAATACACATTCACCATTTTTCACAAAACTCCTCCGTGTTAGGTTTATTTAGAAAGAATCTATTTATCAATTTGATATTATTGCTGCTTTTTACAGCAGCCCTAAGATCATATTTTTTCATATCTGGAGAATCTGCCAAAGTTGATTGGATTTTTAATCAAGTCATAGACCTCAATTCTTTATTAGGAAGTAATATTATTCAAGTAATAGCCTCTATTATTTTGATAGGCTCGCAGGGTATATTGCTGAGCAATTATGTAACAGAGCACAGGTTAAGCAGAGAACTGTCTGTAATCACGGGAGCTATATTTATACTATTTGTTTCCAGCATATTGGAGCCAAAGTCCTTCTCTGTAATTTTAATCGCTAATTTGTTTTGTGTACTCAGCTTTGGTTCATTGTTTAAAATCTACAAAAGATACAAACCGATAGCTACCATTTTTAACAGTGGGTTTTATTTAGCAATTGCAACAGTATTTTATATTCCCTACATCATATTTTTTATTCCATTAATATTTGGACTATTAAGCTTGCGCAGTTTTAATCTTAAAGAATTCTTCCAATTGCTATCTGGATTTATTTGTGCTTATTTTTTGATAAGTGTTTTACTATTTAATCTAGATGGATTGAGTTTCTATTATGAACACATTGTAAGAGGTTTTTCTTGGCTCAGTTTTGATTTTTCAAATCTGCTAGGAGAGGTTAAAATGATTTTGCTCACCATAACAACAGTAATATTATTTACTTTTCAAAATTCACTTAGAAAGAAAAAGAAGTTTGATGCTATTAAGAAAATCGAATTGGTTTATTGGGCATTATTTTTAGGCTTCTTAATTTTGTTTTTCACCCATAGTGACACTAATGATAATTTGATTTTATTATCATGTCCAGTGGCTATTTTAGGTGGCTTGATAATGGAATCAAAAGACAAGAAAATGGTTAAAGAATTTGTCTTTGCTTTTTTGATTGTAGCCTATGTCATTTTTGTATTTGGACTTGTCTAGCCTTCAATGTGCTTCTATATTTTCGATGTATGATCGAACTCATAACAATTGAAAACACACAATAGAGCGTAAAATAGATGATGCCAGGCGATAACTTAGAATAATTAACCGTCTCCAAAGTATAGGAATTAGATTGACCAGACAAATCTCCCAATTGTGAATTTATTAATCCATAAAAACCAATGTAGGACATAAAAATAGCTACTACGAAGACATCAGCCATACTCCATTTGCCTAGATAAAATATAACTGTTTTGACTATTACGCTTTCGCGAAAAGAAGCCTTGAGCACAAAGAAACAAGTCAACAACATTTTCATAAAAGGTAATATGATACTGAAAAGTAATATCAATAGTCCTACTAATTTAAGATCGACGCCTCTGCCTTGCAAAAGCGTTTGGGTAACATCTAGTATACTCTTGCTTTGAAAATACATAACCTGCTCATTGAAGTGAACATTAGAATCCATAATTTTAAGATCAACAGTAGACAGGCGCGCATCCAAATCTATCATAGGCAAAGCCAATCCTATAGCCAAAAATACAGTACAAATTATTGTCATCCATAATATTGATTGACTAAAGCTACAAACAGATTTCCCTAGCAAAAGAATTAGTAAAGCCGCAAACAATCCACCCAGTGACCAAGTGATCCATTTCTTTTTTAAAACACTAATATCGTTGACCTTGACAGTTAATAGATTATTTAAGTTTTCAAAATTTTCTGTTTCGTATTTATCTAGAATGGGTTGTCTTTGATCTGCCAACTTTTCTCCGGCTTCTTCTGTAATCATCTTACTGATTTGATTTGTAATAGCTCTTTGGAGTTCGGGCGTTTTCTTTTTTAATTCGATCATTAATTGATCAGCAATTCCAGGTATTTTAGATTTGAAATCTATTTGATCAATTTGTTTCTCAATGCTTCCTTTAAAAAGACCCATGAGCATTTTACCAACTGAATTTTTACTGTTTTTGCTTTCGTTCATGAGAGACTCAACCAATTTGCCAGATACAAAATATTCCTCATGAAGGTCATAGAGATATTTTTCCAGTTCTTTTTTTACAGATTTAAAGTCACTAGCTTTTAATTCAAATGATCCCGCTTTAGATTGTAAAATGCTGAATATTTGCTCCTTCCAGATACCTAGATTAAACAAGCCATACTTGATTTTATTAACCTCTGCGTAATCATATTTAATTTCATTTTCAAGTTTAGAAATATCATATAATTTAAAAGCACTCCAAGAAGAGAAAGCAACCGCAATGAAAACCAATAAGGAGATGACATGTTTCATAGGAATGTTTTGATGTTATAATGATGTTATTTGCATAGAAAAAGTTACATTAATTATCTTTATTTAAAATTATTTAAAATTGACAGAAATAGACATTGAACAGCTAAAATACCCCATTGGCGATTTTATAGCACAAGAACAATATAGTCTTAACGAAAGAAAGGCTAGTATTGATATCATCGAAAACTTGCCTAATAAACTAAAATCTACAATTGAAGGATTTTCGGAAAGTCAATTCAATACCGTTTATCGACCAGGTGGATGGACGGTGAGGCAACTTGTTCATCATTTGGCTGACAGCCACATGAATAGTTTTATTAGATTTAAATTGACACTTACCGAAGATGTACCACAATTAAAACCTTATTTACAAGCGGAGTGGTGCAATATGCAAGATGCGAAAACCTTAGACATTGCTCCTTCAATGTTAATCTTGGAAGGGGTTCATTGTCGATTAACAAAAGTTCTTCGAAATATGACGGATGCTGATTTTAATAGAAAATTGTATCACCCAGAAATGAAAAAAAAATTAGATCTCAATAGAATTTTGGCTTTGTATTCTTGGCATTCAGATCATCACTTAGCGCATATTACAGGATTGAAAGAAAGGAAAGGGTGGGTATAGAATGGGGTCGATGTTTCATGGAAACTCGGTATCGAGGCGTGATCGTTAAGTTACAATTGTAAAGAATATTCAAGTGATAAAAAATATACCTCATTGAAATATAAAATATTATAGATGTCTTAGCCATATTTTTTAAAATGAAAATCAGACAAGTATGTACCCCCACTTATATCTTATATCTCATAACTTATAACTCCAACAGCCAATATGAAACTAGTTTATCTTCATAAACGAAAAAGCCAATCCAAAAACAGCACTCATAACTCATAACTGTCACTTATATCCAGCCGCTTGCAACGAAAATAACTCTGCATACAAATCTTTATTCTCCATCAACTCCTCATGTGTACCTTGTTCAGATATGGTCCCATTTTTTAAAACAATAATGCGATCTGCCATTCTCACCGTAGAGAATCTATGTGAAATAATAATGCTAGTTTTATTTTTAGTTAAACCCATAAATCTTTGGAAGGCTTCGTATTCTGCTTTCGCATCTAGTGCAGATGTTGGTTCATCCAATATCATAACTGACGCATCTCTAATATATGCTCTAGCCAAAGCAATCTTTTGCCACTGCCCACCGGACAGATCTTGACCTTTCGTAAAACGGCGACCGAGTTGTTGATCATACCCATTAGACATTTGAGTCACAAATTCATCTGCTAAAGATTGTTCTGCAGCAGATTGAATGGCATCTTGGTTGTCAATTTGTGCAATGTCACCCACAGCAATATTTTCCCTAACATTGAAATCGTACTTTATAAAATCTTGAAAGATAACACCAAATAAGGCTTGATATTCTGCTTCGTTAAATTCATGAATATCTTTACCATCAAGTAATATTTGACCCTGTGATGGTTTGTAAAATCTTAATAGTAATTTTATCAAGGTTGTTTTGCCTGCGCCATTCTGGCCCACAAATGCCATTTTTTCGCCTACATTTAATTTAAAATTTACTTTGTCTAATACCCATTCTTCTGATCCTGGATATTTAAAAGAGACATCTATAAATTCAAAACCTGATTGTATTTTTTCAAAGACATGAAGTCCTTGGTTTTCGAGATTGTCGATGGGTAAGTCAATAAAATCAAAATAGTCCCTCAAGTATAATGCACTTTCTGATATTCGCGTCAAGCGCGAAAAAATACTTTGTATCGTGTTACGCAGTCTATTAAACGAACCAGATAGAAATGTCAAATCACCGATGGTGATCACGCCAGCGACGGCTCTCAAAATAATTAACACATAAGCGCCATAATAACTTAAAGTTCCGAATAGATTAAATAAAGCACCATAAGCTGTTCGGCTAATGGCTAAGCCGCGATTGATTAAGTAATATTCGTGAGATAACTTTTTAAATCTTTTAGAAATAAATCCAACTAAACTGAATAGTTTGATTTCTTTGGCTGTGTTGCTATTCGCACCGATGTATCGTAAGTAATCTAATTCTCTTCTTTCTTGTGTCCAGCTTCGGGCGATTGAATATTTGGTTGTACTAAAGTTGAGCTCGTTAATAAATGAAGGAATAATACTGATGATTAAAAGTAAAATTAACCATGGTTCAAAATAGATTAACCCCGCGATTAGCGAGATAGCTACAATCAGACTTTGTATTTGACTGAGGATATTGGACATTAAACCCACACGACCATTTGTTTGTGTTCTGGCACGCTCGAGTTTGTCATAAATACTTGGATTTTCTAGCTGAGAAATACTGAGATCTTTTGTCTTTTTTATAATCTCGACAGAAGAATAGTTGGAATATAAATCTCCTACAAGGCCATCCGTTAAATTGATTAAGCGATTAATGAGATCTGAGACGAAAACTATGATCAGTTCTATCCCAAGATACCACCACAATTGCGAGAGATCTGTGCCTGTCCCAGCTTTGGAATATCCAGCTTGTAAGATAATTTCATCTATCAATAATTTTCCTACATACAAAATGAGGATAGGAGTCGCGGCATTGAAAAAACGTGCGAGGGCATTTACAAGAAAAACGCCTTTACCACTATTGTATATTTCTGTGAAAAACCTCGGAATGTATTTGATAGAAGTGAATCCACCTTTCCAGTCGACCTTTTTTTTCTCTTTAATTGATTTGAACCTTCTTGACATGTATATTTAAAATGAAAAGAAGGTGCATATTGTTCAATAAATTAATAGGATCAACTCATTCAGTATCACCAAATTTTTCTTTAGCAAACTTTTGGAGATCAATTACTTTATCAGATTCGTCTACAATTTCTTTACCTAGTAAAGTTTCAAACATATCTTCCATTGTTACTAAACCTACATTTGTTCCAAATTCATCATTGACAACAAAAAGATGTTGCTTTTGCTTTGTCAGATTCTTAAAGAGCTTAGGTAAAGGCGTCGTGTCAACAACAAATTTGACATCTAACATAATGTCTTTAATTTGTTGATCATCGCTTTTTTCAATCAGACAAGAGAGAATGTCATCCTTCAAGACAACACCTGTGATGTTGTCCTTGTCCCCTTGGTAAACAGGAATTCTAGAATATGTCTTGGGAGGAGTATCATTTTTAAATTCGGAAATTGTTGTTTCTTCTTCTAACATAAAAGCAACTGAACGTGGTGTCATAATATCACGAACAGTCATTTTTTCAAAGTTCAAAAGATTGCTTATGATTTCTGATTCTTCATCAGAAATAGCACCACTGCTTTCGCCCACTTGAGTCATGGCCGCAAAATCTGCTCTGCTTAAAACAGATTTATTTTTATCGTTTTTGAGTGACTTAGTAATCAACTGACTAACCCAAACTAATGGTGCCAAAATGAAAAGAAGGAATCTTATTGTTCTTGTTGTAAAAGGTGAAAGCGCTTTCCAATTGTTAGCGCCTATTGTTTTAGGTATAATTTCGGAAAGTATCAAAATAGCCAAAGTCATAACAGTAGCAATAATAGACTCGTAACTTAATTTGAAAAAATCACCAAAGTGGATATAATTCTTACCAAATACATCACCCGCCATAGCACCGACACCAATAGCACCGACAGTATGTGCAATCGTATTTAATGTTAATATGGCCGAGAGTGGCCTATCAATATCTTTTTTGTATTCACTTAACAGAATCCCTGTTAAGGTGCCAGCTTGCAATTTCTGATTGACAAATGAAGGTGTTACACTTAAAAGAACAGCTTCTAAGATTGAACATAAAAATGAAAAGCCTATCGAAAGCAAGAAAAATAAAATAAGTAGCGTCACTTGATGTGTTATTTTTGTGATGTAAAATTAAGTATTTTACTAATATGATCTTTAAAATCAGACTATTAGCTATCTTTTGACGTAATAAACTAAGAAAGTTGCTAAAATAGCTTTGACTAATGCCATTTTCCAGAAAGGATAGAAGCCATATTCAAGTGCTTTTTGAAATCCAAACTTAAATCCTAGGTGGCTCAAGCCAAAAATAAAGAGCACAATTGTAGCTGCGAGGAAGATGAAAAGATAATGAGGAAAACTTTTCTTTTCGATAAACTTAAGTGTTGAGGCAATAAAAAGAGAAGAAAAGGCAAAGCCATATAGAAACCCTCCGCTAGGACCCATCATTTTTTCTATTCCTGATGTGCCATCTGCAAAAACGGGTAAACCTACTATGCCTAGCAAATAGTACGCATTTATTACAAGCAATACTTCTTTAGGCTTTAACAGTCCAGCGACTATAAAAATGACTAAACTTTGTGCAGTAAAAGGGATGCCTGCTTCGCTTATAGGCAAGGTAAAACTGATATATGAGGCAGCACATATTGCGAGTAGTGAAAATATTATTTTTAGCCAGTTCAAGTTTCTGTTTCTATGCGCTATTATTTTAGCTTTGCATGTAATATAGTAAAATGCAAATACTTAGATATACACTGCTAATTATCATTTTTTTCTTTTTGTCATGCAAAGAAGAACAGGCACCTATGGACCACAGCCATCATCATGGTGATCCTGTTCAAACTGAAAAGACGAGCAATATTACTATGCCTGCCGCTAACATAGAAATGGCATCAGAACTTCAAAAGTTGAGTCAAGAGACCAAGGCTATAAATTCTTATAAGAATTCTTTCAAAGCAAAAAAGATTTTTGAGCACGCTGTTAAATTAGATTTTTCTCAACGTATTAATCAAACTGTAAATGGCGCATACCAATCTTTACTTGCAGGTAATAATAATGATGGAATTGCAGCCATCAATGATGTTAAAAATGCATTGAAGCAAAGTAATCTTACATTAAATGAAGCCAGTCAAAAACAAATTGATCAAGTAGAAGCTGTACTTTATTTTAGAAAAGGAGAAATTGAAAACTGCTTGCAAAATCATAATGAAGAATCTTGCATACTTCCATTAAGTGAAAAAAGTTACCACACCTTACCAGAAGGTAGTACAAAGGCCATTCAAATAATTGAGCAAATGTTGGGTCAAGAAATGGATCTCAATTATGTATGGCTCTTAAATCTTGCACATATGACCTTAGGAAATTACCCTGAGTCTGTACCAAAGAAATACTTGGTGCCATTAGGTGCAGATGAAAAAAGCAAATTATTACCAAAGTTTAAAAATGTCGCCTCGTTAATAGGTGTTGATGATAACAAACTTTCAGGTGGTGTTGTTATAGATGATTTAAATGGTAATGGTTATCCTGATATTTTGGTTTCTTCATGGGATCTTGATGATCAAATGTTTTTTTATATCAACAATGGAGATGGTACTTTTACCAATAAATATAAAGAAGCAGGACTTGAGGGAATCACTGGAGGGCTAAATATGATTCATGGAGATTACAATAATGATGGTTATGAAGACATATTTGTATTACGTGGGGCATGGATGCCATATGGAAAATTCCCAAATTCGCTATTGAAAAATAATGGCGATGGTACATTCTCTGATGTTACAAAAGAAAGTGGGATTTATTCTTTACAGCCGACACAAACGGCCAGTTTTGCAGATTTTAATAATGATGGACACTTAGATGTTTTTATTGGTAATGAAGATTATTCTAATGAAAACTTTCAGTGTGAATTATTTTTAAATAATGGCGATGAAACTTTTTCAAACATTGCGGCTGAAGTTAATGCCAATGTAAAGGCTTTTGTAAAAGGAGTAACCACTTCAGATTATGATAATGATGGAGACATAGATATTTTCATTTCTATAAATGGTGAGAATAACGTCTTGCTGAGAAATGATAAAGCATCTAATAGCTTTGGTTTTAATTTTAAAAATGTTTCTCAACAAGCAGGTATTTCTGGTCCTGTTGAAAGCTTTCCTACTTGGTTTTTCGATTATAATAATGACGGATTTGATGACATTTTCGTTTCTAGTTTTTCTATGAAAAGCTACAATAACCTAAGCGCTGAATATGCAAAAGAGATGTTGAATTTGAAATATTCTTCAGAAACACCTGTACTTTATCAAAATAATGGAGATGGTACTTTTACTAATGTTACCATAAGAGTTGGTTTGGATAAGGTGTGTTTTACTATGGGTTCAAGTTATGGCGACTTAAATAATGATGGATATCTGGATTTCTATTTAGGAACTGGAGAGCCAGATTTGAAGGCAGTTATACCAAATAGAATGTTTCTCAACGAGGGAGGAAAGAAATTTGAAGAAGTTACCATGCAAGGTGGATTTGGTCATTTACAGAAAGGTCACGCTGTTTCATTTGCTGACATTGACTTTGATGGTGATCAAGATGTGTATGCCGTTATGGGCGGTGCTTACGAAGGAGATGTTTTTTTTAATGCATTGTTTGAAAATCCAGGCAATGAAAACAATTGGTTGAAACTAAAATTAGAAGGAACTAAGACAAACAAATCTGCATTTGGAGCAAAAGTTGAAATTGTTTTAAATTCTAATTCTGGCACACGCAGTTTGCATAGAAGAATTTCTTCTGGAAGTAGCTTTGGGGAGAATCCAACTTTGATAGAAGTGGGTTTTAGAAAAAATGAAAATATAGCTGCTGTAATAATTGACTGGCCTGTAACGGGTAAGGTGGAATTTAAGAATCTTGAAAATAATAGTTTTTATAAAATTACAGAGGGTAAGACTGACGTTGAAAAGAAGAAACTTGATAAGTTTGATTTTAAGTTAAACGCACACCACCATCACCACTAAATCTACTTTAATGAGAAATTTGTTCGTGTTATTGTTGTTAAGTTTTATTTATCTGGGTTGCAAGAACGATACAGATGTAGCCCAAGTTGATAAAAAAACTTTTCAGCAACCTTCATTTGAAAAGTCTTTTACATCGGATGGAAAATGGCAATTGGATTTGATTTTTGAAAAACCCAATTTTACATCAATAGGTATATCACGTTGGAAAGAATATTCTATAATATCTGATTCTGCATCAGATATCATTTACACAATTGATACACGTGCGAGAACACTTTTTGATTCTACTTTGGTTGAATCTCCGGTATATATAAATCAAACTCAAAATAGATGTCTAATCCCATCTTACAATAATGATTCAATTTATATTTTTAGAGGAAGAGCTAATAATCAACTTGAAGTTTTTGAAGAATTGGATGGTCCTACAGCTGTGTTTGCTTTTAGGATAGATCATTACGCGATTTTAGATCAAAAAAACAATAGACTTCTTTATAAAAATGGACCTACTGAAAAGATTGTTGGATCGAAAGGCCATGGGAAAGGAGAATTGGATATGCCCACCAATTTTGAGTTAGTTGAGGGAACAAAGGCTTATGTTTTGGACGCTGGAAATAAAAGAGTTCAAGTTTTTAATCTTAAAACAGGAGAGGCACTCTTTGATTTTGGACAAGAACAAAATTTTCAACACATTTCTGGAATTACTTCAGATGTTAATAGAATATTTGTAAGTGATGCCGAAAAGGGTGTCATATACATCTATGACAAAGAAGGTAACTATCTAGATCAAATTACGGAGTTAATAAACAATCCTTCTGATATAGAAATGAATGCAGGCTATTTATATATCGCTAATCAAAATGGTCCCGAAATAATTATTTTAAAAGAAGTCATAGAAGCAGAGAACTAGATCTTTTATTCTATAAATTTAAAGACTTGAATAGCGTCATTATTATTACCCACAACGATTAAAGGCGTTTGGTCCTTTGCGCCATTTAATGACATGAGTTTTCTTACATCTTTATTTGCGAAAAATCCAGTATGAGCTTTTGCACGAAAAGTCTGATCACCATTGTTTATTAAAACAATTCCTGTTCCACTATCTGCTTTTGGCGTTTCTATTTCTGAAACAAACCAATTTCCCGCTGCAATTATATCTTGATAACCATCTTTATTTATGTCTAAGAATACAACATCTTGTATCGGGGCGAATTGCGCTTCTGTGGGCAAAGGCTCTATCTTAAATTTCCCAGACTCATTCCATAATACGCAAGAATTAAAATTATTGGCTTTGATATTAAAAGCGCCTTCAAGTGATTCTCCATACACAGAATATACATCTGCTTTACCAAAGGCTTCGTAACTGTCAAACCTTTCTTTAAGTTGAGGCATTTGCTCACTAGAGCATTGAAAGCCTCTCACCGGATAAACATGGTCATCATTATGATGATAACTTAGTACGATATCATGTGTATTATTACCATCAAAATCTCCGGCGTATATTTCAAAAGGTTCTTCATAGGAGGCTTTGTATTTATAATTTTGTCCTAGATTGCCTAAGATATAATCAAGATCTCCATCATTGTCTAAATCTTTAGCTTGGATACAATTCCACCAACCTATATTTTCTGAGAGTACTTCGTCTTTAGTTAATTGACCATTTTTGTTTTTGTAAAATTGAATATCTGTCCATTCACCAACAACTATCAAATCTAAATTTTGATCATTATTGTAGTCTGTCCAAATTGATGCATTAACCATTCCTGCCAGAGATAAATCTTTGGCTTTAGTTTCTGTTACATCAATAAAACCTTTGGACGTATTTTCTAGGAGATAACTTCTTGGGCTTTCGGGATATAATCCTGATATCACTCTTCCCCCCACAAATAAATCCAAATCACCATCATTGTCCCAGTCCGCCGAACTCACTTCACCGCCTGCGCTCATTATGTTAGGTAGTAAATTAGAACGTACAAATTTTCCTTTACCGTCATTTAGATATAGGCGATCTCTTAAGTTTTTGTCATTGGCTTCGAATTCATAGCTTCCGCTAACAACATATAAATCTTGGTCACCATCATTATCTGCATCAAAAAAATGCGCATCCACATCTTCTTGTTTCTTGTCTGATTGAAATGCAGCATTTTTAATTTTTTGAAACTTTGATTCCGTTGTTTGTAGATAGATTTCACCAGATTGATTGTGTGCGCCACCAATATAAATATCCTCAAAGCCGTCACTATTGACATCTGCTTTTGCCAATGCTGGCCCCAGTTGTGATAATTTATGCGGGATTAAAATTTGTTTTTTGTAGTCATCAAATATGACTTCTTTATGAACATAATTAAGGTTTGTCTCAGCGCTGATATCCTTTATAATTAATGCTTCTTTTTGAAATTCTACATTCTCGTTTTGCTTTTTATAAGCAATCGTATTCAATGTGGACTTATTAATATTGCTTACAATTTGTTGATTGCCATCATTCCAAATAATCTCTATTTTTGTTGGTTTTTCATTCGGCTTTAAGCCAAAATGTATTATAGGCTCAACTGAAGATTGAAATCCGCGTGAAGTTTGAAATTCTGTAAATTGAAAAGGTTCAGAAAGATCAGTATATAAATATACTTTAGCATTCAGGCCTAGTTTGTCATTTTTTGGACCTTGTAACTTTATTTCTATATAATGAGATGAATTGGTATTGTTCTCATATAGTGAAGCATTGTCGTTTATGTTATTGACAATAACATCTAAGTCGCCATCATTATCAAGATCTCCATATGACATTCCGTTGGAGTAACCACTAAAATTAAAACCCCATTTGTCAGAAGTGTTTTCAAATTTGTAATCTCCAATATATTCAAAAGCATAATTTGTTAGAGGTGTGCTTTTAAGTAAGCTGGCTATTTGATCATAGCTCACTTGATTGTTGAAGTTTTTGGCAAACTCATTTGATTTTTTTGCAAAATCTTTGTCTTGTGTATCATTGAGATAACCATTCGCGACAAGCAAATCTTTGTCTCCATCATTATCGTAATCACCAAATAATGTACCCCAACTCCAGTCTGTTTTATCAATGCCAGAAAGATGTGCTATATCCGAAAAGTGTCCATTGCCATTGTTGATGTGAAAACTGTTGCGCATGTATTGATAGTAAAGACCATTATCTAGCATGTAGCTGAACCTATCCATGTCCATAGGTGCCATATTGGTTTTCTGACGCACATTATCTTCCGAAAGCATTTCAACAACAAAGAGATCTATTAAACCATCATTGTTAATATCAACAACATCATTACCCATCGAAAAGTATGAACTATGCGGAAAATATTTTTGAAGTGATTCTGTAAATGTACCATCACCATTATTGACATAATAGTAATCATGTGGTGCAAAATCATTTGAGATATAAAGATCGGTAAAATCATCGCCATTAAAATCGGCGGCAGCAATGCCCAAACCATATCCATAATTTGTGATACCTGATTTTTGGGTGGTATTTACAAATTTACCATTGCCTTCGTTTGTATAAAATTGGTCTGAATCTGATATTGTAGGATTGTTGATTTTTTCAATCATTTCATCCAAAGGCTGCTTGAATTTTGCAGGATGGGTTGATATATATAAGTCATTATCTCCATCTTTATCTGCATCAAAAAATACGGATTGCACAGAATGGCTGCTGTCATCAATTCCGTAAGAGGATGCGCTTTCTGTAAATGTATTGTCCTTGTTGTTTAAAAACAATAAATTTTTAAGGTCACTCTTATTGATGGTTTTGCCAGATCGACAAACATAAATATCAAGCCATCCATCGTTGTTGATGTCAATAAAATTAACACCTGTTTTATGACCATTAAATTTGTTGATACCGGCAGTAGAACTTATGTCCTCGAATTTGAGATTCCCTTTATTCAAAAACAATTTGTCAGATCCCATTGTAGAAGTAAAGTAGACGTCCGATAGGCCATCGTTATTTATGTCGCCAATACCTACACCACCTCCATTGTACAAATAAACATAATTGTAATAATTGAGTTCAGCTGTTTCTCTGATGACATTATTAAATGATAAGCCAGAATTAACAACAGGAATTTCGGAAAACACCTTTTCAGAGATTTTCTTTTTCTGAGGTGTAGGTTCATCACCACAAGATGTAATCAGAAATAAACAAAAGATAAATAGAATTCTTTTCACACTATAATTCTATGATTTGACAATTAGATTTATTGTTGGCAACAAGCACATATTCTTTACCATTACTTTTAAAAGGGCTTAAGCTTTTGACATCACCAGGCAAATACAAACCGCTTTCCAAAACGGATAATGCTTTAAAGTTTTGTTGGCCTTGATTTATAAAAATACGGCCTGTTCCAGAATCTGCTCTTCCTGTTTCTATTTCAGATTGATATAAATTTCCAGCCACGAGAATATCTAATTGACCATCATTATTGAAGTCTTTAAAGATACTTCCGTTTACAGGCGAGACTTGCGCTTCTCTGGGTAATGGTTTGACAGAATATTTTCCTTTTGAATCTTGAAAAAGAACTATGGATTGAAACTGATTCACTTCATAGTTAAGCGAGCTGTCTAATTCTTCTCCATAGACCTGATGTATATCTGCAATAGCAAATTCTTCATAGGAGGGAAATTTTTCTACAAGACCAGGAATTTGTTCGCTTGAGCAAGATTTACCTCTGAGTGGATACATCTTATCTCCATAGTAACAACCAAGAACAATATCTTGGGTACCGCTTTCATCAAAATCTTTGGCATATACTACAAATGGTTTGTCTCTGCTGGCTTTGTATTTGTAATTTAGACCCAAGTTGCCAATTACATAATCTTCCAAACCATTTCCATCAATATCTGCCTTATCAATACTGTTCCACCATCCTTTTTCAAGTGTGGAAAAGTAAGCAGCTGTTTCATTTTTAAAGGTATTGTTTGAGTTGATCCAAAAACTGATAGGCATCCATTCTCCAACAACCATAAGATCCAGTTTGTTATCCCCATTGAGGTCTGTCCATTCTGCATCTCTTATCATTCCTGCCTTTTCTAATTCTGGTGCAATCTCAGAAATTTTATTGGTGAATGTGCCGTCTCCATTGTTGACAAACAATCCACTGGTTCCTGATTTAGGATATTGTTTGGGTGTGAGTCTGCCACCTATGAAAATATCCATATCTCCATCTTCATCAAAATCTGCAGCTTTCACACAGGATGCACTATTGTTAAATTCAGGAAACCCGTTTTTGCTTTTTGTAAAATTACCATTACCATCATTGATGTATAAACGTGCTTGATAAAGGGGAGAATTATTTTCGAATTCATATCCAGTGCTGGCTACAACTAAGTCCAAATCATTATCATTATCTACATCGACAAATGTACTCTGGCCATCTTCAAACTTTTTATCATTATTAAAAGTGCTTGTTGATGATGCAGCAAAACGCCCATTGCTTTGTTGAATATATAATTGAGAAGCTTGTTGATGTGGCGATCCTATATAAATGTCATCTAAGTTGTCTCCATTGACATCTCCTACTGACGTAAATGGTCCATATTCTGAAAGCTTATGTGGGAGAAGTACTTGATCTAAATAGTCATTGTAATAATTCTCTTTTTGAGCGTAATTTATACCCATTGAGTTGGCAGGAATTGTCTTTACAATTGCAATGTCATTATTTTCATAGCTTGTATTCTGAGTAGCATCTTCAAAGTTGACAAGTAAAGTTTGATTAGCGTCTACATTATTTAAAACTTGTGTTTTACCTATACTCCAATTGATCTCTACTTTATCAATTTTACTTACATTGCCTAATCCAAAATGTATGATGGGTTCGCAACTTGATTGAAACCCCCTTGTTGTATAGAGTTCTCTAGACTGCATATCATCGCCGTAGTATATATTTACGGTACTCCCTAAACTAGAAATGGGCGCTTTGTTAAACTGTACTCTCAAATAATTGGCTTGACTGTTTATTTGATTTTCATATAGAATAGCTTCTTCGCCGATATTGGTGACGATTAAGTCTAAATCACCGTCATTATCTAAGTCGCCATAAGCTGCTCCTGTAGATATTGTTTTGTCATCTAGTCCAATTTCAGATGCAACATTTGTAAAATTCAGGTTGCCATTGTTTTGGAAGAGATAGTTTTTAATTTTCGATTGTGGTGAATTCATTTGATGTTCCATAGCAATCTCAAGCCTTTTCTCAGTGTCGTCCTTGTAAACAATCATCAGGCTGTCAACGACATTCATTTTATCCTTATTGAATATCTCTTTGTATAAACCATTCGCAAAGAAAAGATCTTGCCAGCCATCATTATTGTAGTCCATAAATAAAGAGGCCCAACTCCAATCTGATTTATGGACACCTGCTAATTGAGAAACATCACTAAATGTTTTATTTCCATTGTTGAGGTACAAAAAGTTATGCATTTGATAATATTTGTACTTTAAAGTATCAACCAGATAATTGAAACGATCAACACTTTGCATACTCATGTTTACTTTCTCACGATAGTGATCTTCACTCAACATTTCAGCGACTACAATATCTGGATATTTGTCATGATTTAAATCTCCAGCATCAATACCCATCGAGCTTCTACTTGTTTGTTGTAAAGTTTCATCTAAGGCTTGCGAGAATGTACCATTACCATTATTATGAAATACTAAATCAGGTTCGTCATGATCTATGGTTACAAAGATATCGGGATAACCATCTACATCGTAGTCTGTTGTTGTAACACCCAAACTAAATCCATAAGATAAAATGCCAGCTTCCTTTGTTACTTCCGTAAAACCATTTCTATCATTTCTGTAAAGACGGCTGCTAAATTCTGGTATTGGGTTTTTCCAATAATTATAATGGATAGCCAGATCAATTAATCTGTATCTCGGATGGTTAGCGACAAAAAGATCAAGGTCTCCATCCTTATCATAATCAAAAAATGACGCGCCAATGCTGTAGTTTTCGTCAGCTATTTTTAAAGGCATAGTATAATCAGAGAATGTGCCATTTTTATTATTAACAAATAGTTGATTTCTTCTTTCTGCAGGATTGTCATGATATGATTTACATACATAAATATCTAACCAGCCATCATTGTTGACATCTGCCATAGTGACACCTGTCGACCAGCCTGTTGTGCTGGTGCCAGACGAAACCGTAATGTCTTCAAATTGCAGGTTTCCTTTGTTGAGGTAAAGCTTATTGCTTGATCTATTTGATGTAAAATAGACATCCTGTAATCCATCGTTATTTATATCTCCAATAGCGACACCTGATCCTGTAAATAAATTGATGTAATCGAAGACACTTTTTAGATTTTCTTCATCTAGATTGTTTGTAAAATTCAATCCACTGCTAGCGCTATCTACTTTTTGAAAGCCAGCTTTTATTTCAACTGTTTTGGTGTTGTCTGAACCAGATTCAGATTGACAAGCTATGAACAAGCAAGCACAAAACAGCAAACAGATTTTTGTAATTGTATTCATTATCCTCTCTTTTTGAAAAACGATAATTGGTCGTTGTTATTGGCTACAATAAATAAGGAGCCATTTTGATAAGGCATAGTTATGAGGTGTTTTGCATCCTTCGGTGCAAATAGACCTGATTTGTTGATAGATAATGGGTCTAGTTTTTTACTGCCTTTATTTAAAAGAACCAAGCCATTTCCTGCATCTAGTCTGGGTGTTTCGTATTCTGTATTGTAATCATTGCCTACGATCATGATGTCATCCATGCCATCTTTGTTTATGTCAATTATTTGAATGTCATTGATCGGAGAAATTTGAGCCATAGGAGGCATTTGTTCAAATACGAGTTTTCCATTTTCGTTCCATAAATAGTAAGAACCAAAATCTGTGGCTTGCAGTTTAATTCCTTCTTTAATTTTTTCTTCACCTAAAATATCTCCTAAACTTGCATTCGCGAAAGCAGAATAAGTTTCAAATTTTTCAGAAATAAAAGGCATTTGTTCTGTCGAACATTCTTTTCCTCTTGCAGGTACAATTTTGTCATCATAGTACTTGGCTAAAACGCAATCTAAAGTACCGTTGTTGTCAAAGTCATTAGAGAATAGATATAATGGCTTTTCAGTTGTAGCTTTTTGTTTAAAGTTTTTTCCTACATTTCCCAGTATAAAATCCATATCTCCATCGTTATCCAAATCTGCAGCTTTTATAGATTTCCACCAACCATATTTTTCCTCAGATATGTAAGTAGAAGTTTTGTTTTTAAATTTGCCATCCTCGTTTAGAAAAACATTAACGCTTGACCATTCTCCAACAGTAATAAAATCTAATTTTCCATCATTGTTTAAGTCTGTCCAGTTCCCATCTCTAAGGATGCCATCGATATTGTTGAGTTCAGGAATGAGTTCATCTGTTCTATCCACATACTTTTTACCATCGTAATCTAGGAGTACTGTTTTTTCTTTTTGAGGATACCTACCAGGTTGAGCAGCGCCAAAAACAATTAATTCTTTAACGGGATCACTATCGATGTTTTCTGCAATTATTTTGTAGGATGCCGTTGTAGAAACAGGTAATACATTACCGATCTTTAAAAGCTTCTCTCCAGTATTTGCATAGAACCTATTTTGAAGCAAGGCTTCTTGACCAACGAAATCTCCACTTCCACCACTCAATACAATAAGATCCATTAATCCATCTTGATTGGGGTCTACAAATATGGCGTCAACATCTTCACTTCCAAAATCTGAGGCAATAGCCAGTTCATCTCTTTTACTGAATTTACCAGATTGATTTTGAGTATAGATTTCTCCAGACTGTCCTTTGGCTCCTCCAACATAAAAGTCTTCTAAGCCATCTTTGTTTATGTCTGCCGCAACGAGTGCTGGCCCAAAAGCCGTTTGCCTTTGTGGCAATAAAATTTCTTTCTCAAAATCGTCAAATGGATTTTCTTTATGTCTAAATGAGACACCTATTTGTTCTGAATCTACAACTTCAAGTAGTGAGGGCAAGTTTTGTGATGATGGGTTAAACTGGCCACCTTTTGTATATTTAATTTCCAAGGTTTGATTGACTTTAACATCAGATACTTTTTGCACATTACCATCAGCCCAGACTATTTCTATTTCATTGACATTAGAATCTTTGCCCAATCCAAAAAGTAAAACCTCTTGCATGCATGACTCGTAACCACGAACAAAATTATACTCTTGAAACTGTATGCCTGATGCTGTATTGATTTTAACCTTAGCGCCTATTTTTTTTGCAGGATTAAGTACATCTAGTTTTATTTTCAAATAATTATTGCCTGTGTTTTCTTTAGCAGAATTTTTAAACAAAAGAGCTTTTTGGTCAATGTTATTTACAACCAAATCCATGTCGCCATCATTATCAAAATCAGCATACGCTGCTCCGTAGGAATAACTTGGGAAAGATTCTTGAGTAAATGTTGTAGAATGATCATCAAAGTGAAGTTGACCATCACTCATGTAGAGTTTATTATCTAATTTTATTTCAGGCATCATTTTGTAAACATCCGCACGCATGCTTTTAGGTATTGTGCCATTATTTTCATTTCGTATTTCATCCATTCTAATTCTAAAATCATTATCACGGGCATATCTTCTATATCCATTGGATACATAAAAATCTTTATGGCCATCAAGATTAAAATCAGTGAAGAAGGCAGCCCAACTCCAATCAGATCTCAAAATTCCTGCTAGAGCTGCCACATTTGAAAAAGTATTGTTGCCATTATTTAATTGAAGGCTGTTAAACATGTACTGAAAGTGGTATTCAAGATCATAGAAGTAGTATTTAAACTTTTCAACATCCATACTGGCCATGAGTGTTTTATCCCTGATATGATCTTCGGCAGCCATATCCACTACACCAATGTCAACAAGGCCATCATTATTGATATCTGCCACATCACAGCCCATACCAAAGTAAGTGATTTGTCGGGTGAATTCTTTTATAGATTCTTTAAAAGTGCCATCCTTTTGATTGATGTATAAAAAATCTGGAACCGTATAATCATTCACGACATAAATATCAGGGTAATTGTCACCGTTGATATCTGATACAGCTAGACCTAAGCCATAACCATAATTGAGCACGCCAGCTTTTTCAGTGACATCTTTGAATTTAAGATTACCAGTATTTTCAAAAAGTTTGCCACTGGCTTTAAGTAAATTGTCTTTCTTTTCTAAATCCTTAAAGACAGCGCTTAAGAGTACGCCAGCATACTTTGATTCATTCATTACATAACAATCCAAATCTCCATCTTTATCGTAATCTAAAAAAGCAGCTTGTGTAGAAGAATTAGCATCGTCTAATCCCATCGATTGAGCAGCTTCAGTGAAAGTTAAATCACCGTTGTTAATGTAGAATAGATTTTTTCTTTGTGCTTCAGGATAGGGTCCCTGCTGACATACATAAATATCTTTGAAACCATCCAAGTTAATATCGACGATACTAACACCGCTTGCCCAAGTCTTATTCTTGTTAATGCCTGAATTCTCATCCAGTTTTTCAAACTTAAAGTCACCTTTATTGATGTACAATTCATTAGGGACTTCATTCCCAGCAAAGAAAATATCTTCTAATCCATCATTATTGAAATCTGCAATACCCACACCAGCGCCATTAAAATAAAGTTGGTAGGACAACACATTTTTATCAGATAAAGGATCGTCAGATAATGCATTATTAAAAGTGATGCCTGAATCACTAGAAGATATAATTGATAATCCTGCTGGTTTGGCAGGTGCTGTTGCTTCTGTGTTTGTCGATTTGTCTTCAGAACAGGCAAAAAATAGCAATAAAATCAGCAGAAACTGTGTAGTTCTCTTTATTATCATCATTTCAGGTTAAAAGGAGTGCAAATATAATAAAAACAACTATGGAAGTGATTGAACACAAAGTCTATACTTTGCTCATTTTCATAGGATTAGATGTAAATTTATACTAATATGTTCTAAGGAATTAAATACTCTTTAAAGCTATTCTTGAGCCTTGTTTCTGTTGATTTATTTACGATCTCAGAAATATCTGATTGCAGCTGATCTATCGTTTTTTCAAGTTTTTGATCTGTTTCTGTTGTTCTTTCTGCACTTAAATCTTTTATCATTTGATTGATCAAATTGGTAGCAGAATATTTTTTGAAATAGGTATTAGAATCTTCTAGTGCAAAATCCTTTAGAACTTTAGCTGTCTGAATCATCCCTTCTTGAGAAGCATTTTGTGCAACTTTGCCATATTGATTCATATAATTAAAGAATCCAAACATGCCTACATTACTAAGGTTGTCTTCAAAAAATGGCAGATACTTTTCATCTTTAGAGCCAGCATATATTTCAGCGATTTTTGGGATCAACGGCTTGTGATAACCTTGAGTTAAGATATCTAATTCTTTAAGTGCTGCTTTAGGATCTTGTTTATTAATTATAGTCAAAGCTTCACCTATTACTCTAAAAGATTGGTCTTTTTGAACTAATGCTTGAGCAGTTTTTAAATCTTTGGTCTTCTTAAGTGCATTGGCTCTAACAGCAGAGTTTGAATCATTTAGAGCCAGCTCATTTAATTTTTTTGCAAATGTTTCTGCCTTTACAGCATTGACAGCCATAGAACGGATTTGTTCTGAGGGATCAGATAAAGCTTTTACGTAAAGTGCATCCATTTCTTTGTTACCCTTGAGAGCTCTGAGTGCAGTATGTTTGTCTTGATATTCTTTAGAATATAAAAATAAATCTCGCTGCTCTTCACTGGTATAATTTTCTTTGAATACCGCAAGTAAATCATGTTTGCCATCAAAGACAACAACTGCAGGCATTTCGTCTCCTTCAATCGGAATAACAACTTCTTGATCTCTTTTATCAATCCAACTCTTCACAAATTCTACTTTTCCAGAAGGATAGTACAATGCAGATTCTACCGGAAATTGAAATATCGGTAAAAATTTTTCTGGGTCTTGTATTTGTTTTACATCAAAAACAACTTGCTTCGATTCTGAATTTATTGTATTATTAACTTCAAGTATAGGGTGACCTTCATTATAAAACCATTGATTAAAAAACCAATTGAGATCTTCTCCAACAGTATCTTCAAAAGCCAACCTTAATTCATGTGCTTCTACATCAGTATAGGCGTTTGTTTTTAGGTACTTGTTTAAGGATGCAAAAAAGGCTTCATCACCAAGGTAAGTGCGGAGCATATGAATAATCAAACCCCCTTTGTTGTAACTGTGTTGGTCAAACATTTGCTCTTTATCTTTGTACTCAAAATCTATCAGATCATGAGTCCCTTGTTGCCCTGCAGACATAAGGTAGCCGTTAAGATCCTGTAGTCTTTTATTTTCTGCAGAAGCATGACCATATTTATATTCACGCCATAGATATTCACTGTATGTGGCAAAACCTTCATTCAAAGTTAAGTTTGACCAACTCTCACAAGTGACCAAATCGCCAAACCAATGATGAAACATTTCATGAGCAACGATGTCATCATTATCTCCATCTAAAAGTTCTCTTGCAGACTTTTGAACAAATTGACCAAATATGACGGCACCCGTATTCTCCATAGCACCAGAAACATAATCACGACATACAATTTGAGCATATTTGTCCCAAGGATATTCAAAATCTAAAAGATCTGAAAAGAATTGTAGCATTTCAGGTGTATGGTTAAATATTTTTTTAGCGTCTTTTTCAAATTCTGCTTCAACGTAATACATCAAAGGCATGCCATTCCAAGTGTCATTGATAACGGCATATTCACCTATGCCTAACATGAATAAGTAAGGTGCATGCGGACTTTCTTGCTTCCAATAATCAGTGCGCGTACCATCTTGATTCTTAGAACTTGAAATGAGTTTACCGTTTGAAAGTGTTTGATATTTATCTTCTACAGTGATGAATATTTCTTGAGAACATCTTTCATTGGGTTTGTCAATTGTAGGAAACCATCGAGAATTATTTTCTGTTTCTCCTTGTGTCCAAATTTGAGAAGGTTTGTCTTTGTTTTCTTTATTGGGATTTATAAAAAACAATCCTTTATCAGATGTAATAGCGGCACTTCCACTAGATGGCCCTTCGTTTGGTCTAGCCGTATAATCTATATTTACTTTATAAATCTCATCTCTTTTATATGGCTTGTCAAGTTTGATCGTAATCTTTTTAAGATCATAATCATACTCTACTAGAGCACCGTTAATTTTAATGGTGTTGAAAATAAAATTCTTAGCATCCAGTTCTAAGATATCCGTTTCGTAAAAGTAAGGTTTGAGTGTAAGCTCGGCTTTGCCTAATACATGTTGTTTTTGCCAATCGAAAGCCAATTCTAATTTTGTGTGTATGAGATCGTGTGTGCGTGTTGCTGATGCACGGTAGGGGTCTAGTTTATAACTTTTAGGTTTATTTTTCTCGATAGGTGAAGCAGATACGACCAAAGTATCAAGCATTTCTTCTTCAAATTCTTCTGCGACAACTAATGTCTTAGATGTTTTACAGGATAAAGTAAAAATTGAGATTAAAAGTAGGAAAGCAAAGGATATTCTCATCTATCAGAAATTTGTAACAAATATAAAAAATGAACTATCTTTTTTTGGACGAATTTATTATTAAACAACTATTAAGTGTATGTAATTGTTTCTTAGACTTTAAATTTCGAGAATTAAGATGTTTGTTGATTTAAGATTTGTATACTTCGAGATTTAAATAAGTCAAAGGACTTTATTTATCAGAACGCCAAAATACTTTGAGCTTTTGACTACAAGCTTATAATGTCTATTCGTATTGCAATGCTTTGAGAAGCACCTTTATTTGAGTTTTAGAGTCTTGAGAAGGATCAGGAATAAAATCAGTTTTGTACTCTAGATAATACATCCCAGCTAAGTATCTGTAAAAAGCGTCATTGGTAATATCTCCAAATGTGTATCCGTCATAAATGATTGTAAAGTTTCTTTGTCTGGTTTTAAGACCTTCACAATTTTGAATTACAAATATAGGGGTATAAGCGGCGAGTCCACCCAGTTTCATTATGCTAGGATAACCGTAGGTATTGAGGTAGGCTTCTGTTTTACCTAGTGCATCTTTTCTTACAGTTTTGTATTGTTCTTTTATTTCTAAATGTTTTTCTGAGTTTCTGCCATGTAACTTCATTGCGTTGTTTGAAGCTGTTCTTGCACTAGCTAGCGAGGTATAGATTTCTTCTAAGAAGTCTACTTTTTGATCAATTGTTTCAAGTGCATCAACTTCTTCTTGCCATATTTTTGTTTTGTCAACTGGCGCACCTTGGCATGACCAGAATAAAAAAACGCAGAATATAGATAATGACTTAAACATGCCCTAAATTAAAAAAAGCCAATGCTTTTAACATTGGCTTTTTTGATAATTTTATTTTTTAATTTCTCTTTTTATTTCGATGGTCTCAGGACCAGCGATAATTTTAAATTCTGTTCTTCTGTTGACCCTATGTTCATCATCAGTACACTTCACACGATTTTTGCATTGGTTTAGGATAACTTTTTCACCATAACCGACAGCTTGAATCCTGTCTTTCTTAATACCTTTTTTAAGCAACCACTTTCTTGCAGAATCAGCTCTTCGTTGGGATAATTCTTCGTTATAATCTGATCGCCCTTGAGAATCTGTATGAGATGATAACTCAATTACCATATCTGGGTATTGATCCATAAGACCTTTTAAAAGATATAGATCTTGCTCTGAGTCTTGCAAAATTTTATCATCATCGAAATCATAATAGATATTGTTTAATCTAATAGCTTCATTTATAGTGACTATTTCTACTTCAGGCTCATCAGGCTCTACTGGCATTGGTCTAAGTGTGATCTTTTCCTTTTTAGTATAAGAATCTAAGAGTCCAGCGGTATTAAATTCTATGGAATCAGGATAATATCCTTGGCTCGTAATTACGGCTTTGTATTTATGATCTGCATCCAATAAGAAGTTAAACTCATTTCCGAGTGCATTGTACTTCATGTCTGTTGGAAAGTTGACTGGATCAGTTGTATTGATAAGCTTAATGGTTGCACCATTTAAAGGAGCCTCCTGATCATCAACTACAATAGCTAATAAGTCAATGACAATTTCTCTAATATTAAATTCGAAAATATCATCACAACAAGATTCACTTTTTAATTTTCTCTTTTTGTCTGTAGGTCTGTTGGATAAGAAAAAGCCACGGTTGCCTTCTGAGGTAATACTGTATGATAAATCATCATAAGAAGAATTAAATCCTAAGCCCATGTTTTCAGGTGAATCCCATTTGGTACCATCCCATACAGAGTAGAAAATATCATACCCACCAATTGTAGGTAATCCATCCGAACTAAAATATAAAGTGCCTTCAGAATAAAATGGATGAATATCATCACCTTTAGTATTGATTTTTGGCCCTAAATTTACTGGCGCAGAAAACGATCCATCAGAATTAATATTAGAATAATAAATGTCTAATCCACCAATACCACCATCCATGTCTGAAACAAAGAATAAAACATCTTTGCCAAACAATTGACCTACTGCTGGGTGCTTACTGATCCACTCGCCATTTATTGTAGGCGCTAAATCAGCGGCGCTCCATTTTGTATCTTTCTTATTACTGACAAAAATTTCTGATGAGCTTATTTCAGTTCCTAAAGTTTGCACTCTTGTGAAATACATGGTTTTGCCATCATCAGTAAATGCTAAGTGCGTATTGTGAAATCCTTTTCGGTTAATACCTTGGTCTAATTTTTTACCTTCAGAATACCCATCTTCTTTATTTTTTTCTGCAGCGAAAATCATGACATGATAATCGTCATCATCTTTACCGATTTCAATTGATTTTTTTCTATCCCACGATGCGTAATACAATTGACCATCTGCATTTTCTCTAGGAGAAAACTCACCTGATGGGCAATTGACATTATTTACCAATTTTATTGAAGTTTCAATATTGGGTTCAATTCCCTTTATGGTTTCGATACCTTTAATTTCAAATTCTGATTTTGCAATCAATTCTTCATTGTCGCTGAGACTGATAACCTTATTAAATTCTGTAATGGCTTCTCGGTACTCTCCCATAGCTTTTAAGGCCATGCCATAATCATACCTGTAATCAGCCAATTCATTTTCATCGTCGTCTTTTAATAGACGCTTGAGATCTTTCGCAGAGCTTTTGTAGTCGCGTAAGATGTAATTCATTCTTGCTTTTTTTACTGCAAATTCATTTTTTAGTGGATTGGATCTGTCTCTTCTAATATCCTCATAAGCTTGTTCATACCATTCTAAAGCTCCGGCATAATTTGCGGAGGTCTCTGCCTCTTGAGCAGCTTCTACTTTTTGTTCAAAAGTATTTGAAGTAATGGGTTGTGCAGTCATTGCAACTGCCATAAGCATAAATAAAAAATTAAAATATATTCGTTGCATACTATATAGATTTCTTAAAGTCGTGGACAAACAAAAATAGGATCAACCTTTGGTTTTTTATTCCAATTTATCAATTTCGATGCAGCTATTTCCAGCGCACCAAATGTGCTATTGGCTTGAGTGAGGCCGGTGACATTGGTGTCGTAACTTAAACCAAACCGCCAATCTTTCCAGTTGGCTCCTAAATAGATTGGAATATCCATACTGTCGGTAAACCTTACTCCCAGTCCTGCATTAAACGTAAATTGCTTTTCTTTATTGACCAATATGGAGAAAAGACTTTGAATTAATAACTGATTACCAGCAAAAGTCGTTTGATATAGAATTGTTGGATTCCAAACCACATCATCATTTAAGCTGACATAATATTGCATATAGGCATTGAGTCGGCGTGAAAGATTTTCATTTCTATTTACACCTGTCACTATAGTTGAATCCGTTTTGGCTTCCAGCCTAGGTGAAAATAAGTGATCCGAGGCAACACCAATTCTTAAGTCTGCGTTTTTGCCTACAGGTGTTGTGTACATAAGACCTATAGTCCAATCACTCACACTCAAACCCGTAGAGCCTCCTGGTTGCTCTTCAATAGGATTCTCTTCATTAAACGCTGTAATGTCTTGACTAACAGCACCTTCATTTGCTAGTCCAAAAGGATCATATAAATTTTGTCCTGGTGCAAAAGATTTACCATATGTGCCATATTTTAATCCCACAGTGAAAACACGCGTTTGTTTTTTATTTAAACTCAAATGGTAGGCTAATGACAAACCACTGAAGCTTCTCTTTAAACCCGTTTGTCCAACTTTCGAATTGAATAGGTTTATACCCGCTGACACCCAATCTCCTTCTCTAAAACCAAAAGGAATATTGCCATCGATCAATAGGTTAAGGTCGTTAAACTCATTCCCAGTTACATTTCCAGAGATTTCATTTCCCATGGCATCTAATTCGGACTGATTGACAAGCGGTCTTCCTTGGTTTCTTCCAATGCCACTTACACGGATATTACCATAAAAGGCACCTGTAAAAGCGGGACTAACTACTGTAGGTGCAAATTGCCAATAGGTATTATGGAAATCCTGCGCCGATAGGCTTAAACTTGCCATAAAAAGGATCGAAAATAGCGTATACTTTAACTTCATTCTTCTTGCAATTAATGTAGGCTAAAATTAGGGTATTCAAATCTCTTAAAGAAATATGTGATTAATTTATGAATAAACAATCTATTTCACATAAACTCCTAATTATGAGTGACTTATAATCAAGATAATCTCAAATTCTGATCTATCCTTATTTAATCACCAATTTTATAGCCAATTATATGCTTTTCAAGACTTTTTATTGAGCCCTTGCAATGTATTTTCAGTTACTTTTAAATCTTGAAAAGTGTCATACATATCACTTTATGTCTTTTACTCAGCTTTTGTTACGTATATGCCCAAAAAGTTGAAAATGTTGTATCAATTCAAGATTCAATTAACAAAAAGCGGCAAAATTTGATCTTATACGGTGGTTCAGCCATTTATGGAGGACTATCAACAGGTCTTTATTTGACATGGTACAAGAAGTACGACCAAAGAAACTTTCATTTTTTTAATGATGCCGGCGAATGGCGTGACATGGACAAAGCGGGTCATGTCTTTTCTGCATATCTACAGTCAGATTTTATGTATCAAAGTTTGAAATGGGCAGGTGTTACAGAAAAGAAATCTATTTTTTATGGTGCCCTTGCGGGAATGGCTTTTCAAACTACAATAGAGGTGATGGACGGATTTTCATCCGAATGGGGATTTTCTGCAGCGGATATGTTGTCAAATGTTGCTGGCGTCAGCAGTTTTGTGTTACAACAAAAACATTGGGGCGAACAACGTATCCGATTTAAAATGTCATCGTGGCCTAAAAAATATTCTACTGATCTTTTTACTTCTGAAACGGGCCTTTTTGAAACATCTATTCAAGCAAGAAGCGAGACGTTGTTTGGTAATAATTTTCAAGAAAGATTCTTAAAAGATTATAATGCTCAAACGATTTGGTTGAGTGTCAATCCTTCTTCATTTATGGATACAAAAAAGTTTCCTGAATGGTTAGCTATTGCAGTAGGGTACAGTGCAGAAAACATGTTTGGGGGCTACTCAAATTCTTGGGAAATTAATGACGAAAATATAATTATTGATCCTGTATTATATCCCCGATATAGTCAGTTTATTTTAGCCTTGGATTATGATCTTTCAAAGATAAAAACCAAAAGTCCTTTTTTAAAAACTGTTTTGGGTGCTTTGAATGGTATCAAATTTCCTGCACCTGCTATCGAGTATAATACTTTGAATGAGTTTAGGTTTTATCTTGTTTTTAGGAATTAAATTTCGGGAAATCGGGAAATCGGGAAATCGGGAAATCGGAAAAAAAAGGAACCGTGAGACCGAGAAACCTTGACACCTTGAACAAGATCTCTCCACTGCGGTCGAGATTGATTACAGAATGAATTTTGTCGATCCTTCACTACGTTCAGGATGACAATGTTTTTGATTAATAACCCTTAAACTCTTGATACCCTAGGGCAACTCGATAACGTTGATACGATTCTCTATCTAGTCATTTTGAACAAGTGCAAAGGAAACGTGAGACCGAGAAACCTTGATACCCTGAACAAGATCTCTCCACTGCGGTCGAGATTGATTACAAGAATGAATTTTGTCGATCCTTCACTACGTTCAGGATGACAATGTTTTTAGAATAATAACTCGACACCCTTGAGGCCACTCTATATTTTGTTATTCTGAGTAAGTACAGCGCACCGAACTTCATTTTATTGAGGATGACAATTAGTTTTGATAAATAACTTAAACCCTTGGCACCCTATGATACCTCGACACCCTTGAGACCATTCTCCATTTTATCATTCTGGGCAAGCGTAACGCGTCGAAGAACTTCACTACGTTCAGGATGACAATTAGTTTTGATCAATAACTTAGACCCTTGGCACCCTTTGATACCTGGACACCCTATGATGCCTGTTTCTACCCTAATACCCTAAAACAAAAATTTATTTCACAAGTTTTTCTAAGGTTGCTCCACCTTCCCATCAACACGTATGCGGTCATCACGATTTGATAAATCCCATACAGTATGAAAAATGTGTTTGCCTACATTTTCCATTTTATTAAATTGGATTTTTTCAACAGTATCGCTAGGCCTATGGTAATCTTTATGGACGCCGCTAAAAAAGAAGATAGCAGGTATACCTTTTTTGGCAAAGTTGTAATGATCTGACCTGAAATAATATCTGTTGGGATCATTTTCATCATTGTAGGTATAGTCCAATGTGATTTGAGAGTACTTTTGATTCATGCTCTCATTGATTTTGTGTAAATCAGTACTCAGTCTATCTGATCCAATGACGTATATATATTTAGGGTTGCCTTCATACTTTTCATCTGTACGTCCGACCATATCAACATTAACATTACACACTGTTTTTTCAAGAGGGAAGATGGGATTTTCAGAATAATATTCAGAACCTAAAAGTCCTTTTTCTTCTCCTGTTACTAGCAAGAACAAAACACTTCTTCTTGGGCCATAGCCTTGATCTTTAGCCATCTTAAATGCAGACGCCATTTCTAAAACTGTTGATGTGCCAGAACCGTTATCATCTGCACCATTAAAAACATCTGGTCCCCTTTTACCGAGGTGATCATAGTGTGCAGAAACCACAACGATTTCATCTTTTAAATCTGTGCCTTCTACAAAACCCATGACATTTTCACCTTGGATAAGTTCGATGTTTTTATCCATGTTAAAAGCCAAATTGGGCTTTAATTTTATATCACGAGCTTTGCCTTTTTTTCTATTGACTTTTCTCCATCTAATAATTTTCTTAGCTTTTTTGCCAATAATATTTTCTGCAATACCAGGTGAGATATAGGCGTTATTAGCAATAGTTTTTTCTTCAATAGTGCCATCACCTAATTCTAAAGAAGGTGAAACTAAAAAGCGTCTATTCTGATCTAGAAATGTTTTCAATTCGTTTTCGATAATGAGAACCATTTTTACGCCTTTGCTTTGTGCAACAGCCAGTTTTTTCCAGATGTTTTCAGTCCATTCTGAAGGCTTTTTTTCACCCGTTAAATATGAAATACTGTCTTGATTAAGTGGTTCGCCTTTGTTGATCATTATAACTTTACCTTCTACATCGTTGCCTTTGTAATCACTATAAAGGGGATCGTCGATACCATAACCTAAAAACATTACTTCGTCAGTAGAAAAGTTAGGCATATGATCATTGACAGTGGCAAATGTCATGTAGTCCCATAGGTGCTTGTATTTTTTGCCATTGACTTCCATTGTATTTGTTTTCCAACCTGTTCGATTAAAAGATACTTTTTGGAAGTAAGTATTTTCTGGACCTATGGCTGGGAGACCTATGGATTTAAAATAGTCTGCAATATAGTTTGCCGCTTTTTCATTACCAGGTGTTCCTGTTTCTCTGCCTTCATATGCATCAGATGCAATCACTGATAAATGGGCTTTAAGATCTTCAGCTGATATTGTATTTGCAATTTTTACAGAAACATCATTAGTGTCTGTTATTATAGCTAAAGTGGTATCAGGAGTGGTTACCGAACTGATATAATTATTTTGGGACTGAGCTAATTGCACAGTAAATACCAATGCAATTATTAATTGACAATTTTTCATAGCGGAAAATTAGATAAAAATTTATTGACACGCCATTTTTCCGACACGTCTTTGGTGTCTACCCCCATCAAAATCAGTATGTAGAAATGCTTTTAACATGCTTGTAACAGTTCTCTTGTTTACAAATCTAGCGGGAATGCAGATTATATTGGCATTATTGTGCTGTCTAGCCAATACAGCAATTTCTTTTGACCAGCATATTGCGGCTCTTATACCTTGATGTTTGTTGGCTGTCATGGCAACGCCATTGGCACTTCCACATATTAAAATTCCAAATTTTATAGCTCTTTTATTAGCCACAGCGTCTGAAACAGGATGTGCAAAATCAGGGTAATCAACAGAGTCTGGAGAATCAGTACCAAAGTTTTGGTGCTTGATTCCCCAGTCATTGAGTTTTTTAATTATATGTGTTTTGTAATCAACACCAGCATGATCATTTCCGATGGCAACTTTCATTAGTTTCTGATTTTTGAAATATCATAACCAGATAATTCGCCTTCTAGTTTTTGTAGAAGTTGTGGATCACCTAATTCTTTTGCTTTAGCTAAAATTTCTGAAACAGATCTCATAGCATAGGCATAATCTTGTCGGAAACTTTCAAAATCAGCTTCGCTGAGTGAATCATAAAAATTCAACTTTTGCCTTGTTTCTTCAGCTAGAATTTTAAGATGTTTTGTCGCTTCTTCTTTATTACCTGTAGCTGTAAGTATTTCTATAAACGGAACGATACTCTCGTCATAAGGGAAATTAAAATGAGGAAACGCATCGAAATATTGTTTAGACATTGCGGCTGCTTTTTCACCCTGGCCTTGCTCCATTAATTTTTCAGCGGTACGCATCATGACTATTTTCATAGCTTGAATTTCTGCGGCATAACTGTTGTCAACAAAAAGATCTTTTTTGTCAAAGTTACCCCACTTCCATTTCTCCATGACGTTCTTGTAGGTTTTGTCAGTATCAACCCGACCACTTCCGTAAATAGAAAGACCTCTGATACTAGGTGTTTTAACAGGTATTATTTTAAGACCCAAGCCTTCCATTTGCATGTAGTCATTAATGCCCATTAATTTTTCGTTTTTACAAGTCACGGCGAAGTAAACGGGACGCTCGTGTATGTTTGATGCAATGACATCCATAACAGCCAAATCATCTTTGGTAATGTATCTTGTTCCTTTAGGCAATGTAATATTTATATTAGGGACAGCCTTGTCAGCATCTGCTGGCGTTATTATCCCGTTTTGTATCATCTTGTTTTTGTCAATAGGAATATAAAGATTTGTCGAACGGATTAAAGTATGTTTGGATCCCTCATCATCCGTGACTTCATTTTGAGGATTGGCGATGTAGCCCAATTCTTTTACTAAATCTAGTGGCCTATCAGTGACCTGTGGTTCGGCTGGATTGTATACTGTAATTTGATTTCGATTATTACCGCGATAACCTTCTGTAGGGATGGTTAAATTTAGTGGTGCGGAATCATTTACTTTTCTTCTCAATTTTTCAATATACCAATCTACAGCAATCAAACTTAAGTTGACAACTCTAACATCTCTTCTTATGTTTTCAACTTCTTGCGCATACCAAAGAGGGTAGGTATCATTATCTCCATAAGTGAAAATAATAGCATTTTCATCAACAGAATTTAAAAAGTTGGAAGCATAATCCCTAGAGGCATAATGATGCATTCTACTGTGGTCATCAAAGTTTTCAAATGCCATTATAAGGGGTGCTAATAAAATAACACATCCTGCAATAATAGGAGAGAGTGACCCACTTAGATTGAATCTGTTTACCAATAATTTGCATAAAGCGATTGCAGACATCCCGATCCATATACAAAAAGTAAGGAAGGACCCGACCAAAACATAATCCCTTTCTCTAGGTTCATTAGGGGGCTGATTTGAATATAAGATCAGACCCAAGCCCGTAATAAGGAAGAGCACAAATATCGCAAAGAATGTTTTTTTATCCCGTTTAAAATGAAAGAACATGCCTATTAAGCCAAATATGAGCGGTAAGAAATAATAGGAATTTGTGGCTTCATGACTTTTCATGGTGTCTGTTATTTCATCCATATTATGTAGTCGGGCTTCATCAATAAATTTAACACCCGATGCCCAGTTGCCGCTACTCACATCCCACGGCATAAATCCTTGAGATCCATTTTGCCTACCCGTAAAGTTCCACATGAAATAGCGCCAATACATCCATCCCATCTGGTACTTGAACATGAATTTAAGATTATAACTAAAACTTGGCCTTCCTTTCAAATCTTTGCCCATGAGCATTTTATACCATTGCTTATGCAATTCTGGTCTTGCACCTTCAGCATGCCCAATCCGAGGAAAGAACATTTTATCTTGATTTCTGTATACGTAATCTAACTTTTGATCTACGATTTCATATTTATTACCAACACGACCATAACGATCCGTTCTTTCTAGTTTTTGTGGTTGTGCATTAAAGTGATTGCCATAGAGCAAAGCACGTTCTCCATATTGCTCTCTATTCAAATAGGGGAGTAACCTTACGGCATCACTCGGTACATTCATGTTGACAGGTGTGTCTGCGTTTGCACGAATGACAATAACACCAATTGTAGAAAAACCAATGCATGCCATTAAAGCACCCATAACAAATAACTGAAGGTTATGCATACCTCTGTCATGCGTCAATTTTAAAAGGAAGAATGTCAAAAACCCGATTAATAGAAGGGCAACAACTAATCCTGAGTGGATGGGCAAGCCCATTGAATTAACCAAAGGAATTTCTAAATTTTTCCAAAGTGTTGGAATGCCAACAATAACAATTTTTTGAATGAAAAAGACGACCACAGCTCCTGCAACGAAACTTAGGCCTGCACCTAGGAGTGTATGTGTTTTGTATTTTTTCAAATAATATAAAAGACCTATCGCTGGCCACACTAATAAACTTAATAAGTGAACGCCAATTGATAATCCCGAAAGAAATGCTGCAAAGACCAACCATTTATCAGTTTGGGGGCTATCAGGTAGGTAATACCATTTTATGGCTGACCATAAAGTCAAAACAGTAAACATTGTAGACATGGCATATACTTCACCCTCAACAGCTGAAAACCAAATTGAAGAACAAAACGCCATAGCAAGACCTGCAATTAAACCCGCAAAAGTCAAGGTTAAATTTTCAGATGCTGAAGTTTCGTTTTCTTTTCCAACTAATGCCATTTTGCCTAACATAATTGTAACACGGGCCAAAAGACTTGCACCAAATGCGGTACAAACACCAGACATTAAGTTGACTGCAAATGCAATATCCGCAGGATCACTAGAAATCAAACTAGCAATCCAGGTAAACATTCTACCGATAAGCATAAACAAAGGCGCACCAGGTGGGTGAACAACTTCAAGTTTGTAAGCACCGAGTATAAACTCCCCTACATCCCAGAGGCTACCCGTTCTTTCTGCGGAGAAAAAATATATCGTAAGTGCGATAGCGAAAACAACCCATGAGGCAATGGTTTTGGCTTTCTTTATGGAGTCTATGAACATAGTTTTTTAGTCACTGATTAATGATGACGTAAAGGTAATAAATAAGAAGAAGTAGCTGGCAAGTTATCTACGAAATGTTTCGTTTTTTAGATTTTCGAAAAGATTCGACCCATATTCAGTCTCAAACTAAGATGATTAGTTGCGCCTGCAAGGTGATAATAGCCAATTCCGTAATCTATTTGTATTTTTTTAATATTGAATCCAAAGCCTAAAGAAAAGCCTGATGAAGAGCTAAAGCTTGACAATTTGAGTTCTTGCTTGCGCAAATGGTTGTAAGCAAAGCGCATTCTCAACTGTTCTCGTTTTCCAATTAAAAACTCTCCACTGAAGATGAGATGCCTAAAAAAGTTATCTAAACCTTTGCTAAAACCGCTTTTAGGTGTCGCGGTTTCAAACAATCCTTGAGGGTTATCGATATCAGGATCATCGTATCTGATGTACCATTTTTGAAGATTATGTCCAGTAATGGTAAACCTAAAAGGTAAATGTTGTAATCTTTTAGAGTAAGCAATTTGCAGATCGAAAGGCAGAGATCTTTTTTGATCAGCAATAGCATTCAATTCGCCACCCATATTTTTAAGGACTATGCCCCATGTGCCGGAAGTATCTGATTTTTGATAATACAAGCCTAGATCAATGCCAATACCTGCAGAGGCATATGATTCATAATGTCCCGTCAAAAACTTCAAGTTGACCCCAGCGGATATACGTTCGTTTAATTGTTTTCCTGCACCTAGCGTTACTATAATCTCTCCTGCTGAAAAATCTCCATTTATATTTCCTAATTCATCCGTGAGATCAAAAGTCCCATAATTGACAGAACTTATGCTGGCTAAAGCTGTCACTCCGAGGTTTGACATTGTTTTGCCAAAAGCGACATAGCTATTAGATATACCGGCAAAAATAAAATTATGGTTGATACTCAATTGATTGTTCATGCTCGTATCTAGCAAAGCAGGATTCATTTGGGCGAGCGCAATGTCATCATCCTTAACAGATATCAAGGTGCCACCTAAAGCCGTCAATCGGGCATTGTTTGGTAATGACGCTGATTCAAATGCAAAGCGACCACCTATTTGCCCATTTGCCGAAAGGCAAAAAAGAAAAAGCATTAGAATGTAAAGAAATTTTGATGACATTTTTAATGTTGAACGTAAACTTAAAATTAATTTAATTCAACTGGATTAACATCACCATCTTTTTCAGTCCAAATCGTCCGACAGATACCTGATGAGCAATTCATTTTTTTCTTAATTGTGCCGTCCTCATTGTATTGGATTAAAATCCCTTCTTCATTATCTCCATTTAAAAATGCGCCTTCCCACTCCACATTACCACTGGCGAAGTATTCTTTAAAAGGGCCATTTTCTTCACTATCTACAAATGTGACTTCTTCTTGCAGCGTACCCGTGTCAAAATACCTTTTAAGCAAGCCTTGCATTTTACCATCCTCATAGTGAACCTCAACATTGAGTTGGCCGTTTTCATGGAATACTTTGTAAGGGCCATTCATGATACCACTTACATAATTTTCTTCTATTTCCACTTGGCCATCAGCATAATAAAGTGTTCGTTGACCTTCTAATTTTCCATTTTGATAAACAGCTTTTTCCATTTGCGCTCCATCCGATTTAAATGTTTCGTATGTACCATGACGGGTAGAATCTTCTAATATTTGATATTTTTCTATAACAACGCCATTGTTATCCTTGACTTCTACGGTCTTTGAATTAGAGCAAGAGATAAGAAAAAGCAATAGATTGAGTAGAATTAGGTGTTTCATTCACATTAAACGTTGATTTTTAGACTTTTATTAAGAGAAACTTAAAACTTTACTGAATATTTTTGTAAAAAAATAAAGATGATTAAAAACTATATCTCCGTACTTGTTCTTGCTTTTATCTGTGCAATGAGTATAAGTCATATTTCTGCACAAGAGAAAGTAGAAAAATATAAAGTTGTCGTTGTTGAAAAAACGATTGATGCGAATGGCAATGAAATAGAAAAAAAGATTGTAAAAGAAGGCGATGAAGCTAAAGCCTTAATTGAAAAGATGGAAAGTGAGGAAAAGAATACGTGGACAAATGATGATGGCGAAACTATAGATCTCGATGGAAAGAACTATAAGGTGCTTAAAAAAGAAGCTTATAAAATGAAGATTATTGATGAGGATGGCAATGAGGAGATATTAGAATGGGATGGAGAAGGAGAAATGCCTCAGGAAATTAAAGAGGCATTGGAGAAAGAAAACATTGATATTAATGAATTTCGCGCGCACAAGAAGATAGCACAAAATAATAATGTACAAGATATTAATGTGGAAGTAGAAGTTGATGCTGAAGGCACTGAAAAAAAGCATATAAAAATTGAATTAGAGGAAGATGGAAAGAAAGAGCTTATTGAATTTGAAATGGAAGGCGAAGAAATTCCTGCGGATATTCAAAAAATATTGGATGAACGCGGTATTGAATTAAAAATACGAGATGAAGGTAAAACGGAAAAGAAAATTATCATACAAAAAGGAGGACAGGCAAACAGCAATAAGCCACAACTTGGCGTTATGATAGAGAATGACCCAAAAGGTGTGTTGGTCAATGAAATTGTAAAGGATTCTTCTGCGGCAAAGGCTGAAATGAAAGAAGGTGATGTTATCACAGCTATTGACAATAAAAAACTTAAAACTACTAAAGAATTGATTGCACTGATAGGTGCAGCAAAAGTAGGAGACGTTATAAATGTCGACTTCTTACGTGACGGAAAAGCTATGTCAAAAAAGATAGAACTGCAGAAACGTGTAGAATTGTTTGAATTCAAAACCTGGGATGAAGTCATGAAGAAAAAGAAATAATGCAAAAGAACTCATAGAAAGTATAACTATTGGAATAGGAAAATTAATAAAACATCCCATCCCAACAATGACCGGCTCCATTTATTTGAAGCCGGTTTTTCTTTGATAAGCAATAGAAACTAAGGAGTATAATGAAAATGTTTTATATTTAGGATAATCCATTAAAAACTCCGTACATGAATAGTTTAAGGTTTATCCTACTCCTCTCCCTAATTAGTACTACAGCTCTTTTTTCAAACGGTATAGCTATTGTTGATTCACAAAATGGGCTCTATTTTGATGTATTAGAAAAAAGGAATTCTGTGGAAGTTCGGAATCAGGTGGCTGTTGTAACTTGTACACAGGTATTGCAGAACAATACAGGGCAAGAGGCAAACTTTAACTTTGCAATTCCTCTTAATAAATATTCAAATCCGTTGGAAATTAGATGGATTAAAATAGAAGATGGTGATTCTTCTGTAGTGGCTTCAAGTTTTGAGGCTGATCATATAATTATGACTGGTACTACAGAAACTTTTACTGAGGAATTAATTTACTATCTGGGGGATTTCCCTGCATTCTTTTCTCCTCTAAAAACTGTACCAAATGGTGATCAACTAATTATTGAATACACTTACGCTGAATTGTTGAGTTATTCAGATGGTAAGGTAATGTTTTATCAAAAAAATGATATCTCCGCATTTTACAATAAACCAATACTGAATCAGACATTTGATTTTACCTTGAATTCCAATAGAGAAATATTTGATTTAGAGTTGATGGATTTAGGTTTTTCGGAAGACAATTTTACAAACAGTAGAACAATAAAATATTCTTCAGAAAACAATCAAGCCGATTTTGATTATGTAATTGAATATGAATTAAAAAACACTCAAACAGACTTTATACCTTTAAGCACCAGTTTTTCAGAATCTGAAACTCTTTGTGATTCATTAGGTACGGGTTATTTTTCTTTATTAATAGAACCAGAATTTGATCTTAGTAAAGTTGTAGGCAAAAATATTGTCATTACTTTGGACAGATCAGGAAGTATGCATGGTTCTAAACTAAGATGGGCAGGAAGGGCGGTCAAATATATGATTGAAAACATGAATGATCATGACAATTTTAATATTCAAGCATTCAGTGGGAATTATGAACTTACCGAGGATTTTATGGAAAACAGTAATGAAAATCAAAGCAAAGCATTTGAGTTTATAAATGAACTAACGGGTGGTGGCGGAACAAATATTAGAGCAGGACTGAGACAATCGATTCGAAATTTTGAAAATGCATCTGATGATAAAGCCAACATCATTGTATTAATAACAGATGGCGAACAAACATTTCAGGAAGAGTCTAATGAAGAATTCGCCCGAGAAATTCAAGAAGAAGTAGATTTGGTAGGTAAGCCAATCTCAATTTATACGGTAGGCTTAGGGGATGATGCAGATAAAGGTTTATTGGGTTTAATCGCTGCAGAGCACAATGGTAGTTTTCAAGATTTAGAAGAATTCGAGTTTCAATTAGAGTTAGAGGATTTTCTACTTAGTATAAATAATCCTATTCTATTTAATACCACCATTGAGTTTGATCCTGATGTTGTCACAGATGTTTTTACTAGAACATTCCCCAATTTGTATGTAGGACAACAAACAATAATTTCTGGTAGGTACAAAGATTCTCAACTTATTAATATTAATGTTGCTGGCTCAGCTTTAGGTGTGCCTTACGCTGAAGAATTTAAATTTCATTTATCAGACAGATCAATTGTAAAACATTCTTTTTTACCAAAGGTATGGGGTGACCAAAAGATTTATGATTTGGGCATAGAACAATATCTTCTTGATGAAATGGCTTATCAAGATTCAATTGCTAACTTAATACAAGATCTAAGTGATTGTTATGACATCATTCCGACTGACTTTACAAATTTGGAAGATGATCTAACAGAAATTGAATACAATAATAATTCAAAAATTGAAAGGGCTGA
>ENA-ORXM01000563-ORXM01000563.1-marine-metagenome-genome-assembly--contig:-NODE-563-length-63184-cov-19.240354_pt1 | contig 63184 bp, 45 predicted proteins | sample MGYA00237867_ERZ511480 | MGnify/ENA primary metagenome ERZ511480 (study PRJEB26309, sample SAMN06266103) | marine metagenome | isolation source: Algal blade | place: United Kingdom:Sidmouth, United...
TCCCCTTTTGGGGCGTTTTTTTTATCTTTAAGATGGGCTATTGTTTTTTCATCGGGCGCAATCATTCCACCTCTTGCGCCCATTTCTATACTCATATTACAAACCGTCATTCTTCCTTCCATAGAAAGATTAGTAATTGCTTCACCAGCATATTCTATAAAATAACCCGTGCATCCACCAACCGTCATTTTTGATATGATGTGCAAAATAATATCTTTAGCAGTTACCCCTTTTTCAACTTTACCGGTAACTTTAATTCTCATCTTTTTAGGCTTACCTAAAATTAAACATTGGGTAGAAAGCACCTGCTCTACTTGGCTGGTGCCAATGCCAAATGCAATATTGCCAAATGCGCCGTGTGTAGAAGTGTGGCTATCTCCGCAAACTATGGTCATACCCGGTTGAGTAATGCCCAACTCCGGACCAATTACATGTACAATACCTTGGTTTTTATGTCCCAAACCGTATAGCTCAATATCAAAATCTTTACAGTTTTTAATTAAGGTATCCACTTGCTTGCGCGACAATTCTTCTTTTATAGGTAAATGTTGATTTATAGTTGGTACATTATGATCTGCAGTTGCCACCGTTTTATCTTTTCTAAAAACCTCAATACCTCTTTTGCGCAAACCATCAAAAGCTTGTGGTGAGGTTACTTCGTGAATAAAGTGCTGGTCAATATAAATTACCTGCTTGCCACCAGTAATTTCTTTTACCACGTGTGCATCCCATACTTTATCAAACATTGTTTTTGCCATACTTAACCTTTAGGCTCTCATTAAACAACGTGAAAGCATGGTTTGTAATTGATCGTCGTTTACTTGGTTGCAGTCGTCTGCAAGTTTTATAAAGTGTACGTAAGCTTGGTCTAGCTCATCTTTGGCTAAATTAAAACCTACTTCTTTAGCTCGGTAAGCTAAAGCAGCTCTTCCACTTCTTGCGGTTAATACAATTCTCGATTGGTCAATCCCAACATCAATTGGGTTTATAATTTCGTAAGTTTCTCTTTTTTTAATCACACCATCTTGATGAATGCCAGAAGAATGTGCAAATGCATTTTGCCCAACAATTGCTTTATTAGCTTGTACGGGCATCGACATTGCTTCGGCCACTAACTGGCTAGTAGGGTTTAATTTTTGTGTAGTTACATTGGTGTAATATTTATTTTTATACCGTTGTTTTAAAATCATTACTATTTCTTCTAACGAAGTGTTGCCCGCCCTTTCGCCAATACCATTTAGCGTACATTCAATTTGGGTTACTCCATTTTCTACACCAGCTAACGAGTTGGCGGTGGCCAAACCCAAATCGTTATGGCAATGGGCAGATATGGTTACCTTTTCAATACCAACAACATTGTCTCTTAAAAATGCAATCTTTTCTCCATATTCGTGTGGCAAGCAATAGCCTGTAGTATCAGGTATATTTACAACTGTTGCCCCAGCTTTTATTACCGCTTCAATAACTTTTGCTAAATATTCATTGTCTGTTCTTCCTGCATCTTCTGCATAAAATTCTACATCTTCTACAAAGGTTTTTGCATATTTTACGGCAGCTATTGCTCGTTCAATTATTTTTTCTGGGGTAGAATTAAATTTGTATTTTATGTGTGATTCAGAAGTGCCAATGCCGGTATGTATTCTGCCACGCTTTGCATAGGCCAATGATTCGCCAGCAACTTTTATATCTTTTTCAACCGAGCGAGATAAAGCACATATAGTTGGTGCTTTAATTTCTCTGCAAATCATATCTACCGCTTTAAAATCGCCAGGGCTTGAAATAGGAAAACCTGCTTCAATAACATCAACGCCTAAACTTTCAATGGCCTTTGCTAATTTTAGTTTTTCGCTATGGTTGAGCTTGCAGCCAGGCACTTGCTCGCCATCTCTTAATGTTGTATCAAATATGTTAATTTTTGAAGCCATTTTTGTTATTTACACCAAATGTAAATGGTGTTGCAAATAGTATTGAGCTAATATTTTTAAGTTTTACAATTTCTAAGTTTTGTAAAGCACTTTATTTTAAAACTAATTAATTGATAATAAGTAGCTTATACTTTTCTGTTTTACAATTTTAACGGTGACTTTATTAAGAGCTGTGTGTTATTTTATTGCAAAAAAAATGCTTGTAAATCATCGTAACGTAGTTTTAATTAATTTGAAAACAAACCACAAGTCTCGTTGAAAGGGCGGTCCCGCTATCCATTCCAACTCCTCGCTTCACTTCGTTGCGCTGTGGGGTTTCCATTACTATCGGGTTTAGTTTGGTAGCTTTGGCGCTTTGTGGTAACTGGGTAAACAAGGCGGCCAAAAACAATAGCACACCGTTTTTAAAATAGCCCCGACCGCAGCGGAAAACCCACAGCTGCCGCCAAGCTTTTGTGCGTTGGCAAAGCGAGGATTTGGGAGTGGAGGGCGGGAGAGAAGTTTTTACGTGTGGTAAACTTTCGCTTCTAATAAATAATGATATATTAGTGATAGCAATGATAATTTTAACTTGGATAAATTAGTACAGTTAATAGCAACTTTGAGTAAATCGGAGAAACGGAGTTTTAGGTTATTTGTAAACCGCAACCCTGGCAATGCAGATAAACTGTATATGCAATTATTTGATTTGATGAGTAAATCGACGTGCTATACAGATGAGTTGGCGGTTAGTAAAATTGATGGTTTGAAGAAAGCCCAACTAAGTAACTTGAAAGCGAATTTGTTTAAGCAAATACTTAGTTGCCTTAGGCTGGTTGAACGCAATAAAATTGGCGAAATACAATTGCGAGAACAGATTGACTATGCCAAAATTTTGTATGAAAAAGGTTTGTACTTGCCTTGCTTGGAGCTGTTGGACAAAGCCAAAAAACAAGCCATTGAAATGAATTTTGAAACGATTGCTTTGTCAATTTTATATTTTGAAAAGCGGATAGAAAGCCAACACATAACGGGTTCTATGTCGGCCAAGGCAGATGTGCTTTCGGAACAATCGAACCAGTTGTTGCAGCAAATTGAATTGACGAACCGCTTGTCGAATGCTTCGTTGCTGTTGTATGGCAGATATTTAAAACACGGTTACGTAAAGTCGGAAGCGGAATTTAATGAGTTGGTCGATTTTTTTAACAACTTGTTACCCACTTTGGCCGAAGATAAATTAGAGTTTTATCAAAAATTATATTTGTACCAGGCTTACGTTTGGTTTTATAACATGGCGCAAAATTTTGCCCATTGTTTTAAGTATGCCCAAAAGTGGGTTAACTTGTTTGAGCTGAACCCCGAGAAAAAAAACAGTATCACTATTTTGTATTTAAAAGGTTTGCACAATTTATTAAATGCATTGTTTATGGCAAGTAAACGAAAAAAATTTAATGCGGCTTACCAAGTGTTGCTTGCTTTTAACATTAAAGCTCAAAGCAATGTTACCCGTAATGAAATGAGTAATTATTATTTGTTTTATTGGATTCATTTTTTGAACAAACTATTTATTAATGCGGCCTATAATAACTTGGATGAGCTGAAAACATTGGAAGCTTTGTTGGAAGAAAATACTTACAGTTGGGATTTGCATCGTCTAATAGTTTTTTACTATAAAATTGCTAGCGTATATTATGCTGTTGGAAATTATGATTTGGCCATTACTTTTCTTTCGAAAATTATAAATGAAAACTACCCAGGCTTTAGAAGTGACATTCAATCGTTTGCACGCATTTTATTTTTAATTTGTTATTTTGATAAAGGCGAGGGTAGCTTGGTAACTTATCAAGTAAAATCGTTGTATCGTTATTTAAGTAAAATGGAAGAGTTGGGGGCGATGCAGTTAGAAATTATCAAATTTTTACGGCGTACCCCAAAAATGTTTCCGGCCGATATGAAGCAAGAATTTACTTTGCTACGAAGTAAATTAATTACCATTAACAAAACGCCTTATGAAAAACGACCTTTCTTTTATTTGGATATTATTGCTTGGTTAGAAAGTAAAATTAGAAAAGTAAAATTGGTAGCGGTGTTGAGGGGAAATATAGACAATGGCAGGTAACGAAAATTTCGTCTGGTTTTATACTATTGTTTTATTTTTTAAACCCTAATTGCTAACAAATAGCAATTTTGTCAACTCGTATGCTATGTCGCCCACCTTCAAACTTAGCATCTTTAAAAACGGTTACCATACTTAAAGCCAATTCTTTTTTAACAAAACGAGCCGGTATACATATTATATTTGCCTTATTATGGGTTTTAGCCAACTTAGCAATTTCATCTGTCCAACAAATTGCCGCCCTAATATTGGCGTGTTTGTTAGCGGCCATGGCCACACCATTTGCCGAACCACAAATTAAAATACCAAAACTAATACCTTCTTCATTATTAACAGTTTGTGCAACTTTATGGGCAAAATCTGGGTAGTCAACACTTTCTTCAGAAAAGGGCCCAACATCTACAAATTTAATATTTGTTAATTGTTCTTTTAGCCACTGTTTTAATAGGTATCCGGCATGGTCGCTTCCTATAGCTATATTCATATCAAAAATTTAAATTTGTGCAATTTCTTCAGAAGTATCTGGGTTAACTCTTTTAGCTATTAAAATGCTACATTCGTACAATACGTATAATGGTAGTGCAATAATAATTTGGCTAGTTAAATCTGGTGGCGTAATTATAGCAGCAAAAATTAACATAGCTACAAAACCATGCTTGCGGTAGGTGCGCATATCGGTTGCGGTAACTAAGCCTAATTTCGCTAATATAAAAACAACCATCGGCAATTCAAAAACAATACCACTAGCAAATACTAAAGTAGTTAAGGTAGCAATATAGCTGGCTAAATTTATGGTGTTTTTTACGGTTTCACTTACACTGTACGATCCCAAAAAATTGATTGAAAACGGTGCTAACACAAAATAGCCAAACAAAACACCTACAAAAAAGAAAAGCGAACCAAACATTACAATGCCACGCGTATATTTTTTTTCTTTTAGATAAAGCCCTGGCTCAATAAACTTCCACACCTCGTATAATACGTATGGAAACGCTAATATAAAGCCTAAAACAAAAGAGGTTTTTAAATGAATTAAAAACTGACCAGCCATATCGGTATTTATTATCTTAAAAGGCAGTTCTTCAAAACAAAAAGAATCTGCAAAGCGCAATTGCCTGCCAATTTTGCAAATTGTTTCGTAGGTGAAAAAATTAGCATCGGAAGGCCCTAAAATTACGGTATAAAATACAAATTTTTTGGCTAAGAATACCGCAATAGTTATTATTGTAATGGCTGCAAATGCACGTATTAAATGCCAACGCAGTTCTTCCAAATGTTCAATAAAAGTCATTTCGGTTTCACCTTCAATATGTTCTGTAGAAAGTTGATTCAATATTATACTATTGGCCTCAAAAATAAGGGAATATTTGCAGTTGATTGCAATTAATTGGCCTCAAACATAAAAATTAAGTGCATAAAGTATAGTTTACTAAACAGTCAGCCAATTTTTTAGGTCATTTTTTTACGAAAATTACATACTATTTTATACATTTACCACACTAATAAGAAATCCACACTAAAATTAGTGGCTTAAAAGAGATTATTTACTTGATTATCATATAAAATTATATAAAATTATTCTTATGCAAAATTGTTACAAAACTTTTAATTTACTACTGTGCTGCTGCTTTTTGGCAATGAGTGTAAATCTTTTTGCTCAACCCGTAAACGACGAATGTACAGGCGCAATCGACATTAGTAATGCCTTTGAGGGCAGTTGTGGAACTGTTACTAATAACGGTCCTTTTACGCTTACCGGAGGAACTCCAAATACTACTGATCCACCAGAACCAGGAGAAAATGAAGCGAACACTACAGATGATGTAGAACCTATAGGGCCTTTTTGCCCTGACGAAACTGATGGAAACCTTTTTGGTGATCCTGCAGACGCTTTTGAACAAAGCGTTTGGTATAAGTGGACGGTTCCAGATTTAAATGGAGACGGATCCCCTGTAAGTTATTCTATTTGGACTTCTGATGGATCTTTTGGTGATGATTGTGGTTTAAATCCGAACGATATTTTGGCTGGAGACGCAGATACACAAGTTGCCATCTATGAAGGTTCGCAATGCCCTGATTCTTCTTTTGGCCCCTGCGATCACTTTGCAGCAAATGAAGATTTATTTACAGTAGAACCTTGGATTTCTGGTTGGTTAAGTTTAGAGTTTACTCCAGGAGAAACTTATTATATGGTTATTGACGGCTGGGCCGCAGTTGAAGGACAATTTTGTTTAACAGTTGTTATTTGTGGAGTAGAAGAAGGTGATGGAGAATGTGCACCAGTTGAAACTTATTGTGAAAGTCAAGATTGTAGAGACGAATGCCCTTATGGTAATATAGCTGCTGTACGTTACGACGAAACAGATGACGGTTTTTTCTTTTCAGATGATCTTAGCGGTGATATCTTCTTCTGCTCTGAAAGAGTAAATGGTTTTACTGGTGATAATACCTATTTGGGCTTTGGTGGTATTAATTTTACCGATTGTAATGGTGAAAATAATGGTATCAATGTTACCATATCTAATGGTTCTATACTTGGAATTGCACCAGAAGCAGATGGTTCTTACATCGTACCTTCTGGTACATTACAATATATAGAGTTATCTTCTGCAGATTTAGCTGCGGGCTCAATAACAATTACAAGTACGGTGCCAGATGGTATCGGTAATATGTGTGGCGAAACAATTTCTTTAAATTATAGCGACTACCCTCAAGCAACTGATCCATATTGCACATTAACCTGTTTTGCAGGTGGTGTACAAGAGTCACTATTAAGTGATGGTATTGTAGCCTGTGAAGATGGTGAAATTTCTTTATGTACTAATGGTTTTGAAGACTTAACATTACCATGTAGTAGTGGCTCTTACGAATATTATTGGAGAGCTTATGTTAATCCTTATGGTGATTGGCTTAACGTAACAGGATGGATACCATTGGGTACATGTCCAACAATTGCTGTTTCAGAGTTTTTAATAGATAGAGATGGCTCTTTACCTCCAGATTTTACGCCTGGTGCTCAAATTGCAGCCGATCCAAATGGTACCGCAATTTTAATTGAAGGAGCCGCATTGTGTTTAGATGCAGACGGAGCTATATTAGATGGTTGTACCTCTACCAACGGTCCTGATTTTTTTACTGATGTAAATGGAACCAACAGAACCGTTATTGCCTTAGATTATTACCCTGCTGGAGATGCAAATTGTGGAGCATCAATGGATTGTACCCAAACAATAAATCTTAACCCAGGTTGGAATTTAGTCTCACTTGATGTAAGCCCAGCTGTTAAAACCTGTGCAGATGTTTTTAACGCTCCTGCAGGTGGTAACATCGAGTTTATTACTGGCTTCAACGCAGGCGCAAAAACTTTTGATCCAAATGGCCCTCCATTCTTAAATTCATTAAAAATGGTAGCAGATGGTTTCGGTTATTGGGTAAAAGCAACAAACGCTGATGTATTAACGGTTTCTGGCCCTTGTATAGCCGATGATTTCAGAAAACCTTTTGATGCAGGTTGGAACTTAGTAGCCTATCCACCAGATGCACAGCAAAATACAGAAGTTTATTTTGCGGATTTAATTGCTAATGGTGATTTGGAATTTGTTACCGGCTTTGATAATGGAACATTAACTTTTGATCCAGATCGTCCGCCATTTCTAAACACCTTAAAAATGCTAACAAATGGCTATGGCAATTGGGTTAAAGTAGTTAATCCTTCTGCAAAAAAAGCAAACAACTTAACCAATGTTTTTAGCTTTATTAATGGTACTAGTAACTTGCCAGTTGGTGAGCAAGTAGAAATATTAAGTGAAGTAGGCGAAACTGTTGCTGTATTAGAAGTAGTACAAGACAGTTATTTAATGACTGCACCAATTTATGGTGATGATGCAACAACTACTTACAAAGAAAATATAAGCATTGGTGAAAATTTACGATTTAGTTGGAATAATCAGATTGTAGATTTATCAACAACATTTAAAGGTGATTACGGTATTGAAGCAATAAATCTTGAATTTAAGTTAGAAACTTTGACTAATGATTTTGCGGTAAAAGCATATCCAATACCAGCTAAAGATGTATTAAATTTTGAAATTTCGGTAAATGAAGCAACTGATTTATTGTTGCAGATATTTGATACCAAAGGAAGTTTAATAGCAAATATTGATAATACTTCATTAGCCAGCGGTAAGCAAATAATCAATTATAACGTAGAGCGCTTAGCAGTAGGAATTTATACTTATCAACTAACTGCCGGCAATCAGCTTACAGCGGGTAAATTTAATGTGGTTAGATAAAATATTAAATCACATAATTAAATTATTTAAAAATAATATATATTTAAAAAAATAAAACAAGATAAATGATGAAGAAGACTTTATTACTTTATATACTGCTAATAGCCTCAATACCGGTACTTTTAGCCCAACCTGGAGCGTTTGATTTTACACCAAATAATACCTCGGGGGGCGCTATAGCAACTGTAACGGTTAATGGAGAAGTTGCTTCTAGTTCAGATTGGATTGCAGCTTTTGATGAAGACGGAAATTGTGCAGGTGCTGTTCAACTTTTAGACTATTATGGTGAAGCATTTTGTAACCTTCAAATTTATGGAAATGACGTTACAACTCCTGATCTGGATGAAGGTATAGATGCAGGTGAAACTTTTACATTTAAGTTGTGGGTAGCAGCCTCAGATGATGTCTTAGATCATCCTGATGACTTAGAACCCGTTGCAACTTGGGATGCAGGCCTAAATGGCTCACCTTGTCCAGGTTATGGCTTTTCTGATGATGTGGAATTACGATTTATGGGTGAAGGCCCTCCTGATGTTATGGGTTGTACGGATATGGCAGCCTGTAATTACAATGTGGATGCAACAGTAGATGATGGTTCTTGTGTAACTGTTGGTGCTACTTGTGACGATGGTGATGCAGCAACTATTAATGATGTATATCAAGCAGATTGCACCTGCGCAGGTGAAACAGAGATGATGGTAGTTGAAGATTCTGACGAATGTGTAACTGCGGTAAACATTTCTGCAGCATTTAGCGAAGAATGTGAAATGATTGGCCCTTATGAACAAGGTGATGCAACAGTAGGTACATCAGAGCCACCTTTGCCAAGTTGTTTTAACGATGGTTATGATGGCACTACTTGGTATGCATTTGTAGTGCCTGATGATATAGCTGGTGGTAGCCCAACAGATTATATTGTATCAACCGGTGCTTTCGCCGATTGTACTGCCAATCCTTTAGCCAACAATGCAGATACTCAAATAGCAATATTTGATGGTGAAAGTGGTTGCCCAAGCGGAAGTGCTTCTGCTATTGCTTGTAATGATGATTATTCAAACACCCCACCTTATGTTTCTTCTGTTCAGGTAACTTTAACACCTGGCAACCAATATTATATAATGGTTGAAACCTTTGGTGGTAATTTAGCTGGCGAGTTTTGTTTTTACATTCAACCATTGGCCGATTTCTTAGGTGGTGGTACTAAAGATTGTACAAACTGTAACGATGGTGTTTGTAACGGTGTTGTAGGTGAAATGTTCAGTAATTGCCCTACTGATTGCCCTTGCGATGCAGGTATTGCATCTAACTCTATAGATGAAAATGGCGTGCCTGGTTTAAGTTTAAATTATGAAGCTTATTGCCCAGAAACAGTTGGTGGTACTGGTGGTGGATTATTTGTACCATTTACTATTACATCATCAAATGTGCCAATGGGTCCTGATAACGTAACATTCTTAAACTCTACGTTAACAACAACAGTTGGTAGTATTTATACTTATAATTTTGGAGGTTCGCCATCACCACAAACAGGTAATGCAACGCAAAATGTAACGCTTATATACTTAACTCCTGATGACGTTACCGCTGTTAATGGCGGCGCTCAAATAGTTTTAAGCTTTGTTGATGAATCGGGCGGATGTGCTATTGTTGAACCAGTAGATGTTGATTTAACTACAACAGATTGTGGTACAAGCCCAGTAGAAGGTTGTACTGAAATGGATGCTTGTAATTATGATGCAACAGCTACAGTAGATGATGGATCTTGCACGACAAATGATTGTGCAGGTGTTTGCGGTGGTACTGCAATTTCAGGTAGCTCTTGTACAGATGCAAACGGAAATACAAGTGCTTATACAGACGATTGCTCTTGTCCACCAGTAGCGATACCAGTACTAGGTTGTACAGATGCTAATGCTTGTAATTATGACGAAGCAGCAACAGAATTAGACGATTCTTGTACTTACCCTGCTAATGACAATGTTGATTGTAATGGCGATTGTTTAGTTGCTGTAGATTGTGCTGGCGAATGTGGCGGAAGCGCAACAGAAGATTGTGCAGGTGTTTGTGGTGGCCCTGCAACAGCTGGCACCGCTTGTATGGATGCTGACGGAAACGATGGTACTTATAATGGTACTTGTGAATGTGTTGTAGTTGATGTTCCAGTACCAGGTTGTATAGATGCTAATGCTTGTAATTATGATGCAGCAGCAACTGAATCAGACGATTCTTGTACTTACCCTGCTAATGACAACGTTGATTGTAATGGCGATTGTTTAGTTGATGTAGATTGTGCAGGCGAATGTGGCGGAAGCGCAGTTGAAGATTGTGAAGGTGTTTGCGGTGGTACTGCAATAGTTGGTTCTGCTTGTACAGATGTTAATGGTGCTGCAAGTACATATACAACTGAATGTACTTGTATGGAAGTTGCTGTAGGTGAGGTGCCAGGTTGCACAGATGCTACTGCTTGTAATTATGATGCAGCTGCTACAGAAGATGATGGTACTTGCCAATATAACGATTGCGCAGGCGTTTGTGGCGGTACTGCCGTTGTAGGTGCTGCTTGTGACGATGGTGATGCTAACACAAATAACGATGCTTACAATGCAGATTGCGAATGTGCTGGCTTACCAATAGATCCAGGATGTTTAAGTCAAGCAGGTATTTTAACCTTAATTGAAGGTGGTGCTTATGGTGGTATGAATTATATATGTGCTGGTAGCTGTGCTACAGTATCGGCAAGCGACTTTTTATTAGATGCTGGGCAAGGTGTGAAAATTGTATGGCATACAGATGGTGAGATTGGAGCAGATAATTTTCCACCAACCAATATTTTAGGTAGTGGAAGCTTTTATTGTAATGAAGCAGGCGTAAAACAAACTGTTTATGCAACCGCTTTTGGTGCAACAAAAGATGCTGAAGAAGAAATTGATTACAGTGATTACTGTTTAACTTTCAGTAATACCTTAGCAATTACTTTGTTGCCTGCAATTGATATTTCAGTTGTTACACAATGTGATGACAGCAATGGTAACTTTACTTATACTTTTAATGTTGATGGTGGTTTACCAGAGTGTGCCCCAAGTCAATCTTATACAGTAACAGGTGATTACTTTAGTGGTGAAATTGCACCAGGCGAAACTCAATCAGTTGGTCCTATTGCAGATGGTGCTAACTTTAGCATAACCGTAACCGACCCTAATGGTTGTACTACAACTTATACAGATGTAGTTACTTGTGGGAAATTGCCAATTACCTTAGAATTATTTACTGGTGATGCAATTAGCCAAGGTAACCTACTTAAATGGGTAACTGCTACAGAAATTAACAACGATTACTTTAGTCTACAAGCTTCAACTAATGGTGTCAATTTTAGTACAATTGCAACTATTAAAGGGCAAGGTAATAGCAATACACCAATTGCTTACGACCATATAGACAGAGCAGCTGCTAAGGGTACAACTTACTATCGTTTAGTACAAACTGATTACGATGGTACACAAAGCAAATCCGATGTGATTGAGGTAACAAGAGGTGAATCTGCCTTTAATATTACAGATTTATATCCGATACCAACTACTGATGTAATTACATTACAGTACGTTGCTCCAGAACAAAGCAATATTGATATTGAAGTGTTTGACTTAATAGGACAAACATTAATTCAATACCAACGTATTTCTGATGGTGGCGTGGCTCAATTAGATATTAGTGTAGAAGACTTACCAGCAGGTATTTATTTCGTATCAATTATTTCTAACAACGATAAAGTAACTCAAAAATTTGTAATTGAGTAGTGCTTAGTATAAAATACAGAACTTAATAATACAAAAGCTCCGGTACTTAGTGCCGGAGCTTTTTTTATTGTATTGTCTCTTATATTGAGTTATTTTTACAATAGTGCAATTACATAAAAATGCGCTCAAAAAGATAAATTAGTACACTCGTTAGCAGATAAATTTTATGAAAGAAACGATTCTCCTCACCTAAACTTTAGTCCCTTCTGGTAGCTGTCAGAAGTCCGATCCAATACCATTTTGTCAACGCTTCATAAGCCAAACAGCCACCAAAATGGCATAATCTCTCCCAATAGTTATTGGGTTGTCGGGGCTATTTTTTCGTACACAAGCCTCTATAAGTAGTACAAAAAATATTTATCCAAAGGCAGCACAGTTTTTTATTTGTTTACCTACCTTTTGTTATAAAATAAGTGAAAGCATACCGATATAACAGCTCATAAAAAAATAAACTATAACAAGAGCTACTTATTTTATAATTTGAAGTTTAGCATATTTTAAAAGAATACGTTTTTGCCCAAATTTTTGAAAATTGATAGATGCCATTCTAGCAGGCCCTTCACCTTCTATACTTTGAATATTACCACTACCAAACCGTTGATGAATAACCTTCATACCACTTTGTAACGTAGCAGGGTTATCAGGCAGAAAATCTTCAGCATCTTCTACATCGCTCTGAGGCTTGGCAGGCTTATTAAATTGCTTCGAAAAATTAAACCGTTGCTTCATTGGGCTTTCCCAACCGGTTTTAACTTTTGGTTTTGAAGTGGAGCTTCCTACCGCTTCTAAATCAAATATTGAAATATCATCAACAAAGCGGCTCGGTTCGCAATATTGCAAATTACCATAACGGTAACGCATATTAGCATACGAAAGAAAAAGTTGTTGTTCTGCTCTTGTGCAGGCTACATAAAATAAGCGTCGTTCTTCTTCTAAATCTTCTCTGCTATTTAGCGAAAGCATAGATGGGAATAAATTTTCTTCTAAACCCACCACAAAAACCACTTTAAACTCTAAGCCCTTTGCGGCGTGTATGGTCATCAGCTTTACGGTGTCCAGCTCTTCGTTGTTGGTGTTGGTATCGGTTAACAAACTTACCTGTTGTAAATAGGCCCCTAAATTATTCTTATCGTTAACCTCTTCTGGCAATTGCTCGTTTGAGTTAGAATCTCTAAATTCGCTAATACTGTTTAGTAGTTCTTGTAAGTTTTCGTAACGGCTTAGCCCTTCAACAGATTTATCGTTATGCAATTCAGTAAAAATTTTTGTAGCCTTGCCAATATGATGTGCTAAATTATAAGCATCATTTTTTGCCACCAACGATTGAAAACTTTTTATCATAATAGCAAAATCGTTGAAAGCTTCTGTAATTCTTGCACTTAACTTATACAATTTAGCTTCACTTATAATTTGCCACAACGTTCTATTGGTTTCGTTGGCAATAAGGGTTATTTTGTTTAACGAAGTTGCTCCAATTCCTCGTTTAGGGTAATTGATTACTCTTCGTAAGGCTTCTTCGTCGTTAGGGTTTACGGTTAGCCTAAGGTAGGCCATAAAGTCTTTAATTTCTTTACGTTGGTAAAAAGACAGACCGCCATAAATTTTGTAAGGAATATTTTGGCGCCGTAGGGCTTCTTCAAAAGAACGAGATTGAGCGTTGGTACGGTATAATATAGCACAATCACTATTTTTGTAATGATCTCTTAATTTTAGTTCAAATAACAAATCTGCTATTATGCGCCCTTCATCATTATCACTAGCCGCTTTAATTAATTTAGTCCTATTGCCTTCATCATTGTCTGTCCAAATTTCTTTGGGTAATTGTAATTTATTTTTGGTGATGATTTGGTTGGCTATTTTTACAATGTTTTTAGTAGATCGATAATTCTGTTCGAGTTTAAAAGTTTTTACCTCCGGATAATCCTTTTCAAAGTTTAATATATTTTGAATGTTTGCTCCCCTAAAGCCGTAAATACTTTGCGCATCGTCACCAACTACAGTAATGTTTTGAAATACATCGGCTAATAGTTTAATAATTAAATATTGGGCATAGTTGGTGTCTTGATACTCATCAACCATTATATACTTAAACTTATGTTGATACTTGTACAACATATCAGGATGCTTAGAAAGCAGTAAGTACATGTTTAAAATAAGGTCATCAAAATCCATAGCGCCCGATTCAAACATTCGCTTGCTATAAGTACGGTATAAAGAGCCTAATTTGGGCCGTCGGTTGCTTTCATCTTCTGCGGTTAAATTAAAGTTTTGGTTGTATTCAACTGCCGTTATTAAACTGTTTTTTGCATTAGAAATACGGTTGTAAACAATGTTGGGTTTGTATAGTTTGTCGTTAAGGTTTTCTTCTTTTACAATACGTTTTATTAAACTTTTACTGTCGGTAGTGTCGTAAATACTAAAGTTGCTTGGGTAGCCTAAGCGACTGCCTTCTACTCGTAAAATACGTGCAAAAACAGAGTGAAAGGTACCCATCCAAACGCTACGGGCATCGTTTCCAATTAAGTCAGTAATACGCTCCCGCATTTCACCAGCTGCTTTATTGGTAAAAGTAAGTGCTAGTATATGAAAAGGGTCGATGCCCTGTTTTATCATATGCGCTATACGGTATGTTAAAACTCTGGTTTTGCCAGAACCTGGTCCAGCAATAACCATAATAGGTCCGTCAATCTGTTGTGCGGCTTGCTGTTGTATTTCGTTTAAGTCGGTAGTTATATTCAATGATGTTACGGTAAATTACTTTCGGTATAAAGGTAAAGATTTCCGCTTGTTTTGAATGAAAAGTTTTGCACGTGCGTTAAAATAATTTCAATTATATACTTCATTTGATATATAAATAAGAATTGACACAGAGATACCCGTTAGAAAAATACGGAAACAGCTCAACCTCTTAATTAAAGAAGGATCCGTTAGTAAATCTGGTTCTAATAAGGGAACGGAGTATTTTATGAACAAAAGTGTGTGAAATAAACACTTATTTCGCCCAAAAAGGGGCGAAAAATGCACATAAAACAACACAAATAATTGATAATCAATGTATTATTTTTGTGAAATAAAACATAAAATTTGGCAAGCTTGTACTTAAAAATTTATAATACAACAGTTTTAACTCTGCGCAATTTTTAAAAAACTTGTAGTAAAAAAGCAACGCTAATTGTAATCATCAATTAAGAATAAAAGTTTTGAGTAAGATAGGTAAATAAAAAAGAGTTGCATAAACTTATGCAACTCTTTAAATAATGTGGGTAATGTAGGATTCGAACCTACGACCCCCTCCTTGTAAGGGAGGTGCTCTGAACCAACTGAGCTAATCACCCAAAATATGTTTCTGTTTTTAAAACAGTTTGCAAATATAAGGGCTTTTTAATGGCAACAAAAGTTTTTAATAAAAAAATGTGCTATTAAGGTCAATTTTTCTTTTTTTACTTATAAAACTTGAGTGGCTTATGTAACAATTGCGTGAAAATGAGTGATTATTCGAAAAAATTTTTAATACATAAACGACCAAAAAAAACTGCGCTCCTATGGTAAAACGGTTTAGCCAGTAAGATTTTAGTAATCTCTTTTTTTGTTTAATAATTTGAGAATTACTTACAAAGCATAAATTGAATTTTAAAAGTTATTTTTAAGTATGTGGCTAGTGCAATAGAGGCGACCCATAATTAGCTAATTATTTATTAAAAAATTTAAATATTATCATCTTTTCAGCTACTACATTTTGATATGTTTGAAGATTAACTATGTTTACAATAGGCTTTTGTTGATTTTGATGAGGTGACTGCGCTATCAAATAGGCATCAATTTTTAGGTTTGGAAAAAAATGTTAATTTTATAGATCGCTTAATACTTAAAATAGTAAAGGCTTTTAATATTTTGAACAACTGGCTTTGCAGTTATTTAATTTTATAATGTTGATTGTTTTTGAGTAAAACGAGTACGTGGACGAGAACGAGAACGTGGCGAAGGTTATCAAGTATAATTAAAATTGGGTTGATTTTCTGCAACGAAGTAATCGTTCTGTTTTTGTGCTAAACAATATTTTATAAAGGTTATTGTGGTGAAGCGAGGTAAGAATTTTTAGCCCCGATTGCAGCGGTTATCCCAATCACGAAGTGTTGGGATTTGAGCGGAAAGCGGGACCAAAGTTTGTGCAGGTTATTGGCTTCGCTTCAAAAAAAAAAGTATATTTACTAGGCTTAATGAATAAAAGAATTTTAATTTTCAAAAAAAAATAAATATAATTGTATATGAAAAGAAAGATTACAAATAGATTGCAAGCATTTTTAGTATTTATGCTAATACTGCCGCTGTTAGGTTATGCACAAAAAGGCTTAATAACAGGCACGGTTACTGATGAATATGGCCCATTAATTGGCGCAACAATTACTATTGCTGGCACTTCAACGGGCAGTACCAGTAATATGGATGGGATTTACGAAATTGCTATTGAGCCGGGCAACTATACTATTGAGGCAAGGTATATTGGCTTTGATGCGCAATTGCAAGATGCAATAGTTGAAGCGGGTAAAGAAACTGTGGTAGATTTTAATTTGCAAGAAGGATTATTAATTGATGAAGTAGTAGTGTTAGGCACAAGATCTACTAACCGAACCAACGTAAAAAGTGCTGTTCCAGTTGATGTTATTAACGTAGAAAAATTGATAGCTGCTGCACCGCAAACTAACTTAAACCAACTGCTGCACTATACTACACCTTCTTTTACGTCAAATACGCAAACCATTTCTGATGGTACGGATCATATTGATCCGGCATCTTTAAGAGGTTTGGGACCCGATCAGGTGTTGGTGTTGGTTAATGGTAAAAGAAGGCATACTTCTTCTTTAGTAAATGTAAATGGCACTTTTGGTAGAGGAAGCGTAGCTACCGATTTAAATGCCTTGCCAGCTATGGCAATTGGTAGAATTGAGGTGTTGCGCGATGGTGCTGCTGCGCAGTATGGCTCGGATGCTATTGCGGGGGTAATTAATTTAAACTTGAAAAACGAGGTTAACAAGTTGAACCTGTTACTAACAACTGGTGCAAATTTTACTAATGGTATTGGGCCTTTTGATGGAGAACAGAAAAATTATGATGGAGAAAGTATAGATTTAGGATTGAACTATGGCTTGCCATTGGGCGACAAAGGTGGCTATATAAATATGACGGGGCAAGTGAACTTGCGTGGAGCTACCAATAGAATGTTAGAGTTTACAGGCAACGTTTTTAACGCTTATAATGCTATTGAAAATGTAGCTTCAGCTGCAGGTGCTGATGTAAGTAAGTTAAATGAAGATGACATTAGAAACTATGCGCAAAATGTGGACCATTTTTCGGCTGACTTTAAAAATGATATTGCTAATACTACAGACTTAGCAGCTTTGCAAGGTTTACTTGAAGCAGATGTGACAGCTGCAGAGTTGACTGCCAGAGGCCAACAACGTAGCGATTTTAATATGCGCGTAGGCCAATCGGAAAACCGAGATGGTAAAATGTTTGTAAATGCGGCGATACCTTTGGGGCAAAATTTAGAATTGTATGGCTTTGGTGGTGCTAGTTATAGAGATGGCCAATCGGGCTGTTTTTACCGTTTGCCAAACCAAAATAGAACCACAACATCCATATACCCAAATGGCACGGTGCCGAAAATAAATGCCAACATTACCGATCAATCAATAGGTGGTGGAATAAGAGGAAAAATTGCAAATTGGGATTTAGACTTTAGTACCGTTAGCGGTAGCAACAAATTTTTATTTAGAATGACAGACACCCACAACGCAACTCTTGGGGCTTCTTCACCTGTAGCTTTTGATGCAGGTGGGCATAGCTTTAAACAAGCAACTTCTAATTTTGATGTGTCGCAATACTTTGATAACCCACGTGGTTTAAGTGGTATTAATGTTGCTTTTGGTGCAGAGTATCGGTTAGAAAATTACAAGATAATTCCGGGTACAGAGCTGTCGTATGGTAATTACGATGTTAATGGAAATTTAGTAAACCCCACTACACCATCAGATATGTTAACAACCGATTTTTTAGGCAGAAACCGTCCATCGGGGGCACAATGTTTTGCTGGTTTTTTGCCAAGTAATAATGTAGATGCTAACCGTAATAGCGTTGGTGCCTATGTTGATTTAGAGTTTGATGTTACCGATGATTTTTATATTGGCATAGCAGCAAGAGCCGAAAACTACTCAGACTTTGGTTCTACCTTTAATTATAAAATTGCTGGGCGTTATACTATTGGGAATAACCTAAACATAAGGTCGGCATTTAGTACCGGCTTTAGAGCACCTTCGTTGCACCAGTCGCACTTTAGCCGTACTTCCACTATTTTTGAATTGGTAAATAGTGTTTCTGTACCGCAAGAAAGAGGTACTTTCTCCAATACCTCTCGTGCTGCAAAACTATTGGGCATACCAAATTTAAAGCAAGAAACCTCTAACAATTTTAGCGCAGGTATTACCGCTAAGTTGCCTGGCCCAGGTATTAAAATTACATTAGATGGCTACCTTATTGATATTGATGACCGCGTTGTTTTAACAGGAGCTTTTGTTCCAGGAGAAGATCCAGAACTACAAGCCATTTTTCAACAAGCAGGTGCGCAATCAGCCACCTTTTTTGCTAACGCTATAGATACCCGTTCAAGAGGTATTGATGCCGTTATTTCGCATAGTGCTATTGTAGGTAACGATTGGATTTTGACAAACGACCTAGCAGCCACCTTTTCACAAAATATTTGGAGAAGAGATATCACCAATGATGATTTGGCCGATGATGATGATAGAGTTGTTATTGATGGTATTAAAGCTTCTAAATTACTACAAGAGAAAGGTTTAGTAGGAACTTACTTTAACCAAGAAAGCAGAATTTATTTAGAAGAAGGTGTGCCAAGAATAAAAGTTACCTTAGGCAATACCTTAGATTTAGGTAGGATTTCGGTGTATTTGCGTAATTCATTTTTTGGAGCGACAACTGAAGCAACTAATGAAGCCATTTTTACTGAAGATTTAGAATTACTACCCGATGCAGAAATTGACCCTTACAACACGCCAAAAATTATAACAGATTTAAGTGCAAGCTACAGCTTTACAGATAATCTTTCGGTAACAATTGGAGCTAATAATTTGTTAGATGTTTATCCGGACGAAGTAGACCCAGCTTTTACATCAAGCGGACGTTTTATTTATTCGCGTAGGGCACCACAATTTAGTTTTTCGGGCAGGCATTTGTTTGCACGAGTAGCATTTACATTAAAATAATATTATCAATAAAACCATAGTTAAAACTCCAAGTGAAAAATTCATTTGGAGTTTTTTTTGATTTATACCTAATGAAGGATTATATAAAATTTAAAAACTATGAACTACTGCAAATGGAAACTTACTTACAACAGGCGGTAAAAGTTTTGGTAGTATGTAAAGTAACAACTTCTGCTTATTAAGTGGTTTAGCACCACGGTTTATTAATGATGCGAAAGCCAATATCAATAAAACAATAAAGATCAATAGTTTTAACATTAAACCCAACCTGTATTAAACCAGTTAAATATTAATACCAATTTTGTAGTTGATGCTAATACACAATTGCAAATTGTAAATATTTTGGTAGAAGTGATATTAGAAAAAACATTAGCAAATAATGAACTTGACTAACGTAAAAATAGCCAAACGCTCAGCAGGTTCTTATTTTATTATTTTAAAAGAAGAAAAACTAATTAATATTAAGAATTTTTTAAACAATAGAAAAATAATTTGAGTTTTAACAAAAAGCGGTTATTGTGAGTAACCGCTTTCTTTATTTTAGGGTTGGTTTTAGTTATAAATATCAAACCCCAACACAAAAAAGGTAAGTTGTATTTTTTTCTTGAAGCGAAACAATTGTACCTAACAGAAACTTTGCTCCCCGCCATCCGTTCAACTACCGTTTTAACAAAACTTTAAAGTATAACCCAAACACCCATTATAAAATGGGATAACCACTTCTGTTGAGGCTATTTTTCTAACAACCTACTATCGAATTAACCGCTTAAAATTAAGCAGTCATATTATTTTATTCAATTGCTGTAGCTTATATTCTTTTATCGCATTGCATCAAACTATAATTTGCTACCTTTGCAACTGCTTTATTAAAATTTTTTTATGGAAAAGTTAGATGCTATAATAGAAGAAGTCAGTAAAAACGGCTTTACACCTCAGTTAGTGAGCTTATTAAAAGAAATTCGTCCGCATTATAAAGATTTGGTAAAAGACCCACTAATTACGCGTTTGTTGCGAATGTCGTATGAGCATATTGAAAAAACCAAAAGTTTTGGTATTCAAATACTGGCTGCCATGGAAGAAGATGAAGAGGAGCCAGAAGAGTTAGAAGCACATGGTAGCGAAGAACCAATTGTAAAAACAGAAGAAGTTGTAGAAAGCAACCCTGTTGAAGAGTTTGTGTACATGGTGCAATTGATAAAAAAACGACAACACCCTATTAATCGAGATGAATTGCGCCAAATAAAGCAATTATTTAAAGCAGCAGGGCAAAAATAATGGTGTATTTGCATAAGTATTGTTTTTAATTAGCATTAACAATACTTTAACTTATGCAGCTGGTTAAAGGTTAAAATCTCATACTGAAACTTAAAACCCGCACAACAAAGCAGAAGAAAATACCTTTTAAAAGAAAATTTGGAGCAAAAGGTAGGAACATTAATTAAAGCAAGTATCGCTCTTTTACTTCAAAAAAATAAAATGTAATCAATTCTTATAAAAGTGGAGCAAGCAGTCTCTTAAACTAAGGATAGCAAAATTTACCATAAAAATTATTTACTTTGCGGTCAAAATAAAAAATAATGGGGTCAACATCAGATATTAAAAACGGAACGTGTATCCAATTTAAAGATGGAATTTATAAAATTATTGAATTTCAACACGTAAAACCAGGCAAAGGCCCTGCTTTTGTTAGAACAAAATTAAGAAACCTAAGTACAGGCAGAGTTATTGACAATACCATACCTGCTGGTCATAAAATTGATATTGTAAGAGTTGAAAGACGCAACTTTCAATTTTTGTATAAAGACGATAGCGGTTATCATTTAATGAATAACCAAACTTTCGATCAAGTAGCTGTTGAAGAACATTTATTAGAAGGTAGCGAGTTTTTAACAGAAGGGGTAAATGTAGAAATTTTGTATCATACCGAAACCGATCAAATTGTAAACTGCGAACTGCCCGACCATATAGTATTAGAGGTAACCTATGCCGAACCTGGCATAAAAGGCGATACCGCAAATGCTGCAACCAAACCTGCTACACTTTCTTCTGGCGCAAAAATACAAGTGCCTTTGTTTATTAATGAAGGAGAAAAGATAAGGGTAGATGTGAAAAACAAATCTTATATGGAACGTGTAAAATCGTAACTTATGAAAATAAATGAAATAACTGCTTTAATTGATAAAGCAAACCAAACAGGCTTAGCCGAGTTAAAAATAGAAAAGGGTGATTTTAAGTTGTGTTTAAAATCAAAAAGCTATTTGGAGGCTTTAAAAAATAAGCAAGTAGTAGTAAGTGCGCCAGCCCCGCCAGTAATGGCATCAATGCATAGCCCTACAATAATGCCAAGTGTTGCTGAAACAGCAACTGCCCCAATTGCTTCAACCGAGCCCGCAGAAACTGCTGTAACAAGCAATACCACATTTATAAAAGCCCCTATGATTGGTACTTTTTATCGTTCTTCCACCCCAGAAAAACCGCCTTTTGTTAGCATTGGCGATAAAATTAAAAAAGGAGACACCATTTGTATTATTGAAGCAATGAAGTTGTTTAACGAAATTGAGGCAGAAGTAAGTGGCAAAGTAGTTAAGGTTTTAATTGATGATGCCAGTCCTGTAGAGTACGACCAACCAATGATTGAAATTATTCCTGATTAGTCAATTTTATGTTTAAGAAAATTTTAATCGCTAATAGAGGCGAAATTGCCGTAAGAGTATTGCGAAGCTGCCACGAAATGGGCATCAAATCAGTAGCCGTATATTCTACTGCCGATAAAGACAGTTTACACGTTCGGTTTGCCGACGAAGCAGTTTGCATTGGCCCACCAGCAAGTAAACATTCTTACCTAAATATACCCAACATAATGTCGGCAGCAGAAATTACAAATGCCGATGCAATACACCCTGGTTATGGCTTTTTATCAGAAAATGCCGAGTTTGCCGAAGTTTGTAATGATTACAACATCAAATTTATTGGCCCAACTGCGCACATGATAAACTCAATGGGCGACAAAGCTACAGCCAAAGCCACCATGAAAAAAGCCAAAGTACCCGTTATTCCAGGTTCTGATGGTTTAATACCTAACAAAGCAATAGGTAAAAAAAGTGCCGAAAAAATTGGCTACCCAGTAATACTAAAAGCTACCGCCGGCGGTGGTGGTAAAGGTATGCGAGTATTGTGGAATGAAAGCGAGTTTGATGATGCGTGGGATTCGGCCAAAACAGAAGCCAAAAATGCTTTTGCTAACGATGGTATTTATTTAGAAAAATTTATTGAAGAACCTCGCCACGTAGAAATACAAATAGTGGGCGACCAGTTTGGTAAAGTTATTCACTTATCCGAAAGAGATTGCACCATACAACGCCGCCATCAAAAATTGGTAGAAGAAGCGCCATCGCCTATTTTAGATGCTACTACCCGCAAAAAAATGGGCGCCGCAGCTATAAAAGCAGCTGAAGCTATTAATTACGAAGGCTTGGGTACGGTAGAATTTTTGGTAGATAAGCATAAAAATTTCTACTTTATGGAAATGAACACCCGAGTACAAGTAGAGCATACCGTAACCGAAGAAGTAATTGACCGCGATTTAATAAAAGAACAAATATTGATTGCCGCAGGCGAGCCAATAGTTGGCAAAGATTACGAGCCACAATTTCATGCCATTGAGTGCAGAATAAATGCAGAAGACCCTTACAACAACTTTGCACCTTGTCCAGGGCAAATTACAGCCTATCATACCCCAAAAGGTTTTGGGGTTAGGGTTGACACACACGCTTTTGCAGGTTATGTAGTACCTCCCTATTACGACTCTATGATTGCCAAAGTAATTGTACGAGCCAACGATAGGGCCGAAGCTATTGCCCGTATGGCCCGTGCTTTGGACGAGTTTGTTGTTGAAGGCATCAAAACCACTATTCCATTTCATAAACAGCTAATGCGAAACGAACAATTTAAAAGTGGCCACTACAACACCAGCTTTATTGACACCTTCGATTTGGTAAAGGAAGAAGATTTATAACAATCTTTTTTTTGAAGCAAAACAACAGTATTTTGTGGAAACACCCGTCCCGCTTTTCGCTAAATCTTTTTGCGATACTTCAATATCTACGCTGCATAAAAAGGATATCGCTACAATCGGGGCTAAAATGGAAACTTTTTTACTCGTTGGTATTATAATAATATAAATCCAATTCGGATACTGTAGCCTAAGGCCAAGCTTTAGATGCGCCTGTTTACTCACCGATGCATCAAATCAAGCTTTGGAGGTGTGTATTTACTGATCGAAGCGTCTTCGCTTCGATCTGCCAAGGCACAAGTGTTTACTTGTAAGTGCATTACATTATTTCTGGTGCAATAAACAAAATAGCAAAGTTTGGGTTTTCTATTTGTCGCAATTGGTGTAGCAAGGTAGAATTTACCAAATTTAAGTTTAAAATAAGCATTTGGGCTTGCTGTTGTTCAATTACTTTGGCGTTTATTTGTGTGGTGTTTAAGCTGCCAATTACTTCTAATTCGGGCATTTTACTATTTAATAAATCTTCAATTTTTGAGGAGCTAAATTTGTCATTATCTACTATAAAGGTTTTGCTTTTCACGTTCTAAATTTGTTGGTTTATTAATGCATCTATAAGTATATCACCAACTTGGATGAATTGTTATCACTTTCGTTAATCTTTTTTTTACTAAAAATTGTTAAAATACAACAAGGCAGCTTAAGAATAACGTTTATACTAACTAAAGACAATGCTTAGCAACAACGATTACTGTGGCCAAACTAACCCCGATTGCAGAGGAAAGCCCACAGCGTAGCGAGGACTTGGAACGGAAAGCGGGTGCAAAATTACAACAACGTAAAATGGTTTCGTTTCAAAAAAAAGTATTAACCGAACATATTTTCCATAGCAATGCAAACTACTGCACCGGCTAAAAAACCTACTAAGGCTAACCACGATATTTTTTTTAAATACCAAATGAAATCTATTTTTTCCATACCCATTGCTGCAACGCCAGCGGCCGAACCAATAATTAACATACTGCCACCTGTGCCGGCTGAGTAGGCTATAAAGTGCCACAAAAAATCGTCCATAGGAAAGGTGTACATGCCCATTGAGGCTGCTACTAAGGGTACATTATCGATTATGGCAGAAAGAAAGCCGAGAATAATTATTACTACATTTTGGTTGGGAATGGCGTTTTGCATGGCTTCGGCCAACGACATTAGTAAGCCTATTTTATGACTACCATCGTGTGCCATTACTGCAACACTTTCTAAAGCTGCTACGGCTACTAAAATGCCTAAAAAGAATAGTATGCTCGACATTTCGATACGAGAAAGTGCGTGATGGGCTGAGTATAAATGTTTGGTTTCTTCGTTAAATTCTTCTTCGGGATGTACAAACTCGGACACTAACCAAACAATACCCAGCGAAAGCATCATACCCATATAAGGTGGCAAATGGGTGGCGGTTTTAAAAATAGGCACAAAAATTAGGCCAGCTAAACCAACAAATAACATAATGTTACTACTGAGTAGTTTTTGCTCTTTTTGGCGAGCATCTATATTAAGATTGGCAGGTATAGTTACGTTGCCTTTAAATATTTTTAAGTTGGAGGCGATAAATAGTGGCACTAAAATACAAACTATTGATGGCAACACTAAGCGGGTTATTAAACCTATGGTGGACACTTTTTCGCCTATCCAAAGCATAGTGGTGGTAACATCGCCAATTGGCGACCAAGCGCCACCAGCGTTGGCGGCAATTACACCCATACTTACAAACCATAAGCGTTCTGTTTTGTCGGGTATTAGTTTTCTTAATAAAGAAACCAATACTATGGTAGATGCTAAGTTATCTAATGTGGCCGATAAAAAGAAAGCCAATACGCAAACCAACCAAAGCAGTTTGGTTTTGTTGGTCGTTTTTATTTTATTGGTAATTACTGAGAAACCTTTGTGTAAGTCTATCAACTCCACAATAGTCATTGCGCCTATTAAAAACAATAGTATTTCGGCTACTTTACCAATGTGGTGTAACAATACATCTTTTTGGCTGCCCAATTGATGATCGAAACCTACCACATCTAAATGGCCTAAAGCAATAATTGCCCAACATACTGCTCCCATAATAAGTGCAGGTACGGTTTTATCTAACTTTAGCGGGTGTTCAAATACAATGGCGAGGTAGCCTAAAATAAATACAAGTATCAGCGCAGTAATCATACTATAAAAGTCAAAAAATTTTTGAAAATAGAATGAACAAAGATAGAAATTTAATGCGCATTATTACATAGCATACCAGCTTAAAGGTTCGGGTAATTTTGTGTTGCAAAAATCTAACTGAATTACAGGCGTATTTTGGTTGGTATGGTTGTTTTGATGAGCCTTTAAAATTAACGGTTTTACTACTTGGCAATCGCCTTGTTGCGCATTAACACTTATAGGCAAGGTATGTTCAATTAAAAAATTACGCTCTTGTATGGTTAATATTTTTTTGTGAGAACCGGGTATTACTTGAAGACCACCATTTTGATTGTTGGTATTACCTAAACATATTCTTACACTAAACATATTTTTTAATATGTGTAAAGGACTCATTACGGTGTTAATACCTTCGCGGGTACTCCAACCGCTAAAACCTTCTACTTGATGCCTTTCTTCTACCGTTATAGTAATGGTTTGGTGTGGCGAGGTATAAAAGCTGGATTGTGGACTTTTTGGGTAATAAATGGCATTTACTATTTGATTGTTATTCAATTCCATCTCATTTAGCAAACCATTTAGCTTTTCATTAAATAATATTTTTTTTAAAGATGGTACTTTGTTAAGCAATAATGGTAATCCGGTTTCTTTTACGGTGGTGTATTGAAGGTTTTGTTTTAGCAGATTGAGTAATTGTTCTGTTTCAATAGCGGTGTAAATGTTAGTGGCCAATGCAAAGCCCTTTTGTTGTAAATCAACAGTATTTATTTTATTGGTGGGTTGCATTTGGCTTATTTCGTGTGTTTGAAATGAGCTTTCTATCGAATTTAATTTCGCTTTATTTTGAGCTATAAAATTATTGATCTCATGGTGCGTTTCTTTTAATGGTTCAAAATGAGTAAACTGTTGTAGTTGATTTAAAAACTCATTGGTTTCTTGTAGCATCGCTAAATCTTGCTTGCTTATTTGTTGATTTAAGATACTAAATTCTGGCTCGCCGTAACCGTAATATTTTTTCTGTCGCACTACAATTGGTGCGCCATAACCTTGGGTTGGGTCTCGCATTAACTGCAAATCGGCCTGTACGGTTCTTTTACTGGCGCCTTTTTCATTGCCCTCTATTTGTAAAATGGCTTGGCTACAAGCTTCAATCAAATCATCTAAAGTATAGTTGCGGCTGGTGTTACGCAGGCATTGGTTAATCGTTTTATAACGGATTAAGGCAGTTTTGTTTACTTGCACAATATTGCTTTTTTTGTGGATTACAAAAGAAGTAAAAATAATACAACTGCGCAAGGTGGGTGCATTGTTTATTTTAACAACTTATGGCTGTATATTAGTTTTTGGTTTTGTGTAATGGTGTAAGTATACATTCCTTTTGGTAATTGTTTTATTGGTATCGGTTTTTTATTTATTTTTTGAGATAAAACCTTTCGACCCATGAACTCATAAATTTCTAAGCTAAGCTTTTCGGTATTTGCAAAGTTGTGCTTAAAATACAATACCTCTTTGGCAGGATTGGGATAAAATAATATTGAGTCTTAAAAGCTGTAATGTGAAACTAAAGTTTAAATATAGTACTTTTAAATTACGCACATTGCAAAATGAATTTATACTGGCTTATAAGATTAATATTAGAATTAATTTTACCTTTAAAATTAGAGTAATTTAGGCGTGCAAGACTTGAGCAGACATTTAAGAGCAGCTATTGAAATTAACACCAATAGATTGCCACTTTATGCCAAATTAAGTGATGGCAAAACAATTCCTTTTTCAAAAAGGTTGATCTGGTATGAAAAAATTGCTTTAAAAGGTGCCTGGTTTTTCGATAATATTGGCGACAAACTGCAAAATAAAGGTATCCCATATTTAAAGGCTGAATTTGTAGAAATGAATGAAGTATCAGATTTTTCAGCAACTTATCCTACTCATATTAATTACAAACAAGGTTTAGAAAAGGTAAACATCAAACAATATTACCAATTTTTAAAACAGGCTTTAAAAGTTAAAAACACAGCAGTAATAGTTGAAGTGTGTGAAACAATTTTGTAAGAATTGGCCGATCAACCACATGTATACTGTATGTTACGGCATTTAATAGAAAGCTTAGGTAGAACAGCATATTTAATTGCGCAACAAGAAAAATTATGTATGCAATTAAGACTTAAAGCCCCAATTTGGTACAGTTTTACTTTAATAAGGTTGCATTTATTGGCTTTAAAAAAAGCTGCTCAATTTGATGAGGCCATTGCACCTATTCAAAATAAAGGGTTGCCTTTTATCTATCAAGATTTACCGCATATTGAAATAAAAGTGGATATTAGAGATTTTATACCTTTGATAATTGAAAATTGAGATATGATACCAAAAATTATTCACCAAACTTGGAAGACGAATGAGATACCAGAAAAATGGTTGGCATTTGAAAAAAAAGTAAAAGCTCTTAATCCGGAATGGGAATATCGCCTTTGGACAGATGCAGATAATGAGCGTTTTGTTAAAAATGAATATCCTGAATTTTATGATATATTTAAGAGTTTTTCGAGAGGTATTATGAGGGCCGATGTTATTAGATATTTGATAATGTATAAAGTAGGCGGCGTATATCTTGATTTAGATTATGAAGTTTTACAACCTTTTAATTTTAAAAATTATTCGGTGGTATTGCCTCAAAATAGAAGTATAAGTTATGGCGACAAACAAGATGAATTGGGTAACTGTATTTTTGCTTCTGTTCCTGGGCATCAGTTTTGGGCTGATGTTATTTCGGATTTACAAAACAACCCTCCAATTGTAGATAGTTATTCACAAATAATAGATGCAACTGGCCCTGGTTTATTAACAAGAATTTACAACAACAAAGTGTACAAGGATATTTATTTTCCCGAAAGGTTAGTTTACCATCCGCCATCGCCAAATAATAAAAAAGATGTTGATAAGATAAAAAACAACGGTATTTCATTAGGTATTCACCACCCGTGGGGAAGTTGGAAAGAAAGATGGACCTTATCTTACCTAAAAAATAAAATAAAGAAGTTTATAATATGATACTTTTGAAATGCGTTTTTAGAATGAAACAGCGCAGCTTGATGAAGCCAAATTTAAGTAACTGGCTAACAATAAGTTACTAATACCAAATTAAATTTAAAATTTTTGTGTAACATTCTATACTCAAATTGGTATCAGCTCAATCAAAATGCATCTTCATTCCTTCGTGGGTTGCTTTAAAGCCCAAATCTTCATAAAATTGAATGGCTTGCAGTCTCTTTTTATCAGTAGTTAATTGAAGTAAATGTGCTTTTCTTTCTTTTGTTCTTTCAATAGCCCATTCAAACATTTTTGTTCCTAAGCCAATTCCTCTTTGATCTTTTCTAATGTGTACCGCTTCAATTTGCGCTCTTATGCCGCCTTTATAAGTTAGGTATTATATAAAGGTAAGTTGTAAGGTGCCTATAATTTCTGTGTTTTCATTTTCAACCACAATCAACTCTTGATTTTTATCTACATTAATTTTTTCAAAAGCATCTATATACTCTTTTGGCAACGGCTCTTGAAAATGCTCCCTTGTTTTTCCAAGTTCATCATCTGCAATCATTGCTACTATTTTAGAAACATCGCTTTTGTTAGCTCTTCTAAAGATCATATAAAAAATAAAAAATTACATAAAATTTACGCCCACACTATTTTCTCTTTACCATCGTACCAACTTTCTAACGCATCTTTATATTGCTGAAAAACAACATTACGTTTAATTTTTAAGGTGGCAGTTAACTGCTTATTTTCTAAACTCCAATCATCTTTTACAATTATTACTTTTTTTACTTTGGTATAATTAGGTAAACCCCTATTAGTATTGTTTAAGTTCTCTAACAAACCTTCTTCAACTTCGGTTTTGGGTTTAGCTTTCCCAATTTCTGACAAAACGCATAAGGCCACGGGTTGCGGCAAAATACTGCCGGTAACGCAAACCTGTTCTACATTTATATTAGCAGAAAAAATACGCTCTAAAGGAACGGGCGTAATAAACTTTCCTTTAGTGGTTTTAAAATTATCGTTAAGGCGGCCTGTTAAGCTTAGGTAACCTTCTGCATCAATACTGCCAATGTCGCCAGTACGTAACCAACCATCTTTTAAAACTTCATTAGTTTTTTCACTGTCGCCATAATAGCCCGTCATTTGCCACGGGGCTTTGGTTAATAGTTCGCCAGTAGTTTCTTCTATTTTTAACTCAACGCCAATTATAGGTTTGCCAACGGTGCCTAATTTAATATGGTCGGCTGGCATTAAAGTACAACCACCATTATTTTCTGTCATACCATACACCTCTTGAATATAAATACCAAACTGTTTGTACCAATTAATAGTTGCAGTGGCCATTGGTGCAGCACCTGTTAAAACTAAAACAGCTTTCGAAAGGCCCAACTTTTTCTTTATGGTTTTTTTTATGATGTTTTTTAAGATGGGCGTTTTCATCATACGGCTTAATTTTTTCTCTCCCATTTTTTCAATAATAGCCAGTTTAAAGCGCGTCCAAATTCTGGGTACAGCAATAAAATGGGTAGGTTGTACACTTACAAGATTGTTGGCAAAGGTATCTAAGCTTTCTGCAAAAGAAATAGTACCACCTTTGGCAATGCCGAGGGTTTCAATAAAAATACGCTCGGCAATATGGTTTAGTGGCAAGTAAGAAAACAGTCGAACATTAATATTATTGGTTTTTAAGGCATTGTAATTTTGTTCATTTTTAATAAGGCTTGCCACCGAGCCCCAAGTATGCATTACTCCTTTTGGTTTGCCTGTAGTACCAGAAGTATAAATAATGGTGTATAAATTGGATAGTTGAGGTTTATAATTTTCTAATAAAGGTTCATTGGTTTTGCAAAGGGTATCCCAATAATAATTAGCCTCAATAATAGCGTTGCCTTTATATTGCGGAAAGGCTATTGTTTTTAATTTTTTAGGTAAGATGCTTTGTCGTTCTTCCCATTCTTCTAACTTACCTACAAATAGTAATTTAATTTTGCTGTGTTTGGTAACATAAGCCAACTCCTCTTTAGCGGTGTTAGGGTAAAAAGGTACGGAAATATGACCGCTCATCATAATAGCAAGATCTGCTACTACCCAATGATAACAATTTTTAGAAATGAGGCCAATATGGCTTTGTGGCGGAAAATTTTGTTGCCTTAAAAAATTAGCTATTTGACGCGCCATTTTACCTATTGCCGCCCAAGTAAACTCTTGCCAAGTGCTGCCATTCGGCTGCCGTAAAAAAACCTCATTGGCTTTGCTGGTTTCCCATTCGTAAAAATAGTGTAATAATGCTTTTGGTTCAGTCACGGTTGGTTAATTTGGTATAAATGTAAGGAATGTTGGGCATAAAGCAAACCGCTTAAAATTGCTTTCGACGCTTAAACAAGCAACATTTTTTATGAAAATATAAACTTGATTATCAATCTATCTAACGTCTATTCATCTGTGTTCTATCTATCTGAAGTCTGTTATCTGTGCTCTATCAATCTGTGTTCTATCAATCTGTGCTCTATCAATCTGACGTCTGTTATCTGTAATCTATCTATCTAATGTCTATTCATCTGTAGTCTATCAATCTGTGCTCTATCAATCTGTAGTCTATCAATCTGCGCTCTATCAATCTGTGTTCTATCAATCTGTAGTCTATCAATCTGTAGTCTATCAATCTGTGCTCTATCCGGCTTCACTACATTTCTTAAACAAATAGCATATCCCATTATATTATACCTTACTTTTGCACCTGCATTTTGGAAAACAAAACAACAAAAAAATCTCGGTTTGTAGATACCGCCTTATTTATAAGGCTGATAAAATTAGCGACCCCTTTTAAACAAACTTTTGCTTTTGCAACGCTTTTTGCAATTGCCTTGGCAATAGTTACGCCCTTGCGGCCATACCTAATACAGCGCACTGTTGATGATGCCATATTAAACAACAACGGACAACTACTAATTACCTTGGTAATTTTAATGTTAGTAGTATTATTTGTAAATACTTTGCTGCGTTATTTTTTTATTTATATGACCAACTGGCTTGGGCAATCCATAATAAAAAATTTACGAGTAGATATTTTTAAACACATTATCGGTTTAAAATTACGCTATTTTGATACCACGCCAATTGGTACTTCTACCACCCGAACCATTAACGATGTGGAAACGATAAACAACGTTTTTTCGCAAGGCCTAATTACCGTAATTGCAGATTTGTTAACCATTGTTTCTATACTAGCGGTTATGTTTTATAGCGATTGGCGATTGACTTTAGTGGTACTCACCGTTTTTCCAATATTAATATATTCAACTTACGTTTTTAAAGAAGCGATTAAAAAATCGTATGATAAAGTACGTACACAAGTAGCACGTTTAAATGCTTTTTTGCAAGAACATATTTCGGGAATGTATGTGATACAAGTTTTTGCTGCTGAAGAAAAAGAACTGGAAAAATTTAAAGCTATTAATGAAGAACATCGCCAAGCTAATATAGATTCTATTTGGGCGTATTCTATATTTTTTCCGGTAATGGAAATTATTACTGCCGTTGCTTTGGCCTTGGTAGTGTGGTTTGGTGCAAACAGGGTAGTGCAAGAAACTACTACTTTGGGCGTGTTAATTGCTTTTATTATGTACCTAAGCATGCTGTTTCGTCCGCTGCGAATGATGGCCGATAAATTTAACGTAATACAAATGGGGATGATAGCTGCCGAGCGTATTTTTAGAATTTTAGACACTAATGATACCATACCCGACCATGGAAAAATTAAAGTAGAAAACCTAAAAGGCGATATTGTTTTTGATAATGTTTGGATGGCTTATGATGAAAAGAACTATATTTTAAAAGGGGTTAGTTTTGCTTTGAAAGCCGGTGAAACAATTGCTATTGTTGGGCCAACGGGTGCAGGCAAATCATCTATTATTAATATTTTGAACCGTTTTTACCCAATACAAAAAGGCAAAATTACTATTGACGGCGTGGACATTAAAGATTACACTTTAGAATCGCTACGCAACCGTATTGGTTTAGTTTTGCAAGATGTGTTTTTGTTTTCGGGTACCGTGTTAGACAATATTACCCTACGCAATAGTGAAATTAGTGTTGAAAAAGTGGCCAAAGCAGCCCGAGAAATTGGGGCCAGTACTTTTATTGAGCGGTTGCCAGGTAAGTATAATTATAATGTAATGGAACGTGGGGCAATGCTTTCAACTGGTCAGCGACAACTTATTTCTTTTATCAGAACCTTTGTTTATCAGCCCGATATTTTGGTGTTAGATGAAGCCACTTCTTCGGTTGATACAGAATCGGAAAGAATGATCCAACATGCCACCGATCATTTAGTAAAAAACAAAACTTCTATAATAATTGCACACCGTTTAAGCACCATTAAAAATGCCGATAAAATTATTGTTTTAGACAAAGGAGAGATTGTAGAAATGGGCACACATCAAGAATTATTAAACCAAAACGGACATTACAAAAAGCTACACGATATGCAATTTAGTAAAACCCAAGCCGCTTAATTATGCCAACTCCTTTTGCACACGTATGGGCAGCGGTGGCCCTAAGTCCATTATTTAAAAATAAAAGCGGTTTTATAAAGATGCTTTTGTTAGGTATGTTTTGCACCGTAATTCCTGATGCAGATGTATTAGCATTCGATTTTGGCATACCTTATGAACATTTGTTTGGTCATAGAGGCATTACCCATTCCATATTTTTTTCGGTGTTGTTGGGTTTATTAATCGTGTTCATTTTTTACAATAAAGCGTTTAAAAATGGCCAATGGTGGCTGCTATTTTTATTTTTCTTTCTATGTACTTTTTCGCACGCTTTTTTTGATGCTATGACCAACGGCGGAAAAGGCGTTGCCATGTTTGCCCCTTTTTACAACGAACGCATTTTTTTACCCTTCCGACCAATTAAAGTGGCCCCATTTACTTTGGATGCCTTAATGACCGACCGAGGTTGGCGGGTGTTGCTAAGCGAATTTAAAGTAGTTTGGATACCTTGTATTTTAATGTTTGTAGTTTTTTGGTTTGTGAAAAGGAAGTAGTGTTGCCTGCCTAATTCCCCTCTCACAAATAAATTCTATTATCCTTACAAAAAGCCCTAATATATTTTTGCAAATTTTCTAAAGCTGCTTTATAATCGGTGGGTTCTTCAATGTTTAGTCGTTGCTTATCCGCTTCATTGTTAAATTCCATTTTAATGCTAAATTGTACATCGCGTAGCAATTCTAAAAACAAATTGTCGCGGTCTTTTAAGCTTTTATTATCACTTTGCAATTCGTAATGTTCTTCTTGCAATGCCTCATAAGCAGCAGCAAGTTCTTGCACGGCTTCATTATCTAAAGCGTATTCATCTTTGGCAAATATTTGGTTGACTGATTTCATTTCGATAAAATTTTTTCAAACAATTACTAACACAAAGTAAATACTTCTTTTACAAAGCTACTTCAAGCAACTTGTAAAATTTGTGTTTTTAAAAAAGAAATAGAATATTTGTAAGATATTTATTTCCAATTTTATCAACATATCACCACTAAAATTGGTCAGTTCAAAGTTACTATTAACCAAATTTTATGCGTAAAAACTTATTCGACTATTTAGAAAAATTAGATAAAAATGAATTTAAAAAAATTAGAAAATACTTAGACAGTCCCTATTTTACTATTGAACGCAGAGGCAGAGTAATAGAATTGTTTGAGATATTAAAAAACGATCACCCAAAATTTGAAAACAGTACTGACCAGTTTTTGGCCAAAAAATTAGCAGTAGGTGTAAATACATTAAGAAACTTAAAATCGGGGTTGACTAAATGTATTGAGGGCCATCTAAAACAAAAAATTATTGATGAAAACAAACAACTTAAAACACAACTACTGGCCCAAGCTTACGATGATGCTAATATGCATCAATATTTTATAAGATATGCTAATGAAGAATTAGATAAACTGCAGAAGAAGGAAAATTTAAACAAAGAAGATTATAAACTCAAATACGAATTGCTAAGCAGAAAGTATGCAATTGTAGGTCATAATATGGTTGATGTTAGTAACATTGCCTTAGAAGATGCTATTGTCACACTATCTAATTTTTATTTATATGAAAACCTAAAAAATTTAAACGGACTTATTGCCACAAACAAGGTAGTTGATAGAGGTGCTAAAATACCACTAACTCAGCTTATGATTAATTCAATAACTATAGATCAAATTGAAGATATTAGTATTAAAGCGAGTTATTTAGTTTACAAGTATTATAATTTGAAAGCTGATGAGTTTGAAGAAAAACAAAACACCTATTTAACATTAAAACAATTAGTTTGGAGCATTTGGGCGAAATTGACAAATGATTATAAATATGAAACCTACCAGCATATGGTAAACATGGCCAATGAAGTTTCTCAAATAAATGAAAAGCAATTTAGTAAGGAGTGTTTTAAAATACATCAATTTTGGATTGATAAAAAGGTGCATTTACAGCATCCTGAAATACATCATTTTCTATTTTTAAGTATTGCTATTTCAGCTTGTGATTCTGGCAAGTTTGATTGGTGTAAAAAATTTATTGCCGAAAACAAACAAATGATACCAAATAATGAAAAGCAAGCAACGGTAGATTTGAGCTTAGCTTATTGTTATTTTTCTACTAACCAATTAGATGATGCCATTGAAAAACTTTATCATATAATTGCTTTAGGAGTTTATTTTAACTTACTGGTTAGGTTACTTATGCTTAGATGTTTGTATGTGGCCAAATACAACAATCGTTTTTTCGATTATTATAATGGTACCTTCAATTATATAAAGTACCATACCGAAATTAATGAAAACGCTAAAAATGATCGGTTAAAATTTATTGCGATTTTAAATCAAATTAGAATAGCCAGAGCTAAAGAAAACATTAAAAAACTAAAAAGCATTAGGCAAGAAGTTGAAAACAACCCAAACATAAATGGTTACAGATGGCTGCTATCAATTGTAAAAAAATTAATACAAAATTTTAAAAACTCCAGCTATCCGGAAAACGGCCTGAAGTAGAAACTATAACTATGCCCACACCTCTATCTATAATTCTATGTAATGCTGCGTTGGGTTTATAGGTAATAACTTCTACTGGTGTATTTTTATAAGTAGTAAGATGGCTGTACACGGTGGCTTTAATATCAATATTTAAATCTTTAGCAGTTAAGTTAGGTTGCTTTAAATTTTTCGCTGCCACAAAACCATTTGTTTCATCCAAAGCGAAAAACATTAAATTTCCGGTTTTGCTTTTTAATAATTCAACATCTATTGCGTTGCTTTTTAATAAACTTTCAACAGTATTATTTCTATTTTCTGCTTTTAATGTTTTATTAGTTAATACAATGGCAACTAATGTTTTTTCTTCCGTTAGTTTATAGTTGTTATTGCTATGATCTTTTTCATTAACAAGGTTAGAAATTTCATTGGTGTAAATAGTTTTTTCGCAAGCAAAAAAACCAACTAACAATACCACACAAAAAATACAAACTAATAACTGTTTCATTTTCTTAATATTTTTTTTTTGAGGTAAAAAATGGATGCTCTTTAGTAAAATGTTTCTTAGTAATTAATAAGAGACTGTTTCTCAATAATTTTAAACGAAGGTAGGCTACCGCAAATAAAATATTAACTATAAAAAAACAGGTTTATAACAGAAAAAATAGCGACTTTTAAACTTGTCAATACATTAAGTGGCTGATTATTAACACATTATTTAGGTAAATCAGCAATTGTTATCATTGATTTTGTAAACTTTTGATGCCAAAATAATGATGAAGTAAAGATTAGATTGTAATGTTACAAGCAATTTTTCGTGATAAGCATAATAGTAAAACCCGTTTAAACAAAGGGTTAAGTAGCCCAAAAAACCTGTTAGTAGTATATTTTTTAGTGATTAAGCCACTTTTTTATAATTGGCAAGTATTTACCTCTTTACTACTTTGTAACTTCGTTTAATCAACAAAATTTTTTGTGAAAACATTATATTTAAAGTTTGCTTTCTTAATAAAATTGTCGTCCTTTTTATTTTATAAAATTGGCTTCGCAAATACAACAGCAAAAGGGGGCACTTCCAGCATCGCTACACACACTTCCCCAGTGCCACATCAAAACTATCTAAGGTCTTTTCAATATCACTTTCGGTATGTGCAGTGCTTATAAACCAACTTTCAAAATTACTGGGTGGTAGGTAAATGCCGTTTTCTAACAAAGCCCAAAACAGTTTACTAAAAAATTTAGTGTCGGTAGTTTTGGCGGTTTCATAATTTGTAACGGTGGCTTCGGTAAAAAACACAGAAAGCATACTACCAAACTGATGCACTTGCATAGGCACACTATGTTTTTCCGAAAGCATATTTAAGCCATCTTTTAAAATACCAGTAACTTTATGTAAGTGTGTGTACAAATCTTTATGTTGCAATTGTTGCAACATAGCAATACCCGCAGCCATTGCCAATGGGTTGCCACTTAATGTACCCGCTTGGTAAACCGGGCCAAGTGGTGAAACCATATCCATAATTTCTTTACGGCCACCATAAGCACCAACGGGCAAACCGCCACCAATTATTTTACCCAAACAAGTAAGGTCGGGTTTTATATCAAACACCTGTTGCGCACCATAAAAGCCATGCCTAAGTCCGGTCATTACTTCATCAATTACCAAAAGCGTTTGATGTTGATAGGCTATCTTTCTTAAAAAAGGTAAAAAATCATCATCGGGTAAAATTACACCCATATTACCTGCAACTGGTTCAATAGCAATAGCTGCAATTTCGTCGCCATATTGCTTAAAAGCATTTTCAACGCCAGCCTTATCATTAAACGAAACCGAAATGGTATTGCTTACCAAGCTTTCGGGTACGCCAGCCGAGCCACTCATTCCCAAAGTCATAATGCCGCTGCCGCCTTCAACCAACAAAGCGTCGCAATGGCCGTGGTAACAACCTCTAAATTTTATAATTTTACTTTTGCCCGTAAAGCCCCGCACCAAGCGTAAGGTGCTTAATATGGCTTCGGTGCCACTATTTACAAAACGTATTTTTTCTATTGTAGGAAATGCTGTTGTCACCAACTGTGCTAAGTCAATTTCATTTTTAGTAGTTGCGCCATAGGTAGTGCCTTTTTTAATGCCTTTTTGCAAAGCCAAGTTTACCTGCTCGTTTGCGTGGCCCAAAATTAATGGGCCATAAGAGCCAACGTAATCTATATATTCATTACCATCAACATCGTAAATTTTACTGCCTTTGCCGTGGCTAATAAATATTGGATTTCCGCCAACCGAGTTAAATGCCCGTACAGGCGAGTTTACGCCGCCAACCAAAACTTGCTGTGCGGTTTCAAAGTATTTTTTTGATTGATTTAAGTTTAACATAATGTATTTTGAAAGATCACAAATGTAAGCAACGGGTACAAAATAACTTCGCATTTTAAACTATCTTTTTTACAACCAATAAAAAATTTGATATTAAGCTTTTTTTTGAAGCGAAAGTAAATGCTCGCATAAGCAGTATCCCTGCTATCCAATCAAATACCATTTTGTCTACGCTACATTTGCCCACCCAAATATGCCATAACCGCTGCAATCCTTTAGGTTTGCAAAACAAAAGTTAGGGAATAAATATATATGTAAGCATTCCTTTCATTTCTGTAATTTTTATAGCAAATTATACTCTTTCATCATAAAATATTAAATGAATTTAAAACTGGAGATGGCGAGGCTATTTTTTAGGCAATATTTTTCGTAAATTTTTTTTCATAAATTTAATACTCAAAAGAAAAAAAATAGTAAAACATTACCATCAGTAAATAGCAACAAGTTTGTTAAACTATCATTTTCTACCAACCATTTTTAATTTTATAAGGTCTTATTAATTGAATACTCAAATTATTAAATCTTAAAAATAAATTTATGAAAAACAGATCATTTTTAATTGCAACTATACCATTTTTTTTAACTTGGTAACAATTATTTCTTGCACTAAAGAAATAAATAAAGAAACATTTTTTTGGGAACACCTCTAATCATCCATTACTCCAATCAGTAAAAAATTAAAAAGTTATATCTTAGTAAATAGTTTATAGCTTTAAATAATAAAAAAAATCTTATTACAACACTTTATAAAAAATAAAATAATGAAATTATACCATATATTATTATGCCTTTTTACACTAATTAGTTTAAGCGCGCAGGCACAAACAAATTTTGATGCTGCTGCTTACGAACAATTTATTTTAAAACACGAAAACATTACTGCCGAAGGTTTACAAACTTTGTATCCGCTAAAAGCAAAATATATTAAAGGTTTTGCCAAGCCGGTTACGGTTGAAGATTATCAACTTTTAGATTCGGTTATTCTAAAATTAGAAATGACCAATGCAGAGTTAGAATTATTAAATGAAAATCAGTTTGTAGTTACCGAGCGTTTAAGTTACCTCAGCTATGGCGATGCCTTGTGGAATATTTATAAAAAAGATTTGCCCGTAATGGTAACTACCGATTTAGTGTTGCACGCATTGCATAAATCTTACGACACTATTTTAAAGCAATTAGAATATAGCATAATGGAACCCAATTTGCAACAGTTTTTGCAAGCTTTGTATAGCTCATTCCCATCATTAAAAGAAAAATATACTACTAACAAAAACATTGAAAACAGCATTAACGATATTGATGTGTATACCACTGTGGCACTTTCTTTACTAAAAAATGAAACGCAAAAGTCGCAAAATGGCAACCAAAATAAAGTAGCAGAAGTATTGGCTTTAGTAAAGGATGAAAAATTTACTTCTTACAATTTATTTACAGAAGCACCAACTCCGGTAGATTTTAGTCAATTTAAACCTCGTGGGCATTATATCGAAAGCGAAGTTTTAACTCAATATTTTCAAGCTATGATGTGGTTGGGTAGAATACAGTTTTACTTAACGCCACCGCCAAATTTACCAATTGCTGATCAAGATATTTTACGTGCCAACACCAATGCTTTTTTATTAAATGAATTACAAAACCTATCAAACACTAAAAACTTGATGGAGGAAAATAATACCATTATTGATAAGTTGGTTGGCGAAAGTGATAATATGACGCCGCAAGAATACGATCAATTTTTGCACAGTAATGATATAACAACGGTTGAAGATTTGCACAATAATTTTGAAAACTACTATACTGCTTTGCAAAATGATGCAGCTTTTACCTCTCGCATTGCTTCGTTTCCGTACATGGCAAACCCGTTGGGTAAAGAGCCAGCTACCTTGCCAATTGCTTACAAACTTAGTGGCCAACGTTTTATTATTGATAGTTATATTTTTACAAACATGGTTCACGATAGGGTAAAACTTAGAATGATGCCCAACCCATTAGATGCTTTAATTAGTTTAGGTAATAATGATGCTATTAATTTATTACAATCTGAAATTGACCAACACGATTATGCTAAAAACTTAAACTCAATGCGTTACTTAATTGAACATAAAGAAAACGAATATTGGCAAAACAGTTTTTATGGCAGTTGGTTAAATGCCATAAAAGTTTTAGGTACAGAAAATGAAATCAATTCGCCTAACCTGCCCAATTTTATGAAAACAGCAGCTTGGCAACAGCAAAAAATTAACACACAATTAGCTGCCTGGACGCAACTGCGGCACGATAATTTATTATACGCTGCACAATCTTTTACTGGTGGCATCACTTGTTGTTTTCCGCATAGTTATGTAGAACCCTATCCTGCTTTTTATGAAGGTGTTGCAGCATTTGCCAAACAAGCTCGTACTTTTTTTGAAACCACTTATGGCAATGAAGGTAATTATGCAATGAAACGAATTATTGAGTATTACGCATCTTTTGAAACTATTAATACACAACTAAAAACCTTAGCAGAAAAGGAATTAGCTAAAGAAGCATTTACAGATGAAGATACCCAATTTTTAAAAAGCATGATGAACGAAGCAGGAATATGTGGTATTAAACTTACTGGTTGGATAACCGATTTGTATTACCACTTTGATAGCGATTTAATGGATGCTGATTTTATTACAGCAGATATTCATACCCAACCAACCGATGAGTTTGGCAATGTAGTAGGCAACGTATTGCATGTAGGCAACGGCACTATTGATTTGGGTGTATTTTTGGCACCAAGCCCATCAAACAATTTTGAAATGACTGCTTTTGTTGGCCCAGTTAGTTCTTATTACGAATATGTAAACAGCAACTTTGAGCGAACCAATGACGAAACTTGGGCACAAAAAGTTTTTAAAAATGAAGTAGGGGAGCGACCAGATTGGGTAAACATTTACTTAGCAACAGCAGAAGGCGACAAACGAACCAAAGGTAAAGAATTGCCGTGGTATAAAGCAGGTGACGTACCATTAAATATTAAACTACCCAAAAGCTTAACAGGCTTTCAGCTTTATCCTAATCCGGCAAAAAATGCCATTCAAATAATTACACAAATAAATCAACCTGCCGAAAATGTAATGTTACAAATAGCAGACCTTACTGGTAAAACAATTATCGTTTATCGGTTAGATACTTTTGCAAATCAAGTAAATGTTTATAAAGTGCAGTTAGACGGCTTTGAAGCAGGCGTTTATAATTTTACAATTGTTATTGATGGGCAAAGTGTTACCAAGCAGGTAGTTGTTCAATAAACTATACGTGTAAAAATATGTTACGTAAAAAAGTTTTAAGCGTCAAAATAGTTGGTTTTAGTAAAAACTAAATAGTAACTTTGTAGCCATTGTTTAGCATCCCATTTATCAGTATAAAACAATGGCAAAACTAATATTTGTAACAGGCGGCGTTACCTCATCTCTGGGCAAAGGCATTATTTCATCTTCTATTGCAAAGTTATTGCAAGCAAGAGGCCTACGGGTAACTATTCAAAAGTTTGATCCTTACATAAATGTGGATCCTGGTACCATGAACCCTTACGAACACGGCGAGTGTTATGTAACAGATGACGGTGCAGAAACAGATTTAGACCTTGGGCATTACGAGCGGTTTTTAAACGTGCCTACTTCTCAGGCAAACAATGTTACTACTGGTAAAATTTACCAAACCGTAATTAATAAAGAACGTAATGGTGATTATTTAGGTAAAACTGTACAAGTAGTACCACATATTACCAACGAAATAAAGCGCAGATCGAAACTATTATTAGACAGTGAAAAGTATGATGTAGTAATTACAGAATTGGGCGGCACCGTTGGCGATATTGAGTCGCTACCTTATATTGAAGCATTGCGGCAATTACGCAATGAAATGGGTTATCAAAATACATTGGTAGTGCATTTAACCTTAGTGCCTTACCTAAAAGCAGCTAAAGAATTAAAAACAAAGCCAACCCAACATTCAGTAAAAGAATTATCGAAAAATGGTGTTCAACCAGATATATTAGTTTGTAGAACCGAACACCAATTGCCAGATGAAGTACGGTTTAAAATTGGGCGATTTTGCAATGTAGAATCAAGAGCAGTTATTGAAGCCAAAGATGCTACTACCATTTACGACGTACCTTTAATAATGTATCAAGAAGGCTTAGATGAAATTGTTTTAGAAAAATTAGGCCTCGAAAACAATGTAGAACCCGATTTAACCAAGTGGGTAAAATTTATCGACAATCTTAAAAATCCTACCAAAACAATAAAAATAGGTTTAGTAGGTAAATACATAGAATTACAAGATGCCTATAAATCAATTTACGAATCTTTTGTACACGCAGGTACCCATAATAAATGTAAGGTTAAGGTAAAAAAAATACATTCCGAGTCTATCACTAAAGAAAATGCTGCCCAAAAATTGAAAGGCCTAAACGGGGTATTAGTAGCACCAGGCTTTGGCGAAAGAGGTGTTGAAGGTAAAATTAATGCCATTAAATACATACGCGAAAACAATATTCCCTTTTTAGGAATATGTTTGGGAATGCAGTGTGCAGTAATAGAATATGCTCGTAATGTTTTAAATTTAGAAGGTGCACATTCAAACGAGATAGATAATAATGCACCACACCCTGTTATTAGCTTAATGGAAAATCAAAAAAAGGTAACCAAAAAAGGAGGCACCATGCGCCTTGGCGCTTATAACTGCAAACTAATATCCGATAAATTAAAAGAAATCTATAATTCCACTACAATTTCTGAAAGGCATCGGCACAGGTACGAGCTAAACAACACTTACAAAACCAAACTAGATGATGGTAATTTTAAAATTGCAGGCATCAACACAAAGTTAGATTTAGTTGAAATTATAGAATTGCAAAATCACCCCTGGTTTGTTGGCGTACAATTTCATCCCGAACTAAAAAGTACAGTTGAAAACCCACATCCACTTTTTATGAGCTTTGTAAAAGCCGCCATCAAAAATAAAAAACAAAAACGATTAAAAGTTAGTGAATAAAAAAGGTAAGCACAGCCAAATAGGTTGCCGTAGTTGTTAGCAAACAAATATTAGAAGCGAAACAGTTGCCACACGCAAAAACTGTGGTCTCGCCATCCGTTCAAATACCATTTTGGCAAGGCTTTATAGTAAAACCCAAACACCCAACACAAAATGGTATAACCACTCCTGTCGAGGCTATTTTTCAAACTGCGCTCACTCGCATTAGCTGTTTAAAAAATAGCTCCATTCTTAAATATAACAGCACCTAATAAATTGTCAACTACCATAGTTTTATGCAATTGCAATAGTCAAATTTTTTTTTATAAATTTAAAAATTGATTAGCTTTGCAAATAAATAGCTACTTTTGTAATTCATTTATTTCTCACAAAATTAAAATAATTTACGGTGCCATATTTTTTTACTTCCGAGTCAGTATCAGAAGGACATCCTGATAAAGTGTCAGATCAAATTTCAGATGCCATTTTAGATGAATTTTTAAAGCAAGATGCAAATTCAAAAGTAGCTTGCGAAACTTTAGTAACCACAGGCTTAGTTGTTATAAGCGGCGAAATAAAAAGCGATGCTTATGTTGATGTACAACAAACCGCCAGGCGCGTAATACGCGAAATTGGTTACGACAAATCAGAATATCAATTTGACGCAGATTCTTGCGGTGTCATTTCCGCACTTCACGAACAATCACCAGATATTAATCAAGGGGTAGAACGAACAAAAAAAGAAGACCAAGGTGCAGGCGACCAAGGTATGATGTTTGGTTATGCCACTAACGAAACCGAAAATTATATGCCGCTGGCATTAGATTTGTCGCACGCTCTTTTAAAAGAATTAGCAACTATTAGAAAGGCAGGTAAAAAAATGACCTACTTACGGCCAGATGCAAAATCGCAAGTAACTATTGAATACGGCGACGATCATAAACCATTGCGAATTGATGCCATCGTAATTTCTACTCAACACGATGAGTTTGTTGAAACAAAAGGCAAATCAAAAACTGCCTCAAAAAAGGCGGAAAAAGCAATGCAAGCTAAAATTACTGAAGACATTAAAAAAGTATTGATTCCTAAGGTAAAACAATCGCAAAAAGCAGCTATTAAAAAAATGCTAAACGATACCAAAATAACCTACCACGTAAACCCAACTGGTAAGTTTGTAATTGGTGGCCCGCATGGAGATACTGGTTTAACTGGCCGAAAAATTATTGTAGATACTTATGGGGGTAAAGGCGCACACGGTGGTGGTGCTTTTTCTGGTAAAGATTCTTCAAAAGTAGATCGCTCGGCAGCTTATGCTACAAGGCATATTGCAAAAAATTGTGTGGCGGCTGGTTTAGCCGATCAAATGTTAGTACAAGTAGCCTATGCAATTGGTGTTGCAAAACCAGTTGGTTTTTATGTTGACACTTACGGTACTGGTAAAATTGACTTACCCGATGGTGAAATAGCAAAAAAAATAGCAGGCATTTTTGATATGCGGCCTGCATTTATTGTAGATCGGTTTGGTTTAACTAATCCTATTTTTAGAGATACTGCTGCTTACGGCCACATGGGGCGCCAGCCTGGTACCCTAAAAGTTGATAAAAAAACCTATGAAACTTTTGCTTGGGAAAGGTTAGATTATGTTGATGCGGTAAAGAAAGCTTTTAAACTGAATTAAGTTAGTAGCTTTTTTAAATAAATTTTTATGCTGTCTTTTTTTTAGGTAGCCTTTGTTGAACACGCAGCCATCTCGAAACATCGGGTTGGCTGCGTTTTTTTTGCTTTTTATAAATACCTTAACTTGTGTGCAGGTATTTTATAAAGAATGGTGTTTAAAAATTAGCCCCGATAGCAGCGGTTATGGCATTTGAAGCGAGGATTTGAAGCGGTGGCAAAATGGCATTTGAGCGAATAGCGGGCAGGGTGTTTTTAAAAGGTTAGTCGTTTCGCTACGAAAAAAAAAGAAAGAACAGAAGTAGCAACTACCTATGTTAGGTAGATAAATTTGTTATGCCTTAACTTAACAACGGGTTAATTTTTTGTTTTACGTAGTCTTTCACATTTATCCAAAAAGCGATAAATATGTAAACCAGAATTGGAGACCAAAAAGCAATAAATGTGATATAAATAAAATATAATCGGACGATAGAAGAAGATATTCCCATCTTTTTACCAAGGTAATCGCATACGCCAAAAATTCGGGGTTCAATTATGCTTCTTATTTTCTCTTCCATAAGTAATTTACTAAGTAACTTTAATATTACTAAATTTATTTAAGGTGAATATCATAAAAATAATTAATAAACGCAAAAACTAAATTTGAAACTGGTTTTTATATGGTATATTATGCCTTATAAGATAAAATAAAGTGAAAGGTAAAATAAGTTTAATTACAGGTTCAACATCGGGCATTGGCAAAGCAACTGCATTAAGTTTGGCTGCTAAAGGCACCATAGTTATAATTGTTGGTAGAGATGAAAGTAAAGGCGAAGCAGTTGTTGGTGAGATAAAAACTAAAATGCATAACGACAATATTTTTTTTGAAGAATGTGATTTGGCAGATCAATCTTCAATTAACGATTTTGCTTACCGCATTAATAAAAACTATCCAAAAATTGATCTATTAATTAACAACGCTGGTTGTTTTACCGAAAAAATTCAATATACTAACGATGGTATTGAAGCCCAGTTTGGTGTAAATCATATTGCTCATTTTTTATTAACATATTTGCTAATGCCTTCGTTAAATAAAAGTAAAGCGGCTCGTATTATAAATGTATCATCCGATGCGCATTACCGGGGAACTATTAATTTTGCTGATTTATATTTTCAACAGAAATATAGTGCTATGAAAGCTTATGCACAATCGAAATTGGCCAATGTTTTATTTACTTACGAGTTAGATAGGAAATTAAAAGCCAACAACAATAATAACATTACCGTAAATGCTTTGCATCCTGGTGAAATTAAAACTCGCCTGGTAGAAAAGAATAACAATAAACTTTTGGGCGTGGCTTGGAAGTTGGCAAAACCTTTAATGCAATCGGTAGAAAAAGGTGCGCAAACTTCGGTTTTTTTGGCCACTAATAAACAAATGGAAGGTATAAGTGGGCAATATTGGAGCAAAATGAAGTTAAAGAAAAGCTCGAAAGAAAGTTACGATAAGCAGGTTGCCGACCGCCTTTGGACCGTTAGCCGTGTGTTGTGCAGTAAGTATTTGAAAGAGGTGGTTTGATTGAATTACAATTAACAGCGTTAAAAACTTTACATTCGATAAAAGATTGTTTTAAGCTAAATATTTTTGTCTCCCACATACTTTTTATCTTTACGGCTCATTATTAACTTATGAGCTTGCATTATAAACTAATACTAAAAACATTTGGTCTACTTTTTTGTTGTTTCGGTTGCCATTTTGCTGCCAATGCAAATAGCTATTTTCAGCAACAGGTAAACTATTCTATTGATGTTGCTTTAAATGATGAACTGCACGAGTTAGATGCTTTTGCAACCATTACCTACATCAACAACTCCCCCAATATATTAAACGAAATTTTGTTTCATTTATACCCCAATGCTTATGCTAACGACCAAACCGCTTTTGCCGAGCAATTGTTAGAAAATGGCGATACCGATTTTTACTTTAGCAAAGCTGAAGATAAAGGCAGCATTAGCAACCTTTCTTTTAAAATAAATAATAAAAAAGCAATTTTTGCGCAAGATGAAGCGCATCCCGATTTAGGAAAACTAAAACTAAACAAAGGCTTATTACCTGGCGATAGTATTATCATAACTACGCCTTTTACGGTAAAAATTCCAACTAATTTTTCGCGCTTAGGTAGAGCTGGTGAAAGCTACCAAGTAACGCAGTGGTATCCAAAACCTGTTGTGTACGATGTTGATGGTTGGCATCCGCTGCCATACCTAAACCAAGGCGAATTTTATTATGAGTTTGGTAATTATACCGTAAACATAACCGTACCCGAAAACTATGTAATAGCAGCAACAGGTGATTTGCAAACGGAAAGTGAATTGAAATTTTTAAATCAATTGGTTAATGAAACTAATAAAAATATTGATGAAATAATAGAGAAACCTTTTAATAAATTAGAATTTCCTGCTTCCTCAACAAGTACTAAAACCATAACTTATACCCAAAATAATGTACACGATTTTGCTTGGTTTGCCGATAAGCGTTTTCACGTACTAAAAAGTAAAGTGGAATTACAAAGCGGTAAAAAAGTAGCCACTTGGGCTTTTTTTACTAATAAAGATGCCAAAGATTGGCAAGAAGCCACCAACTATTTAAATGATGCGGTTAGCTTTTATAGCAAACACGTGGGCGAGTATCCATACAATGTATGTACTGCGGTTAACGGCACTTTGGTTGCTGGCGGCGGAATGGAATATCCTACCATAACCATAATTGGCGGTATTGGTAGTGCTCAATTGTTAGATCGTGTTATTACCCACGAAGTTGGGCATAATTGGTTTCAAGGTATTTTGGCCAGTAATGAGCGGGCAAATCCTTACTTAGATGAGGGCATTAATTCTTACTATGAAAACCGATATATGGATGAAAAATATCCAGAGTCGGGAATATTGCCGCCAGGCATGAAACCAAGGTTATCAAATTTTTTAGGCAAGCAATTTAATTTGGATAATAAGCCTCCAAGCTATCAAAATCAATTGGGTTTTATGTTAAGTTGTCGGGCGCACAAAGACCAACCAATTTGCACTCATTCAGAAGAATTTACCAGCAATAATTATGGCATTGTTGCTTATGGTAAAGCAGCAATAGCCTTTAAATATTTAGAACATTTTTTAGGTAGACCGGAATACGATAGAATAATGCAATTGTATTATCAGCAATGGCAATTTAAGCATCCGCAACCTAAAGATTTAAGAACCGTTTTTGAAAGCAATTCTAATAAATACTTTGATTGGTTTTTTGATGAAGTATTAACTACTACTGGTAAAATGGATTACGCCTTAGTAGGGCAAACTGAAAATAAAACTATTGGTAATTCTAACTATTATCAATTTTATGTAAAAAATAAGGGCGCTATAAGAAGTCCTTTTCCGGTAACTGCTTTAAAAAATGGTGCGCCTGTTAAAACTATTTGGTACGATGGTTTTGGTGGTAGGAGCGAAATTTTGTTTCCAGCAATAGAAATGGACGAATTGGTAATTGATTATGAAGAAATAACATTAGAAAGCCAACGCAAAAACAACAATTTTAAGTTAACAGGCTTGTTTAAAAAAATAGAACCTTTACGCTTTAGTCCGGTTATTGGTTGGGAAAATCCCAATTTAAACCAACTGTACTATTTGCCCTTAATGAGCTATAATTATTGGGACAAATATATGTTGGGCATTGGCTTGCATAGCGGCATTTTACCACCCAAAAATTTAGAATGGCTGTTAAGCCCAATGTATAGTTTTAAAAGCAAAAGCATAGTTGGTTTTGGAAATCTGCATTACTCTTCACCTATAAATTCTATTAAAGCGGTAGATAATGTGGCGTTGAATTTTACAGCCAGAAGCTTTCACGATTATGCAAATAATGTTTACGCAATAGTTGACGGCAGCAATACATTAGTTAGTAGTAGTTTAAGTCGTTTCACTAAAATAAATCCAACAATAAACATCAATTTTAAAAAACCAACTGCAAGAAGTAGCAAAAGCAATATGCTCAAACTAAGGCATATTAATATTTTAAGAAAAGAGTTTGAATGCCCAACAAATACTTGTGGAGGTGCGTCTTTTAGAAACCAAAACTACTACATTAATGAACTAAGTTTTGAGCATCGCAACAGTCGTATTATTAACCCTTACAGTTACAATGCCATGGCCGAACAAGGTAATGGTTTTGTTAAACTATCAGCCGAAGGGAAATACAAATTAACATATATCAACCCCAAAAAAGGATTAACCGCAAGAGCTTATGCGGCTTATTTTCCACTTTACAATAATGCTAATAACCGCATTGCCATAAACAGCTTGGGTTACCGTAGCAAAACCGAATTTTTAGATTACAAAATGGACAACTGGGCTTTGGCGCGCAATAAATTTTACACTACTAACAAATATAATCTATTAGATTATCAAACCTTTAATGTACCAAGTGGCTTTAAAAGCAACACCGCTTTAGGTATAAACAATAGTTGGTTGGCCAATATTAATTTAAATGCAAGCATTCCCAAATTGCCATTGTATAGTTATATAAATTACGCCTTCTTCCCTAATTTATTAGATAGTAGCACTATTAACAATGCTTACGAATTGGGCTTGGCTTTAAGTATTATTCCAAATGTGTTCGAAATTTATTTTCCGGTAGCTGTAAGTAACAACATTTTTGGATTAAGCTCGCCAAAATATTATGAAAAAATTACTTTTCTATTAGATATAGGAAAAATTAAACTTAGAAAATTATTAAGAAACAATATATAATGGGGCTAATGCGAAAAAATAAATTTATAGTATTTGAAGGTATTGATGGTAGTGGTAAAAGCACTCAAGCCAAATTGTTGCAACAGCAATTACAAACCGAGGGCCACAAAACCTACCTAACTTTTGAGCCTACCGACAGCCCCATTGGTTCTGTTATCAGAAACATTTTTAAAAGAAGAATACAAGCGGCTCACGAAACTATTGCCGGTTTATTTGTGGCCGACCGGTTAGATCATCTGCTCAACAATACCAACGGCATCTTAAAAAAATTAAATGAAGGATATACCGTTATTTGCGATAGGTATTATTTAAGCAGTTACGCTTACCAGGGCGCACACGTTAATATGGATTGGGTAATACAGGCCAACAGTAAAAGTGCCGCTTTGCTAAAGGCAGATTTAACTATTTATATTGACATTTTGCCCAAAGAAAGTTTAGAGCGGGTACACAAAGGCAGAAGCGATATTGAGATTTTTGAAAACTTAGAGAACCTACAAAAAGTACAAACCGCCTATGAGAAAGCAATTAACTTAACCCAAAAAGATGAAAACATTGTAAGAATAAATGGTGCCGCTAACACAAACGAAATTGCCACCCAAGTTTTGGAAGTTGTAAAAAAGCACTGCTTTAATTCTTAAAAAGTGGCTTGCTTGTTATTCAAGTAAAACATCATCATCCTCATTAATATTATTTTTAGAAGCGACAAAGTGGCCCTACGCAAAAAATTAGGTCCTGCCATCCGTTCAAATACCATTTTGCCACCGCTTCAAAAAGCCCAACCTAAAATGGTATAACCACTCCTGTCAGGGCTATTTTTCGGGCCTCGCCCAGTCGTATTAACCGCTGCAATATATAGTATTTCTAAAAAATGCAGCCCCAAACAAAACATTCATCATCAATAAAAAGCACTGTCAGCCAAATAAACTTAAATAACCAATTTAAAGCCCACATATTAGCAACTATACTAAACAATTTTATAAATTTGGGTTTATTGCATATCATCTTAAACATAATAATATGAAATTTAAAACCTCATTAAACCTCACTGTAAACAAAATGCGTAATTTATTAATATGGTTTTTACTCACTTTACCAATAATACTAATCGCTCAACCAGTTGATTGTATATCCAACCGATATCAAAAAAAAGTATTTAACAATATTGATATCACCAGCGATATTACCTTTGGCAATGCACAAAACGTAATTGGCTTTAACCAAAGTTTAGAATTAGATTTTTACGAACCCGCTCGAACCGAAGAATACTTAGGCAAACGCCCATTAGCAGTAATGTTTTTTGGTGGTGCCTACATTTTAGGAAGCAAAACCGATGCCGACATGCGCGCTTGGTGCGATAGCCTAGCACATTACGGTTATGCCTGCGCATCGGTAGAATACCGATTAGATAACGCCTTAAATTTTGCCCTACCCAACCAAGGCGTAAGAGCAGCTTACCGAGCCATACAAGATGGGCGAGCCGCTATCCGTTACTTATTAGAAGACCCAAACGGACTCGGTTTTAACATCGACCCAGAACATATTTATGTTGGCGGAGAAAGTGCCGGTGCCATAACCGCCATACACATTGCCTATTTAGAAGAAAACGAACGACCATCACAAACCTACAGTATAGCCTTTAGTCCAGATTTGGGCTGTATAGATTGTTCAGGCAATAATTACGTACAACCTTTTGCTATAAAAGGTATTATTGATTTGTGGGGAGCTACCTTAGATTTAAATTTTATTGATGCAGCAGAAAACGTACCTATGGTTATTATACACGGTACAGATGACACAGTCGTACCTTATAATTCTGGGCCACCATTTAATGTACCCACGCTTCCAACCATGTATGGTGCCGTACCTATGGATGCCGAAATGACAGCTAAAAACATCTGCCATCAATTTTACCCATACCAAGGTGAGGGACACGTAATTTATGGAACCCCATCAACCGTGGTTACTTTTCCCAACCAATATTGGGCCCCAATTTTTACACAAGGTCACCAATTTTTGTATGATAAAACTATGCGTTTCAATTCGCCAATTCCAACAGGTGCGTTAATGGTTTGTGAAAATGATATCGAAACCTATCAAGTACCTGCCACTGCTGGTTCAATTTATTGTTGGGATGCAGTTAATGGTACTATTATTTCAACAAACAACAATCAAGTAACCGTTCAATGGAATAACGGGCCAGGTTTTTTAACCCTAACCGAAACCAACTGTATTGATGTTGTAGGTGTTGCACAAACTATAGAAGTTTTACCAACTTCGTGTTGCGCTCCAATAAGCTTAAATATCTTTTTCGATGGTTTTCCTAGCCAAAGCAGTTGGGATATTGTTGATGCTAACGGCAATATGGTAGCCAATGGAAACAGCTATGGAAGCGTTGCAAGTAATAGTTCAATTATAGAAAGCACTTGTTTACCAGATGGCTGTTATACTTTAAATTTTTATGATGCTTTAAACAATGGAATGTGTCCGTTTCAAAGCAATGGCTTAGGCGTTTCCACTTTTATTACGCCAGGCACATTAATAACAGCAGGTAGCATTGTGGGTACTTTAAGTTTAGTGGCATCACCAGGTTTGTGCGGCAACTACAACTTAACCGATGCGCTTGGCAACACTTTAGCTAATGGTGGCGGCGGCTTTGGCAGCCAGCAAAGTAACAGCTTTTGTATAAGTGGTGGCTTAGCGCCTAAAACAGATAATACAATAAAAAATGAGTTTAAAATTAATAGTAATGAGTTACTATTAAATATTTTTCCAACTGCAACAACCGGTATTTTAAATATTGAATTTAATAATGAAGCCGAAAAAAATATACCGCTAAAAATTATTGATTTAAGTGGAAGAACTGTAAAATTAGAACAGCTTGTTAATACTTCATCATCTTACAAAATTAATGTAAACAGTTTACCTAATGGCAACTATATTTTGCAAGTTTTAAACAATAATAAAATTGAAAGCAGGCCTTTTGTAAAGTTTTAAAAAATATACAGGTGGAGTAAATTTCTATATCTCAATTTTTATATAAAAGCGTGATGCCTTTAACAAATGCATCACGCTTTTTTTATTAATTACAAGGGTCAATATTTATTGAAAAATTTGTTGCAGCTGATGAAGAGAACCCACCTTCTAATGTTATGGCATCTCCTGCATTGTAGTTTACCTCAGCTATATTATTTGGTATACTATCATTAGAAGTAATACAACTTTGTGCATTATAACTATCGCCACTTTGTGTTGCCGTTTCACAGTAAGGGCAAGCGGGTAAAGAGTAAGTTATTGTTAATCGGGGGGCATCATTACTATCTGGACTGATTTGATTAATAGAGGCAAAACTCTTAGCATTTCTTTTGCCATTACCCTTCATTAAAAAAGTAATTGCACTTTCTACCGACCAACCCGGTTGGCTAACTAATTCTTGCACAATTGCTGCTAAGTTAGGGGTTGTTCTATCACTTAATGGTATGCTGCCGTACCAATTAGGAATATCCCAATTAACATTTTGTACTGTTTTATTTCTATCAGACAAATTCCATTTATCAGTTTTAAAAGGCAACGAACTTGTTGTTTTTTCACCCCATATTAATGTATTAGCAATTCCACCACCATTTTTGTTTATAAAAGTTATTTTGGCAGAATCGATAATAGCATTTTTTGGGATGTTAATTCTATTAAACCTCAAGCCTTGTATATTATCATTATCTGAAGCTACTTTAATATAATAGCTTGGTCCGTAATTATTTATAAAACCATTACTTATTTTTTCATAATACTCATCAGAATGAATATCGATACTACTATTTTGTACAATGTTATTTTGAGATGTAATTTTTATTGAAGAATTTGTAATTGTAGAACTTAAACCATTTGCAGTAGAAGCGATAGCAGAAATTAAATAAACACCATTTGCAGGCGCAGTCCAATTAAAGTTAAATGGGGCACTATTTACACTTCCTACAAAACTACCATTTACAAAATATTGAACATTGTTAACATTTTGGTTTACCGTACAATTAAAGTTAATATTACTACCTGTATTATAAAAGCTATTGTGTGCGGGGTTAACAATATTGCATATTACATCGGTATTGTCTTTTGCATTTAAAGTAACTAAATCACCATTTGGGGCATTCCAAATTTCTAAATTATTCGGTATTATAAAACGGTTATTATCAGTTAAGGTTGGTATAATATTTACTTCGGTAGAATCTGTATATCTTACAGATCTTATATCAACTTTGTTTTTATCAATATGCATCCACCTAAATTGGTGAAAAGAGTCACTATCTCTTGTCCAACTTTTAGGGTCGTTAGCTACTCTTAATGGTGCAGAATAAGCACCTTCACCAATATATACCGTCCCGTTATAATCATCACGTCTAAAACCTTCTTCACAATCAAAACCACCAGCGCAAGGTGCTATTGGCCAAGTTGATTTAACTAAGTGCCCATCTCCTTCAAGTACCATGTTTATATTGTATTGATAAAATAAATTTGCCCATTGAGCATACTGTCGATGTCCTTCAATTTTTTGCTTAAAGTGCGGCCTTGTTGGTTGATGGTATTGCACAAACTTCCATTTATAAATACCAGATTGTTGTAAGTCGTTTTGAAACCATAGCGTTTGGTCTCCATACAATGGAATTTCACTATTTAAAGTATAAATTTTTAAAAGATCATCACCAATGGTAGTACAGTAATATCCTTCATCAGGAAAATCAAACAAATCAGTAAGCATACTATTGGTTTCGTGATTGCCTCTTGTTATAATTAATGGCGTTAGTCTGTTGTTTTCGCTAATGCTAAATTGCCAATCATCTAACCAGTTTTCCCATTCTAAGCCGGTACCATTGTCAGTAAAATCGCCACTAAACATAAATGCATGGGCATTAAGCTTACTAACTATTTTGTTAGCTACCTTTCTTACCGAACTTAAATTTCTCGAGTCGCCACCACCAACAATTGAAAACTTTGCATCGTTTGAATTTGATAACGTTTCAAATTGATATACTTCGCTTACCCCCCAAATATCTTTTACAACAAAATAATACTTTTGTGCTGCAACTAAATTGCTGAGTTTAACAAAGCAATTATTCATATCATATTTAACATTTACCTTGTACGGTGTAGCATTTTGATAGTTATTTAAATTATTTACATCTATTGTTGAAGTGCCGTAGTACAAAACTGGGCTAGTGTTACCACCAAAGGCATCAAAACCAATGGTAACTTCGGTTGTGGTATTGCTATAAAACATAAGGCGATACCTACCTGTTTCGGCAAATGAAGTTTGTAATAAAATAAAATTGAGTGTTAAAAATAATAAAGCTGTATATTTAATATTCATAAAATGTTCTTCGACTTTTTAATGTTTACGCAAAAAACATTTTACAGTTTCGAAAGTGTATTAATAATCGCTACAAAAAAATGATTGTTTCTTAAAAAGCTTCATAATTTTACACTTAAAGTACAGCTTTGCAAATAGAGAAATGAAGTAAAACAAAACCTTACCATACCATGCTAAAATTGTAGTTAAAGTAACTGTTAGCAAACAGGTTTTAGAAGCGAAATAGTTTGCTTTGCAGAAACTGTGGTCCTGCCATCCGTTCAAATACCATTTTGCCACCGCTGCAAAAAGCCCAAGCCCAAAATGGTATAACCACTACTGTCAGGGCTAGTTTTCAAACTTCGCTAAGCCACATTAAACGCAAAAAAATATAATATTTCTAAAAAAAAATGGTTAAAATTAATACCTCATTAACCAACACAATTTATGTGCTTGCCATACTGTAATTGCCCAACCAATTTTTCACAAACAAATCATTAGGAATATCTACACAAAATATACTGCCTTTACCCAGTTTACTTTCAACTGAAACAATGCCGCCCATATTAGACACTATTTTTTTACACAAAGAAAGTCCAAGCCCAGTACCATCATAAGCATTACTATGAAGCCGACAAAACATTTTGAAAATTTTCGGAAAATACTTTTCTTCAATACCAATACCATTATCGCTAAAAGAAATACGGGTAAACAAATCAACCTTAGTTTGCGCTATGTTAATTATCGGATTTTTAGATTGGTTATATTTGATACCATTTTCAATAAAGTTTTTAAACAATAATAGTAATTTACTTTTCTCGTTTTTTATTGTAGGTAATAATCCGATAACATTTACCGTCGCATTTTTACGATCAATTAAATCACACAAAGACATCTTTACTTCATCTACCAAATCATTCAAATCAATAAGTTGCTCTTCTCTAATTTCTTCATTTAATTTCGAAAATTCTAAAACATCTTCAATAAGTTGTTTCATTTGGTTGCTACCATTTATTACATATTTAAGGTAAGTATTGGTTTTTTCATCAACCTTATCCTTCAATTCTTTACTAAGTAAACCAGTAAAACTGATAATGGTATTGATAGGTTGCTTAAGATCGTGAGAGGCGATATAGGCAAATCTTTCCAACTCTTCGTTTGATTTTTCTAACGCTATATTAGCGTGTGCTAACTCTTGATTTGAGTCGTTGAGTGCTTTGGTTCTTTTAGTTACTTTTTCTTCTAATAAACTGTTTTGGGTTTGTTTAACTCTATAAGCAAACAAGGCTGCCCCTGTGGCTATCAAACCTAGCATAAAAATTAAAAACACTAATATTTTTTGCTTTTTTATAGTGCCTTCATTTTCGGTTTGTTTTACTTTTAAAAATTCATTTTCAGTTTGTTTTTTTTCGTTTTGATGTTTTATCTCTAATTCCGAGGCCGTCTTTTGTCGTTCAGTATTAAAATGTTTTTCCGTAAGCTCATTATAAAGTTGGAACAACTCTTTTGCTTTATTACTATTATTTGTAGTTAAGTAAATGTTCAACAAATTTTTTATGGCTTTTATCTGCTGTTGGTTATTACCTTCAGAACATCTATAAGCAGCTTCTCCATCTTTTTGGGCAAGGGTAAGTTTATTTTTATTAAATAAAACTTTTGACCGGTTAAGCATAATTGCACACCGCTGAATAGAGAAATTATGTTTTTCTGAAACTTCTAAGCCTTGCTTTATGTATGTAGCTGCCTTGTTATACTGTTGTTCTTCAATTAATATGTCGGTTAGTTTTACAGTAGCTTGCACAAATGTTAAATAGTCCCCAATTTCATTTGCCAAAGGCAAATTTTCGGTAATTGTTTTTATTGCTTCTTCAATTCTTCCCTGTGAATAATGTACAAATGCATAATCTTTCATATACATAACGGTAATTTCTTTGTTGTTGTATTTATCTGCTAAATTAAACACTTCTTCAAAGTACATGCTTGCGTTTGCATAATCTTTCATATTTACATAAGCACCTCCAATATTTCCTATAATAAGCATCTGCAATCTATCTACAGGAAAGTGTTTTGAATGAATAGCAAGGGCATTTAGGTATGCATTTATGGCTTCATCGTATCGAAGACTGCTACTGTAACCAAATCCTAAATTATTAGAACAAGCTGCTTGGCTATAGTAATCTTCGCTTTGTTGCGCTAACTCGTAACACTTTTGAAAAAAATATATAACCGTATCCATATTAGACCTTAACCTACCAATGGCAATACCTAAATTTTTGTACGCTATGGCCTTGCCTTTTATATAGTTAAGTTCTGTAGCTAAATTAAAAGCTAATCTGGCAAAAGAATCTATTTTTTCTGGAGAACTTCTGCGGTAAGCATAGCTAAGTTCATTAAATAGATCTACTCTAATGTTGTCTTTCTTGGTGTGGTTGTTAAGTTTTTGCTCTATCTCAATTATGGCATTATCATAACTTTGCCCCATTGATAAAAAACTTACAAGTAGCAGTAATAGTACTAAGTTGATTACTTTTTTTGTTATACTATTGTTACAAACACTCATAAAATACAACTTGATATAAAGCAATAAATTGTTTAAATGGATGTGGGTTAATTAGGCTATTTTGGAAAATACTTCTACATTTTTTATTGCTGAATAGATGCTGCTATCTCTTCAAGCATTTTTGGGGTTAATGGCTTCTGTCTAAATTCACTAACAATAGGGTTATGCGCTGCTTGTTCTTTATCAAAAATTCCAAGCGAGGTAGTTAGCATCACTATTTTAGGACGCTTGTAAGCTTGGCTAAGTTTTTTATATGCTTCCAAAAATTCCCAGCCAGTCATTTTAGGCATATTTATATCTAACAAAATTAAGTCTGGAGCCTTATCTTGTTCTTTCAAAAATTTGAGTGCATTTAAGGCACAATCAAATATTTGATATTCTTCCACAACATCAGTTTCTTTTACAATAATGTCGTGATACACATTTGTAGCCTCATCATCATCTATTAAAACTACGCATTTAACTTTGTTCATTTTTCAAGTAAATTGTTAAATAATTTAAGAACCATTATTAATATAATACGTTTTAAATTAAAATATGTTTCTAAAAGTGAAAACTTAATATTGCATAATTTCTGTTTAAAATAATTTGGCTATGTTGTATTTAAAAAGTGAGCTATCATATAAAAAACACATTAACTGATAACTCATAAAAAATTTTAATTTTGTTGAAAATATTTTTGATGATGAAATATAAAGCCTTCAGCCTCACTATAGAAAACTATGTTGCCAATTTGGCATTTAATCAACCTGAAAAAGCTAATGCATTAGACACTCCAGATTGGATAGAAATGCAGCAAATTTTTGAAAGTTTAAGTAATGATAAAAATGTTAGGGTAATTATACTTTCGGGTAACGGCAAACATTTTTGTGCAGGTATCAACTTGGCGGCATTAATGGGAGTACAACAAAATGCTCAAACCAGTTGCGAAGCCAGAAAGCGTGAAGATATTAGAGAATTTATTTATTTGTTGCAAAACACGATAACCAGTATTGAGAAATGCAAAAAGCCGGTTTTAGCCGCTATACACAATGGTTGTATTGGCGGAGCTGTTGATTTGATAGCAGCTTGTGATATGCGGTATTGTACGCAAGATGCTTATTTTACTATTAAAGAAATAACCTTGGGTTTAGTAGCAGATATAGGCACTTTACAGCGCTTGCCAAAAATAATACAACCAGGTATTGTGGCCGAAATGGCTTATACCGGTAGAAAAGTGTACGGGCCTGAGGCGGCACAAATTGGTTTAGTAAACAAAGCATACACTGATAAAGCTGAAATGATGGAAGCGGTAAATAATATTGCTAAACAAATAGCAGAAAAATCACCATTATGTATAAGAGGCACCAAAGAAGTTTTACTATATCAACGAGATCATTCGGTTGAAGATGGCTTGCAATACATAGCTAACTACAATGCCGCAATGCTGTTAAGTAAAGACATTCAAGAAGCGATGTCAGCTAATTTTGAAAAAAGAACAGCAATTTTTGAAGATTAACTTGCGGAATAAAAAAAAACACTTATCTTTGCACTCCAATATCGCGGGATGGAGCAGTTGGTAGCTCGTTGGGCTCATAACCCAAAGGTCACAGGTTCGAGTCCTGTTCCCGCTACAAAGTAAAATCCTAAATCATTGTTTATCAATGGTTTGGGATTTTTTTATGGCTAACATTGGTCGGAATGTTGGTCGGTTTTCTCGTTTTGCCTGTAAATGATGGTGGTTTGTTCTTTTAAAAATGCTTCTGCTGCTGAGATATAGAATCAACTATTATCTAAAGGTTTTCTTATTTTTTTAGCAAGCACCAACAGAACCAATACTTTTTAACAGCTATACAATACTAAGTCTGAAAAGTCAATTTTTGAAGATTTGAATTTAAATATATATAATTTTAGTTTAAATAATTCAACTCATAAGGATTGGCAATGGTACGTTTACCAAAGTTTTTAAGCATATCAACAAAGCTATCTTTATTAATAGATTGCTCTTTAATTTTCCTTTGAACTGACGGACGTTTTACACTTGGTATGCGAATGGTGAAAAATGCCCATAACATAGTTGATGTGTAAAATCAACATCTGAAAACTCGGTTAAAGGTTTAACTTCATTTTGCACTTTAAACGCTGCACTATACACAAATTTCCAAAGCCCGTCTTTAAGGCTTAATGTGGCTACCTTTAAGTTTCCGTAACTTAAAATAAATGTAGCTGCTTCATTGGCTGTTACCGCTAAATCTTGTTGACTATCGGGTAACAACATTCGGAATATTTGCTTTACATTTTTCATTGTTGTATTGTGTTTATTAAACGGCTAATTCTATCAAATAAAAAGCAATATTATATAAGTAAGCTGATGTAAATTTAACAAATTATTACTTACTATTTGGCAATAATTTAGATTATCGTTTTAACTTTTTTATGCTTGGGCTACTTAGTAAAGAGGTCATTTGACTAATCGCTATACTGTTCAATTCTTTTAATCTATCTTTTTGGTTCATTCCTTTTTGAATGAGTAAAGCATTTATACTTTCTAAATTTGACAAAACCACTAATTGCTCAATGGTGGCATGATCTCTCATATTGCCTTTTAGCTTACTATTTTGTTTGCGCCATTCGGAAGCTGTAATACTAAACAAAGCCATGTTTAATAAATCTGCCTCGCTTGCATAAACATAGCTTATTTGTTTGGCTGAAAGTTTTTTAGGTATCAAGTGTTTTTTAATGGCATCGGTATGTATTTTATAATTTACTTTTGCTAAAGTACGTTGTACCTGCCATTGCAATTGATGTTGACTTTGCTCTGCATCTTTTAATCGCTGAAACTCTTTAATCAAATAAAGTTTAAACTCGGCACTTAACCACGAGCCAAACTCAAAGGCAATATCTTTATGAGCATAAGTACCGCCATACCTTCCTGCTTGCGAAAACACACCTACGGCATTGGTGGCAGCTACCCACTTTTTAACTGACATAAAAAATCGGTTAGTACCTGCTTCGTTTTTAAAACCCTCGAATTCGGGGGTTTTAAAATTTGGATTATTTATTCTTTCCCAAATACCTAAAAACTCAACGGTATCTTTATTACGCAACCATTGTTCAATTAATGCAGCACCTCCGTCAAAATTTGTAGTCATATCAGTTAAACAGATATAATCAATACCGTTTTTCGATTTAATCGTTATCTCCGAATTTTGAACCGTAATTGTATTTACTTTTTGTTTCATAATAAAGTGTCAATTTACTGTAACTGATATTACTTTACTTCTGCAACATCGTGTTTTATGATGGGTTTACCAAATTTGAATACGGCATTTAGTTAAATGAATTATAATATTTAATTTGTGGCTTCAACAAAATTATTCTTTAGCGAAAATGGTTGACATAAATACTTTTAATTTTTTAAGAATTGGTTATCATATAATTAGAAAAGAAAACAATCAGGACTTCTATTATGATACTTTTGAATTGCTAAAAAAATTACCTATGAACTATCTACAATTAGAAAATCCCACGAAATACTATCTAACAATAAGCAATAGTTTTCCTAAAATTGGGTACTTTTTACATAATTGTGTATTAGATAAAATTCAACCTGATCTTGTTAATGACATAGGTAATCAGTGCTTAATTAATTTCTTCTTTATAGAAGAAAATGTCGATTACGATTTACTCAAAGATTACTTTTCTCCAAACTTGTTAAGATACAAATTAATTCAAAATGAATTTGGAACAGTTAATGAAATATTAGAATTATTCAAAATTGATGATGCTTTAATTAAAAATACTATTCAAGAAAGATTTGCTGATTTTAAATTAGATGAATGGCAAAATGGAGTTGAAAATAACAAAACCTATTTTAAATATAATTCATTTCAAAATAACAATGTTGGTGAAAATAATTATTACCTGCTCAATCATATGATAGGAGATTACTGGACATTAAACTTTAGTGGATTTCAAACAGAAGAACACCTCGCAGGTGAATCAAACTTGTCTAAACTAATATTACAGGCAAAAACTATTGATACAGTAGAAGCAAAAATATATTCAGATGCGAGAAAAAAATTACCAAGTCTAACATCTGTAATTTTAGTTGTTCCTTATCAAAAAGATAATAAATATGAACAAGATTTTAGCTATAATTTTAAGCCAGAAATAAATGAAGCTGATATTGCAAAATTCAAACGGTATTTTAGGGGTTTAGATGATATTGTTTTCCATCAGGCTGCACCGACCTTTTCTCCAGTAATAAGAACACCATTCGTTAAATTCGAGAACTTATCCACCTTACATGATATCGAAGATAAATATGATAAAAAGAAAAAAAACCAAATAAAAAAGATAACAGAAAAATTTGAGAAAGATGTAGGATCAAATTATTATGATGATAATAAGGTATATATTCTTACCGCAAAATTTATAGAAGAAAAAAATTTAATACTAAATAAAATTCATAAAGAATGTAGCAAAGAGATGGCAATAGCAATCAAGAATTTTGGAGAGATTTTGACAAAAAAAGTATTGAATAAGGACTTAAAAGAGTATATTGAGCATATTAAAGTCCAGGGAGGTCAATTAGTGACTGTAAGTGATTTGCCAATTGAATATATGCAATTAGATGGTTTACCAATATCACTTACACATGACATATGTCGAATTTATGAAGATGAGATGCGAAAGGGTTATGACTTATCAAAGTATAATGATCTTGTAATTAATGAAACTTTAATTGAAAAAACATTGGTCATTTTTTTAGATATTGAAGACGACATTATAAGTGGTTTTTATAATAAAATGGCAGAGAAAAAAGAAAGAATAGATCAATTATATAATTGTTCAATTGATTTAAGAGCCTGTAATTCTATTGATGAAATTAAACAAGCCGTAAGCAATTGCAATCCAACGCTATTAATTTTTTATTGTCATGGTAGTTATGAAAATGAAGAAAGTGTTTTAGTAGTAAATGAAAATGAAAACTTGTGTTCTAATGATATAATCAAACATGAAATAAAAGCCGACTTAGTTATTTTATGTGCTTGCAACACCTCACCTATTATCTCATATAAAAAAAATATAGCTAATGCTTTTTTACAAGCTGGATCCTTAAGTGTCACAGCAACTTATAATTCAATAAATGCTGGATTTGCAGGATTATTTATTTCTCTTTTATTGGTAGAAATCGCTGACTATAAAAACATTAATTTAAAAAATTGGCTTCAATTTATATCTTCTAATCTTCGATCTTCAATTATATTTTATATGTCCGATATTCCTAAAAATGATAAAATTGAAATTTTGGAGCTTTATGATAACAGACAATATAAAGAGGTAATTGAAAGATATTTGAACTTAATGCAAAAAAGTAATCCTAAAATCAAAGATTTTTGGGATTTAGATATTGAATGGATGCACTACACAATACTTGGGAGAGCAGATTTAATATATTTTGAATCGTATATTCAAAGGTATTGGAAAATGCATTCGTAGTACTGCATAGCTAAATCATATACAGTATGAGAAAATGGTTTTGTAGTTTTCAAACAACAAAAAAACGGTTAGTTAACTGACACCAACCACTAAACCAAATAACTTTTATAGGTTGCTTCTACTCGATTATCCAATTCTAATATTAAGGGATTGTCTAAAGCAAACTTTGCTTGTTTTCCTTTTAAATGACTTTTACAACGGTTATACTGTCTGTAATGCTTATACCCACCGTTAACTTGCCTCTGTTCTATGGCTGCATCAATTATATGGTCAATTTCTGGACACATAAATTTAATTAGTTCTGCCCTTGCGCTGTCAATATCTTATGAGTAGAATTGAAATAT
>ENA-ORXM01000564-ORXM01000564.1-marine-metagenome-genome-assembly--contig:-NODE-564-length-63079-cov-4.721644_pt1 | contig 63079 bp, 61 predicted proteins | sample MGYA00237867_ERZ511480 | MGnify/ENA primary metagenome ERZ511480 (study PRJEB26309, sample SAMN06266103) | marine metagenome | isolation source: Algal blade | place: United Kingdom:Sidmouth, United...
CATAATTACTTTGAAAAAGTGTTCCATCTTCTGCATATACCGCATAGTTTACCATAACTTGCTGGCCGATTTTTGGTTTTGGGCCGTCGCCTTTTTTCCTGCTCAATATTTTGAGTCCCGATGGTAATTCTTTGGCTTTTGCCTTCTCTTCGGGCAGTACAGCAACAAATGCTTCTTTTACCTTTTCTAGGGCGGCTATTTTTGCTTGCTTTTCTTTTTCCAAGGCTGCCAATCGCTCTTCCTCCTTAGCAAAATAATCGTTCATGACGGCAACGGCATCGAACTTTTTAGCGTCCTTACCATTACGTACGATTTCAATCGTATTCATGATTATATCGGTTAAGGGCTTGTCTTTAGGGTTTTGAGAAACGGCAGTATTTGCAATGGAATCAACGACATCAAGGCCTTCGACTACTTCCCCAAAAACGGTGTGCACACCATTCAACCAAGGAGTTTCTTTGTGCGTGATAAAAAACTGGCTACCATTGGTCGCGGCGCCTGAATTCGCCATGGAAAGAATTCCCTTTTTATCGTGTACCAATGAGTCGTTGAATTCGTCCATAAACCTATAGCCGGGGTTACCTCTTCCAGTTCCCAAGGGATCGCCCGTTTGAATCATAAAATCTTTCATGACCCTATGGAAAATAATACCGTCATAATATTTTTTTCCTTTCATACTGTCCACTACAAAAGGGTTTTTGCCTTCAGCCAATGAAACAAAGTTGGCCACTGCAATTGGTATCTTTTCATATTCCAACTTAACGATAATATCTCCTTTAGTCGTTTGTATATCGGCAAAAAGGCCATCGCCCAATTCGGTATACTGGCTTTTACAGCCTGCGAGTAATAGCGTCAGGGTCAATACAATAAAATATACTTTTTTCATTAGTTCAATTTAGTTTAACATTAATCAAAGCATAAAAATAATGGTACGTTTTTTTGTTTGTCCTCCATTCCTGTTTCCCCCAGAAGGGGAAATGGAAATAGGTTTGTACCATTAATTTTTATGCTTTGCACAACTGATTTTTTTAAGGGCATTTATTTTTGATAGAAATGAATTTGATTGTTTTTTGTCTTTGCTCCATATTCCCTGCATCAGTCCGGAAAGACAGGTTTTCTCTATTTTAGAGTATCCCGATTTTTTTCAATTTTCAATATGGATACCGTAGATTTTACGGGAACGTTGATTCCTATCTTATTATTGTCTCCATGATAGCCATAGACCAATGAAGAGGGAAACAAAAAAGTAGCTGTTTCGCCCTCTTTCAACAATTTTATACCATTTCGAAGTCCGGGAAATAGTTCTTGTTTATCCACCTTATATTTTAAAATTCCAATGTCGGCATTGGAATAAAGCGTGTCATTTTCGAATCCCACCACATCATAGGTCATCGTTACCAAATCGTCGGCCTGAGGCGTATAACCGGCTTGCTCGTTCTTCACCTCGTAATGATACCACGACCCACTGGCACTATGTTTATAGTCATGAAGTGTATCTGCTTTTATAATTTCTTGGATGGCCTTTTCCTCTTGGGCCAATAACTTTTTACTCCTTTCGATGGATGCCTTAAAATAACTGCCCGACTTTACCTCGACCGGTCTACGGGGTTCTGGGCCTCCGCAACTCGTAAACCCTACCGCACATAAGAGGTATATCAAATATTTTGGGAGTAAATTATTTTTATGGCTCATTAATACAAATTCAAGTGCAAACGCAAATTCAAGTTCAAAAAAAAGTTTATGCTTAGACAAGCTCATCACCCGTCAGTTTAGAAAAAAAATCCAAGAGCCTTTTACCGCCTGCTGCAACTGCCTCTTTTTTAGTCTTTTCCCTTTATTCTATTTTTCTTTCTTATGGATTTAATTGGTCTTCGTAATTTTTCAACAGTGATTCAAAATAGGTGGCTGTTTCCTGCAAAGAAGTATCGCTTTTTCCGCCCGCAGCATTATTATGTCCTCCTCCTTCGAAATGGCTTCGGGCGAATTCGTTTACCGAGAATTCTCCGATCGAACGAAACGAAATCTTTATGATACCTTCTTCTTTGTTTTCGATAAAAATGACCGCAAAGATAATACCTTCAAGTGTAAGCCCATAATTAACGAAGCCTTCGGTATCGCCTTTTTGAAATTCGTGGGCATCGAGTTCTTCTTGGCTTAAAGTAATGTATGCCGTTCGGTAATTTTCTAAAATAACCATGTTCTTGAGTGCACAGCCCAAAAGATGCAACCTGCCCGGTGTGTTCGTATCGAAAACTCGATGGTGTATTTGGGTATTCTGGGCGCCCTTATCGATAAATTCAGCGACAATACGGTGTGTTCGTCCGGTTGTAGATCGAAATTTAAAAGATCCCGTATCTGTCATAATACCGGTATACAAACAATCGGCCATCTCTTTTGTAATCTTATCGGTATCACCCAAGAATTCGATGAAATTGTAGACCATCTCGCAAGTAGAGCTCATCGAAACATCGGAATACATTATTTTAGCGTAGTCGGATGGTGCTTGATGGTGGTCGATCATGATAAAAGTTGCCGATGAAGCTTCCAAAGGCTTCTCCATCTGCCCTACCCTTCCCAAGTGATTAAAATCCAAGGTACATATTACGGTCGCCTTCTCGATTTTATTTTTAGCTTGGGTATTTTCCTTTTCAAAATTTAGGATCTGTTCGTTGCCCGGCATCCATTTCAAAAATTTGGGGTAATCGTTAGGGGCCACAATAGTGGCATCTTGCCCCTGATTCTTCAAGTAATGCCATAAGGCAAGTGTTGAACCTATGGCGTCGCCATCAGGATTTTTATGCGGTACGATTACGATTTTTTGCGGTTCGGAAAGTAGTAGTTTCGCCGCCTTAATTGCCTCCAAATTCATGGGCGCGAAGATACAATTTAATACTATAGCCGTAGAATCTGTTAAAGAATTTATAGGCCATTTATGATTCATAAAAGACAACGTACCTACCAATAGTTGCCGATTATGGAATAAAGCGTATTTTTGCCCAAAATTTTTTAAAATGACAACGAACAGAACTTTTACAATGATTAAGCCCGATGCTGTAGAAAATGGCCATATCGGAGCTATTCTAGAGAAAATAACGGCTGCGGGCTTTAAAATCGTTGCCTTGAAATATACGCAATTGAGCAAAAGAGATGCTCGTGAATTCTATGCAGTTCATAAAGAACGGCCGTTTTATGGGGAATTGGTCGATTTCATGACCCGAGGACCCATAGTGTCCGCCATCTTGGAAAAAGATAATGCAGTAGAAGATTTTCGAGCACTGATCGGGGCTACGAATCCTGCAGAAGCAGCAGAGGGTACCATTAGAAAACTGTTTGCTACCGATATTGCCGAAAATGCGGTACACGGTTCTGACAGCGACGAAAATGCTGCTATCGAAGGCTCTTTTCATTTTTCTGGAAGGGAAATATATTAGGGTAGAAGATTTTAGAATCAAAGAACGCTCGATAAAATTTTTATTTATCGGGCATTTTTTTGAAGTTGGGTGTTGGAAGTCACACCCAAAACCCAACTTTCAGCACCCCGCCTATCGCAATACCAACTTCTTCACCAAATTTTTTCCCAGTTCTTCATTGAGCATAGTTATGATTTTTGATTTTCCTAAACTCAATTCTTCTCGAAGTACAGAAGATGAAAGTGAGACGAATAATGTATCACCTCGAAGTTCTATGGCCGTCGTGTAGTTATTTACGCCATTGCCCATAAGGTTTGTCCAGGCTTCCCGAGCTTCGACCTTGTCCATACCCTTTTGAAGGCGATTTTCCTTTATAAATTCCTTCAAGGCATCGCTCATGTTCAGGTTATCGTTTTTTCGCTTTGCCATTTTCGGGTTTCGGGTTTCGGGTTTCGGGTTTCGGGTTTCGGGTTTCGTAAAAAACTATCTTTTCTAAACTCCCAAACTAATAAACTCATAAACTTTTTCAATACCTGCTTCGCTGGTGTACAGGCTCATAAAGTAATTCCTTCAAATCTATTGTAAACGTAGCGAACACCTTCTTCATTGACTACCGAAAAAGTAGTTGAGCTTAACTGCACCAATTGCTCTGACCATTCGCTAAGTTCGTTTTTGTAGTTAACAAGAAAATTTCCGTCGACTTCGGTAATGACAAAAGCTTCCGCATCGTCCGAGGTTTGGTAGGTTCCGTTCAAGCTGGGTTGCACTTTTTTACGAAATCCCTTTCCATCCTTCCATTCAATAAAATCTATGCTCGTGTTGACGTTATACTCCTTTGTATTTCCATCCGAAAAAACAACCTTGTCGATTTCCCAATAACCGTTCAACAGCTCTAAGTCTTCTTTGGATATGCGATTAGTACATCCTAAGAAAAAAATACAAAATCCTATTAAAGCAAATCTTTTCACGAGATAGTTTATCGACTTTAGCTAAAGTTTAAATATTTTATAGGACTGATGAATCTGCTTCACCACATTTTCAGTACGTTCGGCATGGGTATCGCTGATGAATATTTGGCCGAAATTTTCATTATCGACCAAAGCGACGATATGCGAAACACGATGTTCATCTAATTTATCAAAAATATCGTCGAGCAATAATATTGGTGTTGTTTTTGACTGTTCTTTAATAAATTGGAACTGGGCAAACTTCAGAGCTATCAAAAATGATTTTTGCTGCCCTTGACTACCGAATTTTTTGATGGGATGCCCTGCTATCTCAAAGCCAAGGTCGTCTTTGTGAATACCCACCGAAGTATATTGTAGCGCCCTATCTTTTTCTACACTCTTCTCTAAAAGCGATAAAAGACCTTCATGTAACAGCTTACTATCGTAAACTAATGAAACTTCTTCTTTTCCACCTGAAATGGCAACATACTGTTCTTTAAAAATAGGGATAAATGCCTCTAAAAAAGCGACGCGTTTTTGGAAAATATCCATTCCATAATTATCCAGTTGACTATTATAAACCGAAAGCGTATCCTTATCGAAGGTATGGTTAGCTGCAAAATATTTTAAAAGTGAATTGCGCTGTGCAAGTACTTTATTATACTTTAAAAGGTCTTGCAGGTACTTTTTGTCAGACTGCGAGATAACACCATCTATAAACTTTCTGCGGGTGTCGCTTCCCTCGATAATAAGGTCGCGATCTGCCGGTGAAATGATTACGAGCGGTACTAACCCGATATGATCAGAAAGCCGATCATAGGCTTTTCCGTTGCGCTTGATGATTTTTTTTGCACCTCGTTTTAGGCTACAAACGATTTTTTCTTCGCGATCCTCTTTTTTAAACTCTCCATCGACTACGAAAAAATCCTCGTCATGACGGATATTCTGTGTCGAAACGGGATTAAAATAACTTTTTCCGAACGACAGATGGTAAATCGCATCAAGTACATTGGTCTTACCAATGCCGTTAGGACCAACAAAACAGTTGATTTTAGTATCGAAACCAAAATCTTTCGAATCGAAGTTCTTGTAGTTGATTAGGGACAATTTCCTTAAAAACATAGGGTGCTTTACGAATTTCGGGTAGGGTCATCGGGCAAACACCAAAAATAACGAATAAATACCCGTTCGGTTTTGGATAAAAACTTTATTTTTGCGCGACCTATAAAAAAACAAGATGGCGACATATAAAAAGCGCGGATTCAAACCGAAGAACAAGGCTGAGGAACAGGACCTCAGGGAGCATGAAAGCGCAACCGCTGAAGTCTTCAGTACCCTAGATGAAAGTGCCTCGAAAACCGAAGCTTGGGTAGCGAAGAACCAAAACTATATCTTGGGCATTATCGGTGTCGTAGCGGTTGGTGTATTAGGCTATCTAGCCTTTGTACAATTCGTCGAAAAGCCTAAGGAAGCTAGTGCCGCTAATGAAATGTACTATCCGCAGCAGTATTTCGATCAGGCCCTTAGTAGTACAACTGCGAAAGATTCCCTTTACAACCTTGCCTTGAACGGTGCGGAAGGGAAATATGGATTTTTGGACATTATTGATGAGTATAGCGGGACGAAATCTGCAAATCTCGCCAATTATTCGGCAGGAATGGCCTATCTAAACATGCAAAAGTATCAGGAAGCCATTTCACATCTCGAAAATTTTTCCTCCGATGACGACATTTTAGGGGCTTTGGCCAAAGGTGGGCTTGGTGATGCCTTCATGCAACTAGGGCAACCCGAAGATGCATTAGGGTTTTATGATAAAGCGATTGCACACAGCACCAATGATTATACCGCACCGAAATTCTTGTACAAAGCAGGGGTTACCGCACTCGATCTGAACCAGAATGAAAAAGCGCTACAATACTTCACGCGTATTAAAGAGGAATATGCTTCCTCCAATGAGGCCCGTACCATAGATGCTTTTATAGGTATGGCCAAAAGTTCAAATTGATGGCAACAGCCAATAAAAATCTATCGGCCTACGATAAAGCAAATATTCCCAATGCCAAGGAGCTCCGTTTCGGAATCGTAGTCTCGGAATGGAATTCTGAAATCACAGAAGAGCTGTATTCAGGAGCGTATGAAGCCTTACTTGACTGTGGAGCAGAAGAGAACAACATTCTACGTTGGAACGTTCCCGGTAGTTTTGAACTGACTTTTGGCTGTAAAAAATTAATTTCAGAACAGCAAGTGGATGCCGTTATAGCTATAGGTAGTGTAATACGTGGAGAAACCAAACACTTCGATTTTGTATGCAGTGCAACGGCCCAAGGCATTAAAGACTTGAACGTGCAGTTCGACACGCCCACAATCTTCTGTGTACTTACAGATGACAATATTCAGCAGTCGCGAGAGCGCAGTGGGGGCAAACACGGCAATAAAGGTACCGAAGCGGCCATCGCCGCAATTAAGATGGCGCTGCTCGGTAACTGAAACACAATATCCCAAATCTAAAAAGTCGCATAATTTCACCTTGAGCGCAGTCGAAAGATGTTTTAATCTAAGATTGTCAAAGGTTTCGACTGCGCTCAACCTTACAGCTCTATTAAATATGTCCGATCTACACTTTTTATCCTTTTGTTCTAATTGCGCAAATTAACCTCTACTCAACTCACGCTTGTAGAATTTAGAAGAAGTCACCTGAATTCCACATCACTTTCAAAATCGGTCTGTTAACAAATTTTGGGACTCACAGTACGGCATTTTTTTTGAATTTAAGTAACTTTGAAATTCATGGGAATGCTAAGTAAAATTACGAGATTACGGCGCAATAAGAAATTTGAATACGCGCCACGTTACTTTGATGACGAAGGCAAAGGCAGTCCGTTTAAAATAGAGCCGAAATTAGACAAGTACCGCACTACCCTAAATGCCCCAAGGGGTTTAAAAGGAAAGGTCGGTAATGCCCTCGCGGATGCACGACGAAAAGGTGACCGAAATCTCAAAATACGAATGGGTATCATCCTGAGTATTTTAGTCTTAATCGTACTGTATATTCTCGATTTCGACCTCTCAATCTTCTTTCCGAAATAATGGCGGATATCATAAAACTTCTGCCAGACCATGTTGCTAACCAAATAGCTGCTGGTGAAGTGGTACAACGGCCTGCTTCAGTGGTCAAAGAACTTCTTGAAAACGCCTTGGATGCGGGTGCTTCGACCATAAAACTAATTGTCAAAGACGGCGGTAAGGCCCTAATTCAAGTTGTAGATGACGGTAAGGGAATGAGCGCTACCGATGCCCGCTTGAGTTTTGAGCGACATGCTACTTCAAAAATCCAAAAAGCGGAAGACCTTTTCAGTTTGAGTACCAAAGGGTTCCGTGGGGAAGCCCTAGCTTCTATTGCAGCCATCGCTCATGTAGAAATGCAGACCAAAACCGATTTGGAAGAAGTCGGCACACATCTAAAAATCGAAGGTAGCAAAGTTATTTTTCAAGAAGTAAGCGTTACGTCCAAAGGAACTTCGATAGCCGTTAAAAACCTTTTCTTTAATATTCCGGCAAGAAGAAATTTTCTTAAATCCAATCACATAGAACTCCGCCACATTACCGATGAGTTTCATCGCGTCGCATTGGCACATCCACAAGTAGGTTTTCATTTTTATAATAACGGCAGTGAACATTTCAATTTGCCTTCTGAAAACTACAGAAAGCGCATCGTTCACATTTTTGGTAACCGAATGAATCAAAAGTTAGTTCCTGTTGATGAAACGACCCCAATTGTGAAAATACAAGGTTTTATTACAAAGCCCGAGTTCGCGAAAAAAAGCCGTGGCGAACAGTTTTTCTTCGTTAATGATCGTTTTATCAAGAGTCCGTATTTGCATCATGCCGTTACAGCCGCTTTCGAAGGTCTTATAAAATCAGATAGCTACCCCGGATATTTTCTTTATCTAGAAGTCGACCCCGCATCGGTAGATATCAACATCCATCCCACCAAAACCGAAATTAAATTTGACGATGAGCATACGCTTTATGCTATTTTACGGTCTACAATAAAACATAGTTTGGGGCAATTTAATGTAGTTCCGGCCCTAGATTTTGATCGCGACCCCAACCTACAGACACCCTATAATTTTAAGAACAAGTCAGCCGTACAACCACAGGTAGCAGTAAATGCCGACTTTAATCCTTTTCAAACATCTAAAAATAAAGGCATTGCGACCCAGACCTATCAAAAGCAAAATACTAAAAACTGGGAAAGTCTTTATGTAGGGCTAGAGTCAAGAATGAGTGATACCGATTCTTCGAATAGTATCAGTTATGAGTCAGATACGATTACAGGCTCTATTTTTGAGGATGAAAATGAAATTCAAGAATCTGTAACAACTACTTTTCAAATACGTCGAAAGTATATTGTTACTACTATAAAATCAGGCATGGTGGTTATCGACCAGAGCCGGGCGCATCAACGGATACTATATGAAAAATTCTTAAAAAACAGTACGCTTAAAGAGGCAGTTAGCCAACAGTTACTTTTTCCCTTGACGTTGTCGTTTTCCAACTCGGAAATTGATACTTTAAACGAAATCAAGGGTGTTTTACTTTCTATCGGATTCATTTTTGATAATATCGAGAGCGAATCCATCACCATTACGGGGGTGCCGTTATTGGTCGTAGAAAGCGAAGTTAGTATCATTTTGGATCAACTGATTGCCGACTACCAACAAGAAGTGAACGGAAAGGGGTTTTCTCAAAGCGACATACTCTCTAAAACATTGGCCAAAACCTTGGCCGTAAAAACAGGCGAGGTGCTTGATAGTCAATCACAATTGGCATTGGTTAACGATTTGTTTGCGTGTACTGACGCTACGGTAAGTCCGTTCAACAAACCCGTCTATATTACAATTACTGAAAACGATATCGATAGAAAATTTATCTAAATGGGGAATCTTACCGATGCTGTAAAGCATTTGCTTGTCATCAACGTGCTTTTTTTTATAGCAGCTCAGATTTACGGGGATCAAATGTACGCCTGGTTTTCCCTTTGGTATCCTGAAAATCCGAATTTTCAATGGTGGCAGATTGTATCACATATGTTTATGCACGGAAGTTTTATGCATATTCTTTTCAATATGTATGGACTTTGGGCTTTTGGCACGCCACTTGAGCGCATGTGGGGCAAAAATAAATTCCTGTTTTTCTATTTTTCTGCGGGCCTGGGTGCAGCACTACTGCATACTGGCGTTAATTATTATCTTTTTAATGAAGGTATTCAAGCACTTGTCGATAATGGAATTGCAAAAAGTCAGATAATCGAAATTATCTCACAGGGAAAATACAGTCCAAGTTGGAACGATCTAATCGGAACGGATGCTGTAGATAGTTTTTTGAGTGCCTTTAACACCCCTGCGGTTGGTGCATCAGGCGCGATTTACGGGGTTTTGGTCGCTTTCGCTTTTACTTACTCCGAGGCTGAACTTATGCTAATTTTTCTACCTGTTCCTATCAAAGCAAAATATTTTGTGCCCTTATTGATTGTCGGAGACTTGTTCTTCGGATTTACGGGTACCGCAACAGGTATAGCCCATTTTGCCCATATTGGTGGTGCACTCGCTGGGTTCATCATGATGTGGTACTGGAAAAAGAATCAGTTTAATAACAAACGTTGGAACTAATATGGCAAGTGGAGGACTAAGATACCAATATGCACGGCTGAGCGTTTCTGAAAAGCTGATTGCCATCAACGTCATCGTTTTTATCGTAATGGGGCTGATAACGGCTCTGATAGGTCCCAACATCGAAAATTGGTTCGTACTACCAAAAGATTTTTTCGATTTCATGGTGCAACCTTGGTCATTGGTGACCTACTCTTTTTTGCATGGGGGTATTTTTCATATTCTTTGGAACATGTATATCCTTTATGTAGCAGGGCGCATTCTTCTGAATCTCTTTGACGGCAGGCGTTTTCTGAATGTCTATTTTTTAGGAGTCATTTTAGGCGGGCTCTTGTTTCTTTTAAGCTACAATATCTTTCCGACTCTAGTTGGTATCAATACCTCTTTGATAGGGGCCTCCGCGGGTGTCATGGCGGTACTGATTTTTGTCTGCACCTATATTCCCAACCAAGAAGTGCGCTTGATATTCTTCAATGTAAAACTTTGGCAAATCGGCCTTTTTGTGGTTCTAATGGATTTAGTTCAGATTCCTTTGGGCGGTAATGTTGGTGGACGAATCGCCCATTTAGGCGGTGCTTTCTTGGGGTACGTCTATGCGAGACAGTTGTACAACGGTACCGATATCGGTGAGGGCTTTTCAAAATTTACTGACGGTTTAGCGAACCTGTTCAAGAAAAGGGAGAAGAAAGCCCCCTTAAAAACGGTATACCGCAAACAGCGCGGCACTCAAAAAAATAAGGTCAACTACGACAAAGAAAATCGCCAGAAAAAGATAGATGCCATCTTGGATAAGATAAGCAAATCAGGCTACGAAAGCCTTTCAAAGGCCGAAAAAGACTTTTTGTTCAAGGCCGGTAAGGAAGATTAACCTATGAAAGGACTTTCGCTGTTCCATAAAATAATTTTTGCGCTCAATCTTGTCTTTGTTTTTTTGTTGCTTGCCGCCTGTATAGCACCACATGTTTCCGTTGCAAGCTTTCCCCCTTTATCCCTTTTAAGTTTGACCGTACCGGTTTTGGTAGGGCTGAATATCTTGTTTTTTCTTTTTTGGGCGTTTAAACGAAAAAAGCAGCTTCGATACTCTCTTTTTGCATTGGTGTTTGGCTATTTTACTTTAGGGACATTTCTAAGGTTTAAGTTCGGAGAGGATAAAGCGAATCAAGAAGATTTGAAGATTATGAGCTATAATGTACGTCGCTTTGATAGGTGGGGAATGCACGGTATCCCGACCGCCTTCGAAGATATCAAATCCCTGATTGCCAAAGAAAAACCTGATGTAATATGTTTTCAGGAAGTCGGCCGCGACATGCAGGCTGATTTTCTTGACTATCCATACCATTATCTCAAGAAAATCGACACCGGACGTAAAATACATTTAGGTGTTTTTTCAAAATACCCTATTATCAATTCCAAAACTATTCATTATGCGAATAGCGTAAATAACGGTTCTTTTGTAGATATTGCTTACAAAAAAGATACAATTCGCATTTATAATTTGCATATGCAGTCTTTAGGTTTGACACCGGGCACTGGTGTCTTACGTTCTAAATCTTCAGATTGGCTTTATAAAAGATTGATAAAATCATTTAAGAGACAAGAGAAACAGGCAAGAATGATAAAGGAACATCGCGATAAAAGTCCGTATAAAACGATATTGTGCGGTGATTTTAACAATACCCAATTTTCAACGACCTATCGCATTCTAAAAGGTAACATGCAAGATACGTTCAATGAAGTAGGGGCAGGTTTTGGCAAGACCTTTGAATTCTTTGAAATTCCTTTTCGTATCGATTTTATCTTTGCCGATGAAGCCCTCGAAGTTACTGCTTACAAAAATTACGATTCTAAATTTTCAGATCACTTTCCGATAATGGCCTCATTCCAAATGGAACAATAGGTAACAGTCCATCGCATCTGCAAAAATATGGACGAGCAAGGCTAAGCCAAATATACGTGTCTTCTTAAAGAAGAGCATTATAGTGTAGCCTACAATCGCCAAGTATGAATGGAGGGGGTGAAAACCAATACTACACCGATCGGGGTCGAAAATAGGGTTGGCAACCAAATGGTCCAAATCGATAACGATACCTGCCAAAAGAATCAAAATAACCCTAAACCGGTTTTCCTTAAAGAACAAAAAACCGATAGCTATCGGAACCAAAAAGTGGATGCCGTAATGGACAAAAAACCTAAACATGTAAAAAGTCTAAATCCTGATGTTGTAGATAGCTCAAAGCGTTGGTACCTTCATTAAAAAGCAAATCTAAAACGCTTGTATTCATTATAAAGCCATGTCGGTCTCCAAAAACTTGCATGTAGGACTCCTGTTTGATAGTAAAAGGTCGTTTTGCATTAACTATTTTTCGCAAATCCAAGGTATTTTCTGGCACTCGTTCGAACTGCTTTGTTTTATTGTCGGGCATTTTAATCTGAAGGCATTCGCAGATGGTCTTTATAGTATCAAGATTAAAATCCATTAGTTTTTCATAGTCTTGTTCATAAATCGGAGCAATGTCGTCTTCATAAAACTCAAAGAATGGGGAAGTTCGGTATGCTGTCTGCAAAGTTCGCCAATGCTGACGTTGCCATGGGTAGGAATTGTCAAGAACTACATCTTTATATTTTTGCCTACCCTGATTTCCTCCGACATGTTGAATCGGAATGCTCAGCATATGCTTGCCCTGATCTGTACAGACGTAACAGCGGTTACGATATGTCTGCTTTTGATAATTATCATGGATTTCCCACAGGATTTCCCTCTGAGCCATTACTGAAAAAGTAACAATATTAGGAAAGTAGGTTGGATGAATTAGATTTTGCAAAATAGCGACGCTTTAAAAGGATGGGTCTCAACATTTGAGTGAAGAAATTCCAAATTCAAAATTTATTGTAATATACTTATCCTTTTAGATCAGTTCAGGCAAATATTTGGCCAAAATACGGATTCCTACAACAAAAACCAGTAAAGCAGTCACGCGTTTAATGCCCTTTGGTGTCAATCGTTTTAAACTTAGCCGGATGCCCAATTGCCCGCCAATAAATACAGAAATAACTAGGGCCGATGTTTCCTTCCATGGAATTTCAAGCATTTCCCCGCTTACCAAACCTGCCAATCCGGATACAGAATTGACCAGTATAAAAAAACTGGCTAGAGCTGCGATTTTAATCGACCTACCCCACCGTAAGTGGTTCAGAACCGGAGCCAAAAAAATACCACCGCCAATACCTACCAAACCCGAAAGCAAGCCGATTCCTCCGCCTAAAATATAACCTACATGCTTAGGATATAATTTCAGGGATTCCGAATTATTTTTTACCGACACCGTTTGCAATACCAAAAAAATAGATGAAATCACTAGGGAAAAACCCAATAAAATAAAGAAGATGTGTTCTTGTAAGCGAAATGAAGCCCCGATAAAGGCTAGTGGTATACTTGCCAAAACGAAGGGTAAAAAATCTTTTAGTTTAGCGTGACCATCCCTAAAATAGAGGTAGGTGCTTCCCGAAACGACTACTAAGTTACAAATCAAGGCAATGGAGCGGATGGCAAAAAAGCTTCCCAAAAAAAGGGTAAGCAATGCCAAATAACTAGAACCACCTCCAAGCCCTACCGAAGAATACAGCGTGGCCACTAGAAAGAAACCAATACAAAGAAGTATTAGGGTTTCAGTACTTAACGGCATGTTGGGTTATTTGGTTCATACCGCCGGAAACATTGATTAGGCTGGTTTCGGGAAAAAAGTCTTGAAGTTTAGCGATTGCTTTTTGACTACGCAATCCTGATTGGCATATAAAATACAATTCGTTCGTATTCGGGATTTCCAATTTACGGGCGTCAATTCCATCGAGGGGGATGTTTTTGGCGATTTCCAAATGATTTTGTTGAAATTCTTCTTCTGTCCGCACATCAATGAGCATAACTTTTTGACGCTCAATTGTCTCCAAGAAATCTTTGGCTTTTATCGTATTCAGTCTGGTTTCACATTCAAAATCGTAACTATCTTGAAGTTCGGTAATACTCAGGTTTTCAATGCTTTTAGAGAATGCTATTTTTTGAAAGGCGTTCGACAAACCACTAAACAGCAAGAGTTTACCGGAGAGGGACTCCCCTATTCCAGTGATTACCTTTACCGTTTCCAAGGCCTGTAGATTTCCGATAATTCCGGGGATTATACCTAAAACACCATGTTCATTGCAGTCGGGGACCTCATCGCTCTTGGGCATTTTCGGAAACAGGCAGCGATAGGTCGGGCCATTTTTATAATTGAAAACGCTTACTTGGCCCTCAAAGCCGTGTAGAGCCCCATAGACAAAAGGCTTTCCTAAAATAACACAAGCATCATTGATTAAATATCGCGTTGGAAAATTATCCGAAGCATCGACAACGATATCATAGTCAGAAATAATATCAAGCGCATTTTGTTTGGTAAGAAAGGTGTTATGTACTATCAGGTTGATATCGGAATTCTGTTCCTTTAATTTTTGGGCAATAACGATTACTTTTGATTTTCCAATATCAGTTTCGGAATACAACACCTGTCTTTGCAAGTTCGAAAGGGAAACAATATCGTTTTCGACAATACCCAAGCAGCCAACCCCCATCGCATTCAAATAGGTAAGCACGGGTATACCCAAGCCCCCGGCACCAACGACCAAGACTTTGGCCGAAAACAGTTTTTCTTGGGCCTCAAGACCAAAATCGGTCAAGATGATTTGGCGATTGTAGCGTTCGGTATTCATTCCGTGGCCAATTTTACGATAGCATCTTTATACTCCTTTTCTGAATTGGCGTTCATCAAAACATTCGGATTATCAGGAAATACCAATTTCACTTGGCTGTTGATTAAAAATTTTCGTGGGCAAGTGCCATTCCCACTTTCTAAATAGCCTATAGAAGTCGTGAATGCATGAGGTTCCCAAATGGCACAAAGAGGCTCGGGCAACGGGTCATCTTTTTGTGCAAACGAGGTTGCCATTTGATTAGGATCTCTGGCTGCAATAAGTTCCTGTAGCGATTGCAGATCAATTAAGGGCAAGTCACAGGCCAGTACTAACCAGGCCACCTTTGAAAACTTCTTGTGTGCGGACAACAAGCCGTTATATGGTCCTTTGTACTGGTTCTCATCTACAATGACTTCCATATCATCCGGTATTTCGCTCTGTTGTTCAGGGCGGATACTTAAAAAAGTCCTGTCGCACACCCTACTTAACAAATGATACAGGTAATCACGTTGTGGCATACCATGATAGGGTATGAGGCCTTTATCCTTGCCCATACGTCTACTCTTACCCCCTGCAAGTACTAATCCGTAAATTTTAGGACCTATAATCATTTTTTCCTCCTGTTTTTTGTTCCAACCTGATTTCGGTAATCTTTATATTGTGCGACAACGCCTTGCACATATCATAAATGGTCAGGGCACTAACCGAAACACCGGTCAAGGCTTCCATTTCGACGCCGGTTCGTTCGGTACACTTTACGGTACAGTTAATTTCGAGACTGTTATTTGCAGGCGAAATTTCAATATCTACCTTAGAAAGATTGATTTGATGACAAAGCGGAATAAGTTCTGAAGTTTTTTTGACTGCTTGGATACCCGCAATCACCGCAGTCTGTATAATACTTCCCTTTTTTCCCAAAAAGTCTTTTGAGGCTAATTCCTCGAAGACGTCCGCAGGAAACTGGACTCTTCCAGAAGCTATCGCCATACGGGCGGTCACCTTTTTTTCAGAAACATCGACCATGGCCGCATTTCCGGAAGCATCAATATGCGAAAGTTTTTGTTCCATTCTTAAAAAGATTCTTGACCGAAAAATTTAAGAATCGGTCGCCTATCAATATTTTATCTCAAATGTTAGAAGTGAATAATCGATTTCCCCTTTTTTCTTGGTTCTTTCTTGGTTTGTCTCAAGATTATCCTCCTATCGATGTCATCGAGTTATCAAAGACTCCATCATATTTTTGCTGGGCCTCGAAACCGGTTTTTGCCCGGCTTCCGACTGCTTTGAGTATTTGTTCCTTTACTTTTTCCTCTGAGTTTTCACTTCGTAGGATATCCCTGATATTCATGCTCGCCTTGGCATACAAACATGTAATTACATCACCTGTAGCCGATATACGGAGTCTATTACAGGTACCACAGAACGTACGGCTGAACGAGGGAATGACCCCAAAAGTACCCTTAAAACCGGGTATTTGATAGTTGATAGAAGTAGATGTTTTCGGCGATTCCAACATCCGGTAATCCGGATAGGCATTTTTGATATATTCCAAAATACGCTTGTAGTCCCAAACTATCGAATCAAAGGTTTTGCTTCCCCCGTTAAACGGCATTTCTTCCAAAAAGCGTACGGAAACTTCATAGTGTTTTGTTAGCTCAAGCATGGGCAGAATATCATCTGTATTTTGACCCTGCAAGGCAATAAAATTGATACGTACATTAAAACCTTCAGTTATCAGGCGAATCATATTATTGTATACAGTATCGTATTGGTTCCTACGGGTAATTCTCTCGAAAGTTTCCCGGTTTATGGCATCCATGCTAACGTTGATGTTCTTTATGCCCAGTTCCTTAAGCTCATCGATATATGGCCCTATTAAAGTTGCATTTGTGGTTACCGAAATGTCTTTTAGGCCGTCCATTTCGGAAAGACTTCTGAACAATACCATCAAATCCTTTCGAACGAATGGCTCGCCACCGGTAATTCTGATCTTATCAACACCCTGAGAAACTAAAATTTTGCTGAGCCGAGACAGTTCATCGATGGAGAAAAGCGTATCTTTTTTCGCGAAATTTATCCCTTCCGCCGGCATACAGTAATTGCAGCGCAGGTTACAGCGGTCGGTCACGGCAAGCCGCACATAATTTATTTCTCTATTATGGTTGTCTATTAACATATCAAATTCAAGTACAAGTTCAAGTGTAAAGTTCAAACACAAATATCACTCACCTTTGGAGGGTCTAAAAAAATCCAATTTTTCCAGTTATCTTAGGCTGCCAACTGCGACTGCATACTGCCAACTTTATTCTAAGGATGCGCCGAGACCCAGACGGACCTATTTTTAAAAATCTCTTTTTTCCAAATCGGTACACGCTCCTTCAGGGTATCTATCAAATAACGACAGGCTTCAAAACAAGCATCGCGGTGCGGGGAGGAAGCACCAACCACCACTACGGGTTCTTCGATACCCTTTTTACCGACAGCATGCCGCATAACCACTTGGTTCAATTGCCATCTATCGAAAGCTTCCTTTGCGATTTTTTCCATTTCCTTAAGTGCCATTCCTTGGTAGGTCTCAAACTCCAAAGCAACGACTTCTTCGTTATCGGTAAATTCGCGTACCGCCCCGACAAAAACACAGATACCGCCACTATTGCGATGCGAAAGTTCATCATACACCTTCGAGGTATCGATTTCTTCGACGATTTCAATTTGAATTTTGTCCTCCATCAGCCGCCGCTTACCGGTGGGATTATTGCTATTTCGTCCCCCTTATTCAAACGTTTATTATCTGTTGCATATTCACTATTCACGGCCACGGCCAACGAAGTGAGTCTATCGAATTCCGGGAAGGTACCTTTTAGTTTTTTCTTGAGTTCCAGAACGGATTCCGGTAGTCTTTCACCCTCGTGGAATCGCAGGGATGATTTTCCTACGATATCTTTTGCAATACCAAAAAGCAATACTTCCATTTTCGGTTTTATAAGTTTCTCCAAAGGTACAAATTACTTAAAAAAATACGATTTATCAGGGGTTTAAGACTACTTTGGCATTTTCAGGCCTAGCATAAAATGTATGGGGTCTCGAAGAAGCATCCAAAGAAACGTTTTCAAAATATAGGGGGTCTTTTGCCTCCTTAATCGTACGCCCTTCATAAGTATACCAAGTTAAATATTCGGGCAACAAGACCTCTTTTACTTTCATCCAGTCTCGATAGCGAATCCAGCGCACGTCGTCGGATTTTTTATCACTACCATAGGTAAAAGTATAACCTAGCCAAGCCATTTGATAGTTTTCGGGATCATAGTGCAAATAGTAGTCATCTTTGGGAGAAGCTCCAACTCCCTTATCGTAACTGATATGGATACCCGGATAGCTTTTGCCTTCAAAAACCAGATCTTCGGTTGTTTCATAATTGATGCCGGGATCCGCAAAAACGAAAGGCATAGCGTAAAAATAGAACATGAGGTTATGATAGACGACAGCATTACCTGTATAAGCTTCTTTTTCATCTGAAAGCCATATTTCCTTCCCATCGAAACCCATAATCGTTTCGCTAATCTCAATTTTATCCCTCCGGGAGTGTAAATCGATGGTGTGTTTTTCTAGAGCATCAGGTTTTGCTATCTCAAAATATAGCGTTTTTTGTGCCTTCCAGTTTTCTAGTCCACCATGGGCATTAAAGACCTTTTCCAAAGCTTCGGGATAAGTAGTCTTTGCTTTACCTATGGCTGTCTCTGGGGTCTCTGTCTCACGAGTCTTTTCCTTGGGAGCTTCTTTACAGTTCAAAAAGCCTATGACGGCCAATAGTGTAATAATTCTTTGCATCATTTTGCTTTTAGGTTTCGACCAATAGGTCGGGCGACTGAGGTTTTATTTACATTTGCGGTATGGGTAAAATTAAGCAAATCAGTAGTCTTCAAAACCCCTTGGTCAAAAAAATAGTATCCCTAAAGGAAAAGTCGCGAGAACGAAAAAAAACGGGGCTTTTTATTTTGGAGGGTCTTCGAGAACTGCAGCTCGCGCTAATCGGAAAAATACATATCGAAACTCTATTATTTCAGCCGAACTTAATCGCTGAAGATAAAGCTCTAAACCTTTTACAAGAACAAGGAACAAATACAGAAACCATAGCCGTCACCACGGAAGTCTATCAAAAACTTGCCTATCGCGAAACTACAGAGGGTCTTATCGCGATTGCTAAAAGTAAGTCATGTACCTTGAACGAATTGAGTTTACCGGCCAACCCTTTGGTTCTTGTGGCCGAAGCACCTGAAAAACCGGGCAATATCGGTGCACTTTTGCGCACTGCCGATGCGGCCAATGTGGATGCCGTTATTATCGCAAATCCCAAAACCGACCTTTACAATCCGAATACCATACGATCAAGTGTCGGCTGTGTTTTTACCAACACCATTGCGACCGGAAGCAGTTCGGAAATAATAACTTTTTTGAAGAAAAACAACATAAGTATATTTTGCGCCGCCTTGTCGGCCTCTAAAAACTATACACACATTGATTTTAAAAGAGCTTCGGCAATTGTCGTCGGAACCGAATCAACGGGACTCTCTCATGAATGGCTTGAAAATTCACATCAAAATATCATAATTCCCATGCAAGGAGCGATAGACTCTATGAACGTCTCAGTATCCGCAGGTATTCTTATCTTTGAGGCCAAACGGCAACGGGGTTTCTAGTTTAAAGTGCTGCGCACAGGACTTCAGGCAACAAAACACCGAATTTTTTTATTCCAAAAACTTTAAAATACAAAATTGAACATCCTCTTTTACCTTATAGTCACCATCTTAGTTCTACAGTTCATCATCGAAACATTACTAGACTACTTGAACGCCAAGCATTTTAATGATCCGATACCAGATGAGCTGAACGATGTTTTTGATGTTGAAGAATACCAGAAATCTCAGGCGTATAAAAGAACGAACTATCGTTTCGGTATTTTGACCTCGACCGTATCTTTAGCCCTAACCCTTGGATTTCTCTTTTTAGGTGGATTCGAATGGGTAGATCAAATCGTCAGAAGTATTACGGAGGCCCCGATTCTTATGGCATTGTTATTTTTTGGAATTATCATGATAGGCAATGACATTATTACTTTGCCCTTTTCATATTACTCCACCTTTGTTATCGAAGAAAAATTCGGATTCAACAAGACGACCCCAAAACTATTTTTTAGTGATAAGGTAAAGGGATGGTTAATGATGACAGTCATTGGCGGTGGTATTTTAGGCGTTATTATTTGGTTCTTTCAATTGGCGGGTACAAATTTTTGGATATATGCCTGGGCCTTGGTCGCCATTTTCACCATTTTCATGAACTTGTTCTATAGTAAGCTTGTCGTACCGCTTTTCAATAAACAGAAACCTTTGGAACAGGGCAATTTAAAGACTAAGATCAAAGCCTACGCAAAGCATGTTGGTTTCGAATTGAACAATATCTTTGTAATAGATGGCTCTAAACGCTCTACTAAGGCCAATGCCTACTTTTCGGGTTTTGGAAAAGAGAAACGGGTAACACTTTACGATACGCTCATCAATGATTTAGAGGAAGAAGAAATCGTAGCCGTCTTGGCTCATGAAGTCGGCCATTACAAGAAGAAACATATTATCTTTAATCTAGTCGCTTCTATCCTCTTAACAGGTTTGACCCTTTTTATCCTGTCGCTTTTCATCAATAATCCAGATTTTTCATATGCCATTGGGGTATCTCGGCCCAGTTTTCACGCCGCATTGATTGGTTTTGGCATTTTGTACAGTCCAATTTCAGAAATCACCGGGCTTATTATGAACCACCTTTCCCGAAAATTCGAGTATCAGGCCGATAACTATGCCAAAACAACCTATGCCGGCCTTCCGCTGATAACCTCGCTTAAGAAACTTTCCAAAAATAGTTTAAGCAATCTCACTCCGCACCCTGCTTACGTTTTTATGCACTATTCGCATCCACCATTGATTGCCAGAATCCGCAATTTGAAATGAACTAAGGGAGCGAAAACATCAAGGTTTCAGAAGCAAGACCGCTACGCTTCTAGATTCAAGAATCAAGACGAAACAAGAGCCATACGAAAAATAGTCTTTTTACATCGCTGACTTGGCACAGGTCTTAATTCTTCCAGGGTACTGGTATTGGTTCTTTTGAGAAGCTAACCTTGAACCCGAAACCCAAAACCTTCAACATTTTCGGGACATAATTTTTGTTGTGTACCAATTAAGATTGTGGTATTTTAGATTTATATGACGCAGGTTGCATTAGAAAAGGAAAACAAAGAAATAGCAAAGCAGTACAAAGAATTGCTGCGCATCAGTTATCAACATTTATCAGACGACGATAAAAAATTGATACGGGCAGCCTTTGAAGTTGCTGTTGACGCACATAAAAACCAGCGCAGAAAATCTGGGGAGGCTTATGTATTCCACCCTATAGCCGTAGCAAAGATTGTGGCCTCGGAAATTGGGCTCGATGCCGTGTCGATTACTTCGGCATTATTACATGATGTAGTCGAGGATACGGAATATACTTTAGACGATATCGAACGTATGTTCGGGGAAACTGTGGCCCGAATCGTTGACGGACTTACGAAAATTGCCCACCTCAAAAAAGATATGAGTACTTCGCAGCAAGCGGAAAATTTCCGCAAAATGTTGCTTACGTTACATGATGATGTTCGTGTAATCATTATTAAAATTGCCGATCGCTACCACAATATGCTAACGATGGACGCGATGCCAGAACACAAACAGGTTCAGATGGCATCGGAGACTCTTTATATCTATGCTCCCCTAGCCCACCGTATCGGTCTGTACAATATAAAGACCGACCTTGAAGACTTGAGTTTAAAATATACCGAACCTAACGTATATCAAGATATTAAGGGGAAAATTGAGGATTCGAAAGAAGAGCAACAAGCGTATATCGATACCTTCTCCGATATTATCGATAAGTCACTAAAAGCGGAAGGACTCAACTATTACATTAAAGGACGGATGAAATCCATTTTTTCCATCCGTAGAAAAATGAAGGCGCAAAATGTTTCCTTTGATGAAATTTACGATAAGTTCGCGATTCGTATTATTTATAAATCCGACCGACAGAACGAAAAGTTTCTGGCCTGGAAAATCTATTCCATCGTAACCGATCATTTTACCCCAAACCCGGTGCGTTTAAGAGATTGGATATCTTCACCAAAATCCACGGGATACGAAGCTTTGCATATTACGGTAATGGGCCCAAAAGGTAGATGGGTGGAAGTTCAGATACGTAGTGAGCGCATGCACGAAATAGCAGAAAAAGGGTATGCCGCGCACTTTAAGTATAAACATGGCGACCAAAAGGAACAGGGTATCGAGGTATGGCTCAACAAGCTACAGGAAGCATTGGAAAATGCCAACACAAATGCCGTCGATTTCGTAGAAGAATTCAAATTGAACCTGTATTCTAAAGAAATTTTTGTCTTTACCCCAAAAGGAGAACTAAAATCTTTGCCAAAAGGAGCCACGCCATTGGATTTTGCATTCAACATACACACTCAAGTCGGCATGCGTACCCGGGGAGCAAAGGTCAACGGAAAACTAGTGCCATTGAACACGACCCTGAATAGCGGCGACCAAGTAGAAATCATCACCTCCGATCAGGCAAAACCAAACCAAAACTGGTTGGATTATGCCACTACGGCGCGTGCCCGCGCAAAAATAAAATCATCTTTACGGGAAGAGAAGAAATCCGTAGCGGAAGATGGTAAGGAAATCCTCCGTAGAAAATTAAAGTCGCAAAAGGTCAGTCTGAACGAAGATTCGATCAACAAAATGGTCATCTTTTTTAAATTAAAGACAAGCCTCGACCTATTTTATCGCGTCGGTATTGGAGCAATCGATAATCAAATGATAAAAGACTTTGCTTCGTCTTACAACAACGCGTTCATCAGTTTCTTCAAGAATAAGATTAGGCGAAACCCCGTACCCGAAGACATCGACAAAGATGAAATCACTTCGAAATACGACATGCTGGTTTTCGGAAAAGAAGAAGAGAAGCTAGACTACAAATTATCGAAGTGCTGCAATCCCATACCTGGTGATGAAGTTTTTGGTTTCGTGACCGTTAACGAAGGTATAAAAGTTCATAAAAAAAACTGTCCGAATGCGATTCAGTTACAGTCAAATTATGCATATCGTATTATTAGTGCTAAATGGATAGACTCCACACAAGAAGAATTTAAATCCGAAATAAAAATGACGGGTATCGACAATTTAGGCTTAGTAAATACGATAACCGAAGTTATTTCCGATGATATGCACGTTAATATGCGAAATCTGAATTTCAGTACCGATGGCGGAACGTTCACTGGCAAAATAACCGTCGTAGTAAAAAACAACAGTATTCTCAAAAAATTGATTGCCAATTTGAAACAGATCAATGGAATCGACAAAGTGACCCGGGTATAAAGCTTCATCCTGCCTTTTGGAAAGTTATTATTTTCATGTGAAGAAACTGCTCACTATCAAGATTTACCAAACACTTTGAACCATTTTCTATTTTAATTCTACGATCAATAAAAAAAGAACTGTACATTTGCAGATTGACGCACGTAATCTTGTTATGGCACCCAATAAAAATCAGGAAATCGTAAAAAATGTCTTTACTACCTTTCTCGAGGAGAACGGACATCGAAAAACACCCGAACGTTATGCCATTCTACAAGAAATTTATGATAGTGATGAGCATTTCGATATCGAATCGCTGTACATTAACATGAAAAACAAGAATTACCGCGTCAGCAGGGCCACGCTCTATAATACCATAGAACTTTTATTGGATTGCAAGTTGGTTCGTAAGCACCAATTCGGTAAAAATCAAGCTCAGTACGAAAAATCCTATTTCGATAGGCAGCACGATCATGTAATTCTGACCGATACCGGAGAAGTAGTAGAATTTTGTGATCCCCGTATCCAATCCATCAAAAAAACCATAGAAGAAGTGTTTGATATAAAGATCAATACACACTCTTTGTATTTCTATGGTACCCGAAACAAAGAGGAAAACACAAACAGCTAACCGAATATTTTAATGGCAGTAGATTTATTGTTAGGATTACAGTGGGGAGACGAGGGAAAAGGAAAAATTGTCGATGTACTGACCAAAAATTATGACATTATCGCCCGTTTTCAGGGTGGTCCCAATGCCGGCCATACCTTGGAATTCGATGGAATCAAACATGTACTGCATACCATACCTTCAGGTATTTTTCACGAAAATGCAACAAATGTTGTGGGTAATGGTGTGGTTATCGATCCTGTAATTTTTGAAAAGGAGTTAGATGCCTTAAAAACATTCGATATCGATATCAAGTCAAAATTGGTGATATCAAGAAAGGCCCATTTGATCCTGCCCACGCACCGTCTCTTAGATGCAGCTTCCGAAGCTTCTAAAGGAAAGGCAAAAATCGGCTCTACCTTAAAAGGGATTGGGCCTACCTATATGGACAAAACAGGGCGCAACGGTATGCGTATCGGTGATCTCGAACTAGCGGACTGGAAAGAAAAGTATCGCAATTTGGCGGATAAGCACGAGGCTATGATCGACTATTACAATGTTGATATCCAATATGACCTCGCCGAACTGGAAACTGAATTCTTCACGTCGATCGAGAAGCTGAAAAAATTGAGTTTTATCGATAGCGAAGAGTATTTGTACCAAGCGCAAAAAAGCGGTAAGAAAATTTTGGCCGAAGGGGCCCAAGGTTCTCTGTTAGATATCGACTTTGGCACCTATCCCTTTGTTACCTCCAGCAATACAACGGCAGCCGGTGCCTGTACGGGCCTAGGTGTCGCACCCAATCAAATCGGAGAGGTCAAGGGCATTTTCAAGGCCTACGCTACACGGGTAGGTAGTGGTCCATTCCCTACAGAGCTCTTTGACGAAGACGGCGAGACAATGGGGCGTGTAGGCAACGAATTTGGCGCTACAACAGGCCGGCCGAGACGTTGTGGTTGGTTAGATTTAGTGGCCCTGAAGTATGCGGTTCAAATCAATGGGGTTACCGAATTGATGATGATGAAGGCGGATGTACTTAGCGGCTTTGATAAAATAAAGGTATGTACTGCTTATAACTACAAAGGAGATAAAATTACCCATCTACCGTATAATATCGAAGCCGAAAACGTAACACCGATGTATACCGAAATGAGCGGTTGGCAAGAAGACCTAACGAAAATGAGTAAAGCCGATGAGCTCCCCGAGACCCTAAATGAATATATCCTTTTTCTTGAAAAAGAACTCGAAGTACCTATCAAAATCGTATCTGTCGGTCCCGATAGGACACAAACAATCCATAGATAAGCAAAAGCCACTTTCGAGTGGCTTTTTTATTATTCATATTTAGGGGCTCACATAATATTCAAATATGCTCTTATCCAAAAGGATTTTTGCCCACTTCAGCTTAGTTGTATTCATATTCTCAATAGTTAGTTGCGCGGAAAAAGAAGTTGTTCCGGTCACCATTACCAAAGAATCTAGAATAGTGCTTTTGGGGAACAATCTGGTTTCTCGAATGCAGAATTTCGGTCACTTCGAAACTGAAATGCATTTACGTTACCCAGAAAACAATCTTTTTATCCGGAATATGGGCGATGGGGGCAATACCCCTGGCTTCAGGCCCCACGCATCAAGAAATTCGCCTTGGGCTTTCGAGGGTGCTGAAAAATTCCAGACAGAGCTTGCCAAAGATTCCGGGAGTGAAGGTAGCGTTCCCAGCCCTGACGAGTGGTTGTTCAATCTAAAGGCGGACATTATAATCGCTTTTTCGGATACAATGAATCTTTTGAAGGTGCCGAGGGGCTTGAAAACTACAAGAATGAACTAGAGGCCTTTATAGTACACACACTTTCCAAACAATATAATGGCAACAGTACGCCAGAACTTGTTCTAGTGTCTCCGATCGCCTTTGAAAATCTTTCCGGCTCCCTTGACCTTCCAGACGGGATGAAAGAAAACAAAAACCTAGAAATGTATACTTCGGCCATGAAAGAAGTTAGCGAAAAGCATAAAGTACGCTTTGTAGACGCTTTCCATCCCTCCGAAGAATGGTTCTCCAACGGTACGGCATTAACAATCGACGGATTTCAATTGAATGATGAGGGGTACCAAAAATTTGCTGATTTATTGATCAGCGAGATTTTCGACGAATCGGAAATAAGTAATGAAGACCGTAGGAATGAACTTCTTAAAGCGGTCAAAGAGAAAATTTCTATTGGCATAGTGATTACAAGATTCCCAATGGGGTACATGCCTACGGTAGGCGTTTTGCACCTTACGGCCCACAGAATTACCCCTTCGAGATAGAAAAGACCCGTGAAATGACCTTAATACGGGATACCTTGATCTGGAAAACGGCCCAAGGTGAATCCTATGATCTGGCGGCTGCTGACGAAAAGACCCTCAAACTTCCCGAAGTGGATACGAATTACAATATGGAAGATTCGGAAGATCCCGGTAATTATTTGTACGGTGACGATGCGCTCAAAAAACTAAAGACCGCGCCGGGCTATAAAGTCGAACTTTTTGCTTCCGAAAAAGAATTCCCCGATCTAGCGAACCCTGTTCAGATTTCTTTTGACAATAAAGGAAGATTATGGGTCGCAGTAATGCCTTCATATCCGCATTATCGGCCTGGAGACCCTAAACCCAATGATAAACTATTGATTCTGGAGGATACCGATAGTGATGGAAAGGCCGATAAGCAAACCATCTTCGCGGAAAACCTACACCTGCCTACAGGTTTCGAATTCACTCCCGAGGGAGTATATGTAAGCCAAGGTACAAATTTGGTCTTACTGAGCGATACCGAAGGCGACGATAAAGCTGATACGAAAGAAATCGTTTTGAGTGGTTTTGATGACTATGATACCCACCACGGAATTTCCGCTTTTTCCGCAGATCCTTCCGGAGCAATTTACATGGCCGAGGGCCTTTTTCTGCATACCAACGTAGAAACACCTTATGGCCCAGTACGAGCAACCAACGGCGGTTTTTACCGCTATAATTCGCAACAGAAACACTTGGAGAGAACTGCTCAAGTTAGCATTCCGAATCCTTGGGGCATTGCTTTTGATGATTGGGGACAGAACTTTTTTCTACAGACCTCGGGTACCAAAATGAATTGGATGATGCCTAGCACGTTAAAATCGATTTATGGGGTCGCATCTCCACTTACCGAAGACCTTATTGAAGAAAAACATCGGGTTCGACCAACTTCCGGTTTGGAGTTTGTATCGAGTAGCCATTTTCCCGATGTGGTACAAGGTGATATCCTTCTAGGAAACACTATCGGGTTTTTGGGCCTTAAACAACATAAAATGACGGAAGACGGTACTGGTTTTGGCACTAGACACCGACAGGATCTTTTGACGAGTTCCGACCCAAATTTCAGACCGGTCGATTTGGAGTTTGCACCAGATGAATCGCTGTATTTAGCGGATTGGCGTAATGTACTCGTGGGGCATATGCAACATAACGCCAGAGACCCGCTTAGAGACCATGTGCACGGACGGATTTATCGGATAAACTATCCGTCTCGTCCATCGGTAGAACCCGCCCAAGTAGCAGGCGCAAGTATAGAAATCCTACTCAACAACCTAAAACTTCCTGAGTATCGTACACGCTATCGCAGCCGTCGTGAATTAAGGGGAAGGGATGCAAAAGAAGTTTCCGATAAATTAAAGAGCTGGGTAGCGAATCTTGATTCAGATCAAGAGGGCTATGAACAGTTGTTGCAAGAAGCGCTTTGGGTCTCTTGGGGTACGAACCAAATCGATCCCGAAATTTTGAAAAAAGCGTTTTCGGCAGAAGATCATAAGATTCGCGCTTCGGCGGTCAGGGTCGTGCGCTATATGTCGCATCAATTGGAAAATGACATCGAACTACTTAAAACTGCTGCCAATAACCCGCACGGCAGGGTTCGTTTAGAGGCTATCGTCACCTCATCATGGCTCGATGAACAGACCGGCAAGGCTCTTTTGGCGGAAGCGGAAAAAATCCTCTAGATGAATGGATGCAGCCCGCTTTCGATTTTGCGCACACCCGCCTTTCTGGCGAGGCGACCAAAAAAGATCCTGATATGGTCGTGGCTTCCCTTTTAAAGGCAACGATTTCGACGTATTCGTAAAAGGAAAGGAAATCTACGAGACCGAAGGATATTGTGTTACCTGTCATCAAGAAAGCGGTACCGGTCTTCAAGCGGGCGGCTACCCTACCTTAGTCAACCAAGACTGGGTCATCGGTAACGAACAACGACTGATAAAACTGACCTTGAATGGACTGCAAGGCCCCATGACGATAATGGGCAACCATTACGAAGGTCAAGTACCTATGCTCGCTTTTAGGGGTATTTTAAACGATGAGGAAATTGCCTCCGTGCTTACCTATGTGCGAAATGCCTTTGGTAATAGGGCTCCGGTAATACAACCCGAAACCGTCAAAGAAGTGAGGGAAAAGACTAAGGACAAGGAAGGCTATTACTCCCCGGCCGAGCTTTTGGAGATGCATCCCAATTGATTTGAAAGACCTTGATATACAAAATACTTTGATTAAAGAGACTTTGAAAACTTAGTTCATCTTAGCTGTTAGGCTTCCTAAATATATCCCAATGATTTACGGCTTCCTGTCAAAAACCTTATTTTTGGGGAAAATTGAAAGGAATTGAAGCTGCTTGGTGTTTTTCTGTTTTTTCTTTTGACAATCGGGGTAATGCATGCTCAAGAGGAGCAGTACAAAAAAATCGACTCCACCGAAAGCAAACAGATCAATATTGTTTACGGTGCCAATTTCACCAAAGACGAAGCACAATTTCCCGGAGCTTCTATCTTCAGTAAAGACAATCGTCAAGTACAATTCGAACACCAAGGAGCAGATCTTTGGTGCGATATCGCCATTTACTACCAAAAAGAGAACCGTTTGAGAGCCTTGGGCAATGTACGCCTACAACAAGGCGATTCCATTGAAATGACCAGCGGCAAAATCAACTATGACGGTGAGACCAAATTGGCAAAGGCCTTTGAGAGCGTGCTTTTGGAAACGCGGCAAGAAAACGGCCAAATGACGCTACGGACAGACACGCTCTATTTCGACCGCGAAAAACAAGAATCGTTTTACGATAGTTTTGGTACCATCGTTGATTCGACAAATACTCTCACCAGCGAAATCGGTCGCTATTTTATGGAGCTTGACAAATACCAGTTTCTGGATAGCGTACATATTGAAAATCCGGAATATACTTTGGATTCTGAGCAGCTCGATTACTATACGACTTCAAAGAACGCCTATATGTATGGGGCATCGACGATTACCGGGGAAACCTATAAAATGTACTGCGAGCGCGGTTTTTACGATACGAAGATAGAAAGCGGCTACGGTATCAAAAACACGCGTATCGATTATAACAACCGGATTATCGAGGGCGATAGTGTTTATTTCGATAAGGCGACGGAATTCGCCTCGGCCACCAATAATATTGTTGTTACCGATACGGTAAACGATGGCGTTATTCGAGCGCATTATGCAGAGGTTTTCAAGGCTAAGGATTCAGTCTTCGCGACCAAACGAGCCGTTTCTATCAGTCTTGTCGAGCAAGATTCCCTTTATATGCACGGCGATACGTTAATGGTCACCGGTAAACCAGAAGATCGCATTATTCGCGCTTTCCGGAATGCCAAGTTTTACAAAACCGATATGAGCGGTAAATGTGACTCCATACGTTCAACTCAAAAAACCGGGATTACCGAACTTATTAAAAATCCGGTAATATGGAATGGTGAAAACCAGATGACTGGCGATAGCATCCATCTGATTTCGAATTTGAAAACTGAAAAACTTGATTCCCTCAAGGTACTTAATAATGCGTTTATCATTTCTCTCGATAGTATCAGCATGACCGGCTATAATCAGGCCAAGGGAAAAGACTTGTACGGGAAATTTATCGATAATGAATTGAAAATCATTGATTTGATAAAGAATACCGAAGTGATTTATTACATGTACAACGATGAAGACCAGCTTATCGGTATCGATAAAACCATCTGTAGTAAAATCCGTATCACCATGGCAAATAACGATGTGGAAGACCTCACCTTTTTTACCGACCCCGATGGAGATATCTTTCCCGAAAAAGAGCTTCCACTCGAAAGTCGAAAATTAAAGGGATTCATTTGGCGCGGCGATGAGCGTATTCTAAAAATGGAGGATATCTTTGATGAAGACGACAATAATATTGTATTACCCATTATACGGGGTATCGATAATCCCATTGACATCGATGCGGAGGAGGCCGAGCGCAGTTTGAATCCTAATGATCCCGTAAATAAGATTCCACCGAACACTAACGAAGCTCCCAAACCAAAAACGCTTGAACGCCCTAAGCTGAAGAAAGTGACTAGCAGTTCGTTAGAGTAGAATATAAATAGACCTGTCAGGTTTATATTACTTAATTAAAGCTATCTCGCGTTTTTGGAATCAGTGCTTTAAGCAAAACCTGACAGGTCTAAAAATTCAGATTTTGAAAACCTGACAGGCCTACAGGCACACCACCATGAAAGAAGATTTCCTAAAATATCAGGCACAAACAACGCCACATCCAATGGCACTGGAAATTTCCCATGCTAAAGGGAGCTATATTTATGATACCGATGGTAACGCCCATCTGGATTTTGTGGCCGGTGTATCGGCATGTAGCCTCGGCCATTGCCATCCAAAAGTCGTGCAAGCTGTTCAAAAACAGGCTGATACCTATATGCACGTGATGGTCTATGGCGAATATGTTCAGCGGCCTGCGGTTGACTATACTAGGGTTTTGGCATCACTTTTACCCGCTCCCTTGGAAAATACGTATCTCGTTAATTCCGGTACAGAAGCCATAGAAGGTGCGTTAAAACTCGCGCGCCGATTTACCGGAAGAAGTGAATTGATAGCCGCAAACTTGGCCTATCACGGTAATACGATGGGCAGTTTGAGTGTAATGGGCTATGAAGAACGCAAAAGTACATTTCGCCCTTTACTGCCCGATGTATCTTTTATTCGTTTCAATTCGGAGGAAGATCTTCAAAAAATCACCACGAAAACGGCCGGAGTGGTGTTGGAAACCATTCAAGGCGGGGCAGGTTTTATTGAACCAACGAACAATTACCTCAAAAAAGTCAGAAATCGCTGCAATGAAACCGGAACATTATTGATTTTGGACGAGATACAACCGGGTTTCGGCCGCACCGGAAAACTGTTCGCTTTTGAACATTATGACTGTATACCCGATATTTTAGTGATGGGCAAGGGTATGGCTTCGGGGCTTCCGGTAGGTGCCTTTACAGCTTCACAAAGCATTATGGCTTCCTTACGGGAAAATCCCAAATTAGGCCATATCACTACATTCGGGGGCAATCCGGTAATTGCGGCCGCTTGTCTGGCCACCTTACAGGAAATTACAAGTACAACCTTGATTTCGGATACCCTAGAAAAAGAAAAATTGATCAGAAAATTACTCGAGCATCCAATGATTGAAGAGATTCGCGGAAAAGGTTTGATGCTGGCATTAATTTTCAAAAATGCGGAAATCGCCAATTATGTCGTGCTTACCTGCGCAAAAAAAGGGATAATCTTATTCTGGTTGTTATTCGAGCCGCGCGCTGTACGCATTTCTCCTCCATTGACCATATCCAGTAATGAAATAAAGAAAGGGTGTGGCATCATTCTTGAAGTTTTAACGCAGCACGAGCAATAAGCTGTTAACTAATTTGTTAATAATATAGCGGAAACGCGGACTAAAAGTGAACTTCAAAAGGCTACTTTTAAGTCCATAGTTTAACCAAAACGTTCTTATGGCGTTAGAATCTAACGAAAGGCCCGACCGACCGATTGCCAAGTTCGAATCGATGCTCAAGACAGACGATGTCTACTTTTTCGATGCGGAAGATTTCGAAGATATCATTCACCACTATCTTAATAATGGTAAAATCGGCCTTGCGAAAAAGGCGATAAAAATTGGTCTGCAACAACATCCCGGATCTATTGAACTGAAACTTCTCGATGTCGAGGTGCTCGTTTTTGAAAACCATCTCGATCTTGCCGAACAATATCTTGACGAACTCCAAATTTTAGACAGTAAAAATGAGGAAATCTTCATTCAACGTGCCAATATCTATTCGAAGAAAGACAATCACGAGGCTGCGGTCGCCCTTTTGACAAAGGCCTTGGATCTATCTGAGAATAGCTTTGATATTTACTCCCTACTGGGGATGGAATATCTTTTTATGGACGATTTCAAACTCGCTAAAGAAAGTTTTATGCGTTGCGTCTCCTTTGACGAACAAGACTATTCTTCGTTATATAATGTCATTTATTGCTTCGAATTTTTGGAAGATTATGATGGTGCTATCGTGTATCTAAACGATTATCTTGAAAGAAACCCTTACTGTGAGGTTGCTTGGCATCAATTAGGGAAACAGTATTTTTCTAAAAATATGTGCCCTGAAGCCTTGACCGCATTCGACTTTGCCATCATATCGGACGATACCTTTATCGGCGCATATTTTGAAAAGGGCAAAGTGCTCGAGAAAATGGGTAAATACAACGAGGCCATTGAGAACTATGAAACTACGATACAAATAGAAGATCCTACTTCGCACGCATATCTCCGTATCGGAAAGTGTCATGAGCAGCTTGAAAACGACGAAATGGCCAAGTACTACTACTATCACACGGTGCATGAAGACCCTTTGTTGGATAAGGGTTGGTTGGCTATCACAAATTTCTATTTTAAAAGGAACAACCATAAAAAGGCACTTTATTACATTAACAAGGCGCTGAACATTGATGGCGAAAATCCTCATTATTGGAAGAAATGTGCCAGAATCAATGCCGCTTTGTACAAATACGACCAGGCCGACTTTGCCTACAAACAGGCCATTGACTTGGGCAACTACGAACTGCATACTTGGTTAAATTGGGCAGATGTAGCAGTAAAGAATCAAGACGTACCCGGGGCAATCCATATTTTGAAGCAAGGTCAGGAGTTCCATCCGGAAAGTGCCGAAATCAAATATAAAACAGCCGGTTTTTATCTTGAAAACAATGACCCCATAAACGCTAGAATAAGTCTTATCGACGCTCTAAAGCTCGATTTTGAAAAACTGCCACTGTTTAAGGAGGAATTTCCACAGTATGCCTCGACCGATTGGGCAAGTAATATTATCTCTAATGTCGAAAAGGCTTTAAGAAGGCAATAAATGCCTAAATTGGTTCTGTAACTCTTTACTTTTTGATACCCTCTATTTTTGATATCCCGCATCCCGTTTTAAAAAGCTATTTTTGTTTCCGCTGAAAAATCGATTCATGGAAAACAGGAATTTTCTACAGTATCTTGTGGTAACCTTTAAAGGAATGGCCATGGGAGCGGCCGATGTTGTTCCGGGGGTTTCGGGGGGTACAATTGCATTTATCTCCGGTATTTACGAAGAGCTCATCACTTCGATAAACAACATCAACCTTTCACTTTTTAAAGTTATAAAAGAGAAAGGTATCAAAACGGCATGGGAGCAACTGAACGGCAATTTTTTGTTGGCTTTATTTATCGGTATCGGTATTAGCGTTCTTTCATTGGCGAAATTGGTGAGCTGGCTTTTGGAAAACGAACCGATACTCATATGGTCGTTCTTTTTTGGTTTGGTAATTGCCAGTATACTTGTGGTAGGCAAACAGGTCAAGAAATGGAATCTTGTGACCCTCTTTGCGATGATAGCTGGTGCCGTTCTTGCCTATTTTATTACGACCCTGCCCCCATCGGATAATGTCGACAGCCTACCCTTTCTGTTTCTTTCAGGGGCGATCGCTGTTTGTGCCATGATTCTACCGGGAATTTCCGGAGCTTTCATTCTAGTGCTTTTGGGTTCATATAAAACGATTATTGATGCCGTTCATAATTTGGATATTAAAATAATCACTGTGGTCGGGGTCGGGGCCATTTTTGGGCTACTAAGCTTTGCAAGGCTTTTAAAATGGATGTTCAACTATTACAAGAATATTACTCTGGCACTACTTACCGGATTTATTATAGGCTCGCTGAACAAAATTTGGCCTTGGAAGCGGGTTTTGGAAACCAAGACCATTGCTGAAAAAGTGATAACTATAGACGAAAACATTTCTCCCTTTGCATTCGACGGAGATAACCAACTCCTTTATGCCCTGATAGCCGCCGTAATCGGTTTTTCCCTTATTTTTATTCTTGAGAAATCGGCCTCAAAAAAATAGTTGCCCCGCATGTACAACCCAAGAACATTTCTTGACAAATTCTTTTTGGTCATAAAGGGCCTTTGTATGGGAGCGGCCAATAAAGTACCCGGCGTATCAGGTGGTATTGTTGCCTTTGTCGGCGGGTTCTATGAAGAGTTCATCTATTCACTACAAAAAATCAATGGCAAAGCCTTTAAATTGTTGTTCAATGGCCGTTTCAAAAGTTTTTATCGCTACGTGAACGGCGCATTTTTGTCGCTTCTGATATTTGGTATGTTGGTCAGTTATTTTAGCGTATCGAAATTATTGGATTATTTTTTGGAGAAAAAAGAATTGTTTGTTTGGGCCGCTTTTTTCGGTATGATCTTGGGGTCTATTTATTATATTTCAAAAGATTTCGAACACTGGAACAGAAAGACCATAACAGCCGGTGTTATTGGCTTGGTTGTAGGTATTTCCATTAGTTTTTTGAGTCCCGCTAAAGAAAATGACAACTTACTGTTCATTTTTTTATGCGGAATCATCAGTGTATCGGGTATGACTTTGCCGGGCCTTTCCGGGTCGTTCATTCTTATTTTATTGGGTAATTACGTGTTATTGCTCGTAGATTCGGTCAATGCCCTCTACGATACTTTTGCCGAAATGTTACGTGGCGATTTCAGTTTTGTACAAAATAGCGTACGCTTGAACACCTTAAAGATTTTAGCGGTATTTACAATAGGTTCCGCTACGGGTCTGGTAAGCCTATCGCATCTTTTGAGCTATGTGCTTAAACATTTCCGGCACATTACCACTGCCGTAATCATTGGTTTTATTACCGGGTCGTTAGGCGTAGTTTGGCCTTGGAAAAAAACGATTTTCAAGTCCGATGCCTTAGGGAAATCGATTTTAGATTCAAACGGAAAAGAAATTATAGTCAACTATGAACGCTATTTTCCGGATCTTGAAAATGCGGAAACCTGGTGGGCCTTATTTTTTATTGTAATCGGAATTCTTATTTTATTGGGATTGGATTGGTACGGGAAAAACAGAAAGAAGCTAGCCAGTAGTCGAAAAGAAGGAAATAGTTGAAATTATTTAGGCCATTTCAAAAAATGCGCATACCCTTATGAAAAAAAATAGATTCGGATTACTGGGGAAAAACATTTCCTATTCTTTTTCCAAAGGATATTTTGCCAAGAAATTTTCCGATTTGGAACTGGACGATCATTCCTATGAAAATTTTGACTTGGCGACTATCGATGAATTTAGAGGCGTAATTGAAACCAATCCTAACCTAAAAGGCCTAAACGTTACTATTCCATATAAGGAAACCGTAATGCCCTATCTGGATGAACTTGAAGAGCAGGCCGAAAAAATAGGTGCTGTAAATACCATACAGTTCACGAAAAATGGATTAAAAGGCCACAATACGGATGCCTACGGTTTTCAAAATGCCATAGCTCCATATTTAAAAAAATACCATGAGAAAGCTCTGATACTAGGTACGGGCGGGGCATCAAAAGCCGTAGCTTTCGTTCTTGGTGAATTGGGTATTTCGCATACGTTCGTATCCCGTAATCCACATGAAAATCAACTGGGCTATCAAGACCTTAACAAGTCTTTGATGCAAGAATTTAACGTTTTGGTCAACTGTACCCCTTTGGGCACCCACCCAAATATTGACCAAAAACCAGATATTCCATATTCTTTTCTCTCCGAAGAACATTTGCTATTCGATTTGATTTACAATCCCGAAAAAACGGCATTCCTCAAAACAGGTGAAATGCAGGGTGCCGCTGTTTCAAATGGACTCCGGATGCTCGAACTACAAGCTGATAGGGCGTGGGAGATTTGGGGAGGGTAGGTTTTATTAGTAGACAGTAGCACTGGGCAGTGGCAGTATTCAAAAAACTAAACTTCTAAACTACTCCACTCACAAACTAATAAACTTCTTCACGAACTCTTAAAATCCATCATACACTTTGCGGTTAAAACGGTTGTTAGTATCTTACCGATACCAATAAATAGTGAACATGTCGGGAGATAAAGAACTTCAGAAAAATGTAGGGGGAGAAGAACTTCCGGAAATCGTGGAGTCCGGTACCAGCGCAGAAGGGCTTCTGGCGAACAGTGAAAAAAATACAGACCCATCCGATGGTTCTGCAGAAAACGTGTTCGGACCATCAGATAATCCCGAGGAAAAATCAGAACCTGCCGAGGTTACGGCTTCCTCAGAAAAAAAAGACAACCTAAAGGGTGTTGCAATCTCATCCGAAGAAACAGAAAATCCTAAAAGCAAATCTTCCGAAGAAAAAGCAGTAGAAAAAGAAGAATTACCCGAAGCCCCTACATCTTTGCAGAAAAAGGATAACGAAACAGAGGCTAAAAACACATCTTCAAAAACGGAAAAACCCAAAACCGAACTTTCCGAAGAAAAAAAAGAATCATCCGAAACCCCTACTTCCCCGCAAAAAGAAAATATTATAGCGGATCAAATGGATGTTGCGGCCGCATTGGACAAAACAAAAAAGTCTGAAGATGAAACTTCAGGGAAAAAAGAGAACGTTCTCGAAGAAATCGACGAAAACAATGCCGAAGATGCCGAAGATCGAGACAACCAACACAGACATACTATTCCGATGTTGGACTACCATTCCATGTCAATGGAAAATTTGGTCGGGGAACTGCAACGATTAGTGCGAAACGAAAAAGTACAGGCCATCAAAAAACATGTCGATGGTATCAAATCGGAATTCAATTTAAAATTCCAAGAATTCATAGAAGGCAAAAAAGAGGATTTTATTACTAGCGGAGGTAGCGAAATCGATTTTAAGTATAACTCAGTAACCAAAAGACAGTTTAACGAAGTCTATCAAGACTATCGCGAAAAACGTAATCAATACTACAAAAATCTTGAAAAAGATCTTAAAGCAAATCTGAACAGGCGCTTAGAGATTATTGAAGAGCTAAAGGGTCTGGTGAATGTCGAAGAAGACATGAACACCACCTATAAAACCTTCAAGAATCTTCAAGAAAAGTGGCGCAATGCGGGGCCGGTACCGCGCAATAGTTATAACGATGTTTGGCGTACCTATCAGCATCATATCGAAATCTTCTACGATTTTCTACACCTTAATCGCGAGCTGCGCGATCTTGACTTCAAACATAATCTAGCAGAAAAGGAAAAACTCGTTCAACAAGCCGAGGCCCTTGCCTCCGAACCGGATCTAAACAAGGTATTTCGCGAGCTTCAGACCCTACATAAAATCTGGAAAGAAGATATCGGACCTGTTGGCCAAGAGCACCGCGAAGTAATTTGGGAGCGCTTTAGCACTGCAACCAAAGTACTGCACCAAAGAAGGCAAGAGCATTACAAACAGTTGGATGCGGAATACGAAGAAAATCTAGTTAAAAAGAACGAAATAATAGCGGCCATAGTGGCCTTGGCGGGGAGTACCGCTAACAATCACAGGGCTTTGCAGCGCCAGATAAAACAGTTGGAAGAGCTTAGAAATAGTTTTTTCAATGCGGGAAAGGTACCCCGAAACCAAAATGAAAAAACTTGGGCGTCTTTCAAAGACGCTGTTCGCAATTTTAACCGCAACAAGAATGCGTACTACAAAAACCTAAAGAAAGAACAACAAGAAAACTTAAACAAAAAAAGAGAGCTGTTGAACCTTGCCCTTTCACTTAAGGATAGCGAGGAATGGGATACGACCACTTCCGAAATGAAGCGCATACAGAGCGAATGGAAAAAAATAGGTCACGTACCGCGCCGATATTCCGACAAAATTTGGAAAGAGTTCAAAAATACCTGTAACCATTATTTTGATCGCTTGCATGCAAGAAAGAACAAGGGCTTCAAAGAAGAACAAGCAAATTACGAAAAGAAAAGTGCCTGTTTGGAAGATTTAAAGGCACTACAATTGACTAAGGATCGCGAAGCGGATATACAAACCCTAAAAAAATTCATTGATACCTGGAAATCATACGGTCGCGTACCCTTTAAGAAAAAGAATATCGATCAAAAATTCCATAAAATTCTAGATACACTTTTTAAAAAATTGAATGTTGGCCGGCAAGAAGCGGAGTTGATGAAATACGGGAACAAAATACAACAATTGGCCGATGCCGATAACGAACGGGCCATTCAGAACGAACGTAGTTTTATCCGCAAAAAAATAGAAGAAAGTAATGGCGAGATACGACAGCTCGAAAATAACTTACAATTCTTTTCAGACGCTTCCGAAGATAATCCCCTCGTACAAGACGTCGTTAAGCGCGTCGAAAAACACAAAGAGGCTTTGGAAACTTGGAAAGCAAAGCTGAAAAAGCTGAACATTATGAAAAATAGCCTAAACCGTGAAGCAGAGGTCGAAACGGAGGGAGACGCTACCGAAGAAGAATAGTACATTTCAGTACTATTTGAACAGAATACTACTGGTCAGTTTTAAAAACATCGAAAAATGAAAACCCTTACCTGCTTCGCATTGGCAACTTTACTCGTATTGGCTTGTAAGTCAAAACCGGAAGAGCAAGGCCAAACTGCTGAAGAACCTATCTCCATCGCAAAAAATACTATCAAGAAAATAGACGTACACTCCCATTTTCATCATGACCGGGATTATTTACCTTCTTTTTTTGAAGCATGGAATATGCAGAGTGTATTGGTCGATGTGGCGATAGCGGACTCCTCCAACGTAAAAAGAAGCTGGGACGAATATCAGGTACTGGCCGAAAAACGACCAGAGCTATTTTGGCTATGCTCTTCTTTGATAGGTATTGGTATCGATGCGCCTGATTTTTCCGAAAATGAAATCGCACGCCTGAACAAGGAAATCGAGGCGGGTGCAAAAATGGTCAAGGTGTGGAAAAACTTTGGTATGGTGACTAAGGACGCCAGCGGCGCGTTTATTCAAATAGACGACGAGAGGTTACAGCCCATTTGGGACTTCTTGGCAGCTAACAATATACCCGTGATGGCACATATTGGGGAACCTATTCAAGCATGGCGCCCGCTTGATGACCCGAAGAATCCACATTATGGGTATTATACGGGACATCCGGAATACCATGCGTATAAGCATCCTGAAATACCGACTTATGAAACGATTATATCCGCACGTGATAAGTGGATAAAAAATAATCCCGATTTACAGATTCTTTGCGCCCATATGGGCAGTATGTCGCACGATGTCGATATGATTGCAGAACGCCTTGATGCATTCCCGAATATGTATGTCGAACCAGCCGCCCGCTTTGGCGACCTTGTGAGTCAAGATTCAAAAAAAGTACGGGCATTCTTCGAAAAGTATCAAGATAGAATCTTTTTCGGTACCGATTTCGCCAACGATGTATCTGCCGATGCATTGACTGCAGAAGAACTAAAAGAGGAACGTTCAGAACTGGACGCCGACTACAATAGAAGATGGAATTATCTGAGTGGTACCGACTCGGTTGAAATCAGAAGTCAAAAGAATATTGGGCTAGGCCTTTCGGAAAAAGTACTTTATAAAGTGTACTACCAAAATGTAGTCGATTTTTTAAAGCTTAATGAATGAACTATTTATTAAGAGAGTTTCCTGATTTTAATTCAGGGCGATTACCTCTTCCTCTACTTTTAACGTGGTCAAATATTCCACCAAATCCACCAAATCTTCTTCCGACATCACTTTATGCAGGCCTTCGGTCATTAACGACTTTTCCATGGCCTCCTGATTTGCGATATTGGCAAGCTCGATTTCCTTTTGGGTACCACCCATCATCTTTAGGGTCAGTTCATCTTCGGTACGGCTCAAAATATAGCCGGTATAGGTCCTACTATCTTTCATTTCAATAGTATACCCTTCATATCCAAAACTTATGCCGGCACTGGGATAAATGATGTTGGAATACAGAAATTGCTTGGAAAGTTTATTTCCAATATCGGAGAGGCCAGGGCCAAATTCGACCCCGGTAGCCCCTGCCACATGGCACGAACTACAGTAGGTTGCATACAGTTCTTCACCGTGTGCGATATCTCCAGCACGATCGACCAAGGCATCTACATCTAGGGTTGCCGTTGCAGTGCCCTTCAAATACTTTGGAGCATTGTTCTTGATCTCGACGTTCCAACTGTTCATCAATTTTAAGACTGCGGTGGTTTTATGGGCATCCGGCAATTTTCCTTCTTCGAGCAGCGCGTATAGCTCTTTCTGGCCCCCGCCAGAATTTCCCAAGGCTTCAACCAGACGACGTGTTAATGGGTAACTCAAGTTATTTTCAATCAAAATTCCTTTAAGCAGGGCAATGGCTTTCGGGTCGGAAACACTACCCATAATACCGAGTACTTCCATTTTTTCGGCCTCGGGAGCATCCGATTTTAAATAATCTTCAACGCGCTTTCCACCATTAAAATCGAACAATAACGCCATGGCCTCTTTTCTAAAGGCCTCATCATCACCTTCGCGGACTACCTCAAATATGGCCTTATCCTGATCTGTCAGTCCCAATTTTCTAACGGCCATCAACCATTCGGGGGTACCCTCTATTTCGGGCAATACGTTTTTGACCATCTTGATATTCCGTCGGGAGCCATTCACAAAATCCTCATTCAACTGCCCGACTGCATACGCTTGTATGGCTTTAATCTTCGGATGGTCAGCTTTTAGTAGGGCAAGTAGGGTTTCATCTTTTTTAGGATGATCCTTAAAATCAAATGCCCGAAAATAAGAAGCCATATCTTCCTGGGAAACAGTTTCGTCTTTGATAATGTCGGCCAACATGGGCACGGAAGTCTCAGCACGAGTGCGCCATACAATTTGCCTTGCTTTCTCATCCATCAAACTTTTATCTGCCTTATTCTGCCAGGCCGTAAAATATCGATCGGGAAATTTATCGGATCCGATGCCTAACGCCTCCAATGACCAACGATCTGACGAATCGTGTTGTTCGGCCAAGGTTGCCCAAAGTGCTGCAGCTTTTTCAGTTCCAAGATGTCTTAGGGCTATTGCAGCTTCTCTACGTACTTGGGGGGAAGCATCTTTAACTACTGTTTCAAGATGGTTCTCCAATTCATTTTTGGCCAAGTATCTTGCCATACGTATGCCCTGCACTCGAAATTTGGCATCGGTATCGCTCAATGCCATTTCAATATAAGATTTGGAGTTGGAGACACTTTTTGCCCCAAGCCAAAAGGCTCTTGCTTTCGCGATGCCTCCCTTTTCTATCAATCTATTTAAAAAGGGTTGGGCGGCATCGCCCATGCCCTGGAGTTTTTGCCATGATCGGTAGAACACGTCCATATTATCGGAAAGCAATCCCTCTGCAGCACCTTCTCCAGTCGTAAAATCAAATTTTTTGGGATGATAGCCTTCTTTGGCAGACAAGTGGTAGACCCTTCCCTGTTGAATATCCTCGGCCTTGTGGCCCCCTACCCCACCATCATACCAGTCAGAAATGAACAGAGAGCCATCGGGCGCTACCGCTACATCGTCGGGCCTAAACCAGTCGTCTTTGCTCTTGACCAGATTTTCGACTTTTGCGCTATAGCCCGAACCCTTTTCATCGATAAGATAAGTTCGTACCACATTATGGCCCGGTTCGGCATGGATCAATTGGCCTTGATATTTTTCGGGAAGGAGATTGTCTTCATAAACGGTGATTCCGCAGGGAGAACCCGATCCGGTCTGTAAAAGATTAGGCACCGTTCCCGGGTCGTTCAAATGCCAGTGCCTCTTAGGTATTTCATCTTCCCAGCCTGTTCTTCGCTCCCGCCAATTTTGGCCGGTCAATAAGTCTTTGTACCCATAATTACCGTACTCCATTACATAATTGATTCGGGTACCGCGGTTTCCGTCGTCGTCGTTGTCAGACTGCCAAAGCCCACCATAAGAGTCCACGGCCAGTTCGTAGGGATTTCTAAAATTATGGCCTAGCACCTCAATGTTCGAACCGTCCATTTCCATACGAAAGGCCATGCCTTCACGAAAATTACTACCATCAGCATTGATTACGTTTCCGTACATATCATTTATAGTATTCCCGTCTTTATCCAATAATTGTTTCCCATTATTTCCATAGTTAAAATAAAGACGACCATCAGGGCCAAAGACAAAGGCATGTACCCCATGGTCATGGTCAACACCTTCAATTCCGGAAAATAAAACTTCTTTGGAGTCGGGTACATCATCTCCGTTGGCATCAGTAAATACGAAAACGTTGGGGCTCACGGAAACAATGATTTTATCTCCAAGTACCGCTATGCCCAATGCCGAATTCACATCCTTTCCCTGATAAAATACTTTTGAGGTATCGGCGACCCCGTCATTATCGGTATCCTCCAAAATCAAAATACGATCACCTTCATTCTCATATGAAATTTCGGGGTTTGCAAAATCGCGGTAGTTGGTCCCTTCGCAGACCCAGATACGACCTTTTGCATCGATTGCCATATTCGTGGGGTTGGTCAACATCGGTTCAGATGCGAATAAACTCAATTTTAATCCATCGGCTACTTCCATTGAGGCCAGAGCATTTTCAGGCTGTCTTTTTTCCGTTTCAGAGAGTGCGGTGAAATCTATGGTTTCGGATGTTTTTTCCGAACATGAAATGAATAACACAACAGAAAACAATAATGCAAGTAAGAAAAGGACTTTGAAAGATTTAAACTTCCCCATAACAAATTTAGGATTTAATTATCCTTAAAAATAGTGAAAAAATACACGCTAGCTAATGGTTCAGCATTGACTTCGAATCTTTTAAACGCTGTATAAATCGTATATTTGATTAGATCTCAAAGCCATTAATAAGGGGCAATACAGTTTTACTATGAACTACATTCCGTTTGTTGTCTTGCTTTTCTTTATCAACTTATCCGACAATTTCACAAAAGAAAAGAAAGGCTTTCTTCAAGACAGTTCCGTAGAAGCCGGGAACCAAAAATCTCCCAAAGCGGAAGCTTTTAACGTTCTTCGCAACAAATGCAACGCATGCCATGCGACAAAAAAGCGTACGGAGGTTTTTACCTTGGAAAATATGGATTCCCTTGCCAGGCCAATACATGAACAAGTTTTTATAAAGAAAAAAATGCCCAAGGGCAGAAAAGTAAAGCTTACGGAAGACGAATTATCATCGTTAGAAAAATGGCTGACCATTATTTTACAGGATATCAAATAAATTTTGGAAAATGAAAATACTAAACCCATTAATCTTAATCGCCCTCTTAGTATTGGAATGCCATATGGCATGGGCGCAGGATAACGAAACCACACTTTATAAAGCGGGGCCTATTCAGCTGCATCCCGAAAATCCACATTATTTCAAGTACCAAAATAGAACCATGGCACTGATAACCTCCGCGGAGCATTATGGTGCCGTATTGAACCTTGATTTTGATTATAAAACCTATCTGCGAACCCTTGCCGAAGACGGTATGAACTATACCCGAATATTTACGGGGAGCTATTTCGAAAATCCGGGGGATTTTGGAATCGAACATAATACCCTAGCACCAAAAAAAGGTAAAGTAATTACACCATGGCAAGTCGATTATAGCAATCCCGAGCGACATATCTATGACCTTTCCAAATTCAATACAAAGTATTTCGAGCGGTTGAGCGATTTTATGGTAACGGCGGATACCTACGGAATTATCGTAGAAATAACCCTTTTCTCTTCAATATATCAAGATGCCAGTTGGGATATCAATCCCCAAAATCCAAAGAATAACAAAAACCTTTCCGATACGTTAAACCGTAGGGACGCTCAGACCATAAATAATAAGGAGTTATGGAGCTATCAAGAAAAATTCGTGCGGAAAATTGTCACTGAACTGAATGCTTTTGATAATTTCTTCTTCGAAATACAGAACGAACCTTGGTCCGATAATACGTTGCCGGTACTGAATATTGTTAATAAAGAAGAATTAGTAGAGAACGATTGGCAAACAAAAGCGGACTTTGCCCAGCCGCATTCCATGGCTTGGCAAGAAAAAATTGCCAAAACGATTAATGAAACGGAAGAGGCGCTACCTAAAAAACATCTTATTGCACAGAACTACACAAATTATAAGGCACCTATACCAAAGGTCAGCGAACATATCGATATTATTAATTTTCACTACGCCTGGCCGGAAGCTGTTGTTTGGAATTATCATTACAACAAGCTCATCGGTTTCGACGAGTCGGGTTTTGCGGGTTCCGGCGACCAAGTATATAGGCGGCAGGCGTGGCGTTTTATGCTTAGCGGAGGCGGACTTTTTAATAACTTGGATTACTCCTTCTATGTAGGGAGTGAAAATGGCCTAGGTAATTACAAGTCTCCAGGAGGCGGAAGCAAGGTACTTCGAAAACAGCTTAAGATACTCAATGATTTTTTGCACGGGTTTGCCCTTGAAGAATTACGCCCTGCACCAAGTGTTGTTTTCGAATCCGCCGGATTGATTCCCTACGTACTGTCGGATAACAAAGGCTCTTTTGCTATTTACCTGCAATCCGTTGGTACCGACACAAGCACGCTAAGTCTAAAAACAGCGGATGGGAATTACGAAGTAAGCCACTTGAACACCCTAACGGGCATACTTTCGGAAGCAAAAATGCTTACGGCCGAAGACGGGGTGCTATCTATAGAAGTCACCATTCCCGAAGGAGAGTTGGCACTTAAGATCAAAAAGTTGCAGTAAACTATTTTGCGACATTGACCGCCCGGGTTTCCCGAATCACGGTTACCTTTACTTGCCCTGGGTAAGTCATATCGGTCTGTATTTTTTGGGAAATCTCGAACGAAAGCTGAGCGGCCTTTTCATCACTTACCTTCTCGCTTTCAACGATTACCCGTAGTTCCCTACCTGCTTGAATAGCGTATGCCTTTTGTACTCCCGAAAACCCGAAGGCGACATCCTCTAAATCTTTGAGCCGCTGTATGTACGAATCCAATACCTGTCTACGTGCACCCGGCCTTGCACCACTAATGGCGTCACAGACTTGAACGATGGGGGAAATCAAGGTTTTCATTTCTATCTCGTCGTGGTGGGCACCAATGGCATTACAGACATCGGATTTTTCCCCATATTTTTCGGCCCACTGCATTCCTAAAATAGCGTGCGGCGTTTCGACTTCTGATTCGGTATTAGGTACTTTACCAATATCATGTAAAAGTCCGGCACGTTTGGCCACTTTCGGATTGAGACCCAATTCGGCCGCCATTACCCCACATAGCTTTGCTACTTCTCGCGAATGCTGTAACAGATTCTGACCGTACGAAGAGCGATATTTCATTCTACCTACAGCACGTACGAGTTCAGGATGCAAGCCATGGATGCCCAAATCGATAACTGCGCGTTTACCGACTTCAACGATTTCTTGTTCAATCTGTTTTTCGGTCTTTTTTACAATTTCTTCGATACGGGCCGGATGTATTCTACCGTCGGTCACCAACTTGTGCAATGAAAGCCGCGCGACTTCACGCCGAACGGAATCGAAACAGGAAAGAATTATCGCCTCGGGCGTATCGTCGACAATAATTTCGACACCCGTAGCGGATTCCAGCGCACGAATGTTACGCCCTTCCCTACCAATAATCCGTCCTTTTACATCGTCGGACTCAAGATTGAAAACGGAAACACAATTCTCTACGGCCTCTTCAGTACCGATACGTTGTATGGTATTGATTACGATTTTCTTAGCTTCCTGTTGTGCGGTCAGTTTGGCCTCCTCCAAAGTTGTTTGAATAAAGGCCATGGCATCGGTTTTGGCTGTTTCTTTCAATGATTCGAGTAACTGGCCCTTTGCCTCATCGGCCGAAAGTCCAGAAATCACTTCTAATTGCTGTACCTGATTATTGTGCAGTTTTTCAAGTTCAGACTGTTTCTTGTCAAGAACGGACTCTTTATGTTCGACACCTTTTAGTTGGGATACCAATCGCTCGTTGAGCTTTTTGTTTTTGGCCAGTTCACTACTTATCTGTGATTCTTTGTCACGTGTTCGTTTTTCTGCCTCATTTATTTTTTTATCCTTACCGATAATCACCTTCTCGTGTTCGGCCTTGAGTTCAAGAAATTTTTCCTTGGCCTGAAAAATTTTGTCCTTCTTGATATTCTCACCTTCGGTCTTGGCGCTTTTTAGAATTGTATCGGCCTCTCGTTTGGCATTTGCCAATGTTTTTGAGGCCTTGCCCTTTTCCAGAAATTTAGCGATTCCGAATCCGATGGCCAGACCTATTATCGCTGCTATTATTAGTGTTGCACTATCCATATATTGATATTTAGAATGAAGTGATTCAATCCAAAAAGTTTAAATCACTTCTATAAAAAAACCCACATTGGAGAAGTTTTGTACAAACTCCTATAAACAGGTTTAGGGCTAACAGACTGATCAAGGATCCTTATACAAGTAAGGCTTGCTTTTACAACCTAAACTCACCCTTTTTAAACAAATTAATGTTGAGTTCGTCAAAAGGTAATACCAATGTGGGCAGTAACTTATGCTATTTTAAAGAACGTATTTATTTAACACCAAGCTTCGAAGTAACCAATTGGTCAAGAGCCCTGAGACGATCAGCAGCCTCTTTGTTTCCTTCGTTATGGTCGATGCCGCGTTGCTCTATTTTCGACGCAAATTGCAGGGCGCACATCGCAAGTACATCTTGCTTATCGCGAACTGCGTAACTCTGTTCGAATTTTTTTGCCAGTTGTTCGATATTCTTGGCCGCCTTCCTCAAGCCTTCTTCTTGGCTAGGGTCGATGGTCAAGGGGTATACCCGGTCTGCAATAGAAAGCTTGATTTTTAGCTTTTCTGACATCTTATTCTTTCGAACGTTATTCGGCGAGCTGTGTGATACAATGGTCCAACTCCCTGATCAACGTATTTATTTTGAGCTTAGCTTCTGTTTTATTCGTATTACTGCCAAGCATTGTGTTTGCTAACTTGAGCGAATTGTATTTCTCTTCCCAAACTGAAACGGAGTCCGAAACTTCATCTTTGTCTCTTTTCAACGAGTCCAGTTCATCTTCCAGTTTGGCGTTGGCCCGATGCAATACTTCCAATTTGTGAAGCAACTTGCTGATTTTGTTTTCCAAAGAATCGACAACCTTTACCAATTCACTCATAATTCTAAACGCAATGCATTTACACAAAGTTAACATACCTGTTGCTTCTTAGCAATTCTTTTTTCAATTATTCTTCAAGCAATACTTTAACGGCACAAAGATCGTTGATGAAATAGGAAACATAGATTTTTTTACCTCCGGCGCTTTTAGCAATCCAAACCGTTTGGCTAATTTCGTAGCTGTAATCTAGATTATGAGTAAGGCTTTTATACATCTACTATTATTTTGTTCCGTTGCCTGTTTCAGTCAGGAACAATACCCAAAAGATGCATTTCGGTCACCGATGGATATTCCCTTGATACTTGCAGGTTCGTTCGGTGAACTTCGTTCGAACCATTTTCACTCGGGTATCGATATCAAAACGCAACAACGCCAGGGACTTCCTATTTACGCCATAGGTGATGGAAGTGTAACCCGAATCAAGATTTCGCATTGGGGTTATGGAAAGGTATTGTACGTTGCCCACCCCAATGGGTATACTTCGGTATATGGACATCTGCAGAAATTTTCTCCTGAAATCGAAGCTTTCATCAAAAAAGAACAATATCGAAAAAAATCATATGAAGTAGAGGTATTTCCCGAATATGGAGAAGTAAAAGTGGAAAAGGGAAAGGTTATCGCCTACGGCGGAAATACTGGAGGTTCCTCAGGCCCGCACCTGCATTTCGAAATCCGTAGTAGTATTTCCGAAAAACCTACCAATCCGCTTTTATATGGCCTGGAAGTTAGGGATGCCACCAATCCCACTTTGGTGAAACTCTTTGGCTATCCGCTTTCCGAAAATGCGCAGGTCAACCAAAGTAAAAACGTTATCGAGCTTGACTTTAAAAAACTGGAAGACGGTACATTTCTAGCCGAAAAGGTGAATGCGCTAGGCACTATCGGTCTTGGTTTTATCGGTTACGACCGCCAAGATCTCGCCGCCAATAAAAATGGGGTTTACTCGGTGCAACAATCGGTAAACGGTAAGGTCTACACCGAATATGACTTCGAAAGCTTTTCGTTCTCGGAGACAAGATACATCAATACCCTTATCGACTATCAACGTTACGGCAGGTATCGCCAGCGGATACAACAACTTTTTAAGTTGCCCGGCAATCGCTTGAGTATTTACAATCAGTTGCATAACGACGGTAAGATAGAAGTTAATGAAGGCTTAAGCTACACGGTTGAATTGCTCATTAAAGATTACGAAGGTAATCTTGTAAAGGCAACAATACCTATTGAAGGCAAAGTAGAACCTATCAAAATCGAAAAAGACGAAAAAAAGACCGAAAACTACGTCATCGCGAAAAAACCTAACAATTATGATTTAGGGGCTGCTAAAGTCTATTTTCCTTCCAATACGTTTTACGATGATTTTTATATTGACCTAAAAAAAGACGACGATACGATAACCGTTCACAATAACCAAGTAGCCGCACACCGTAATTTTACGATTACTTTCGACGTTTCAAAGTATTCGAAAGAAGAAAGAAAACAATTGTTTATCGCCCGTTTAGATCGTAGACTACGGCCCCGCCATGCCTCTACCTACAAAAGGGGAACCACTTTTACGACTAGAACCCGAAACCTTGGCACCTACACTTTGGCAAGTGATACCATAGCGCCAAGAATACGATCTAAAAATTTTAAGGAAAAGCAATGGCTGAACAACTATCGCTATCTCAGCGTGCATATTTCCGATGACCTTAGCGGTGTCGACACCTATTCGGCAACCCTGAACGGGGAATGGATATTGATGGAATATGAACCGAAGACAAATACCCTTACCTATAATTTTGATGACGTTATCCTCGACCAAAAAGAATGCGAACTAGAGGTCGTAGTTACCGATAATGTTGGCAATTCGAGTACCTTTACAAGTACTTTTTTCAGAAAATAACAGCTCGTTGAATCGCCTTAAAGCCGTATTCTTTTTAATTCTGGTATATGTCGCATCCAAACTACAGGCACTGAACGCTACAATTACTGGGCTCGTACTAGATGCTTCGAACCAACCGCTCAAAGAAGTCAACATTACCGCAAAGGGCAGCGGTACCTTTACAAACGAAAACGGTTTCTACGCCTTGTCCATCACTGCCGATAAGGCGATTACCATTACCTTTTCGCATTTGGGTCATGCAGGTGTCGTTTTGGAAGACTTGATTCTTACCACCAATGAGACCTTCGAATTTAATCCAGTACTAAAAGATGATACCATACAAATCGATGGGGTAACCGTCACGCCGACAGGAGAGCGAAATGCAACGGGCATCTTCACTGTGAAACCCGAAATTGTCAGGAATATTCCGGGGGCCAATGCCGGTGTCGAAAATATCTTGAAATTACTACCGGGGGTTTCTTCAAGCAACGAACTCAGCACACAGTACAACGTACGGGGCGGCAATTACGATGAAAATTTGGTCTATGTGAACGAAATTGAAGTCTATCGTCCCTTTTTGGTTCGTTCAGCGCAACAAGAGGGTATGAGCTTTGTGAATAGCGATATGGTACAGGGTGTTCGGTTTTCTTCAGGTGGATTTCAAGCCAAATACGGTGATAAACTTTCATCCGTCTTGGATATCACATATAAAACGCCAACTACCTTTGGCGTACAATTGGATATAAGCTTTTTAGGTGCCGCTGCCACTGTCGAGACGGTATCGAAAGACAAGAATTTCAATAGTATTTCAGGCATACGGTACCGCAACAATGGACTTTTGGTTAACAGCCAACAAACCAACACCAACTTCAACCCTACTTTTATCGATTTTCAGACCTACGCTACATATTTATTTTCGAAGAAATTTCAATTGAACTTTTTAGGAAACATGTCCATCAACGATTATCAGAACGAGCCTTTAAGTAGACAGACCAATTTCGGTACGCTTACGGAACCCCGATCGCTGGCCGTTTTTTATGAGGGACAGGAAAACAATAGATATAATACCATTTTAGGCGCATTGAAAGGTAATTATTCTATAAACGATGAAATCACTTTAAAATTCATTACGTCACTGTATCATACAACTGAAGAAGAATATTCAGATGTCATTGCCCAGTATGAATTGGGGAACGTCGATACCAACTTAGGGAGTGATACTCTTGGAGACGTAAACACCTCACGAGGTGTTGGTTCACAATTCAATAGGGCCAGAAACGACCTTGATGCCTTGATTTTTAACATGGGGCATAAGGGAATTTACACCAAAAACAGCAAAGTACTGGAGTGGGCCGTAAAGTACACCCATGAAGACATTCGCGATCAGTTACAGGAATCAGAATTTATAGATTCCACGGGGTTTTCGATTCGGCCGCCTCTACCCGAATTCGAAAACAACCAACCGGAAGAACCTTTCGAAGCCCCTTTGGAAGCATTTGAAAGCATAAATGCACGAAATTTTGTCAAGACCGACCGTTTTTCGGCATTTGTTCAATTTAGCGACCGCTTCCTCTGGAAAGCAAACAACCTCTACTACAATATTGGCCTTCGGGCGCAGCAGTGGAAGGTGAACAGTGAAAATTCAGAGGGCGCGTCACAATTCATTTTCAGTCCCAGGGCGCAGTTTGCCATTAAACCCGATTGGAAAAAAGATATGCTGTTTCGACTATCGGGCGGACTCTATCAACAGCCTCCTTTTTATCGGGAGCTGCGCGACCGCACAGGAACTGTAAGACCTGACGTTAAAGCGCAAAAGTCATTACATCTCGTTGTGGGCAACGAATATTCGTTTGCATGGTGGCAACGACCGTTTACTTTAATGGGCGAGGTTTATTATAAAAAACTAAACGATGTAAACACGTATACTTTAGACGACGTACGTATTCGCTATGTCGCCAATAATGATGCCGAAGCTTATGTTTATGGAGTTGATTTAAGACTGAATGGTGCCTTCGTACCCGGTACCGAATCCTGGGTCAGTATCGGATTTTTAAAAACGGAAGAAAATAGTAACAATAGGGGCTATATTGCAAGACCTACCGACCAACGTCTAAAACTGGGGATTTTGTTCCAGGATTATGTTCCTGAATTCCCTAATTTTAAGATGTACCTCAACCTTGTTTACAATACTGGCGTACCTGGAGGTGCGCCCAGTTATTCCGACCCATATGCCTTTCAGAACAGATTGCGGGATTATAAACGTGCCGATTTGGGAATTTCCCATATTTTTGTCGGAGGAAACAAAACCTATCCGAAAAATCACTGGTCGAAAAAATTCAAGGAACTTAGCGCCGGTTTTGAAATTTTTAATCTTTTCAACAATCAAAACTCCATTACAAATACCTGGGTCAGGGATGTGGATAGCAAGCAACAATTTGCTATCCCCAATTTTATGACGAGCCGTGTATTTAACCTAAGGGTACGAATGCGATTTTAATCCCACATAATGATGATGAAAACGATTTATACTTTACTCTTGCTCACAAGCGTGCTCGCCAATGCTCAAAAAAATATCTATGAGAGCAATAGGTTCGGCGCTTTGAGCGAAGAACACGAAGTTTTGGCCATTGTACCTTTTTTGACCAGTCTAGACCTAAAGGATGATATATCGAACGAAGAACTCAAGACCCTTGAAGAAAAAGAAGGCTATGCCGTTCAAAATGCATTAGAAACCTACTTCTCTAAACGGAAGAAAAAGAAAAAATTCTCCGTTGAATTCCAGAATATCAAAAATACCAACGCCATACTCGCCCAGAACGATATTACATTCAATAACATTGACGTTTACACTACGAAACAACTTAGTGAAATTCTGGACGTCGACGGTATCATCAGTGGTAATATCGACCTTAATGTACTCTTATCGAAGGGTGTGCCAACAGATTTCAGTTTGATGGACTATTTTTTGGGAGACGCTAATTACGGCCGTATAGGTGTGAAAATAAGCGACGGGGAAACTGGAAAATTACTATGGAAATATGAAAAAGAAATCAATAAAAAATCAGGAAAAAACACCAACGACCTGATCGACCGTATGATGAAACTGGCCGCCCGTAAATTTCCGTATGACCGAGAGAAACGTAGGGATAGGAAAAAAGCCGGTAGCCGGTAGTCGGTAGTCGGTAGTCGGTAGTCGGTAGTCAGAAAAAGGGAAACAATTTCATCATGCTTAAACATATATGGCCCTGTTAATGAAAATACTTTCTGATAAACATAAATCTTAAATCACACATCTAAAATCCACGAGCTACTTCTTCACAAACTCCTTCAAAACACCGACCGTATAATCCAATTCTTCTTTTGTATTGTATTTTGAGAAGGAAAACCGTAACGAAGGCTTCTTCAAATCTTCATCGTTCAAAATTTCGGTGAGTACGTGTGAGCCCGCATCACTCCCTGATTGGCAGGCACTACCTTTGGAGCAGGCGATGCCTTTGATATCCAAATGAAACAAAAGCATCAATGCTTTCTGCGGATCGATGGGCAAACAGGCGTTCACCAAGGTGTAGGTACTTTTTTCCAAATCACCGGAGTGCCCATTAAACTTTACGTTCGGTATTTCTTGCTTTAACCTATCGATAAAATAGCGCTTTAAGTCGGAAACATAGGCCGTTTCGTCCTCCAGATTATCATAAGCGGAAACAAAGGCTTCTTCAAGCCCGACAATATTGTGAAACGACTCGGTACCGGCGCGAAACCCACGTTCTTGAGACCCACCGGAAATCATCGGTTTCAGCCCTGAATTTCTTTTGATAAAAGCGAAACCGATACCCTTCGGCCCATGGAACTTATGTGCCGCAGCTGTCATAAAATCTACTGGGGTCGCTCTTACATCCCAAGGATAATGACCGATGGATTGCACTGTATCTGAATGCAATAGGGCATCATGGTCGTGACAAAGCTCACAAATTGCACCGATATCGATCTTATTACCGATTTCGTTGTTCACATGCATCAAACTGACCAATTTTTTGGAATCGTCGGTTTGTAATAATTCTTTCAAATGCGAAAATTTAGGATTTCCGAATTCGTCTAAATCTACGAAGAGCACATTTACTCCATCATTATTATTCTTCAAATTCTCAACCGTGTGAAGTACGGCGTGGTGCTCTATTTTTGAGGTGATGATAGTTCTAATACCTAGATCGTGAACCGCAGATCGCAATATCATGTTATCGGCTTCAGTACCGCCCGAAGTAAAAATAATCTCCGAGGGGTGAGCGTTCATGTACTTTGCAATAGTCTTTCGTGCACTTTCGATACCAGTCTTGGCCGAACGCCCAAAGCTATGACTAGAAGACGGATTACCATAAAATTCGGACAATGCCCCGTGCATTTTAGTAATGACATTGTCCCTTATTTGGGTAGTAGCCGCATTATCTAAGTACACTTTTTTCATTGATGAATATTCCAGTAAAACAGTGTAAAATTAGAGGAATTAAAGTTAATTTCTCCCTAATTCCGATTAAACTTAAACTTTATTTATTTTACATTTGAAGTATGAAGAGAACCTTTTTTTTGAGTTTTTTGTGGCTGTTGTTCGCATGTGACGATGGAGACCTACAAATCGAACAAGTTGATTTTGACGCCGTGAATATATCTACTTGCGGAAATTTTGATGAACCCACAGAAACGACTTTTTTCTTTAAAATCGATGGAGACGAGGCGCTTCTTTTAAATCTCGCCTCAGGCCTATTGAAAAATGAAACCTCTACGACCGGTACGCTTACCAGCGTGATACCTTCGCCTTCCAACCTCATCTATCGGTTATTTTCCGACAATGTCTCGCAGGCCTATTTTTGTGATGCCATACCGCCTTTGGAGCCAACCGTTTCTAAGGAGAATACGGCAACCGCTGGCGATATTAGTATAAACACAAAAGTCAGCTCGGCTACAACAACTATTAAAAATTATGCGCATACTATTTCGATTACGGGCCTTTCATTGACCAACGATCAAGGTGAAAGCATTACGGATTCTTCGACCTTCGAATATGGGGATTTTACGACTACAACCGATAATAGCGTGCAACTTGAAACGCCATTTTCGAATTACGCTGCTATTGACGCTTTTACAGTGTGTACCAACGCACCATCGGATGGTAGTATCCGCTTGCAAAAATTAATCAATGACGAATTCATTGCATTGGATATTCCTATAGATTCATTGGCGAATATGGCTACGGTAGACACCATTCCCCGTAAAGTAAGTCTTGAAACCGGTCTTTTTAAATATATAGTCTTAGATACGTTGGTTAGTGAGGAAATGCCATGTGCATATCCCACACTCTCGGAAGAAATACAAAGCTGGAGGTACCATTCGACCGCGGGCAACTTAAGTATAGAAACGGTAGAAAATGCTCCCGACGCTGAAGGCAAATTAAGTTATACACACAACTTTACTTTAGAAAATATCGTGTTAACACTCTTGGGAGACGATGAGAGCGTTGAAGACGCAGCCCTTAATCCCATCGAGAATATACCTATGGGGAGCTATATTACCTCAGTTGATTAATCCTGAACTTAATTACACAATTGTGCTTCTGGAAATCAAGGATTTTGAAAAATGTAGACTTCCGTCGCCCCCAAACCGTATTTTTGATATTCCGCATCGTAGTACTTTACGTTTTCATAGCGCCGTAATAGATAGTGTAGCTCTTCACGTAGTACCCCTTCTCCGACGCCGTGAATAAAAACGACCTTTTGTATCCGCTTACGGATAGCGAAATCGAGCTGCCTTTTGGCTGTACCCAACTGCAGATTCAACATTTCATGATTGGTCAAACCTTTAGTAGATTTTGTAAGCTGATTGATATGTAGGTCGACCTCCATTTTCGGGGCATTGCGCTCTTTCGGTTTAATCGTCGGTGCCTTTCTTTTTTTTGGGAGGTCTTTCTTCTTCTTAATCTCGTTTACTTCACGATTACTCACTTTGATAATACTATCATCGATTTTGACCAATTCGGCAGCCTCAAAATCAAACAGAAATCCGTCTTCAGTCTCAATAGTAATTTCAGGGCCTGAAATTTTAGATATCTTACCCCGAATGACGTCATCTATCGTCTCTACTACGTCCCCTACTTGAAAAACGGTCATATTTAATTTTGTATCCCCAAAAATAATGGTAATTTTCACAAAAGAATTTCGAATCGGAAAAAATGCGGTGGGCCACCTTTTTATTAATTGCCGAGGACTACATGCTTCCGTGCCTGACAAAAAAGATGTTTGGTTTCGACTGCCCAGGTTGTGGTTTTCAGCGTTCGGCAGCCTTTCTATTACAAGGTGATTTTGTTGCGGCATTTGAGATGTATCCGGCCATCTACACTATACTTCTATTACTCGGTTTTTTGGCACTCGATAACTTTCTTAAGATAAAATACAACAATAAGATTATCATCTTTTTAACGATAACGAGCGTAGCGATGATACTCGGTAATTACATCCTAAAATTTATCTAACTAAACCTTTACAATTATGGAACAACAAAAATTACCCAACGTGACAATAGCCCTTGTACTGGGCATTGTATCATATCTTTGCTGCTGTTTTAGTGCAGGTATTGGAGGTATCTTACTTTCAGGTATCGCATTTTTTTTGGTGTCAAAGGATGAAAAGCTTTACCAGCAAAATCCTGAAAACTATTCGAATTTCAGTCAACTGAAAACAGCTAAAATCGTTGCGATTATCGGGCTAGTATTGGGCGTACTTTCTTTACTATGGACGGTTTACTCCATAATGCAAATTGGAGGATGGGAAGCTTATATGGAGCAGGTTCAAGATATGATGGAACAATACGGCATCGAAGAATAAATTTAAACAATGAACCAAGAACCGTTACCCGGCGCCAGCACAGCCCTGACCATGGGTATAATCGGGGTAATCACTCCTTTTGTATGTTGCGGTCCGTTTGCGCTGATTTTTGGAATTATCGGACTGAGCAACGCCAAGAAAGCGGAGAAGTTATATCAAGAAAATCCCGGGGTTTACTCCGGTTACGAAAATGCCAAAACAGGGAGAATCCTTTCCTACATCAGCATTGGCATATCTATCGTTCTGTTGATATTCACAATTCTCTATTTTGGGGCCATTATCGCTTTTATCGGTACCGATGGTTTTGGAACAGAATTGAATTAGAAGTTTTTGTCACCCTGAGCGTAGTTGAATAGCTTAAATTGTTCTTAAGCCCTTCGACTGCGCTCAGGGTGACAATTTATTGCTACTTTTCGAATTGCCGTAAAGTTCTGGTGATAATCGCAATGCAGTCCAATAACTGCTCTCGGTTCATCACCAAGGGTGGCGCGAAACGGATGATATTACCGTGTGTAGGTTTTGCCAATAGACCGTTTTCCTTTAAGGCCATACAGATATCCCAAGCTGTGGAACTATCTTCGGTATCGTTTATCAAAATTGCGTTCAGAAGCCCCTTGCCACGTACTTCGTTTACGATGGTGCAGGTGGGAATGAATTTGTTCAATTCTTTGCGAAACAACTCCCCAAGTTCGAAAGCATTTTGGGCCAATTCCTCTTCTTTTACTACCTCCAGAGCAGCCATACCTACAGCTGCAGCAATTGGGTTGCCGCCAAAGGTGCTACCATGATTGCCCGGTCTAATAACATCCATAATCGTATCATTTGCCAAAACCGCTGAAACGGGATACGCCCCACCGGAAAGTGCTTTCCCCAAAATGAGAATATCCGGTTTTACTTCAGGTGTTCCGCTGCAATGTTTATCGGTACAGTCACAGTTTCCGCAAGTGGCCAACAGACGTCCGGTACGCGCAATACCCGTTTGTACCTCATCAGCGATGAATAAAACATTATATTTTTCGCAAAGGGCCTTGGCGTTTTTTAGATAGTTTTCCGAAGGTACGTAAACTCCGGCCTCACCTTGTATCGGCTCGACCAAAAATCCTGCGACGTTGGTATTGTTTTCAAGAGCTTCCACCAGAGCTGCAAGGTTATCATACTCTACTTTGATGAATCCCTCGGTATAGGGACCGAAATTTTTTCGAGCGGTTTCATCGTTGGAAAATGAAATGATAGTAGTCGTGCGGCCGTGAAAATTATTATTGCAAACAATAATCTTTGCCGCATTTTCAGGAATTTCTTTTTTTTCATAGGCCCATTTACGGCAGAGCTTAAGAGCGGTCTCCACAGCTTCCGCCCCAGTATTCATAGGTAAAAGCTTATCGAAATGAAAAGCCTCGGCGGCATATTTTTCAAATTTGCCGAGCATATCATTGTAAAAGGCCCGTGAAGTTAACGTAAGCGTATGCGCTTGTTCCGTCATCGCCCCGACTATTTTCGGATGGCAATGTCCTTGGTTAACCGCTGAATAGGCCGAAAGAAAATCGTAATACTTTTTACCTTCCACATCCCACACATATACACCTTCTCCCCTGCTCAATACTACGGGAAGCGGATGGTAGTTATGCGCCCCGTACTTATCTTCCAATGCTATCGCATCTTCAGAAGTGATTCGTTCTAAAACTGACATGATAAAGAATTCTTTTAAATATGACTTCAGTAATTCCTTCTGTACCTTTTTCCTTTCGAATCCCGGAAGTATCGGGACGAAAATTCAGCGTAGGAGAGAAATCATCCTTGTAGAGCTACAAAATTACTGAATATTTTCAATTTGTAATCCATCGCATTCGTGAAACAATCGAAAAAAGAGCATACAGAATAGTGACTATTATAGACTATCTGTGTCTAAATAACTATGATAACCCATCTAAAACTAAGAAAATGGAATACTTACAGAACATTATGAACAACCTTTCAGAATCAGTTGGCGATTTTCTACCAAACACACTAGCTGCGGTAGCTATTCTAATAATCGGATGGTTAGTTGCCGGCTTTATCAAACGACTTGTTACCCGGCTTATAAAAAGAACCAGGGTAGATGATAAATTAGGTACACAAAAAATAACGCTGTCGAAATTTATTGGTAAACTACTCTATTTTTTAATAATGATTTTTGTGTTTATGCTCGTTCTTGAGAAGCTCGGTATGACCAATGTGCTAGATCCAGTCAAGAATTTGTTGAACAGTTTTCTAACATTCATTCCGAATATTGTTGGCGCAGGTCTTGTTGCCTATATAGGTTACATGTTAGCTACAATCGTTTCTGAATTTATTGGTTTTTCAGGGGATGCCATTCAAAAATTCGTGCCGAAATTGAAACTACCGGAAAACATGGATCTCGTGGGGATTCTAAAAAAATTGGTCTTTATATTTATATTTATTCCAATACTTATAGCTGCCCTGAACATTCTTAATATGGACGCACTATCTATACCAGCAAGCAATATGCTACAACAATTTTTCGCGGCAATTCCGAAAATTCTAGTAGCTGTAATCATCATTATATTCTTTGTTGTTGGCGGTAGGTTTGTTACTCATTTAATAAAAGACCTATTGAACAGTTTTAAACTAAATGAGTTGATGCAAAATATGAATCTTGGGGCAATTTCTTCCAAGATCAATTTGGCTAATATAATCGGGGACATTGCCTTCTTTTTTATTATGGTTTTTGGCATTATGACTGCAATAGAAAAGCTTGAGTTTTTTAAACTAACTGAAATATTGAATACTATTCTGGCAATATCAGGAAATATTTTATTCGGTCTCGTGATTCTGATTATCGGTAATTGGGTGGCTTCAATAGCTTATAATAGCCTTTCGAAAAGTAACACAAATAAATTTGTGGCTTCAATAGCCAGAATGAGCGTAATCGCCATCTTTTTAGCGATGGGGCTAAAGACTATGGGTATAGGTGACGAAATAGTTAATCTGGCATTCGGTATTACGCTAGCCACCATTGCCGTGACCATTGCCCTTTCATTTGGTCTAGGTGGTCGCCAAGCTGCAGGCAAACAAATGGAACGAATCCTTGCCAAGTTCAACGGAGAAAAAGACTAGAAGATTAGGTTGGTTAGATTGTTTTAAAGGGGCTTTCATTTGCGATGGGTCCCTTTATTTTTATTTAAAATCATATCTTCTGATTACCATTTGCCAAAGAGAGAAGTTGCAATTCCAATCTTTTAATTTCGCGAAGTGTATCGTTTTTATCCATCTGCATCCACATATATAATTTAAGCATAGCCATCACAACCAAACACATAAAACCGGCAGCTGACCATTTGACCAGTAGAAAAGTCTCTTCGGTATTTAAAAATTGAACCAGACAATACACAAAGACGCCGAAAATGAAGAGGTGAACAATATTCATTATTATGGCCAACCAGCCCATTTTACCACGATATACTTCCCCCATTTTACCGAATAGATTTTGTTCATCCAATTCATCATAAAACTTGGCTTCTTCTTGGGTCAGGGTTTCTTTGATCAACTCATCGATTTTTTCTTTCTCTGTTTTCATATTAAATAATTTTCATTCCTGCGGAGACAGGAATCCGTTTAAACATCTCTTTAGTTTTTTTATTTATCCAAGGAAACCTCATTACTCTTTTAATTTCAGCTTTAATCTTTCCCTTGCATGAAATAACCTTGACTTGATAGTGCCTACCGAAACTTCTAGTATTTCGGAGATTTCTTTTAACGAATATTCTTCAGTATAAAAAAGCCTTAAAACAATTTGTTGATCTTTCGGTAAAACTCGAACCATATGTCGGAGCATTTGTATTTGAGACTCATTATTATCTTGATTATCGGATCCATACCTTGAATTTTTATAAGCTGCCAAATGGCTTATTTGCCGCTTTCTTTTGTTCAAAAAGTCCAACGCTTTTCGACTTACGATCCGAAAAGCCCAGCTACCAAAACGATTGGGTTTTTTCAAACTCTCTATTTTATGAATCATGATAGTCCAAGAATCTTGAACGATATCGCGAGAGGCATCGAAGTCATGCGTATAGCTGTAAGCATGTCTGCATAACTTTTTATGATATCGTTTAACCAATATCTCAAAAGCCCGTTTCTTGCCCGAACGATACTCCAAGACCAACAACCCATCGAATACTTTACCTGAATTATCCATAAAAGGATTTAGTTATTGTACAATGAAATGCCTTGAACCAGAATATCGAAGCATTCTATTGATTAAATAGCATTACTTTTCCCTCTGCCAATAATTGTATAGCCTTTGACCATTTTGGCAATTTATTCGCTTCGATTGAAATCGTTCTGATTTCTTTTGCTATACCGCTACTTTTTTTCATTGCTTTCATATGGGCGTTGCTTGTCGCAAATTTCTTCATTTCGGCTTCCGAATGCCATAAAGTCATTGTGTAATGTTTCGTCCAAATTCCTTTTTTTCGAAAGTCAACCGGATTAGCCGATTTAAGCTGTTTCATTACCGACCAGGCTGTAGCAGAGAGGTCAAAGTATTTCCATGGAGATTTAAGCTTTATCATTGTTATTGTGACGACCATAAACTTGCTTTTTTTTGTAAACCCTGAATTTACCTTAAAGACGGACGAATCTAGAAAAGGTTCAATTTTTACTTAAAAAATTGTTATTCCATTCAAGTTAGCTTAATAAATACAATCCAATTCCTATTTTTACTCCATGCGAAAAAAGAACAGGCGGCAGGTCTTCGAAAACGTGGAAGTCATTGATGCGGGGGCAAAAGGAAAAACTGTCGGAAAGGCTCCAGACGGGCGTGTCATCTTTTTGACCAACACCGTACCGGGCGATGTTGTCGATGTACAGACCACCAAAAAAAGAAAGGCCTATTTCGAAGGTGTTGCAACACATTTCCATTCGCTTTCCGATAAACGCGTAACCCCAGAATGCCAACATTTCGGAGTTTGTGGAGGTTGTAAATGGCAAGACATGGGCTATGAACACCAATTGTTCTACAAACAGAAAGAGGTAGAAAACAACCTGAGACGTATTGGGCATCTCGAACTTCCTGAGATTTCTCCTATTATCGGCTCGAAAAAACGTTACTTCTACCGGAACAAAATGGAATTCTCGTTTTCCGACAGTCGCTGGTTAACTTTGGAGGAAATACAATCGAATCAGGAAATCAAGGACAAAAAAGCCTTGGGGTTTCATATTCCCGGAATGTGGGACAAAATTCTTGATATCGAAAAATGTCATTTGCAAGAAGATCCGTCAAATGCGATCCGATTGGCCGTACGGAATTTTGCAATTGAAAACGGACTTTCCTTTTTTAATCCTCGAAAGCAACAGGGGCTTCTACGGACCCTTATGATAAGAACTGCCTCCACAGGAGAAATCATGGTTTTGATACAGTTTTTCGAGGATGATGAACCTAAACGCGATTTGCTTTTAGACCACCTTAAGGAAACCTTTCCGGAAATAACTTCACTGCTCTATGTTATCAATCAAAAGGGGAACGATACCATTTATGATCAAGACATTATTTGCTACGCAGGCCGCGACCACATTTTTGAAGAAATGGAGGGCCTAAAATTTAAGATTACCGCAAAATCGTTCTACCAGACCAACTCCGATCAAGCCTACGAACTCTATAAAGTGGCAAGAAATTTCGCTGACCTCAAAGGCGACGAACTGGTTTACGATTTATATACCGGCACTGGTACGATTGCCCAATTTATCGCAAAAAAAGCCAAAAAGGTAGTTGGTATCGAATCCGTTCCCGAAGCCATTGCCGATGCAAAAGCCAATGCGGAGCGGAACCAAATCACCAATGTAGCATTTTTTACCGGCGATATGAAAAACGTTTTCAATGAAGCATTTATCTCTAAGAATGGTAAACCAGAAGTTATCGTAACCGATCCGCCCCGTGATGGCATGCACAAAGATGTCGTACAGCAGATATTGAATATTTCCCCAAAAAAAATAGTTTATGTAAGCTGTAATAGCGCAACCCAAGCAAGGGATTTAGAATTAATGAAATCTGAATATAAGGTAATAAAAGTGCAGCCGGTAGACATGTTTCCACAGACCCATCACGTTGAAAATGTCGTACTTTTGGAAAAAAGATAGCATCCCTATGAGAATACTATTTCTAATGGTTACGCTTTCCTTACTTTCTGCCTGTATCGTGGAGACTCCGAAGAATAAGGCAACGAAATCAAAACCCAGTCAGGCAAGAATTTCAGGTCATATAGAAAACTATTCCACCTCTGACTCTATAACCAGTCTAGAATTCTATTGGTTGGATTTGGTTGACGGTTATGTACGCGAGAAAACTGAAATTGACTCCTTAGGGAACTTCGATATCGCTTTTGACTTGACCAGACAAATAGAGCTATCTTTTTACTACAAGAAATTCTTGAAATTAATTGTCAAAGGGGGGGATAAGCTTACTATCTCTTTCGACGGAAATAATACAGTTCCTGCACAGTATTATAGATCCGCTTCAGTAAACGGGACTGGTAGCGAAGTAAATCGAAAATTATTTAAATACTTAGCAGGGAGGCATTTTGACAAGCGTTTTTTTTATCAAAAAACCCGGTCAATGAGACCTAAAGAATTCAAGAACTTCAATGATAGTATCACTCGGGAAAATAGGACTTACATAGATAATTTTATTGACGAAAATGACGTGTCCGGAATACTGGAAGACTGGCTCAGTGTTGAGCGTAATGTCGTTCCGCTAGAACAAAAGATGGCCTACCGATTTAATTATTTAATGGCCCTTAAAACAAAGAAAGAAAAAGATGAATTTTCAAAATCGTTTTTTGCTTCTCCTCTTGGAGTGCCGAAAATTCACGAGGGTATGTTGGTCCATTCCAATCTTATAGGAAGTTTTACCAACATGTATAGTTATTACATGTTGGATAAGGTAAGTTTAAATCATAATATTACAAGAAAAGATACTCTTTGCCATCTTCTTTTTAACCATCTAATTAATTACAATTCGGAAAATCCTTTACTAGCGCAATTGGCAATCAACGAGCAATTATCGGCCTCTTTTGAGAATAATGATTTCAAAATATATACCGATAACCAAGAAATGTTGGATCCGCTTTTTGCAGAAAGTGCTTTCGCGCCCTATCATGAAAAAATAATAGAAGAAATCAAGCAGCGTCTGTCCAATCCGGTATTACCTGAAAAGACGCAATTACTGACTTTTGATACATCCGATACTTCAAAATA
>ENA-ORXM01000565-ORXM01000565.1-marine-metagenome-genome-assembly--contig:-NODE-565-length-63028-cov-3.833347_pt1 | contig 63028 bp, 61 predicted proteins | sample MGYA00237867_ERZ511480 | MGnify/ENA primary metagenome ERZ511480 (study PRJEB26309, sample SAMN06266103) | marine metagenome | isolation source: Algal blade | place: United Kingdom:Sidmouth, United...
TAATGGCGGCGCGAAGACCCGATGTTGACGAGGCGACCCAGGGCGGAACGCATATTTTAGAGACCCCCGCACCTCTTAATTCAGCTCTGGATACGGGGCACGACGCTGACCCTGCTATTACGCCTGTGGAGGGTGGCCCTGCCGAGGCGGTTACCACCAACTCGCTGTCCTATAATCAACTCGTCGCCCGACGTTTTCGCCGTAATGCCTACGGTATGGCGGGGCTCATCATTTGTATCTTAGTCATCCTCATTGCTGCCTTTCCTGGATTTATAGCCCCCTACGGCCCCAGAACCACGAACAGCCGGGCACTCTACTCGCCGCCCCAGAGGATTCGTGTCGTCTCGCCCGATGGTTTGACGCGTCCACACGTTTTAGGTGTTGCCGAAGAAATGGACATGACCACCTTCGAAATTACCTTTGTGCCTGATCCTGAGCAACGTACTAACCTTGCGATGTTTGTCAAAGGAGAGCCTTGGAAGCTGTTCGGGCTCACGTTTAACCGGCACTTGTTCGGCTCTGCCGATGGTCAGCCGGTTCACCTGCTTGGCACGGATGGACTAGGCCACGATATTTTTTCACGCATGATTTATGGTACACGCATTACGCTGCTTATGGGATTTCTGGTCACACTCGCTGCGGGCATTATCGGCACCATCATGGGGGTCAGTTCGGGTTACTTTGGGGGCGTTTACGACCTGATTGTTCAGCGTGTCGTAGAGTTTGTTAAGTCATTTCCTGATTTACCCCTTTACCTGGTTCTGGTTTCGCTATTGCCGCGCCGCGCTGACGCGACGCTAGTCTTTATCATGTTCGCTGGCATTTTGGTCTTACTCGGTTGGGCCGATGTTTCGCGTGAGCTGCGCGGTAAGGTTATGTCCATGCGCGGCCTCGAGTATGTACGCGCCGCAGAAGCCGTGGGCGCAGGTTCAGGGCGCATCCTGTTCAAACACCTGCTACCCAATGTAAGTTCACACATTATTGTCTGGGCGACCTACGCGCTGCCGAATTACATCTTGCTCGAGAGTTTTTTGTCGTTCCTGGGTGTCGGCGTACAGGCGCCGATGGTTAGCTGGGGCAGTATGCTCAACCAGGTTTTAGACTTTCAGAGTTTTGCCGCTGCACCTTGGATGATGGCACCTGTAAGTATGATTATTCTTTCGGTATTGGCCTTTAACGCTTTTGGTGACGGTTTGCGCGACGCAATGGACCCGTATTCTAATGTCTAGCATAAATGATAATTCGGGAACAGATAATGAAGCGCCGCTGCTCGAGGTTAAAGATGTCGAGGTCAACTTTCGCATTGTCGACGGCACGCTAAATGCAGTTAAGGGAAACTCGTTTACCCTGAAAAAGGGTGAAACGCTCGGTCTGGTGGGTGAGAGCGGCTCGGGCAAGTCGGTCACGGCGCGCGCCATTATGCGGATGCTCGCGGAGAATGCCACGGTGGGTAAGGACACCAAAATCCTGTTTAAGGGTCAGGACCTTATGAAGCTGACCGAAGCGCAGATGCAAGAGATTCGTGGCAACGAAATCACGATGATCTTTCAGGAACCGCTGACGTCGCTCAACCCAATTTACCGGATTGGTGACCAGGTCGCTGAAATCATTCTCAACCACCGTGAGGTTTCCAAGGCGGACGCTAAAAAAGAGGTCATTCGGCTTTTTAAAGAGGTCCAGATTCCTGAACCCGAGGCTAGGTTTTCGCAGTATCCACACCAGCTTTCAGGGGGTCAGCGGCAGCGCGTCATGATTGCAATGGCGCTGGCAAACGAGCCGGATCTGCTTATTGCTGACGAACCCACCACCGCGCTCGACGTTACCGTACAGGCCGAAATCCTGACGCTTATGAAGCGCCTGCAAGAAAAACATGGCATGGCGATTCTTCTAATTACGCACGACCTGGGCGTGGTGCGCGAAACATCGGACAAGGTCTGTGTGATGCGCTACGGCGAAATTGTCGAGCGCGGCACGACCAAAGACATTTTCAACAACCCTCAGCACCCCTACACGAAACACCTGATTGACTCGGAGCCTTCGGGCCACCCTGACCCGCTATCCGAGGGTAATCCGGTCATCATGTCAGGCAAGGATGTTCGCAAGGTCTATAAAATTCAGCATGGTTCCTTTTGGAACCGTAAGACGGTCAACTTAGTCGCTGTCAACGACGTTTCACTCAAAGTGCATTCGGGCGAAACGCTGGGTATCGTCGGCGAAAGCGGCTCGGGCAAGTCGACCCTGGGCATGTCGCTCATTCGCTTACAGCCAGTTACAGGGGGCGAAATCGAGTTTATGGGCAGACGCATTGACCCCCTATCGAAACGCGAAATGCGCCCCCTGCGAACTGATATTCAAGTCGTTTTTCAGGACCCATTCTCATCGCTCAACCCGCGCATGATTATCAAGCAAATTATTGAAGAGGGTCTTGTCGTTAATAACATTGGTGGTTCAGAAGCCGAAAGGGATAAGCTTATTCGTAAAGCCCTCGAGGAAGTGCAGATGCCTGCGGACGTTATGGACCGTTTCCCGCACGAGTTTTCAGGGGGGCAGCGTCAGCGTATTGCAATTGCTCGAGCACTCGCCTTGCAACCCAAATTCATTTTGCTCGACGAACCGACCTCAGCTCTAGACCTGTCCATTCAGGCGCAAATCATTGAACTTTTACGCGACCTGCGGCGCAAGCATGACCTCAGCTATGTCTTTATCAGTCACGACCTGAAAGTGGTGCGGGCGCTGTGTCATAACGTTATTGTGATGCAAAACGGCAACGTGGTTGAGACGGGCCGGACCGAGGATGTCCTTGTTAATCCGAAGACGGAATACACGCAGCGGTTGGTAGACGCTGCTATAAATATACGTGCGTGAGGTAGCGGTCAACTTACTCAACTAACATGAATTCGTAGACAGTTTAACAAGATGATTGAGGAAAAAGGAAAAAGGTTAAAGAGAAAAGTGTGCTACGGTTTCAAAATCGTGTCGCACTTCTCTTTATACAGCATTGCTCAAAGAACATTAGGTGGAGCAGTAACTAACTGCCTGGAGCTAAACCCATGAACGGCTGGCCTAAATCTATTCTTATCGTCGGGGGCGGTACTGCGGGCTGGTTAGCTGCCCTCGTTTTAGCTGCAGAAGCTAAGCGTTTAGCCCGCCGCTGCGATATTACCGTTGTCGAATCAACGAAAATTGGGACCGTGGGTGTGGGTGAAGGAACCACCTCTGTGTTTCGGCATATGCTCGAGCACCTAGGACTAGACGAGTTTGAGTTCATGCGTGAGACAGGCGCAACCATCAAGCTAGGTATTCGCCACAAAGATTGGCGCAAACTGGGTCATCACTATGACGGCCCTCTCGACGTACCCGAGGCGGTGGCGGGTCCGGGGCTTGACCTGTACGCGGTAAGAGCGGGTAAGCCTGTGACCGACGCACATCTATTCCAGCACCTTATCAACCGGGGCCGTGCCCCCTTTGCCTATAGGGACGAACGGCTTATACCTGCGGGCCCTTACCACCACGCCTATCATTTCGACCAGTCACGCACAGGTGCGTGGTTACGTACTAAGGCGCAAGATATCAGGCTTATTGACGACCAGGTGAAAGATGTACGAGTTGGACCAGGTGGTATCGAGGCGGTTGTACTCGAGAGCGGCCTGTCATTAAGCGCCGAGTTTTACTTCGACTGCACAGGTTTCCGCAGGGTACTTATGGATAAGCTAGGGTCGCAGTGGCTATCCTTTACCGATGTCTTACCCGTCAACCGGGCCATGCCTTTTTGGATCGACTTAGAAGAGGGCGAAGAAATCGACCCCGTTACGCTCGCCTGGGCGCAGAAGAACGGCTGGCTCTGGCAGATACCTACCCAAGAGCGCTACGGCTGTGGTTACGTTTATTCAGACGCTCACCTCAGCCCCGACGAAGCGCAGGCTGAGATTGAGACTGCCCTGGGCCGGTCCATCGAACCCCGCAATGATATCAAGATAAATTCGGGTCGTTTAAAAGATGCCTGGGTGAATAACTGCGTGGCGCTCGGTTTGTCGTCATCGTTTCTCGAGCCGCTCGAGGCGACTTCCATCCACGGTACGGTGGTGCAACTGCTAATCCTCTCGGGTATATTCGGTACGGGTATCGAAGCAAAACCTGAAGAGTATAACGCCCTCGTTGCACGTCAGGTTGATGATTTTCGAGATTTTATCCGGCTGCATTATGTCAGCAAACGACGTGATAGTGAGTTCTGGCAAGATATTGCCGACACGCATCCCAAAGCCGTCACCGACTGGCTAGCCTTCTGTGAAAAGCGGGTGCCGCAGCGCTCAGATTTTCAAGCCTTTCCGCTTGGACTACCTCATGTTGGAGTAGAACTTTATTTACCAATTCTTGATGGGCTAGGTTTGTTGAAACAATCTGCAGCCAAAGCAATGCTGAGCGACCAACCGCAGCTACGTGCAAAAGCTCGGACAGCGCAAGCGCAACTAGTCAAGGAATACCGTCAGGCAAGCAGCAAATGTATCCCGCATAGGGCTTTCTTAGAGGGTTTGTCGGAGACGCCTGTCAACGGAGCTAGTCTCTCGTCATAGTAGAACTTTAGTGTGCGGTTAACGGTTTACAAGGAAGCTAAGAAAACTTTTTGAACACCCATCGCAAAACGCCTCTGCATCAACCTAGCAAAGGGTGCGCCGAGTTTTACCAGCGGCTGACCTGGCCTCGAGAACGCCAAAATATCGAGCCACACGGCGTCGCTGCCAGAGTGCTCGACCATAAACCGCTCTTCGCCCCTCTCTACGTGACCGGGCAAGGTGCCTATAGCAAATGCAAAACGATTCTCTTCATCTAGGCGGTAAATGACTTTAAACGAACTCACTGAGTAAAAGCCAAGATGCTTTGCCACAACGCAGCCCACCGTTCCCTCATCTATTTTAGGAGGCTTGGGGTAAAGCTCGAGCCATTTCTGCTCATACATGTGCCACAAACTTACTAAGCGGCACGCCTCTTCAAAAAGTGCGCGACCTTGTCCTAAATAAAGGCGCATATGGTCCTTTGTATAACCTGATGGAATATCGAGGTGTTCAGGATGCGTCGCGCCGACCTCATCGTATGAAAGCGGGAGGGTTTTTTGCTCGACTAGGAAGGTCTTGAGCTTTGCCTCAGTAGGGCGCGTTAAGGTGAACATCTCGCTCAACTCTAGCGGCTTTTGCGCGGTGAAACTGTTAACTTTGGCAAACAGCCTTTGCACAGGGATTCGGTTCCTAACGCTGCCTTACGAAAATTGATAGACAAACCCTCTTCTTGTAAGTGCATGGGGGTTAAACTAGGTACACATGCAGTTAAGACCAACTGAACTAACAATTTTTCAGGAGGAACATCATGGACTATGATTTGATTGTTGTGGGCTCTGGCCCTGGTGGCTATCACGCGGCGATACGTGCGGCGCAACTTGGCCTGAAAACCGCTTGTGTTGAAAAAGAATATGTTGGCGGTGTCTGCTTGAATGTCGGTTGTATTCCGACTAAGGCTCTTTTGCACGTTGCCGAAGACCTACGCGAAGCTAAGCATGCGAAGGAGTACGGCATTGATTTTGGTGAACCTAAGGTCAACCCGAAAGCCGTTAATAAGTGGAAAGAGGGCGTCGTGAAAAAAATGACGGGCGGCGTCAAAATGCTTTTTAAAGGCAACAAAATCGACCTGATTGAAGGCGAGGCAACTTTCACTGATAAGAACACGATCAAAGTCAGCGACAAGTCCTATAGCGCTGAAAAATTCATCGTCGCCACTGGCTCAGAGCCTATTCCCATACCGGGCTTTGAGGTAGATAATGAAACGGTAGTCGACAGCACGGGCGCCCTTGTGGTCACCGAAATTCCCAAGCGTTTTTTAGCTATTGGGGGCAGTGCGATCGGCCTCGAGTTCTGCGATATTTACAACGCGCTGGGTAGTGAAACAACCGTGGTTGAACTGATGGACCAAATCGTGCCTGCTAGCGACCCTGACGCTGCTAAAGAACTGCACAAGTCGTTTGAAAAGCGCGGCATCACGATTAAAACAGGAACAAAAGCGGTCAGTCAGAAAAAGACGAAAAAGGGTATCGAAGTCGTTTTAGAAGATAAAGAAGGTAAGCAAGAAACAGTTACGGTAGACAAGCTACTCGTTGCCGTAGGCCGCCGCCCTAATGGTAAGAACTTGGGACTCGAGGCCATTGGTGTAAACGTAAATGAGCGCGGCTTCGTACCGCCTGCAAACAATCACATGCAAACCGACGTATCCAATATCTACGTTATCGGTGACGTTGCGGGCCACCCGATGCTTGCCCACAAGGCGATGAAAGAAGGTTTGGTCGCTGCTGAGCACGCCGCGGGCAAACCCTCAGCCTATGACACGATTGTGCCGAGCGTGATTTACACGAGCCCTGAACTGGCCTCCGTCGGTATGACCGAAGCTGAGGCAAAAGAAGCAGGTTACAAAATTCGTGTGGGCAAGTTCCCCATGAGCGCGTCGGGCCGCGCAACGACGCTCGGTACGAACGAAGGCATCGTCAAGGTGATTGGCGACGAAGAAACAGACATTCTACTCGGTTTTCACATGGTCGGACCAAGCGCAGGCGATATGGTTTCAGAAGCTGCGCTAGCCATTGAAATGGGCGCAACCCTAGAAGACATTTCACTAACACAACACGCTCATCCAACCATAGCCGAAACCTTTATGGAGGCCGCCGAGCACGCGCACGGCATGGCGATACATATTGCTCACAGCAAGCGGTAGAGGTCAGGAGAAGGGCGGGGGCAGTCGGAATTTTCCGACCCCTGGCCTCTGGCCCCTGACCTCTAGGTCGTATAGTCTGCGTTAATTCTTACGTATTCAGCGGTCAAGTCGCAGCCCCAGGCTTTGGCAGCGCCGTTACCGATGCCTAAGTCGACACTGATGACGACCTCTTCGGTTTTCATAGCGTCAGACAGAGCTTTTTCGTCGTAGGGTCTGGGGGAGCCTTGAAAAACGGTCACGCCTTGTAACCCAATCATTAAGCTCGCCATTTCTGAAACTGCGTCTGAAGCACCTATCGCTGTTAAAATGCGCCCCCAGTTGGGGTCGTTACCGTGAACGGCCGATTTAACCAGAGGGCTTTTGGCGATGGCCCTCGAGGCAATACGCGCCTCTTCTAAATTACGCGCACCTTGCACTTGAACTGTTAGCAGTTTGGTCGCGCCCTCGCCATCCCGCGCAATTTTTTGCGTAAGACGTTCGCATATCGCGCTCAGGGCTGAAATAAATTCACCCTCGTCAACGGTGACTTCATGGCTCGAGAAAACAAGTGCCATGTCGTTGGGTGACGTGTCGCCATCTACTGTAATCTGATTAAAGGTATTAGCGCAAATGTCGCCCCAGACTTCGCGCAATTTTTCCTGGGCTATGTCAGCGTCGGTCATGACAAAAACCAGCATGGTCGCCATGTTCGGGTGAATCATGCCGGAGCCTTTGGCAACACCGACGATACGTGCGCCGCCCTGCATAGTGACAGCGACCTGTTTGGGCGTGGTATCGGTGGTCATAATAGCCTCGGCAAAAGCGTCGCTCGTGTCGTGCATACTTTTGGCAAGTTCAGGCAAAGTGTCTCGAATATGCTCGATAGGCAGACGCTTGCCAACGACCCCGGTACTTGCCGTTAAAATGTTTTGTACTCGACCGGCTGATAGGGCGTTCGTACTGAGCCCAGCAAAGTCCTCATTATCCCAAATTCCCTGTTCACCCGTGGCAGCGTTTGCATTACCGCTGTTGACCACGATGCCATGCACCGACTGACCCGAGGTAAAACGGGCGCGGTTGCGCGATACGCAGGGTGCGCGAAAGCTGTGCTCGGTCGAGACAAGGGACCAGTAAAGGGGCGTTCTCGAGAACACCGCGCCCAAGTCCAGTTTTCCTGACGGTTTTATGCCTGCCGCAATCGCAGACGCTTTAAAGCCTCTAGGCAATCTCATGGCCACAGCCCTTCTGTTATAAGTCCGGTGGTTTCAGCGAAGCCGTGCATAATATTGAAATTTTGTAGGGCCTGCCCTGCCGCCCCTTTACCCAGATTATCCGTAGCGGCAAAGCTCACAATTTGCCCGGTTCGCCCGTCTAGGCGCACACTGACCACGGTGCGGTCACTGCCGTAAACAGCCTTCGTTTGTGGCAAATCCTCGCTAAAACCCACCAGTGGGTCGCCCTCATAAAATGTTCGGTAGTGTTCGAAAAGTGTTTCCTGTTTTAAATCCATAGATACATCCGGCCTCGTGTAGCAAGTAGCCAGAATACCACGTGACATCGGTACGAGATGTGGATTAAAACTCACACTATAGGGGTCAAAAGGCGTGTGTGTTTTCACATTACGCCCCGAACCTTGCAAACGGCCAAGCGTCATTTCAATCTCGGCGGTGTGGCGGTGCGTCCCTGCTACTTTGTAGGGTTTAGCGTTTTCATTGACCTCGGCAAAGTGAAAGCCCAAGCTAACGCTCCTGCCTGCGCCAGACACGCCCGTCATAATGTTGACGATAGCTGTGGGGCCGAGTAGCCCGTTTACAGCGAGGGGTGCCAGGGACAAAATCGCCGTACTCGAGTTGCAGCCTGGCACGGCAATCAAATCGCCGCCTGACAACTCTTTACGGTGAAGCTCGACAAGGCCGTAACGCGCCTGCTCAATGATTTCGGGGTGAGGATGTTTTTGATACCACTGCTCGTAAAGTTCGGCGGGTAAGCGAAAGTCTGCCGACAAGTCGATAACCCGCTTGCCAGCGTCTAGGGCTTGCTTGACGAGGGGCGCCGTTGCCCCGTGGGGCGTCGCACAAAAAACAAGGTCGCAACCCTCGATAACCTCGTCACTCGTTTGAAAGCTGAGATGCTCGAGCCGCCCTGTGAGCTGCGGCCAGCACGCCGCTATTGGTTGTCCCAGGTACTGTCTCGAGGCCAGCCCTGTTATTTCAGCGTGAGGGTGGTGCAGCAAGCGGCGTATAAGTTCTGCGCCGCCGTAACCGCTGGCCCCCAAGATGCCTACGCGGATGGGGGTGGTCATGGGTTAGCTCTCTTAGGGTGGTTGAAGGTTGGAGAAAAATTGAAAATTGAAAATTGAAAATTGAAAATTAGATATCTAATAAAATATCTATGCCAATGTAGGGGCAGTCCTTTATGGCTGCCCTCTTTTCGCAGAGATCTCAGGCAGCCATCCATCCCGTTACTCCAACCTAAACTCTGAACCACAACAAACACCTCCTCTAAAATGCTTGTTTCTAGAAAGTTTGTGCTAATCACCTAACAATTGATACAAGATACCCTTTTGTGCGTGCAAGCGGTTCTCGGCTTGGTCGAAAACGCGGCTGCGTTCGTGGTAGACGGCCTCTTCGGTGCATTCTTCCCCGTAATGTGCAGGCAGGTCGTGCATAAAAATACCGCGTGCTGACAGCTCGCCAAACCATTCAGGCGTTACCGTGTAGCCTGCAAACGCTTTGCGGCGGCGCTCAGTTTCTTCCTCTTGACCCATCGAAATCCAGACATCGGTATAGAGTACGTCTGCACCTTGAATAGCGTCTCGAGGGTTTCTGGCAATCGTAATGTCAGCCCCTTTGCTTCGCGCGGTCTCGAGCACTTCTTTATCAGGGTCAAAGCCTTCGGGACAAACAATCGTGAGCGCCGTTCCCGTAAGCGCGGCAGCGTTGATGTGTGAATTAGCCACGTTGTTACCGTCACCGACAAAAACAACTTTTAAGCCGTTCAACTCACCGAATTCCTCTATCAAAGTTAAATAATCGGCTGCAAGCTGACAGGGGTGAAGCAGGTCAGATAAGCCGTTGATGATAGGCACATCGGCGTGTTTGGAAAGCTCTAAAAGGGTTTCATGACCGTAGGTGCGCGCCATAATGCCCTCCACCCAGCGCTCTAGGTTATAGGCAACATCTTTAATCGTTTCGCGCACGCCCCAGCCGATATAGTTTTGACTTAAAAGAACAGAGTGACCGCCCAGTTGGTACATGGCAATGTCAAAGGTCGAGCGGGTACGTAAGCTTTGCTTTTCAAAAATCATGGCGAGCGTTTTGTGTTTTAAAGGTTGAGGTCGTTCACCAGATTTCCAGGCACGTTTAAGCTCTACGGAACTCTGCATAAGACCTGCAAAAGCGTCTTTGTCGAGCTGCGCTAACGATAGCAGGTCGGTTTGTTTGAGGCTGTCGATGGTGGTCAGGTTCATTGAGATACCTCCAGGCGTCACGAAGCACTGATGATATCGGTATTTTTACCTATAAAGCAAGCAAAACTGTTTATGAAGGCCTGTTCACCGAGAGCATAAAACCTTTTGTAGCTCTCACTCAAAAAAGTAGAAGCGTGCTATAATAGAACATGGCACTAAAACCTATCTCTTTGAACCTGCTCGAGGACACCTTTGTTTGCCAGGGCCGCTACGCCACTGACGATATTCGCTACGCTGATTATCTCGACAGTAAAGAAGCTAAGCGCCGTGAGACAAAGGTCATACCCCAGGTTACGAAGGCAACACCTGACGCGAACGTTCGCGTCAAGGCTTAATAGTTTACGTCATAACCTTTAGCGCTTAGCTATGGCAATAAGGTGAGGCTCTTCGCGGCTGTAAGGCCGTCTATCAAAATGTCCGTAGAACCTGACGTGCGAGAAGCCGTTTTGTGCCAAAGCCCGCTCAAATTCAAAGCGTGTGTAATAGCGCTGCGTTAGTGTTACCCTTTCACGTTTCAGCGTACCATCCTCAGAAATTTTGTCTAAATAATAGCGAGAGGTTACCAGCTGTTTATCAGCGTCGTGGCTTTGATAGACGAACAGGTCTGCCGCGTCACCGCCAACATGATCCCATTCATCTTCGCGCCGCAAGGTCTCGAGCGCCCCAAAATGCGGGTTGTAAAGGTCGCAGGCAAAAACACCATCTTCACTCAAATGCTGCCTAATCCTGGATAGCGTTTCATCTTGCGCTTGCAACGTATACAAGTGCATAAACGCGTTGAACGGCGCGATGACAAGGTTGAATGTCTTCTCCAACTCAAACGAGCGCATGTCGCCCTGTACAAGGGTGACGTGCTTCCCTAAACCCTCACTTTGCAATCGGCTTTGGGCTTTTGAGACCATGGCAGGGGATAGCTCGAGCCCTGTCACCCTGTGCCCAGCTTTAGCTAAAGCAGCGGTAACACGCCCCGTGCCTGCGCCCAGCTCGAGCACGGGGCTTCCGTAGTCATCGGCTAGGCGTGTATAAAAACTGAGGTCGTCGCGGTAGTGCTTATACTGCTCGTCGTAAAGGTCCGGGTGGTCGTAAAGCACAAGTCAGTTTATAGGGTAAAGAAGAAGGAATAAGTTCTAAACCCTTTGCGCTATTCTCCCCTTAGCATTTTCAGCACCTTAGCAGGCTGGCTTTTTGAGGGAGTGGGGGTTAGGGTGCTTGCGCAAGCTCTCGCAAACGCCCAGCCTGCAAATGCAAAATGGTATCAGCAGCTTCAATAAGCGTAGGACGGTGAGCCACGACAATAACGAGCCGTTTTTTGGCTTGAGTCTGTAAACTTGTGGCGAGCACCCTTTCATTTTCGGCGTCTAAATTTGCACTCGGTTCGTCAAGCAGTAGAATCTTGGGTTCGCCCAGGAGTGCTCTGGCAACCGCTAGGCGTTGGCGCTGTCCACCCGAAAGACCCGAGCCGTCTTCTTGCAAAATGTAATCAAGTTGATTGGTCAGCCCCTCGACGGTTGCCCTCATTTGAACAGCCTCGAGCACCTCCCAGAGCCTAGCGTCCGAATAATCGCGGCCCAAGCACAGATTGTCGCGCACGGAGCCGCTTAACAAATCAGTGGTTTGAGGAACATAAGCGAGGTCGGTATGTAACCCCTCATCTTCAAGAGACTCGAGGGCTTGTCCGTTCATAAAAATGTTTCCAGTATCCGGTTTCAGAAAGCCCAGAAGCAGGTGCAAGAGGGTGCTTTTACCACTGCCACTTTCGCCTGTCACGGCAACTAAGCCCGTTTGCTGTAGGGAGGCGTTTAGGTCCTCAATCACAGGCTTGTCTGACGCATAGCTGAAGCTTAGATTGTCCAGCTCGAGCCAGCCCTTTTTCGGTGTTGATGGCGGGAGTGTCTTGCTGGGCTTGAGGGGCATTTCAAGCAAACTAACTAAGCGTTCACGTGCAGCACTTGCTTGATTGAATAAGGCATATGCTTTTGGCAAAAGCTGCGCGGGTGTCGCCATGAGCGCAACGAGGGTTAAGTACGTTACGACCTCGCCTGTGGTCATAGTCTCCGCAGCGACGCTGCGGGCAAGCAGAACTACAAGAAACGCAATAGCGGCAAAGACGAGCGTTTGCGACAGGGGTGTGGGTACACTGGCAAGGAAAAACCGCCGCGTCATAGCTGTTCGAGTAAGGTCGTTTGCCCTCTGAAACCGTTTCACCATGAAGGATATGGCGTGAAATGCCCGGACGACGGTGTGGTGTTTAAAGCCTTCTTGAAGCTGCGCACCTAAATCTTCCGTACCCGCTTGTGAGCGTGTCGCCGCCGACTCGATAAAACGCCCTAGGAAACTCAATAGGATGACCAGCGGGGTGCCTAAAAGCAAGAGGTAAAACGTGGCGGTAGCGTTCGTATAAAACAAAACGGCAAGAATGCCAAGCAGGGTAAATAATTCGGCAACGAGCGAGCCCAACCCAAAGTGGTAGTACATCTCAATATCTTTGAGGTCGGTCAAAATGCGGCTCGAGAGCCCCCCACTAGTACCAGGTAGGGTGCCAGGTTGCCGTGCAAGCAAATTTCTATATAAACCTTCCCGCCAGGCAGCCGTAACCTCAGCAGCGGCGCGGCCTAGCAGGGCGTCTTGAAAAAAGAGTGCCACTGCGCCAGCGATAACAATAACGGCTGCTATACCCAGGACACTCGACAAACCGCTTAAATCGCGCTGTGCTAAGACTTGGTCGAAAATAGGTGTAACAAATACAGGGATAATAGCCACACGCAAAACGGCGTTGACTAGCGCCGCCACAAGTCCGAACAGTGCCCAACGGTTTGTTGGCAGGAGTAGGCGGGGGAGATTCATCTTTTCCCATTGTACGGGGTGGGGGAGTCCTGGTGGGGACGACTTGCCAGAGGCGTTACTAAAGTCGCTTGCTCATTTGAATGTCGATCATCTCAAAGCCTAGTTTTTGGTACAGGGCTAGAGCGCCTTTGTTGTGACCAAACACATGCAGGGAAAGTGTCTCTAACCCCAGGTTCCTCACCTTGATTTCTAATGCTTTTAGGGTTTGGCTGCCGTAGCCCTTTCTGCGCTGGTCTTCGTCAATTGAAAAATCATAGATAAACGCAGAGGGCGCTGGACCATCCTCCCTTTCGGCAAACCAAATCATGCCGACATTTGCATCCGACTGCGCGTCTTTAACGGTAAAAAGATGCTGGTTTTTTGTGGCAACACCGTCTGGTAAAAGCTCGAGGTAAGACGTTTTCGCCCGTTGCAGGGCGTCTTCGGCTTGCCAGGAACTTGCCGCTATTTTGTCCTGAGCATAGTCTTTAACGGCCTGCTCTAAGTAAACCTCAAACTCACTGCTCGTCATGGGCGTTAAATGCACCATAGGCTAACCTCCGCGTTAGTGTGTTCGCCTAAGCATGACACGGTTATGTTCTGTAAACCTTTAGCCAAAGTGTCCAGAAATATACTGCTCGGTGACCTCATGCTGAGGATTCGTGAAGATTTGGTCGGTGGGACCTTCTTCGATAATATGACCCAGGTGCATATAAACTGTCCGGTCCGACACGCGACCTGCTTGCTGCATATTGTGCGTGACGATAATAACGGTATAGTCTTTTTTGATTTCGTGAATCAGTTCTTCGATTTTATCCGTGGCAATTGGGTCCAGAGCGCTTGTCGGTTCGTCCATCAAAATAACGTCGGGTTCTTGAGCCATTGCGCGGGCAATACAAAGCCGCTGCTGCTGACCGCCCGAGAGACTTAACCCCGACTCTCTGAGTTTGTCTTTAACCTCATCCCACAGCGCTGCGCCTTTGAGAGATTTCTCGACGAGCGCGTCTAAATCGCCTTTAAATCCGTGTAAGCGGGGACTAAACGCGACATTGTCGTAAATAGTTTTAGGAAAGGGATTAGGTTTTTGAAAGACCATGCCGATACGGCGGCGAACCTCGACGGGGTCAACCGCTTTGTCATACAGGTCTACGCCCTCATAAATCGTTTGACCCTCAACCTTAGCACTTGGGATAAGGTCGTTCATGCGGTTGATACAGCGCAGCAGCGTAGATTTACCGCAGCCGGACGCGCCGATAAGCGCTGTGACCTTATTGTCTGGAAAATTCACCGTGTTGTCGTGCAGTGCCTGAAAGTCGCCGTACCAGAGGTTGAGGTTTTTAATGCTGACAACAGCCTCATCATCATTAACGGGGCTGGTTCTTAGAGTGTCTTGTCTCTCGAGCTGTTCACGGGTGGGTAGGGCCATAAGTTGATTGAAAATTAAAGATTAAAGATTGAAGATTAAACCTTTAATTTCAACGCCTCCTTTACCAGGTTTTTTCAAAATATCGCCGGATGAAAAAGGCGACGGTGTAGAGCAAAATGAGTACGATAAGCAGTGCGATGATGCCTGCGGCGGCGGTGTTGTCAAACGCTGTTTTCGGTGCGCCAATCCAGGAATAAACTTGTGTGGGCATCACGGAGTACGACGACAGCGGGCCGTTCGGCATTTGGGTAATAAAGCCTGCGCCACCGACAAGCAAAAGGGGGGCTGTTTCACCAATCGCTCTGGCAACCGCCAGAATGACGCCTGTTACAATCCCTGCAATTGAATTGGGTAAAACCACGCGGCTGATGGTTTGCCACTTGGTCGCGCCTAGGCCGTAGCTCGCCTGCCTAAGTGAACTCGGCACCCCGCGAATCGCCTCTCTCGAGGCAATCACAATCACCGGAAGAATAAGCAGTGAGAGGGTGAGGGCAGCTGCCAAAATTGTTGGCCCAAACCGCATGAGTCGAACGAAAGCGTAAAGACCCAAAATACCGTAAACGATGCTCGGTACACCTGCTAAGTTGCGCAAGTTGACCTCGAGAAAGTCGGCAAACCTATTTTTAGGCGCGTATTCCTCTAAGTAAAGCGCCGTGCCAACGCCGATGGGTACGGAGATAAGAATAACGAGGCCAATGACCCAAAGGCTACCTGCAAGCGCGGTTCGCAAACCTGCAAGCCAAGCTCTACCCGAGTTGTTACGCCCGAAAAATGAGAAGTCAAACCACGGGTTCATGTAGAGAAGCTGGCCCTCTTGAAGGCTACTTGCCAGCCCTTCAAGTTCCCCCCGAGCCTCTAACAAACCGATATTCTCTTCGATGTCATCGCGGCTGTTGGTCACGGCCCAGCGCCAACCGCTTGCCTCGCCCATAAGTTTAGGGACATAAACAAGCTCGACGCGGTTACGCGCTTTAAATTTACGCAGTTCAGCGGGGTCGTTAAGCAGTGTGTTGATGCCCTCAACACTTTCGCCTTGTGCGGCAAGCTCGAGCCGCACCACATCTTCAAAGCCGCTGGCCTCGCTACGCGCGTAAGTCTGCCCGCTATTATTAGAGCTGACGACTTCCCACGTAAATGAATCCAAAATAATCGTACCGAAAAGTATAAGAATGAGAATCGACGCCAAAATAACAGGAACAAACGTGAGGGCTTTGAACGCTGCGCCCCAGCGCTGCCGCGCCCTGAGCTGCGCTTTTTCACCCTCTTTGAGCAGGCTTTTGTCAGGCCTCGAGCTTGCCGCTGAAGTCTTCAAAGTCTGGCTACTCATATTTTTCTCCAAAGCGCTTAACAACTTGTTGCGAAATGATGTTGAGGGTAAGCGTCATTAAAAATAGCGTAGAACCCACTGCGTAAAGCGCCCTCGAGGCTAAGGACCCCGACGGTTGGTCCCCCGTAGCCGCCTGTACAATAAACGAAGTCATGGTGGCAATCGTTTCGCGCGGGTCAAAGGTAAAAGTAGGTTTTTGTCCGGCTGCTAAGGCAACAATCATCGTTTCACCAATTGCCCGTGACATCGCCAATATAAAAGCCGCAACAATGCCCGAAAGCGCCGCAGGGATGACGACCTTGATAATCACTTCGTGCTGCGCCGCGCCGAGTCCATAGGCCGCGTCCCTGAGCGCCCTGGGCACCGCTTGCATGGCGTCGATGGAGATGCTCGAGACCGTCGGCAAAATCATAAAACCCATGACAATGCCAGCCGATAGAGGATTGAAAATATTCAGCCCAGGCACGATTTTTTGTAAGGCGGGCGTCACAGTAAGCAGGGCAAAATAACCGAGCACAACTGTGGGAATACCTGCCAGCAGCTCGAGCACTGGAACCACGCGCCGCCGCGCCGTGCTACTGGCAAATTCCGATAAATAAATAGCGGAGCCTAAGCCGAGGGGGAGACCTACTACAAGGGCTATAAGGGTTACCAGTAGCGTGCCCAAAATAAGCGGCGAAATACCAAAATGTTGCTGCGCCCCTGAAAACAGAGGTGTCCACTGTCTGCCTGTAAAAAATTCTTGAAAGGTAACAGCGGGGTCAGCAAAAAAGCCAATGGTTTCGCTCGAGAGTGCAAAAATAACGGCTAAGGTCGTTGCTACTGAGATACTTGCTGCAAGCAGCAAAAGGAAGCCAATAGAAGCTTCTTTGACATTTCGGTTGCCGCGTTTATCGAGCCCGGCGGCCCTAACTTTATCTAGTGATGACATCATAATGAATTAGCCCCTTTCAAGGCTGTGCCTCAAGCATATCAACGCTTTTACAGGGGAATGTCAGCTTTGAGTCCAGCTCTGGGGCCGTTCTCATGTATTGACATGAAACCCCGTCTGCGGCTTAGTTGACGTTTGGTGCTTACGCTTCGCCCTAGCTACCGTATTCTAAAGCAAAAAGTCGCTCATTCGTCCGTATGAGTCACGGCTATTTAAGGCAATTGCAAAGTCGTTAAATTGGAAAGGAGCGTTGTCATTGCGAGCGTAACGCAGTGAAGCGCGGCAACCCCTCACACATAAGCATTGCCGTTCAACGGTATTCGTGAGGGATTGCTTCGTCGCTTCCGCTCCATCACAAAGACAAATGTGTCCATAAGCTGACTTTGTGATTGCCCTGCACAGCTCTTAAGCGTTACCGAGCTTTTTATTTACGAAGTTAGTTGTGTTAATAAGCCTACCGAGGTTCAGGCCTGTTCGCCTATAAGCTCGAGGTGGTGCGCCATATGTAGCTGTGCGAAACGTAGCCACTGAGCAGCGTCTAAAGGACCGTAGTAAACATGGTCGAATGTGTTGGAGGGTCCGAAGTTCAGGGTCTCGAGGGCGTTCATTGTCGTCAGACTCTCGTGCAGCGCAGCCTCGAGCCCTTCCCTGGTGATATCTACAGGGGGAACTAAGTTAGCGGGTGAGGTGCCACCGCGCGGAAAAAAGCCCTTCTCGAGGTCTTTAATGCGCTCGGTATTGACTTGACTTGTTTCGTCACCGAAGCGGCGTTCGAGGAGCGATTGTATTAACCTGGCTATCGACTTATTGGTCAGCGCCAGGTGATAAAGGTGTTGCGCTGGGGACCAGCCTCCCATAGAACCTTTCACAGTAGGTACGTCAAAAAGTTCAGCTGAGTGCAAAATGACTCGCGCTGATTCGTAATGCGTTTTCAACTGTTCAAAATCTTTATTCACGACATCCATGCGCCAGTTTAACCGTAGGAAAAGCGCCCTGGACCGTTGTTCTTTAAGAACTTACATAACTATCATGGTGATGATGGGTTTTCTCGTTGCACTTACGTTTACATTTTTAGGATTTCACTTGGGAGTGGCTATGTCGCAAACTCAACCGTTAAATCTTGACGACTACCGGTGGCAAAACCGCATCATCATGCTTTTTGCACCTTCCGCTGAGCATCCTGATTTCACATTGCAGTTGAAGGAACTGGCACAGTACAAAACAGAGGTTGAAGAACGTGACCTCAAAGTTTTTAAAGTATTCGAAACTACGGGTTCTTTAGATGAACACGCACTGTCTGAAGAAGAGATCCGCTTTTTGCGAGCGCAGCATGACGCTGTACCGCAAGCTTTTACTTTCATACTGGTAGGCAAAGATGGCGGCGTGAAGCGGCGCAGCAACAGTGTGGTCGCTGCCGCTGACTTGTTTGCGCAAATCGACAGTATGCCCATGCGTCAGCGTGAAATGCGCGAGGGTGATTAGGATTTAGTCGCCCGGGGCCAGTGCGACCTCGAGCGCCTCAGACCTGACGTCGGGTAGTTTCCAGATGGCGAGCAAGGTCGTTATACCCATCAGCAAGGCACCACCTAAAAAGAGGCTACGGTAGCCGCCGACGAGTACAATCGCTGCGCCTATCATCGGGGCGACGGCTCTCGAGAGCGACACAACCGAGTTGTCGAACCCAAACGCCGCGCCTTCCTCACCTGGGGTCGTGTAGTGGTTGAGTAGGGCGCTTAACACAGGCATGATGCCCCCAGCGGCGGCGCCCGTCAGTGCCTGTAATACAAGAAGTTGCCAGACCTCAGTGACCCAATATTGGGGTACATATGCCACCGCTGCAAAGGCGGCGCAGCTAATCAAAACGCGTTTGTAGCCAACCCTGTCAGCCATGCGCCCTAACAGCACGGCGCTGAGTGTCCCAGCCCCCGATGCCAGGGCGATGGTGACACCTGTGACTGTATTAACCCGACTTTCACTGAGTACGAGTGTGGCGATAAAAAGAGGCAAATAAGGCACCAAAATATTGCGACCCAGCCACGACATAAAGCGAAAGAAGAAAACCCAGTTCACACCGGGGGAACCCAGCACATGTTGCCACTCTGCAACAATACTGCCTTTTTCTTCGCGCTCGCTACGCGTTGTTTTTCGCTCTGAGATGCCCCAGCGAACCAGCACACCCCCTGCAAACAGCAATGTCGCCGTTATGTAAAACGCAGCGCGGTAACCGAACGCATCGGCTAGAACCCCGCCCAGTAGCGGTCCTAAGGCGACGCCGCTCCACAACCCCACTTGCAAGGTGCCCATCGCGTAGCCTGTTTTGTCACGCGGCGCACTCGAGGCTACCAGCGCATTTGCAGCAGCTGCGGTTCCTGTGACCAGACCTTGCAGCGCCCGCAAGAACACGAGCATTTCGGCCGAGTTTGCAAACGCCATGAGCAGTATCATGATAGCGCCGCCGAACATGGCCCGCTCGACCATCACCTTCTTGCCAAAGCGGTCAGCCAGTGCGCCCCACACGGGGGCAGCGAGCGCCATCGTTATAGCCTGGGCGCTGAACACGGCCCCCACCAAAAAGATGAGGCTGAAGCCGTAGCTCGAGCCTAAAAATTCCACGTAGCGCGGCAAAAAGGGGAAAATCATAGAGAAGCCGACAGCCGATAAAAGCTGCGCGGCAACCATGATGTAAAGTGTTTTTTGCCAGCTAGACAAGGGGCTCCTGAGTCACGCGCCGTGAGTCTTCGGCACTTGAAACGCCTGCTATCTTAACGCTGTGCGCGAGCGGCCTATGTTGGTGTAGGTAACGAAACCCTCGAGCCGTGCGCCGTTATACTGCTTGAACTTATTGGAGGCTTTTATGAATTACCGTACATTGGGCAAAACAGGTTATAGCGTGTCAGAGGTCGGTTTTGGCGCCTGGGCGATTGGTGGCAGCTGGGGTCATGTATCCGAAGATGACGCACTCGCCGCCCTGCGTGAAGCTATTTCACAAGGCGTCACTTTTATAGACACTGCGGACGTTTACGGTGACGGGCGTAGTGAAAAGCTCATTGCACAAATTTTAGAGGATTATAAAGGTGACCGTATTTATGTAGCTACGAAAGCGGGGCGGCGTCTGAGCCCTCACGTGACCTCGGGCTACAACTACGCTAATTTATCCGGGTTTATCGAGCGGAGTCTTACAAACTTAAACGTCGATAGTCTCGACCTGGTGCAACTCCACTGTCCCCCTACAGATGTGTACCGCCGTGACACAGCGTTCGAGGCGCTCGAGCGTCTCAAATCCGAAGGATATATTCAGCACTACGGGGTGAGCGTCGAAACGGTTGAAGAGGCGAATCTTGCTGTTGAACACGAGGGCGTCGCCACCGTGCAAATTATTTACAACATGTTCCGGCTAAAACCCGCCCTAGACTTTTTTGATACGGCGAAAGCGAACAACATCGGCATTATCACACGGGTACCCTTAGCCAGCGGCATGCTGTCCGGCAAGATGACAAAAGACCGCGACTTTGCCGAAGACGACCACCGCAACTTCAACCGCGACGGGCAAGCTTTCGATGTGGGCGAAACGTTCTCAGGGGTTGATTTTGAGACAGGTGTTGACGCCGCGAATGAACTTAAGACAGTGGTTCCCGAGGGTCATAGTTTGGCCCAGGTCGCCCTGAGATGGATACTCATGCACCCTGCGGTGTCGACGGTGATTCCTGGGGCGAAAAACCCGACGCAGGCCAGAGATAATGCCCTCGCTTCGGAACTCGATCCGCTGGCCCCAAGTACCATGCAAAAGGTCCGCGAGGTTTATGACGCTTCAATTCGTGAGCAAGTACACGACCGCTGGTAAGCTATTTCTGGCTTATGTTCGGGGTAAGTAGGCCGTAAGAGCATCTCGGGATTAAAAGTAAAGGAGAAAGAGTGTGGAAGACACTGCCTTTCTCCTTTTCACTTTCTCCTTTTCACTCTTGCCCTCCGCCCCTCTTAGCTGCCCAATCTTCAGGGACACAGGGTTTGAGCGTGATAGTCTAGACTTGTGGGGAAACTAGTACCAGCCCCAACCACTGAGCGGGGTTTAAATAGGCGTTATCTGACGCTTGTTGGCATCCAAGAATTTGCTATCGTTTTGCCCTTGGCAGTCATCGTGGTGCACATGCTTGAGCGCGGTCTGGGGTTGGGTATCGTTGGTCTCGCTTTCACGGTGCGCTCGGTATTTGTTGTGTTGCTCGAGATTCCAACAGGGGGACTTGCCGACGCTATTGGGCGAAAGCCTATTGCCCTTTTATCCCAAGCGTTCACGCTGCTTTCGATGCTGGCGCTTTTACTGGTAACAAACGTTACGGTTGCCCTTATTTACGCGGTTTTACAAGGTATCGGTGCGGCGCTGCATAGTGGCGCATTGGAAGCCTGGTATATCGACAGTTTGAAACGCGTCAATCCCGAAGCGAATTTGCAAAAAAACCTTGCCAGGGTTGAAATTGTGAGTGCGCTAGCTTTAATCGGCTCGGGTCTAGGGGGTGTTTTGCCCACCTTGACAAGCGACTGGAACTTACCCTGGCCGCTCGCTGGCTTTGGCATCAGTCTTTTTCTTGGGGTGATTCTTCGCCTGTTCACCTTGCTACTTACTTGGCTTATTGTTGATGAACCTGAGATAGCACAAACGTCAACGGTTGCAGGTTTCAAAGCCGTTCCTAACATCCTCAAGGATAGCGCACAACTTATTCGCAGCCTACCGATTGTTTCCTTTTTACTTGGCGCAATGTTCATCAACGGCGTCGCTATGATTAGCCTCGAGACATTCTGGCAACCGATTGTTGGTGTTGCAACGGGTGCGTCGCCAGATAACAGCGTCGTCTTCGGGGTTTTTGGCTTGCTTACGGGTTTCGCCTTTTTAGCGGGTAGCGTGGTCCTACTCAGGTTATCGGATAAGCCGTTTAGGGGAGGGCAAGCGGGGCTTGCTGGTTTAGCGCAGCTTCTCAAAGGGTCAGCAATTACCCTACTTGCCGTGCGAGTAACAGGGCTGGAAATGGGTGTCGGGTTGAGCCTCGCTTATTTTGCGATTGCGGCGAACAATGTACCGCACTTTGCACTCTTACACGAAGCGATTCCGGATAACCGGCGCTCGGTCATGCTAAGTGTGAACTCCCTGGCGCTCTTTTTGGGGACAGCCTTTGGCTCAGCGCTGCTAGGTCTACTTGCCAGCAGTACGGGGCCGAGGTTGGCGCTGTTACTTACGGGGCTCGTTACGATTGCCTCGAGCCTCATTTATTGGGGCGTAGCGCGGGTTAAGCCGACCACGCCAGTCGCGCCAAAAGAATCAGTCAGTGTTTTAGGATAAAAATGCCCAAGCACTCATGAGATAGCGTTTGAAAAGTGCTGTAGATAACGTCGTAGAAAACGTTGCATGAAGGTAAGAAGATGCTCGGTGCTCGGGCGCGTCGAAGTGATGGACTCGTGGAAGATGTAATACGTGTCGTTTAAGTCCTAACTGGACTATACCAAGAATTTCCTTACTGAACTCTGATTTAGCACATTCGGACCTAAATCATAGAAGGTGACATTTTATAGCCTCGAGAGAAAACCTGTGATAGACGACATTTCTGAGTTTTAATACATAAGGGGTGGGGGTATTCAGCATTTCTTAATGTTTCAGAATTGAGTTACAGTACACAGCTTTTCAGTCTCGCATGAGAGATATTTCTGCGAAACTAGCAACTGTGAAATTAAAAAGTGGATACTCGAGACAATACATCCGAACATCCTCATTTAGCTGTTGAATTTACCTCTAAACCGTCTAAGAAAGGGCAGAGAAACTTCATTGACCAGGGTTACGCTGAGCATAACCAGCGCTAGCCCGACCAGCATTCCAGGTGTGAAACTCTCCTGCAAAAATAGAACGCCCCACAAACTCCCGAACAGCGGGATGAGATAGGTTACTGAGAGCGTCTTGGTCGGTCCTACTTCTGCCATGAGATAAAAATACAAGAGGTACGCGAGCGCCGTCGACACGAGTGCGAGGGCAAGTACGGCTAAGGCCACCGTGAGAGAAGGGGGCGTTGTCGGCACATTGAGCGTTGCAGGCACGATTAACATTGCTGCGGCGCTTAGTTGCTGCCCCGCCGCTAGCGTAAGGCCAGAAACCCCTGTCAATTGATGTTTGATATAAATGCCCGCTAACGCGTAGGCGAGGGCAGCCAAAAGCATCATGCCAACCGCCAGCGCCACCTGAGCGTTAAACTCGAGCGGACTCCAGCCCACGAGCGCCGCGACCCCGAGAACGCCAATTGGAAGCCCCATCAACCTCTTTACAGATAATTTTTCACTGAGCCAAATGCTAGCGGCGATAGCGGCAAAAAGCGGTGTGGTTGCGTTCAGTATCGAAGCGAGTGAGGCGCTTAGCGTAAGTTGCGCCGCAGCGATGAGCGTAAATGGAATGACCGAGTTGAGCAAACCCAGAATAAAGAGCTTGCCCAAATTTGCTCTCAGCTCGAGCTTTTTCCTGACGATGAGCGCGTAAGCCAATAGCGCAAGCCCTGCCAGTAGTACCCGCAGTTCAACGAGCACAAAGGGGCCAAGAACGGGCACCGCCACGCGGTAGAACAGAAAAGATGCGCCCCACACCGCTGCAAGCAGCAGCAGGGCGCCCAGTTGTTTAGGCGTCATTTAGGAACTGGCTTGTTCTTGCTCGAGTAGTGCCTTTTTACGTTCAACACCCCAGCGGTAGCCGCTCAAACTGCCGTCACTGCGCACAACGCGGTGACAAGGAACAGCGAGGGCGGTTGGATTCGCTGCACACGCTCCCGCCACAGCGCGAACAGCCTTCGGCTTACCAATGGCCTGAGCTACTTGTGCGTAAGAGCGCGTTTCGCCGTAAGGTATGTCTTGCAAGGCTTGCCAGACTTGTTTTTGAAACGCCGTTGCGCGAACGTCTAAGGGAAGCTCGAGATGCGGCTCTTTGCCCTCGAGGTGTCGCAGAATCTTTTCTACCCATGAAATTAACCTACTATCATCGCGCTCAACGCTAGCTTGAGAGAACTCTTCTTTCATTTCAAATTCTAAGCGCTCTTCAGAATCTGCTAGGCGAATAGCACAAACGCCTTTATCGGTACCAGCAACAAGTAATTTTCCAAGCGGGCTGTCAGCGACGGTATAGGTCACGTGTTTACCTGCGCCTTTCTTTTTGTAACTATTGGGCGTCATGCCCAGATGCTGAGCAGATTTACTGTAGAGGCGACTACTCGAGCCGAACCCTGCCTTGAATGACGCGCCGCTGATGTCATCCCCCTCTTGCAAGGCTGCTTTGACGGTTTCGAGTCGGCAGCTCTCGAGGTAAGCCTGCGGCGTAATACCCACGACGCGCTTAAAACTTCTTTGCAGGTGCGACGGGCTTAAGTTAAAGGTTTTACTTAGGGTCTCGAGGGTGAGCGTCTTGGTGGCGTGCGCTTCAATATAGCGGCAAATGTCGCGCATTTTCTTCACTTGGGGCGAGGCGTGGTCTTGTGGTTTACAGCGCTTACACGAACGGTAGCCTGCCCGCTCGGCGAGTTCTGGCACGCTAAAAAAGCTGACATTTTCCCGTTTGGGTCTGCGTGACGGACAGGAGGGGCGGCAGTAGATCTTCGTCGAGGCAACCGCGTAGACAAACTGACCGTCTTGACGTGCGTCGCGCGTTTGCACCGCCTCCCAGCGGGAATCTGTGGCTTTAGAAGCGGTAGATTTTGGATTTGCTTGTACCATAATCAACTCCTGAGTCTACCTTAAAAAAATTGTGCTAAAGAGTCTATCCGAATCTTGTGCTCAAAGCGCGGTGGCGGTCCAACTGGGGTTTCCGCAGGTACGTCAGCTCCCATTCTTAATCGTTTCTACATCCAATTTCCTCTCGCTCGTGTAGGTACTGGTTACAAGGTTAATCAAGAACGTCTCGAGCCCACTATTTACTACCTTGTTTCAGCTCGAGGGAAAAGAGGTCGGTAACTTGGTGTAGTGGTGGAATGTAAAGAAAGATTGGGAAGAAGCGCTAGTAGCTAGAACGGGTCGGTTCGAATCTGGACTGCTATTAGCGGAACCACATAGAGCTAAGGGTTTGAAGCGCAACATCTTTTTGAATTCACGTTTTGCGTTCTAAAACCCCAGATTCTCAATATCTAAATAGGGAGACTCAGCTGATGAAGAAATTGCTAAATAAGAAGATGGACCGCCGCAAGGTCCTGAACACACTACTTGTTGCAGGTGCGGGCGCAACCTTAGCCGCCTGCACCCCCCGTGAGAAAGCTCCTGGACCTGGCCCCGGGCCAGACGAACTCATGTTTGACCCCGCTATTTTGAACTTTGCGCTCAACCTGGAATATCTCGAGGCGGCTTTTTACCTAGCAGCTATTGGACAGCTTGACCGTCTGCCTGGCAGCGCTCAGGTCAAGTTGCCAAGTGGTTTCGACGGTAGCAAGCAGCTACCCTTTGAAAACGGTTGGGTCAAGGCTTACGCCGAGGAAATTGCCGAGGATGAGCTTGCGCACGTCGAGTTTCTGCTAGCTGCCTTAGGCGAAAGCGCTGCTCAGCGCCCCGTCATCGACCTCGACATGTCGTTTAAAAATGCCGCGGCTGCGGCGTTTGGCACCTTGTCTGATGGCGGCGCGTCATTGCCATTTGGCTCAGATGATTTCGACCCCTTCGCAGCGGAAGTGTTCTTTTTACACGGCGCATTTATTTTTGAAGATGTCGGCGTAACCGCTTATAAAGGTGCGGCGCGCTATCTTACGGATAAAACCCTTTTAGGCGCGGCTGCCAGTATTTTAGGTGTCGAGTCCTACCACGCAGGCGAAATTCGCCAGGTGCTTTACGGTGTCGATGGTCGCGCCCGTGGTGACGGCGTCGAAGACGGTCTTTACGGCGCAGTGCCTGTTTGGAACATCGTCGAGGCGATTTCTGACGCTCGGGATTCACTCGACGGCGAAAGCGATGTCGACCAAGGGATTACGCTCGAGGCTCTTAATGGCGAAGGTCTCAGGGCGCAAGCGCACGGCGGCGCCAACATCGTACCTACCGACGAGAACGGTATCGTCTTTAGTCGCACGCCGCGTCAAGTTGCCAATATCGTTTTCTTAAACCCCGACGTTACAAACGCCGTGGGTGGTTTCTTCCCCGAAGGCATCAGCATTCCTGCCGGGCTAGAAGACGAATTTGCCGCGCTGCTCGACCCCGACTTTCCAAATAACCTCGCTTAAGGGAGACTCGAATGAATAATTTCTTTGAAACACGTATGAACCGCCGCCGTTTACTTGGGCATCTGGGCGCTGTCGGCGCGGGCGCTGCTATTGCGCCGCTAGCCTCGTTCGGACAAGCTCAAGATTTAAGCCCTGAACTGGACGCCAAAATTCTCAACTTTGCGCTTAACTTGGAGTACTTAGAGGCCGAGTTTTACCTGCGCGCCGTGTATGGTCGTGGACTCGACGACGCTGATATTGGCCCGGATGCGGGTGAGGTTATCAGTGGCGGCGAAAAGATAGAATTTTCAACCCCCGTTATGCAGTCTTACGCCGAAGAAATTGCCAAAGATGAAGAGGCGCATGTCAAGTTTTTGCGCGCCGCCCTTGGTGACGCGGCGGTATCAAGACCTACCCTCAACTTTGGTGACGCGTTTACGACGGCCGCTAGAGCCTCGGGCATTATTCCACCGGACGGTACGCTCGAGGGGCTAGACCCCGAAGTTGTTTTCTTACTCGGCGCGTTCATTTTTGAAGATGTTGGCGTAACAGCCTACAACGGCGCGGCGCCTTTCATCAGTAGCGGCGACTTTTTAGAGGCCGCCGCAGGCATCCTGGCGGTCGAGTCATACCACGCAGGTAGCATCCGCAACCTCCTTTACTGCAAGAAGGAAGAAAAGGTCGGCGGCGTTAAGCTCAGAAACATCATCCAAAAGGTATCCAACGCCCGCGATTTGCTCGACGGCGAGGGCGACATGGACCAGGGCATCGTCAGAGATAACCCGTTTAACACCTGGGCCAACATCGTACCCACCGATGAAAATGCGCTCGTTTATGCGCGCACCCCGTTCCAAGTTCTCAACATCGTTTACCTCGACCTCGCCGGCGAGGCCACCCCGGGCGGCTTTTTCCCCGACGGCCTAAACGGCGACTTTAGCGGCGTGCCGTCACTGTAACGGCGCGACCCAAGAGCATATGCTGAAACCTCTGTACCTGCTTACGCTTGTCATATTGCTTGCAGCCTGTGGACCGCAGGCTGCCGTTACCCCGCCCACCGAGCGTGAAACACTGAATGGACGCTGGACGGGCCGCGCCGAAGATAACATCGGCGCCGCCAACGTGACGCTGGATTTGGTCGCGTCGGACACGTTGCTTACAGGTGACGTTGTGCTGAACTTCAAGCTGGGCTTCTCGAGCTACAGCGCTGAAGGCACGGTGGAGGGCAGCGTCACGGGTGAAACTATCGCCCTGGATATTATTCCGAGCGACGACAAGTATTGCCCGTACCGCGCAAGCTTGACGCGTGCAGGCGAGGTTTTAGAGGGCAGCTACGAGGGGATAGGTTGTAAAGAAGCCATCAACGGTGTCTTGACCCTGAGCCGTAACTAACGGCCTGTCAGGGCGGTCCGTGTGACCGTTTAAGGAAGGAATGAATGAAACGTTTTAGTAGTTTTCTAATGCTCATTTGCGCTGCACTCATGCTTAGTGCGTGCGCAAGTGATGCGGGCTCTGCGCCCAGCAGCACGCAGGCGACCGATGAGGTCGGCGTGGTTGCAGCGATAAGCAGCCTTGTGCGCGACATCTCGAGCCTGCAAGACCCGGCCCTGGCTGAGGCGGCCATAGCAGCGTCGCAAGTCCCGTTCAACGCGCCGGGGTGTCCCGAGGTCGATCTGATTTTCGACCTTATCGGGTTCTCGAGTACCGCTAACTTGCAAGCTCTTTCGGAAACAGGCGGCACCGTCTTAGCACGCGGCACCTACCGTTACGACGCTGAAAGCGAGACTTGTACCCAAACATCAGAGGGCGACGACCTCGACCTGAGCTATGCGTACCTGAACGCCGCAGGTGAAACTGCCGAGGCCGAGCTGTCTATCGACTGGGACGTTGATAGTGCCACGCTAGACGTTGCCAATCCGGCAGGCGACCTGGTTGAAGTACCCACCAACATGTCGGCAAGTTTGACAGCTTCCGATACTGAGGTTGCCAGCGTAAGCGCCGTTCTAAGCTGGTACAACGCGGACGAGTGCGGTACGGATGAGGTTATCTTAGAGCCCTTGAGCGCACGCGCCAGTGGGCAAATTGGCACGATAAGTTTTAGTGACGTTGGCTACACCATCGACAAAAACAGCTTGAATATCGGCGCTTCGCTTAGTGCGGCGCAGGGTATTGACGCCGAGGTCGAGTTGGGTGTCAAGGGTAAAACCGAGCGCGAGAATTGCTACATCGATAGCTTTGAAACCGGTAAAGGCACTTTTTCCGCTCGACTCGACTCGACCGTGCAACCTGATAGTCATAGCCTCGAGCTAGATGTAAAACTGAGCGACGCGCAGTTCACAGACTTTGACGTTGACCTGGGCGATATAAGCTTGGGAACGCTGCAAGGTCTTAGCGCGGTAACGCTTAAAAACGGCAAATTGCGCATCGACAACAAAAAAGCCGCTCACTTTACAGGTGTGCTTGACGATAGTAATGCCAACGGTGTTTCAGGCGAAAATGTAACCATAAACTTTACAGCAGGTGGCAGCACCGACTTGGAGAGTTTTTTGACTGAAAACGACTTTGGTACTGGGTTTGAAATTTTCTACCAAGAAGACTAGCGAAAATCGTTAATCGGATTCTGTGATGGAAGCGGGTAGTTGGGAATTCCCAACTACCCGCTTCTTATTGTGACAATTTGCAATCTTCACAGCTCATACTCTTGAGCACAAAGCGCCAAAATACGTTCGCTCCTGCTAACCGTCTCTGCTACGAGCTTAACCTGACCCTCAACGATGATATATAGGCTCGAGGCAAGATCGCCGTCACGGAAAATAAAGTGATCTCACCTTGGTCAAAGTGTAGTGTCAGACAAATCGTTAAAAACAGTGTCATCTCCTTCTGACTCAAATGCTGTGAGAAGCCTGTGTCTTTAACGAACCAAATATCCATCTTGGTACCTTCCGTGTGTTTAGGCAATCCTAATTTGATAGAGCAGGTAAATTTTTTCGAGACTACTGCGCCTTTCGACTTTCTCAGCTTGGGAAAAATGAAAATTAAACGGTTGTGGTTTTTGAATAAGGTATTTTTGATGCTACCACCGCGCTGTTCGATCAGCGGTTTGTTTAGATTCTTGCTTGTTTGCAGGCCAATTTAGTTTTGATTGAAATCTCTACAAAAGAGTGGGGAAGGCCGAAACCTTCCCCACAGAGTAATGCGTAATTACGCGGCGTTACTCGTCGCAGTTCGAATTACCGATACCGCAATCAAGTTCAATTTCGACTTGAATAATATCTTTGACATCTGGGAAATCGTAGGCATTCATAGCGTCGTCACTCTCTAATTGAACAACACCGTTTTCAGTCTCGCCAGTATCAGGGGCACTTTGACGCGGCGCTTGGTTAGGACCTAAGCCAGGTTCTTCAAAGCTTTCCGTGCCAGCGTCCCACAGGGAGAAAGAATCGGTAATGTCCGTCGGACCATCTTCGTCCCCGAGCGGCTTGCCATCTTGAAAGAGTGCAATACCATCTTCATAGTCGGTAGGTGCGTAGAACAAGTCATTCGACTGAACAAACATAGTAGCAAGCACGAGTCTGGCGTTATCTTTTAAGGGACCAAAGGTATCGGTGTCGAATTTAAAAGAGTAAGACTCACCCGGCATAAGGGGTCCAGGACCGTCTGCTCCTCTAGGGGTGTTGAACCCACCAGCAGTTAGCACTTCAAAGTTGGCGCTTGCCATGTTGTCTGTGGCCGCTGTACCTCTACGCATCATCATGCCGGAAAGGGCCTCTACGAGATAGGAAGGGTTACCATCTTCAGCTAAAGCCTCGAGCCCGTCGCCGCGGTCCGCCTCACCTTCATCAAATAAGGGTCGGCTTCCGGCGAATACAGCCCAAGCACCTGGGGACAATAGGACAGGTGCGCCGTTAATTTCACCTGACATTGAATTTTCATTCGATATATTTGTAATGGTGACAGTAAACTCCTCCGCAGCTGCAAAGGCTGCAAGTGCGAGGATGACCAAACTAAGTAAAATCTTTTTCACGTTGACTAACTCCGTTCTCTAATGGCCTGGGAAGGCCGCGGGATTCTCTAAGGACGAACGGTCCTAAATCGTTTAACTTGACTTGATAATGTGGGTATAAAAGGTAGCTTGCCTTTTGCCACTGACGCGATAGATTTACTTTCTTTAGTTTGCGTTTTCGTTGTCGACCTACTCAACCTAACATCCAGTTTTAGGGCATGTCCTCACAAGGTTCTAACGGCGATGTAACAGAACTATCACGCGTGCTTGCGACTTACGCACAAAAACTCACACCGAATGCCCAAAGCTCCGACACCCCTCATATCGAGACATGGTGACGCCGAACTTTTGTAGCCCAGGTAGCCTTTACCTTTTGATTTGTGCCGTTCTTGGGTGTTAAATATGTTTCACCTCCTGCTTGCCTCATTTGTAGCGCATCCAACCTGGTGAGGTGGTGTCTATATCGGGAGGCGGCAACCAAATTGCAACCTTAGACTCAGGAACTTAACAGAACGCCAAATCATCTGGGACGCATCGCCTAGGTATATCAAGAAACATGCACCAGGTATTACACCAAATCAAGATCGCTGTAAAACGCTAACACCGCTCAGATATCGCTGTCTTGAATAAAAGCGTCAGCAAGAAATGCTCTACCTCCTTAAAACACGCTTGTGATCAAACTGTGAACTTCCGATGAGGTTGCTGTGATGAATCATGCCTACTCTCTGACTACAGGCCAAAGCTACCGCTGAATAATTTTTTCAGTAAATATCTTTTGGCCCATTGTAAATATCAAGAGGAGGATACTCATGTCTCAAACACTATTTAAGGCATCTGACGTCACGCTTTGGTGCCCAGTAGGCTGTGACAAGATCGAGGTGCAGAGTGCCGTGAATGTTTCACATTCAATAGCACGTCAGTGCCTTACTGATTACTGGCTATGCGTTGTAACAGGGGGAAGTGTGCAAGTTCATTATCAGGAAGGGTTTTACCAGCTTCACCCAGGTGATATAGCTATTTATCAGACTGATACGGTGCTGGGTATGAAGCCTATGAGCAGCACCTGGAGCTACCATTTGCTGCGCGTCAGCCCTAACATGCTGCACCATTATATGCCGACCCATGATATTGGGTCAGCCTATGAGCAGCTCGGCAAAACCTGTGAAGTACCTGCTACGAGTGAATGTTATGAGGCCACGCTCGAGATGTTCGAGAAGTTTAACCGTTCCCGTAGTGGTTTTAAAGAACATCTAAGACGCTTTGTCGTACAGCTCGCTGGGCATCTTCAAGAGGTTCTTTTATTTTCTGAACCCCTTGGTCAGGACAGTGTTTTGGTGGACCATGTAAAGACACACATGCAAACGAACTACGCTAGAACAGTCTCTTATAAAGAGCTTTGCACCCTAAACGGGAGCAGCAAGAGCCACATTCTGCGCAGCTTTAAAAAGGTCGTTGGTGTTACCCCCCACCTCTACCAGACCAGTTGGCGTGTAAAAGCAGCCAAGGGGTTGCTACGTAGTAATGTCCCTATTGCCTCAGTGGCAGTTGAGGTGGGCTTCGCTGACCAGCCGCACTTCACGCGCATTTTTAAGCGGCATGTAGGTGTGACGCCGGGACAATATCAACAAAGTCTAACAAATGAACTGCATCTAGCAGCTTAATACCCCTATCCGTTCATTTTCAAACACCGTAATTTAGAAGACATGCTTTTGTACACTTTTGTTCAAGACATAGCTGACTCGTAAGCGTTAGGTTAGAAATAGCCTAACGCTTACTTTATAGAGAACAGGACTGACTTTTTCTTGACTCCATCAAGGAAATCCTATGTCTAGACATGTCTACACCGGCAACCGGAAAAGGCTTGAGCAAAGTGTTAGGGCTAGATTGGGGGCTGAGAAGATGTAACGGTTTAGCAACTTCTGGTAGGTACTTTAGGATTGCTCATTGGCTTGTTGTTCATAACGGTGCATCGCCCCCTATAGCTTATAACCTGATTCATTCTGAAGGGCTAGAAGCTGGTTAATCGGCGCTCCTACACCTATAGAGCCTAACGATGGCGCCTCAGCACTTTTCGTCACTTTGCTGACGTGCCCGTACAGCAAAAAACGCTCGGCTGACTTTTGAAATTTATGTTTAAAAGACTTCAGATACTAAGTGTCAGTCGTACCGCACAAAACGAATGAATACTTTCAACATTTGGAGGAACCTTATGAAAACCGTCACCCCATCATTTCGTAATTGGCGAGTTCAGCTTTTACTTCTTATTGTCATTGGTTTAGCTTTGGTGGCCTGCGAGCCCAGAATGGTCCCACCAGGTGCCGAGGTCACGGCTGTCTACAGTATGTCGAACGCCGCAGACGGTAACGAAGTCGTCGCGTTCAGTCGGGCGGCAGACGGCATGCTGACCCGCTTGGGCGCTTACTCGACTGGCGGCACGGGCAGCGGCAGTTTTGAAGACGTTGCCAACGCGTTGGTCCTAGGCAGCGCCCAGGGAGAGGCGTCGCCCAACAATATTATCGACACGACCAATCTCCTCTTCGCTGCCAACGCAGGCAGCAACTCGATTACTGTGTTCAAAGTAAAACAAGACGGGCTCGAGCGCGTCGAGGTTCAGGATTCGGGCGGCGAGAAGCCGGTCAGCGTAACTGTCAACAACGGTCTGCTCTACGTTCTCAACAGCGGCGAGACTGAGGACGACCTGTTCGATGGGGAGGGTAATGTCATCGCCCCGAACTGCACCACCGGCGGCCTTCCTTCGGTTACCGGCTTTAAAGTCAGCAGCGACGGTCAGCTGGACCCAATTCCCAACTCGACGCAGATGTTAAGTGGTGACGCTTTCTCGGGCTGCGCCCAGGTCTCCTTTAATCCTAGTGGTAATGTACTCGTTGTAACAGAGCGCACCGCTGTTGAGCCAGGTAAGACAAATGACATGCTGCCCGCAGGCGATGAAGGTGTCATCCTCACCTTTACCGTGAACGGTGATGGCACCCTCGACAATAAACAAATTTTCGATGCAACAGGTCAGGGTCCCTTTGGCTTTACCTTTAGAAAAGAAGACGGTCTTTTGCTGACCAGCGAGCAGTTTGATGGACCCTTCGGTCCCGATTTGGGTGCTGCATCAGCTTACGCGCTCGACAGTGACGGTAATCTGACGGCAACAAGCGCCTCGGTTGGCAACGGCGGCACCGATAGTTGCTGGTTTGTCGTTACCGACGACGGCACACTTGGATTTGTGGCGAGCTTCTTTGACCCCAGCCCGCGCATCTCGAGCTACCGCATTTCACCCGAGGGTGACCTTACACTAATTAACGGCGACGCAGCCATTCCTGAGCAAGGTGCTGCGGACTTAGCGCTCAGCGGAGACAGCAAATACCTTTACAACATCAACGCTTTCACGGGCAAAGTCAACGCCTACAAGGTCGGCAAAGACGGTAGCCTGGAACTCATCCAGAGCGTTCAAGCACATGACCCAAGCGACATGGCAGGACGGTTTGGGCTGGCGGCTAACTAACCTATTTAGTAGTCAAGACTTACATCGGTTGAATGACTCTGCAAAAAGCAGAGTCATTCCCTATCAATAGAAGGTTCCTATGGTCACCTTGAAAAGCTTAGGCGCAGCGCTGCTCCTACTTTTGGCAGCCTGCTCCTCTCCCACTCTTGCGCCGCCACCAGACGCCCCAAGCTCGAGCTACACGGGCATCTGGCTTGGTGAGGTGGCTGACAATGTGGGTGACGCTACGGTAGAAATGACTCTCGTCCAGACTGGAAATAGTTTGACAGGCGAGTTGTTGCTCGGTTTTTCCGCCGGTCTTACCAGAGCTAATGCCACAGGTACAGCGACGGGGCGGACAAACGGTACATCAGTCGAGCTATGGCTCGTTCCTAACGATGCAGATTATTGCGCTTACCACGCCGTTGCCAACCGTTCCGGTATCACCTTGCAAGGCAGCTACAAAGGAATCGACTGCCAAGAAGAAATCGATGGAACCTTAACGTTAAAAAAGCAATGAACCCAAACACGTTTTGAAAGGAGTTTATATGACACGCTGGCGCACTTTCGCTCTAGCAAGCTTGCTCGCTGCTTTACTGGCGGCCTGCACCCCACGAGAAGCCCCGCCAACCCGCACGTTCACCGAAGAAGAGGTAGTCAAGGCAGTAAGCGGCCTAATCGAAGATATAAACAGTATCTCTGACCCTGTGTTAGCCGAGATCGTCGTTGCAAGCGGGCAAGCCCCCGTGAACCGCCCTGGTTGCCCGCACCTGGAAAATGTATTTGACCTCATTACTTTCTCGAGCGATGTCACAGATTTGCAAACCCTCACGACCCAGGCTGGTACGATGCTTGCACGTGGTAGCTACTATTACGACCCAGTCAAAGACACCTGTAACGCTACTGCCGACACAGACAAGCTCGTGTTCCGCTACTCTTATCAGGCCTCGAGTGGGAAGGTCGTTGAGGCTGAAGTTGTGATTGATTGGGGTACATCCACCTTAGATGTTGCTGGTCCTTCAGGTGACCTGCACGAGGCACCTACAGACATGAACGTCATGGTGAAGCTAAACGGTCAAAGCGTCGCTGATGTTGACGTCAGCTCGAGCTGGTACAACGCCCCCGAATGCGGCAGTGACGAAGGCATTTTAGAACCCACAAAGGTGAGCGTGAGTGGCACTATTGGCTCACTCGGTTTTACGGATGTCGGGTACACCCTTGACGAGGACAGCTTAAACGTACAGGGTAGAGTTGAGGCTGCGGCGGGGATAAGTACAGATCTCAATCTCAGCTTGGGTGGCGACCTGAGTCGCAGTCCCTGCTTCATCGACAGCTTCAAAACCGACACGGGTATGCTTAGCGTTGGTATCGACTCGAGCATAGGCAAAGACAGCAACCGTTTCCAACTGGACGCGACGCTCAGTGACGCTGTATTCGCGGAGTTCGACGTGGACTTGGGTGACATTATGTTCGGCACGCTTCAGGGGCTTGCCTCGGTCGAATTAAGCGACGGCACTTTGCAGATTGACGGCGCTGCCGCCGCGAGTTTTTCGGGGACATTAGATGATGGTAACGGGAACGGCGTGTCCGGTGAAAATGTAACGATTAACTTTTCAGCGGGTGATACGACGGATCTCGAGAGTTTTCTAACTGAAAATGATTTTGGACTTTCTACTCCCTAAAGTCAGCGAGTAAATCCAAAAAGTGAACGGCGAGCGTTGTAATGCTCGCCGTTTTTAGCTTTGAATATCTCTGTAGAGGTTTTACAATTCATCCGTATCGAGCCATATAGTCACTGGCCCCTGATTAAGCAGTTCCACATCCATATTGGCACCAAAAACACCATTAGACACCTCGAGCCCCTCCTGGCGTAATAACTCACTAAAATGCTCATAGAGTTTCGTCGCATGGTCCGGGTGTGCCGCGTGAATGTAGCTCGGGCGGTTGCCTTTACGCGCGTCGGCGTAGAGCGTAAACTGACTCACTACGAGCGCCGCGCCGCCGACATCTTTAACGCTTTTATTCATTTTGCCTTCGTCGTCATTAAAAATGCGCAGCTTACTTATCTTGGTGGCGAGCTTTTGGGCTTGGGCTTCGGTATCACTGTCGGTCACACCAAGTAGGACAAGGACACCCTGCTCAATTTTTCCCGTGACTTCGCCGTCTACTTTGACGCTTGCGTGAGATACACGTTGAATGAGTGTGCGCATCAGTTGAGCCCTTCAGCCTTTTGGAGTCGCTCGAGCCTATCGGCAATAGATTTTTGTGCCTGATAAAGCGCGTCGCGCTCGGTTTCGTCTAAGTTGCCCACGGTTTTTCGCTGGAGCATGGTGAGTAGCTCGAGGCTTTTCTCTGCCGTGCGCCGCGCCAAGATGCCGTCTTTGGCAAGGTGCAGTGTCATAGGACTATTCTCCTCCCCCAACGCTGCTTGCGCCGAGCTGAGAACCGAATGTACAAGGCCGATAAAATGTTTGTCTGCCATAGCTGTGCAGGGGTCAGAGGCCAGGGACCGGGGGCCGGAAACATCTGACCTCTGACCCCCGAACCCTGGTCCCTAAAAGAGTCCTTCCTGCTGCGCGGTATCAATAACTAGATTACCCTCTTTAGGCCCCATCTCGTCCAGCACATTTTTAAGCTCTTTCATATCCTGCCACATCTGCCATTTGGGGCTGCCCTTTTCGCGGCTGGGGTTGCGGAGCAGATAGGCGGGGTGGTAAAGCGGAAAGACTTTAACGCCGTGCCATTCGTACCAGTTGCCGTGGGTCTTGGTAATGCCATCCTTGCTCTGAATAAAATACTGACTTGGTACATTTCCAAGCGTTGCTATGACCTGCGGCTGAATAATTTGCATTTGCTCGAGCAGCAGCGGCTCACTCAGGGTGATTTCTTGCGGGGTTGGGTTACGGTTGCCTGGGGGGCGATATTTGACTATGTTGGTGACATAAATATCATCGCGGTGCAAACCGACACTGTCCAAAATACGGTCTAAAAGCTGTCCTGAACGCCCGACAAAGGGTCTGCGTTGCTCATCCTCGTCTGCGCCTGGCGCTTCACCTACAATCACCAATTTGGCGTTGGGGTCGCCCTCGCCAAATACCAGGTTGTCGCTCAGGTCCTCTAAGCCCTCAGGCTTGCTTACTTGTTTCTCGAGTTCGTCTAAGGTCACACGTCACTCCTTTAGTTCGTTTATTTTAGCCCGAAGCTGGGGTGAAGACTGGGTATTGGCTTGCAAGGGGGTGAATCGAAAATCGAAAATCTTAAAATCGAAAAAATATTTACTAACTTTACAGGCTTGAGAGGGTAACTTGGGGCTCGAGCATTTGGCATACAAATCAGATTTAGGCTGAGTATCACGCCGCGCATGGTACATTCCAAAAAATGATAGAGCGTTACAACACCCCCGAACTAATAAACTTATGGAGCGAAGCGAATAAATACCGCACTTGGCTAACGGTAGAACTGGCGGCAACCGAGGCGTGGGAACAGCTGGGCGAAGTGCCCACAGGCACTGCCGCCCGGATTTTAGAACGCCTGCGCGACACCCCTCTAGACGACACTTTCGCTGAACGTGTCGCCGAAATCGAAGCTGTAACCAAGCACGATATCGTCGCCTTTACCCGCGCCTTAACCGAGCGCATCGGTGATGACGCCAAATACATCCACTTAGGTTTAACAAGCACCGACGTGGTGGACTCAGCGCAGAACTTAGTCCTGATTCAAGCCCTGGATATCATTTTAGAAGATGTCAGAGGGCTTGCTGACGCCCTCAAAGAAAAAGCTGTGACCTACAAGTATACGCCCTGTATAGGACGAACCCACGGCATTCACGCCGAGCCTATTACTTTCGGCTTGAAGTTTTTAAATTTTTACGCAGCTATTATGCGCGATTTGGTGCGGCTCGAGCGCGCCAAAAACGCCGTTAGTGTGCTCATGCTTTCCGGCTCTGTCGGCACCTACGCTCATGTACCCCCTGAGATTGAAGCAATCGTCGCTGGCAAGCTCGGGCTAAGCGTTGACCCCGTCACGAACCAAACCGTCGCCCGTGACCGTCACGCCGAACTGGTGAGTGCGCTTGCTATTTTAGGTACGAGCTTAGAGCGAATCGCCGTAGAAATTCGCCACCTCCAGCGAACCGAAGTGCGTGAGGCGCAGGAGGGCTTTTCTAAAGGCCAAACCGGCTCGTCATCTATGCCCCACAAGAAAAACCCGATTGCCACGGAGAACATTTCGGGTATTGCTCGGCTTATGCGTAGCAATTTACAAGCGGCGCTCGAGAATGTAGCTCTGTGGCACGAGCGCGATATTAGTCATTCGTCGGTCGAGCGCATTATTTTGCCGGACACCACGGCCTTAGCAAGCTACGCGACGCGCAGACTCACCCGTGTCGTAAACAACCTCATCGTTTATCCCGAGGCGATGCAGCAAAATCTCGAGGCGTTACACGGGCTAATTTATTCGCAGCGCGTGCTACACAAACTTATCGATAAGGGCATGATGCGCGAGAGTGCCTATGAGGTCGTGCAGCGTAACAGTTTGAAATCTTGGGAGACGCAAGTGCCGCTCAAGAATCTTATTCACGCTGATTCGGAGAGTCCCTTGACAGAAGATGAGTTAGAGGAGGCTTTTGAGCCAGGGTGGTATTTGCGGTACATTGACGCAATTTACAAACGGTTTGAGCTTTAAGTTCTGAGGAGGAGATAGTATGAGAGGCTTACGTTGCGCTGTTGCCGTATTACTGATTTCACTACTTGCTGCTTGTGGAGGCTTGAGTAATCCGTCACCCAATCCAGATCCTAATTCTGGTCCTGATACTCCTCCAAACAATTCGGCGGTTTTGTCCGGCGACACGCTTGGCGAGGGTGTAGTGCCAAATACCCAACTACGTAAAGAGATAAGCGCGAGTTTGACAGGCGCTAGCTCGAATTTCCGTTTAGGTAAAGCCTACGCTATTAGGGAAAGAGCAGATTCGGAGACGCTAGACTGGTTCATATCAGTAACTAACGAGAGTAACCAACTGAGATGTTTTATTGAGGCAACCGTAATCCAGTTTAAAAATAGTGCAGGTCAAACGCTCGTCACGGTTTATGGCAGTTATGTAAAAAGTCGTGTTGGGGTGAGTCAGGGGTCAGATATTTATACAGATACTTGTCTCAGCAGTGGGGAGACAGGCTACTTGTTCGGCATTGAACTCGCGGATGACGTTCCACTTATTTACACTTCAGTCAGCAGCATCGTCATTTCGTCCATTGAGGGGGACACCGGATTTGACGAGCCAGCTGCGAAAATTATCCCACAGAGTTATTCGGTGGTGGGGAAGCAATTGGCTGTCACTATAAAAAATGAGGGAGCGTCGAAGGTAAGGGTTGACAGACTCTCTCCCTACTTCCTCTTGGATGACGACAAATTTCCTTTGGCTTGGCGTTATTTCGATGAGCTTTCGTGGAATGGGCTAGTCGGTGCAGGCGAGACTCAGGTCATGAATGACATTTTTCGCGGCTATGATGGCAAGGCTACTAAACTACAAGTCCAAATTGATTTCGACAGTCCCACAAGCTCCCCAAATATTAGTGACCAGACTTTTTTAGACAAAGAAGTTAGTGCTGAAATAGCTAAGAAACAGCACTTAGAAGGGTGGTTACAAGAGGAGGAGGCTAAGCGCCACCTGATTGACGAAGCTACGGACGACTAAGTGTTGATTGCCTCATTTATCTCGAGCCATTCTTGTAATGCGTTGTTTGTTGATTTTACCGACACCTGCCGTCGGGCTTTCCCCTCATTCTTTAAATCATCTTAAGCAAAAATGTGCAAGCTACAACCTGTTATAGTAGCCCCGTGACTAAACTCGAGCAGCGCTACGAAGGTAAGGCCAAAAAAGTTTTCGCCACTGATAATCCCGAAACCTATATTGTCGAATACAAAGACGACGCAACTGCCTTTAACGCCCAAAAACGTGGCACGATTGTCGGTAAAGGCATTATCAATAATGCTGTTACGGCGAAGCTGTTTCAAAGGCTCGAGTCCGAAAGCATTCCGACGCATTTCATTGAAAAACTGAGCGAACGCGAGCAGCTTGTCAAAGCCGTTGACATCATCCCTGTCGAGGTGATTATTCGTAATAAGGTGGCGGGGTCGTTTGCGAAGCGTTATGGGGTAGATGAGGGCGGCAAGCTCGAGCCCACCGTTATCGAATGGTGCTATAAGTCAGATGAACTCGGTGACCCGCCCATGAACGATGCCACAGCGGTAGCCTTGGGTTTTGCGACAGAAGACGACCTTTCTACTATGTTCGGGTTAGCGATGGATATTAACGAGAGTTTGCACGACTATTTTGCCAGCATCGGGCTTGACCTAGTTGATTTTAAGCTCGAGTTTGGCAAACTGCCCTCGGGCGAGATTATTTTAGCTGATGAAATCAGTCCCGACACCTGCCGCTTATGGGATTTGGAAACGGGCGAGAAGATGGATAAAGACCGCTTTCGCCGTGGCCTGGGCGGGGTGGAAGAAGCTTACCAAGAGGTTTACAAACGTATCACCGGAGAGACCTATGCCGAACTATAAAGCCGTTGTCAACGTGATGATTAAACGAAGCATCTTAGACCCGCAAGGCCGCGCCGTCGAGCAAACGCTCAAAAGACTTGGTCATAACAATGTTGAGGACCTGCGTGTGGGCAAGCACATCGAACTTATTTTGTCAGGTGAACATGATGAGATCGAAGCGCAACTGAAAGACATTGCCGATAAAGTTTTGAGCAACCCTGTTATGGAAGACGTAAGCTTTACGCTAACGGAACTCGAGGCAGCGTAACTCTTCTCAAAAAATATCATCAGCCAAAAGAAGTAACTAAGGATTGTTATAGCTCGGCCTCTTGACCTTCAGCTTTTACTCCTTACTTTTGCCTTCGTGGAGGGCGAATACAAGATGTGCTCCTACGGGAGTGATAATGCTCAACGATTTTTGACTTTAGATATTCGATTTCTGATTCTCCTGAAACCCTTCTAAGTTTTAACCGCCTTCGCCCCAAACCGTTAAAGCCCAACTTCGCGTTACAATACGCCAGACCATTTTGGGGAGGTTCGGCGTGCAGCATCAGACAGGCTCGTTTACAACGAGCGATAATTTACGGCTTTTTACGCAGCAGTGGGTTCCAGACAATCCCAAGGCTGCGCTGATAGTTTCCCACGGTTACGCCGAGCACTCGCAGCGCTACGCGCATTTTGCGCAGTTTATGGTGGATAACGATGTTGCTGTTTATGCACTCGACCATAGAGGACATGGACGCAGTGACGGCGAACGCGCTAATATAAAGTCCTTTGCCCAATTTGTACGAAACCTCGAGCAACTTATAGAGATAGTCAAAGAGCAAACGCCATCACTACCTCACTTTTTATTGGGGCACAGTATGGGCGGGGCTGTGGCAACGCAGTTGGTACTCGAGAACTCTCAAGGTCTAGACGGCCTTATCCTCAGTTCGCCGTTCTTGAAAAATGCCAATAAGGTGTCACCGCTCCTGCTCAGTTTGTCAGGCGTCATCAGTCGTTATTTGCCTGGTCTACCAACTGTTAAATTAGACGCGGGACTGGTGTCTCGGGACAAAGACATTGTTTCGGCATATGTCAATGATCCGCTGGTCTATACAGGTGGCACCAAAGCGCGTTTGGGCAGTGAGATGTTGAAGGCTGGTGAGGCCGTGCTCGAGCAGGCACAAACGCTAAAATTGCCGCTTCTTGTTTTAGCGGGAACAGGGGACGGACTCGCTGACCCGAGTGGGGGAGAGGCGTTATTCAGGGCAGCTTCATCAGGCGACAAAACGCTCAAAACCTATGAGAGCTTTTATCATGAACTTTTGAACGAGCCTGAGAAAGAAGATGTTTATAAAGATGTACTCGAGTGGCTGAAGGCTCGCTTAGGTTAGATGTGTTCTAGTCGAGTGATGGCCCTATTTTCATGTGCTATCAAAGTGTCCAATTCAGCTTGTGGCAAGTTCGTCTTGCTAGCTCTGAAAGATTAGGTATAGCCTTTGAATACTCGCTCAAAAATCAGCCTGGTTCTCTCGAGGTGAAAGTCGGAAGTAATGACAATAAGGTTTCTGACGCCATATTTAGATACAATAGGTTTGGACAAAGTCGCGTCTTCGTGTGTGAAGCGGCTCAAGGCAGATTCTAAAATATCTCTGGCGGTCACGCCATGTCCCAGTAAAAAGTTGCGGGTGTAGTGGGCGTGGGGTTCAGTAGTTTTATTGAAGTGGTCTCCGAAACCACCTGTAGGTAAGATGCTGAATCCCTTATAAAGCTTGTACGTGTGTACTGCTGCCTGACATCTCTCCAGGGCCACGCTGGACAAGTTGCCTGAATCGTCATTTGGAGCGCCTAGAAGAATGATAATACCCTTCATCATCCTAGCGTCTTACTACGGAACACCCGCATAACTGCAAATTTCAAATAGCGCCCTTCGGGAAACTGTATGGGTACGGGATGGTCGAGGGCGTGACCCGCTTCGTGGATGAGTTGTGCGCTCACGCCTGCACTTTGGGCAGCGTCGGCGAGCATCTTCTTAAAGTCTTCGGGTCCGACCTGTGAGGTGCAGCTCGAGCTAACCAGTAAGCCTCCAGGCACAACACATTTCAAGGCTTGCCTATTGAGTTTTTGGTAGGCGCGAATTGCTGCAAAGCGACTCTTTTTATCCTTAGCCAGTGAGGGCGGGTCTAGCACGACAATGTCAAACATCTCTTTATCAGCTACGTAGGTCTCGAGCAACTTAAACACATCAGCCGTTACGGTTTCGTGCTGAGAGGGCTCGAGTTTATTCGCAGTGACATTACGTTTAGCGTCCTGGTTAGCAGCCTCAGCTATGTCGACGCTGCGAACAAAGCTTGCGCCGCCTGCGAGTGCATAGACAGAAAAACCGCCGTTGTAACTGAATAAGTTCAGTACGCATTTACCCGAGGCAAAGTATCGCAACGTTTGCCGGTTCTCGCGCTGGTCTAAAAAAAGACCCGTCTTTTGTCCCTCATATAAGTTGGCAATAAAGTTAAGGCCGTTTTCTTTTACTGTGACCTCGGGCGGGGGCAGCTCTCCCCACAGCGCCTCGAGTCCCTCCGGGTCACGCCGAACAATCCCCTTAATATTCAACTCTTTACTGAGCGCGCGGACGACATCGTCCAAAATTACTTCTACGCTTTTTGAGTAGGTTTTTATAACCACATAGCGCCCATATTTATCAGCGACGATGCCTGGCAAGCCGTCGCCCTCACCGTAAAGAAGGCGATACGCGTCGGTATCTTCAGAAATGAGGTTTCTAAGCTCGAGTGCCCGTTTGATACGTGTGTGAATCCAGTCTCGGTCTGGAACGCCCTCGCGCGAGAACAGACGGACGGCAATGGGGCTGTCAGCGTCATAAAGGCCGATAGCGCTTGTCTGACCTGCCTCGAGCCTTACCCAATCACCATCTTCTAGCGTGTGGTTTGGCAGGTGATTGCGGTAAATCCACGGGTGGGAACTTTTCAGGGCGGTCTCGAGACCTCTCCCTAAATTTAAAGTTTTCAGAGGGTGTGGCATACTATAAGCACATCATTTTAAGAAGAAATACCTGCGAGATCTTTCGCTTGCTCGAGAACCGCATCGAACATCTCTGTTGTCAATTTGCCTGTATTCGTATTTTGAAAACTCACGTGATAGGTGTCGAGCATCGGCAGCGCACTGTTAAACTTATGAAGATTTCCATGTCCAAAGGGGTAGCGGCTTTTGACAATCGTTTGCCCTCTCGTTTTTAAAAGGTCTAAGTAGGCGTTATGCGCAATCGATCCAAGGGCGAGCACAAGCTTCAGATTTGAAAGACCGTTAAAGTCATGCTCGAGCCAGTGCTGGCAGGTCATGACTTCTTTGCGGGTGGGCTTATTACCCGGCGGGACGCAGCGGCAAGCTGCTGTAATCCAGAGCTTGTTAAGCTCGAGGCCATCCCTTAAATGCTCTGACGTCGGTTGATTTGCCAAACCTGCGCGGTAAAGAGCGGGAAATAGAAAGTTTCCCGACGCGTCCCCTGTGAACATGCGCCCGGTGCGGTTCGAGCCGTGGGCACCTGGGGCCAGACCGAGCAGAAGAATGCGTGCGTTTTTATCACCGACGCCAGGTACGGGTTTGCCCCAATAATCGGCATCCTCAAAAGCGCGGCGACGCATGATTGTTTTGTTCGCCACAGCTTCGCGGTGCGCAGCTAAGCGGGGGCAGCGCCGACAGGTCTCTAAGTCCTCGGGATAGAAATAGGGGTCAGGGACTAGGGGTCGGGCGTCGGGCATTTGGCGTTTAGAGCGCTTGCACTGCGTTGCGGATGCGGATGAGTGCCTCTTCGACAATTCCCCTCGACGTTGCGAAGTTGAGTCGCGCGTAGCCTTCACCACTCGGTCCGAACGAGGCGCCGTTATTCAAGGCTACTTTCGCCTCCTCAAGTAAGAACGCCTCGACATCGTCTAGTTCTAAGCTAGAGAAGTCGAGCCAGGCAAGATACGTTCCTTCGGGTGATGTATGTTCAATCTGGGGTAGTTCGTTCTTGACAAAGTCTGCTACAAAGTCGCGGTTTCCTTTTAAATAGCTGAGGGTGTTCTCGAGCCACGTACTACCCTCGCGGTAGGCGCTGATAGTTGCGGTCTGCGCCAAGGTGTTGGGTGAGCCTGCCAGGCCCTTCCCCAAATCTTTAAAACGAGCTAACAGAGCATCGTTGTGGCTAAAAGCGCAGCTTATATTTAAACCAGCAATATTAAACGCCTTTGTCGGGCCATAAAGCGTAATCGTGCGCTGGGCGACGTCGTCACTCAAGCTTGCAAACGGAATATGCTTGTGATTCTCGTAACACAGGTCAGCGTGCAGTTCATCAGAAATGACCCACAAACGGTGTTTTAAAACGAATTCGCCTAGGCGCTCGAGTTCTTCCCGCGAGTAAACGCGGCCCACCGGGTTGTGCGGGTTACAAAGCATAAAAATGCGGCTGGCAGGCGTCACGGCGTTCTCTAATGCGTCAAAGTCGATGCGCCAGTGGTCGCCGTCGTGCATCATCTTGTTATAAACAGCCTTGCGTCCTGTATCATTTACCGCCGCCATGAAGGGGCCGTAAATAGGGGTTTGCATAAGCACTTCTTCGCTCGGGCTCGAGCAAGCCATTACACCTAGATAGAGCCCGGTCACGGTTGAATTGGTGAACTGAAGCTGTGCGGGCTCGAGGTCTAGTCCGTAGCGGTTTTTCAGGCGCTCCAAAGTGGCCTCAACTAAACCTGGCATACCGCCTTTCGGCGGATAGCCAAAGTTACTCGTTTCGACGTGTTGCTTTAGCGCTGTTTTAATTTCCTCTGCTACAGGAAAGTCCATATCAGCGACCCAGAGGGGTAAAATGTCGTCTGGGTGCATTTGCCATTTGCCGCACTGCTTCTGGTTTAAGATTTCGGCTGTCAACTCGTCTAGGCGCTCAGGTGTCTGTAACATACTAAGAAGTTTAACCCCAAGCACATATGACCGGGCGTGTTTTGCCAGCAGACTGCTATACTTAAGTACCTCCATGGTGAATTTGCGAGAAGCAAATTTACCCGAGCGGATGCGAGTTTCACGAAGTACCGAGCGCAAGCGTACGGACTAACCAACTGGGCATCTCGCAAATTTGCTATGGATTAGCTTAGCCTAATTTTGGGAGGCCACCTTGTACGATTTTCTTTTGACCCTATCAGACTGGCACGCAATGGAAATACTTTTCATCGCGTCGGTTGCACTTATTTTGATTGACTATTTTTTTCCTGTTGATTATCCAGCTTATATCGGTTACTTTTGCTTTGCCGCAGGTATGTTTTTCGCATTGCCGTTCACGCTGTTGCCTAGCTTTTTAGTCGCCATTCTTATTTTTATCGTATTGCTCGTCTTGCACCGGGTCTGGTTTAGTCGCTATCTCACAAATGCCCCAGGTGCAGAGGCGCAGCGTACGCTTTAACCCAGCCCTCATAGGTGGGGTATTTTGTAAAAGTTAGAACAAGTATAGAGGTGTAAACGGGCTACCCTGAGAAGGTGAAACGCTTTCTTAGAGGTATGCTTTTTTTAAGCCTCGTGCTGATAGTTTTTACGAGTGTTGACTATTCATCGCCCCGTGTCAAAACTGCCACGAGCGTCTTAAGCAACGCTTGGGACGGGTTTACGCTGCCGTTTAGAATGGCGCAACTGAGTGCAAAAGACCCCGATACAACGCTGGTCATGCCTGTCGAAGGCGTTCTGGTTGCTCAGGTTGCTGACACCTGGGGTGCGCCGCGCTCAGGTGGGCGCAGGCATGAGGGCCAAGACATTTTCGCGCCCAGGGGAACCCCCATTTACTCCGCTACAGAGGGTTTTGCCGTAAGCATTGGTGAAGGCGGTTTGGGCGGGAAGAAGGTTTTTATTCTAGGTGCAGGTGGACGGCGCTACTACTACGCACACTTAGACGCCTTTTCTGAGACTTTGAACCAGAATGATTTCGTAACACCCGAGACCGTGATTGGCTATGTGGGCGATACAGGTAATGCCAAGGGGACACCGCCACACTTGCATTTTGGCGTATACACTTCTAGCGGTCCAACAAACCCCCTACCTCTACTTGTTGACCGGACCATTTTGGGTGAAAACTAAATTGGCATCCCTAACTCAAAAGACCGCACTTCTTGTACTCCTCGAGAACGTCGGGCATATTCACGGTCTAAATCTACCCCGTTGGATGCGGGCGATTATCGACTTTATCAGCGAAGCCTATGCCAAATTTATTTTGCGGCTTTACGGTGCGCACCGCCGCTATGACCGGGTAGTAATTCTCGAAGACGCCGAGGCGAATGGGAAGTTGTTAGCCTCAACCTTACTAGACTTAAGCCAAACCTACGAAATTGATATTTTCTTGCTCGTACACGGTTTAGAAAAGGGTTTGGTGGGGTTTCGGGGGAAGCCCATCAAGGGGGAAACATTTGGTCCCTTACTAGATAGGGTTCTAGGGCATCCTTTAAACTTGCGAGTTGTGTACGGGCTTAACTGTTACGGCTCGAGCCTGGCAGAAACCTGGCAGGCGCTGGGCGCGAAGGCGGTTTGCGGGGCAAATGGGGTCAACTGGTTTCCTGAGCCTGGTCTATCAGGTTTCTTGCTCGCTTGGTTTAGTGGACGCAGCTTTACCCAGTCGGTAGCCCAGAGCAACCGGGCAATGCTGTGGGTGGGGCGACGCCTACTCGGTGAGGAGCACGTTGGGGTAAAAAGTAGCACCCTGCACGTATTCGGTGCGGGTGCCAACCTAAAAGCGCCCAAAACAAATGATGTCAAGGGCGCTTAATTGAGGTAAGCTAATTTTTCGATTCTATGATTTTAAATTTTCGATCCTTATGCAGGTAACGTTACCGCGCGACCACACGCACACTTCTCCTGCTCACGAATCATCGTTGCCTGACCCTCGCGGTACCATAAGGTTTGACAGTCGGGGCAGCGAATTTCGTCTTGCGGAATACTGCGAATTTGCTCGGCGCTCATCCAGCGTTTTTCGTTGCACCAGTGGCAGACCGCTTCCGCGCCGCCATCTTGCTCGATCATTTCTTCGCGCTCGGCGGGGGTGAAATAGGCGAGGGCGTCCAGAGCTTTTTCGTCGCTACAGCGGCAAGAAAACTTTAAGGGTAAGGCGTCTTTTGTAAGCAGTTCAAACTCTAAGCCCCAGCAAAGCTCATGCAAAATTTCGATGAGCGACATGGTAGCCATTGCGTCGGTAAGCTGCCCGAACGCTTTGATATTAGCCTCGAGCAAAGCCAATGCACCTTCTTCAGCGTCCGGCAAGGCTTGCAAAATAACGCCGCCCGAGCGCACAACCTTGCCGCCCTCCAAATACACGCCAAGCAGCACGGCTGAGCCAATTTGCTCAGACTGCGCCAAAAACATCGTGATGTCCTCAGCGACCTCGCCGTTGACAATTTTTACGCTGCTGCTATATGGGTCGCCGTAGGGTGCGTGGGAGCGAATAACCTCTAAGTCACCCTTGCCAATAGCGCCGCCAACGTTCAGTTTTCCGTCGTCTCGAGGCTCTAAGCTAACCCAGGGTTTCGCCGCGTAGCCGCGCACTGAGCCGTCTAAACCAGCGTCGGCAATCACGCCGCCAAGGGGTCCGTCACCGCGAAAACGCAGGGTTAAACGGTCTTGCGGATTTTTGAGTAAAACGTGCGAAAGTAAAAGCCCTCCAGTTAAAGTGCGACCTAGGGCAGCGGCGGCGGTAGGGGTAGCGTCATGCCGTGCTCTAGCTTCTTCAACAAGTTCTGTGGTGTCCGCAGCTATCACGCGGATGCCGCCATTTGCAGCGAGACCACGAAGTAAATAAGACATAAACATCTCCTTACGACAAACGTCGCCGGGCGATGGATAGACCGTCGCCCGACTCAAAAGTACTCCATAAAGTATAGCTAGCCTCTTTATGGTGTGTCGTAAGGGGGCTTACGCCGAAGAAGGCTGAAACCTAACCCGAAAATTTCTCCTTCAACGCTTTCAAGGTCGCGGGAGGTACGAGTTCTGAGATATCCGCTCCGTAAGTGGCGAGTTCTTTGACGCGGGTGCTCGAGACATAACTCCAGTGCGCCGAGGTCATCATAAAACTGGTGTCGATATCGCCGCTGACATGCCGATTAAGGTGAGCCATTTGTAACTCATAGTCGAAGTCAAAGACACTTCTTAGGCCCTTGACGACAATTTGCGCGTTTTGACTGCGAACATAGTTGACGAGCAAGCCTTCAAACTTTTCGGCTTTGACGTTCTCGAGTCCTTCAACAGATGTTTGGATGATGGTGAGGCGTTCATCAATGTTGAACGTTTTCGTATTTTTTAGTGGATTATCGAGTACGGCTACAGTGACCTGATCATAAATTTTGCTGATGCGCTCGATAACATCTAGGTGACCGTTATGCAGTGGGTCGAAACTTCCTGGGTAAATAGCGTGGACCATTTATAACTCCTAAGATTTGTATGGATAAAAAAGTTTACGTTGCCCGCCAGGTTTCTTTAACCGGGTAAGGTCGTAAAACCTGCTTGAGCAAAGTGTTTGTCGAACGTTAAGGCATGGCGAATGCCTTGCTCGTTCATAACGACAAAAGAAATGCAGTCGGTCAATGAATAAGCTTTGTCTGCACGCTGTTGAAAGTAGCGCCAAGCCGCCTCAAAAAGATTCTCCTCGACCTGAATAAGCGTGACAGAACGGCTTTGTAAAAGTCGGTTGCCTACCTCTACTGCTTTGGCGTGTCGTCCTCGGCTGTTAAAAAAAGTCACGACCTCATCAAAAACATAAGAGGTCGTGACGAGTTCTGGTAGTGAGGTTTTTATCTGATTCCAATGTGACAGGGCTGCCTCGTGATTCTGATCGTTTGTCATTTCTAAGGCCAACAGATAGCCCGTATCTATAAAAACGGACGCCATCAATACCAATATGTATCGTGTTCTTCTGAGGCATCGGTAACGTCATCATCGACGGGTTGGCTACCAAGTCCCAAAATAGGGTCATCTACAAGAGGTACGATCGTAATCACATTATCTTGTTTGCGAATTTCTACAGCTTCAATACCTTCAAGCAAAGTTTTAGGGATTGTAACGCCTTTTTCGGTCACTCGAGCTTTCATGCTTACAGCATACTCTAAACCTCGAGTTGGCAGAGTAGGTTTGACTAAACAAAGTTAGGCTCAAAGTTTCCTCTCAGAGAAATATAAAATGAAGAAGATGGCGGTCATGGAAAGGCTTGCCCATCCATAGCCTGAAGTGCTACTAAAGAAAAATGTCATAGCCAAGATAAAAGATAAAGCTATTGCAATTAATAAAATTGATTCCTGGCTCAAAGCAGCCTCCTTTGAAAAGCGATTACATTAATAATAGTGTGACCCATCTTTTTCCTGGAGTCAAAACGCGGCGATGTTCATTCGTCGGTTGATAGCTTTGCAGCACCTAAGAATTGGGTGATTGCAAGTCTTTTTTCATCTCAAAACAGTCCATTTCTGAGCCATCAGCGAGGGCCTGGGTGGATGGTCTAATAATACTGTAGCCCATTGTTTTATAAAACTGAACAGCGTTAATGGAGGCGTTGAGCTTGGCGCGCGAAACCCCCACGTGAGCCAGGTGGTTCTCTGTGTGATTAAGTAACACTTTACCAAGGCCGCGCCTAACAGAATTAGGGCTTATGTATAGTGCGTAGATAAGACTCTCTCTCAGCAGACAAATGCTAAAACCGCAGACTTCGTTTTGAATCTCGGCTACAAACACAGTTCTATTATCTGAAACAATGATAGTTCGCATCCACTCATAGCGATTCACGCTAGGTGGAGGCGACCAAGCATCTAAAAGTTCCTGCGAGTAAAACTCATGTGAGATAGCCTGAACTGCGTCATAGTGAACCTGAATCAAGTCTTCTGCATCAGAACTTTGGGCCGGACGTATGGCGGCGAAGCTATTCACGTTATAAACCCTCGAGCAACTTGCTAACAGCCTCGACAGGTGTCATCTCACCCTGTAGTACAGCGTCTATAAACGTATCCTTTTGCTCACCAAGAGCGCGGCGCACCTGCTCGCTCAGCAGCGCAGAAATTTCAAAGCGGGCGCGGCGGCGCTGAAACTCCCCTAGTTTGCCAGAGGATTCCAGGTGCTCAAAATGTTTATTAAGCTCCTCAAATAGGTCTTCAATGCCCTCACCTTTGGTTGCAGTGGTACCTAAAATCGGCGGCCACCAGTCGCCCTCTTCAGGGTGGCTTAGCTCGAGGGCCGCCTTAATTTCGCGCTTGAGCCGCGGTCCACCTGGCAGGTCGAATTTATTGATGGCGAAAATATCAGCAATTTCCATAATGCCCGCTTTGAACGCCTGTACCCCGTCGCCGCCGCCAGGTGTGAGGACAAGTAGTGTCGTATCGGCCACCTGAACAATATCGACCTCGGACTGACCTACGCCGACGGTCTCGATAAAAATATAATCGAACTTGTAAGCATCTAGCAGGGCAATTACTTGTAGCGTCGCCGCAGCCAAACCGCCTAAGTGCCCTCGCGTTGCCATCGAGCGAATGTATACATTTTTATCCTGGTGCCAGCGCATCATACGGATGCGGTCGCCTAAAATGGCTCCGCCGCTGTAAGGGCTTGTTGGGTCTACTGCAACCACAGCAACCTTTTTATCCTGGGCTCGAGCAAGCCCGATAAGCCCGTCGGTCAGTGTGCTTTTACCACTGCCAGGTGAGCCTGTAATGCCGATAAGCCGTGCTCCGCCAGCCTTGCTGCGGACATTCTTCAGAAGCATTTGACCAGACTCGTGTCCTGACTCGATATAGCTAATCGCTCGAGCTAAGGCGCGTTCGTCTCGAGCTAAAAAGCGCTGTTCCAGAGATGCTGTCGTCACACCTCAAGCATAACGGTTTTAAGAAATCAAAAATCGAATATCAAGAATCGAATGGCAGGTCTTGTGCCTGCCCTTTTCGCTTACCATGTTTGTGCGCTGTTTCGTAAATGAGATGGTTTAGTGAAGGGCGACCACATTCACGAAGTCGGGCGTAGCCTTGGGATCGTCCCTACGAGTGTTAATAGAATAGTCCTCTCTCAGGCAAATGTTAAGCATAGAGAAACCAAACGGTATAGGCTCCAAGTTTTCGATTTTCGATCTTTGATTCTCTGACGCTTAACAAGCCATTCAATCTACGCCAGCTATCATTATAACAAGGAGGCCCACCATCTACGCTCGCAAGCGCAAGTCTGCTAAACCTTACGATTACAAGCGCAGTTGGAACTATGTGCTTTGGTTATTGGGACGCAAACCCTATACCAAAAAGCAGCTTCGTGACAAGCTTGTTAAAAAAGAGGCTGAGGCCGAGGTTATCGAGCAGGTTATGGAGAAGCTTGAGCGCCTAAAATTTGTAGATGACCAGGGCTACGCCGACATGTATGTGCGCAGTCGCCAAAAGCGAAAAGGCCGTATCGCCCTGCGCCGTGAACTGTTTCAAAAAGGCGTTGCCGAGGAAATTGTCGATAAGACACTCGAGCCCTTTGAAACAGAAACCCAGGTGGATACAGCGACCTCTATTTTGATAAAAAACGCCTGGCGTTTTCAAAAAGAGGATAGGCGCAAAAGTCACGCTAAAGCCTACGCCTTTTTAGCAAGACGCGGGTTTACCAGTGACGTGGTTAGGGAGGCGCTCGAGGCCGCTGACCTCTTCTCAGGCGATGACTAAACCCCTTCTGACCCCCGACCCCTAATCCCTGACCCCCACTTCATCTATGAAGCCTAAAGTTAATACGAACACACTCAGATAATGTATACTGTTCGCAGTGACGAACGTGCTACGCAACCCCTACGAAGTGCTCGGCGTCGAGCGCAGCGCCTCGGCGGACGAGATTAAGTCGGCTTACCGCAAATTGGCCCTAAAATATCACCCAGACCGCAACCCAGGTGATGCCGAGGCCGAGGAGCGCTTTAAAGAACTGTCTGAAGCCTATGCAACCCTGCGTGACCCTGCCTCGAGAGAGCGCTTTGACCGTTACGGTACGACGCGGCCTGAGGCAAGTCGGCCTGACTTTAATACGGTGGACTGGCAAACGGTCTTTCGTGAGGCGGACATCAATATCGACTTTGACGGCAGAGGTGGCAGCATGCCGCGCACCGGAAACGTTATGTTTGACGTGATGTTCGGAGCGCTTACGGGCATGATGCGCAACTCTGGCTTACTGCCTGGTGAGAACCGCGAACTCACCCTCGAGTTTCCCCTCGAAGAAGCCCGCGCAGGCGGCAGCCGCCGCGTGCGGATTCCAGGGCCGAGTGTGTGCCCTGAGTGTCGCGGCGGTGGTGTGCTCGAGTCGGGGCAGGCATGCACGACCTGCGCAGGCCAGGGTGTTTTGCGGAGCGGCTCTCATGTAGATGTTAGTGTTCCCGCAGGCGTTCGTGATGGCGTCAAACTTCGGCTGAAGGGGCTGGGAGGGCCAGGTCGCCCACCGGGTGATGTGCTAGTCAATGTTGACTTGCGTGTGCCGAATAACGTACGTTTAGCAGGCAATGATATTCATGTGGCTGTGCCTGTGACCCCGCTTGAGGGCTCGAGGGGCGGCACGGTGATGGTCTTGGGTGTTCCCATCAAACTACCGGCTGGGGCCAAAGATGGCGAGCAATTGCGCGTGCCACAGGCTGGTCTAAACGGCGGCGATATGATTGTGACGCTGTCACTGGACGTTTGGAAAGGGCTACTGCGCAACGTTAAAGACTGGATGCGCACGACCCTGGTTACGGGTTAGATACCGGATAAGGAGAGCTATGGCAGACGACGGAACGAATGAAGGAAACGGCGAGAAGGACAGACCCCTCTACGTTATCAGCGTCGCTGCCGAACTGGTCGATATGCACCCGCAAACCCTGCGGCTTTACGAACGCAAAGGTTTAATAGAGCCGAGCCGCAGTTCAGGTAAAACGCGGCTTTACTCGCAGCGCGACATTGAGCATTTAAAAGAGATTCGCCGTTTAACCCAGGAGTTAGGCGTGAACCTCGCAGGCGTTGAAGAGATTATTCGCTTACGCCGCAAGCTCGACTCTATGCAGGGTAAAATGGAGCAAAATATCGATGTCTTGCAGCGACAGTTGCACAAGAGTATGACGTCGTACAAGGGGGCACTCGAGGCTCCGTCCGATGAGGACAATAGCTAAACTCAAAGGATAAAGCGTCAAAGCCTAATAGCTCTCCGACAATAGACATCTTGCATAAGTCCAATTATCTGCGATACGAATCAGCATGACGGTTGATCAGTTGATACTTTCCCAAGAAGTCTAATAGATTCGAGATTTGCGGGATTTCCGAAATTCTGCAAGGTTTTTCACTTTTTTACAATCAAGTAAAAATACTGATGGCGCTGTCCTTTGTACAGTTCTAAATTAGGTTTATGTCTCACCGAGTTGTCGGCTTTACGCTAATCGCGGCAGGGTTGGCGCAGTTTGTGCTCGAGCACCTCAACCACACAGGACCTGACAGTGCGGATTTCAGCTTTTGCTATACACCTAGAACAGACTGCGTAGAAGTCGGTTTGGTCTTGGGTGAGAGGTACAGCATTGATACACATGCGCCTCTATATATGGGCCAGCTCGTTGCCGTGCTGGACGACCGGGATACTATCGTGCTGACCTCTTACCGTGATGAGCTATTGTTGCTCAGTACGGTGCTTGGTCTTGTCGTGAGTGCCTGACGTTAGGTACTGTCAGCGTCGCCTTCTTCGGTATTATCTTCAGTATCATCTTCGGGTGTGTCGTCAGGGGGTGGCGGGTCGCCCTCCTCAGTATTGTCGTTTGCCCCTTCGCCATCTGTATTTTCTTTGTCTTCTGAATCAGACTCACCTTCGTCTGCTTCACCTTCGTCTGCGGGGGTTTCGGTCTCGTCTTCGGTAGGTTCAGTGGCGGGCTCCTCTTCGGTTTCAGAGGTGCCTTCGGGCTCCCCTTCAGCGTCAGAACTGTCCTCTCCATCTTCACTTTCTCCATCTTCACTTTCTTCGCCTTCAATAGGTTCGCCTTCAATAGGTTCGCCTTCAGTGGGTTCGCCTTCCTCACTCTCACCAGTTTCAGATGAATCATCCAGGGTAGGTTCGTCGGTGAGCAGATCGTCCTCACCAGGCGCTGTTTCTGATGGCGCGGAAAAGGTATAAGCTTCTCTGAGCAGCTCAATATCTGCCTCGTCGACCACGCCACTTTCGTCGATATCAGCGGGCAGGCTGAAACCTGACTGTCCGAAGCTTTTGCCCAGCTCGACCAGGTCATAAAAGTTGACCTCGCCGTCGAAATTGAGGTCTTCAGCAACCGCGCCGAGTTGCTGGCGCAAGCCTTCGGCCTCAATTTCGCCTAGGCTAAGGGCGGCGTCACCCAGGGCGGGGTTCATGGCACCTTCGTCAGCAACGGCGACGCCTAAAATCAGCCCTGTTTCGTGAAGCAAGGTATTAGCGCGTGAGGCGGAGGGATGAAGTAAAACAGCTACGCCGCTCGGCTCCTGGCGCTGCACGGTTAGGGACAGAATGTCGGGTCCAAAGAGACTGTTCTCACCATATGCAAAAACGGTGCGCGCTTCGTCGTCGGTTTCTAGCTCGAGACTGTCATCAAGCTCGAGCCAGGCGTCGAAAGCGGCGCTTACCTCAGCAGCTAGGGTGTCGGGTCCCCCCTCGGGGTCGACGCGGTAGGTGATGGCGAGTGCTAAGCTCGTGACGAGCAAAAGCGTTGTAAAGCGTAGGGTCTTCATTCTGCACCCTCGAGGGCTGTTTTAATAGCTTCAAAGACAGCCTCATTGTTTGCGGCGTCCTCTCCCTGTATGAGGCCACCCGTCTCGTTAACGCCTAAAAACTCGCCTGTTTCTGAACGTAGTCCGAGTGTTGTGTCGCGCCATAGCCCCTGGCGAAAACCGACAATGGGTGAATACAGGCCGCGATTATAGGCCATGACTAGCACGCTTTCACCCACGGAAAACTGAGGCATCAAACTGACCTTTAAGCTTTGTCCCGAAGACAGGTCGCCGCCGTAAAAGGCCAGCTCGAGCCCTTCACTCTCTTCGTCTAGCACGCCGTCAGGCATTGCCAAACTGTCTGTCACGTTAAAGCTGACAACTGTCCAGGGTTCACCCTCACGCGCTTCGACCTCGACAGCTGTAACCTCGCCGTAAAAAGCGATTTCGGTTTTATCGATAATGTCCTCAAGGGTTAAGAGTTTATAGGTCGTTGCAAAAGAGATAGTAGAAAGTAGAAAGTAGAAAGTAGAAAGTAGAAAGACTAAACCTTTATCCTTTATCCTTTTTCCTTTTTCCTGATGTACTATTTCTCGTTTCATTGCCCATCTCCTGCAGGGTTCGTTGTACTGGGTGTTTCGCCCGGGTCACCGTTTTCGTCATCATCGTTTCCATCGTCGTTATCTTCTTCAGGGTTGGTTTCATCGTCGGGATTATTTTCAGGATTTGTGGTGTCGTCGGGCAAGGGTTCCTCGGTCCGTTCCAAATCAGACGTGATACCTTCAAAATTAGTTGTATAGGCGTGGTCGTTCGTGTCGCTTAAGAACTCAGTGGCACTCTCGATGGCTAACGTCGTGCGCTCAATCGGGCTCAGGGTGAATTCGAAGATGTTGCGCTCACCCGTGACCGTGCCACCGAGCACCGCAACGTCAACTTGCAGCTCGCCATCGGCCTCTTCAAAAAATAGGGCGTAGCTGTCACTCGCGGCGCGCAGACTGTCGGGGGCGAAGGCGAACAGTTCAGGGTTCCAGGTTATCTGCGTGCGGAAAGCTTGCAGCGAACGCGCCTCGCGCACTTGGGCGCGTAAGGTGATAGGACGCTGCACCTCAGTACTTGGCACGTTGAGCGTCAGGGTAGCGGGGGGCGGGTCGCCGACGTTCAGGTTGTATTCTTGAAAAGTTTTCGACAACCTGCCGTCCGAAACGGTGACGGTAAATGTGTAGTCACCTATTTCTGTCGGTACGCCGCGCACGGTGCTGCCCTCTAAGCTCAGGCCCGGCGGCAGCGTGCCCCCGGTAATTTGGAGGGTGTAGGGGCTAAGACCACCTGCAACGCGAATGTCGGCGCTATAAGCCTCGTCGATAAATGCGGGGTCCAGACTCGTAGCGAGAATCCGCAGGGCGTCACCCCTCGAGTCAAGCTCGGTGCCGCAACCGTTTAGGGCGATTAAACCGAGGGTAAAAAGAATGGGTAAAAAGAATCGCATAGGTTAACTTTACTGTAAATCTGTGTGAACTCGCTGAAGAGTGAGACACTAAAAGTTGGCAAGCCGTTTATCTATTTTCCCGTTACATGACCTATTAAACATGCCTTTCGAAAGTCAAGTGGAGAGGTCGACCAACAGCTTATACGCGACTTGCAAACTTTAGTCAGAGCATTAACCTATGCGTGATAAGCTGACAAACAATGAAGCTTAGAGCCATGCGTCTAGGGGCTATGACCTTTAGAATCATGAAGCTTTTACAATATGTTTAGAACTGCAATGTTTAGAACCAGGAAGCTTAAAACCATGAATTTAGAAATGAATGGGCGTCAGGAATGAGGACAACGATGAAGACTGTGTGGACTATGCAGTTACCTGTGAGCACGCCACTATCAAAACGTGAATTTCACGTTGCAAGAGACGCCAGGGACCGTTATGAAATAGACAGTTCGCTTTTCTCTTTGCACGGCACCTTGCTGATTGCCGATATTGGTCGTGCCCAGCGCGTTGCCCACACCATTAACCAAAAGCGTGATGTGGCGCGCTTTCCTGAAAGTGCAGTAACAGCGGGTGAGCTTTATATTGCAGGCTTATTGGATGAACTATTACACCTGCTCGTGGTGAGCTACTTAGAGCAAACCAATGCCAATGTGTTCAGTGACGCCCTCGAGTACTTAGGAAAAAAGGTTGGCAAAGAAGAATTAAACGCGACGTTGCGGCGCTTTTCCGAAAGCTTCCCGCCAACCTCCGTTTATAAAGGCGAACAAAAGCTAGACGATTATTTTGAGGGCGAGACGGACGGCACACCCAATATCAACGTCGTACTTGAAGAATTGCTCATGCTCCATTTGTCAAACGAGAACCCAGCAATGGAACGCTACGTAGAGCTATTCGATGATACGGATTTAGAGCGCTCGACGCCTTATCCCCAACTTATCGAAGGCTTGCAAAGTTTCTTTGAGGCTGAACCGGGGTTGCTCAGCGGCGTGTCGCTTTTCGACATGTTACGCGCTCCGGCGCTGGCAAGCCCAACGTCTTTAGAGGGGCAGCTCGAGCATATTCGTGGCGTCTGGTCGCCGCTGTTAGGCGAGAAGTTCGATGTGCTTTTTGCCCAGGTGATTCAGGGTTTAGATGTTATTCGAGAAGAGCGCAAACCTGGCGCTAGCTTTGGTCCACCGGGGCCTGCGAAAGTTCTCGAGTTTGGTGAAACACAAAGCGAGTTTGTAAGCGCTACGAAAATGCGCGAACTGCCTGCCTATGAGCGCTTTAGCCCTGACTCGTCCTGGATGCCGCGCGTGGTGATGCTCGCCAAAAGCACCTATGTATGGCTGGGGCAGCTCTCCAAAAAGTACGAGCGTGATATCTCGAGGCTGGACCAGATACCTGACGAAGAACTCGGCGAACTCGCTCGGCGCGGCTTCACCTCGCTCTGGCTTATCGGTTTGTGGGAGCGTAGTGAGGCAAGTAAACGCATCAAACACCTACGTGGTAATCCTGACGCAGTGGCTTCGGCGTACGCGCTTTACGACTACCAGATTGCGCACGATTTGGGGGGTGACGAAGCTTATGAAAATCTGCGGGACCGCGCCTGGGGACGGGGGCTTCGCCTGGCGAGCGATATGGTGCCGAATCACTTTGGGATTGACAGTCGCTGGGTTGTTGAGCACCCTGACTGGTTTTTGCAGCTTAGCGAAATTCCCTATCCCGGTTACACATTTAATGGCCCTGACCTCTCAGGTGATGAGCGCATTGGTATTCAAATCGAAGACCACTATTACGACAGCAGCGACGCCGCCGTGGTGTTCAAGCGTACGGACCGTTGGACAGGTGAAGAACGCTACATCTACCACGGCAACGACGGCACAGTCACGCCCTGGAACGACACGGCGCAGATTAACTACCTGCATTCTGAAGCGCGGGAAGCCGTTATCCAAACCATCTTGCACGTTGCCCGCAAATTCTCCGTGATTCGTTTCGACGCGGCGATGACCCTTGCAAAAATTCACATTCAGCGCCTTTGGTTTCCTGAACCTGGCTCCGGCGGTGCGATTGCCAGCCGCGCCCAATACGGTTCGATGAGCAACGAAGATTTTGACCGCGCCATGCCCGAAGAGTTCTGGCGCGAAGTCGTGGACCGCGTGGCCGAAGAGGTTCCCGATACCCTCCTTTTAGCCGAAGCCTTTTGGATGATGGAGCCGTATTTCGTGCGCACCCTTGGGATGCACCGCGTCTACAACAGCGCCTTTATGCACATGTTCAAAGACGAGGACAACGAGAAATACCGCTTGACGATTAAGAACACCCTCGAGTTCAATCCAGAAATTTTGAAACGCTTTGTCAACTTTATGAACAACCCTGATGAGGAAACAGCTGTGGCGCAATTTGGTAAGGGTGACAAGTACTTCGGTGTGGTTACGGTCATGGTGACGATGCCCGGTTTACCGATGTTTGGGCACGGACAAGTTGAAGGTTACGCCGAAAAATACGGCATGGAGTACCGCCGCGCCAAGCTGGACGAAAGCCCCGACAGCTGGCTTATTGACCGCCACTACCGCGAGGTGTTCCCGCTTGTCCACCGCCGTAAAGAATTTGCCGAGGTCGATAACTTTTTACTCTATGACCTCTTTACTGAAGGGGGCGGCGTGAATGAAAATGTCTTCGCCTATTCCAATAGTTTTGAAGGCAAGGCGTCGCTCGTGCTTTATAACAACGCTTTTGCGGGTGCACGCGGCTGGCTGAAGCGCTCCGCTGCCTACCGCGATACGGGCAGCGACAGCTTGCGCCAACGCGACCTGTCGGACGGGCTCGGCCTGGGTGGGGGAGACGAACACTTTGTGCGCTGGCGTGAACATGTTTCGGGTCTCGAGTACCTAAAACCGAGCCGCGACCTACAACTTTACGGGCTGTTTGTCGAGCTAGGCGCGTACAAGTGCCAGGTTTTTTTAGACGTGCAAGAAGTTCACGACGTCGACGGTGTTTACCGAAACCTCTATGAACAAATCGGTAACCACGGCGTACCGAGTATTGAAGAAGCCCTCAAAGATATCGAGTATCAAGCCCTCTACAGCGCTCTTGATGATGTGGTCGAAAGCGCCGCGTTAGATGATGAGTCTTATGAAAAAGACCAGTTTGCAAAGGCTTATGACGACCTTTTAGAAGAACTCGCCCAGTATGACCTCGAGCTAAGTAAAAAAGAGAAGAAGGCTACAAGTGAAAAGGCGTTGAGCCTGGTAGAGCGTTTACACGTCTATCCCCCACTAAAAGAAACGGTGGAGGATGTTGATGGAGCTGTTGTCGAAGAGAGTAGAGCAGCAACTGTAGAAGGTTCTAAGACAGATGCTCTGCAAGTGGAAGACGCCTCCCAAGCAATCTCCGAAAATGATGTCTCGAGTGAAACAATTGCAAGTGATGTTGAAGAGGCGTCACTCGAAGAGAGTGGGCAAGCTGAGTCTCTAGGTACTTATCAAGAACTTTCTAAAGAAGTAATGCGCCCACTGCTTTTGTGGTCAGTGTCTAAGAGCCTCGAGTCTACGAAAACAAAGCCTACAAGAGATGTCTCGAGCATCTCTGAAAAGCTCAGGTTAGTGCGTTACGCCGAACGCAACTCTGACTGGCGGCAGGTGCGGTTGCTAGATTTGCTGGTCCAAGATGATACGCAGTTTGAAGAGGTCTCCGCTGAAGCTTACTTTGAAATTTCGCTAGAAGACAATACTGTTCTAAACTTTTTAGAAGTCAACGAGCACGCGAGTGAGCGCTGGTTTAATAGGGATGCTTACCGCTGGCTCAGCGTCACTTGGCTCGGGAAAGCCTGGCTCGAGGGAAAGATTAGCGCAGACAAATATCTCGAGCTTTTGAATGATTTTGCCGTGGCAGAGGAGAAGAGCGGCTATAAACTTGGTTCGCTACTCCCTGAGGAACTCGAGGCTGAAAAACCTGAGGATGATGAAGAAGAAAAAACTGTAGAACAATCCTCAGCTGCCCTATCCAATGAAGATGAAATCCCGAGTGAAAGTTCTCGAGGTGAGGAGGACACAGTAAGTTCTACCGGAACGTTGGAATCTTCTAAGAAGGTTTAAGGCTCAAGTTGTGTTGACGTTAGCCTTTGGATGGCGTGAGTGCCGTCATCTCGAGCGATATAACCAAACTCTTCTGAATTCTGATTCCTGGCCTCTTACTTCTTTCTTGCAAAACCGTAAGCGTTAAATCAGTTAAGCTCGAAGGCCGCCAAACCTACCTCATTTCTAAACTCTTAAGTTTGTGCGAACTCAGGTGGGTTAGTGCGAGTGCTAGCGCGTCGGCAACGTGGTGGCTTTCAGGGGTCTGTTTCATACTCAGGAGGGCGCGGACCATATAAGTTACCTGCGCCTTACTCGCGCGGCCCGTACCAACGAGTGACTGTTTAACTTGCATCGGGCCGTATTCAAAAACGGGAATCTCTAGCTCAGCGGCGGCAACCAAACATGCCCCCACCGCCTGACCGACTTTAAATGCGACCTCGCGCTGGCGGTGGAAATATTGACCTTCGATGGCGAGCGCGTCCGGTTTATGCGTGATTTAAAAGGTTTTTGTCTCGTTGTAGATTTTTTTCAGGCGCTCTGACTGAGATTCTCTGGGACTGGTTCTAACAAGCTGACTGCCTAAGTAAGTCGTAGTCTGGTGTTCTTGCACAACCGCCCCCAAGCCCAAATTAGCAAGCCCAGGATCAAGCCCTACCACACGGAGCTTGAGCGGTTTGCGAACGTGTGCGCGTTTGGTCAGCATGGGACTATCATGACATACGTTCAAGCCAAATTCCTCTTAGTGTTGGCTCGAGCTTCGGAAGAGAGTTTTCAGTTTTCAGTTCTTAGTGTTTAGTCTAAAGACTTTTACTAACGACTTAAAACTTGGAACTTATAACTCTCTTTTTATTGACAAACCTCTCTTCTCGCCGTAAGCTTAACTCAGCCATTTTGGCGCGTGAGCGACCTGGGGAAGTCCGGTGAAAGTCCGGCGCTGTCCCGCAACGGTTAAAGCCCGAGTACCAGCTTGTCTCACGGTTATTTGCACCCCCTTGCGAGGACGAGGACGGGCAGCTCTTGGACAATCAAGACGCCCGCCATCCTTTCGGATGGTTTTTCTTTTGCTACTCGCAAGAGCCTAAAAGGAGGCTTTTGTGAACACCATCAATCAGGAAAAAGGAAAAAGGAAAAAGGAAAAAGGTTTAGTCTTTCTACTTTCTACTTTCTGTTTTCTACTCGCTTCTTTCTCTTTTGCTACTACCTACCCCCTAACCGTCACTGACGACTTAGGCCGCGAAGTGACGCTAGCGGCGGAACCATTGCGCATCGTCACCATGATTCCGAGTCATACGGAAACCGTGTGTGCGCTTGGGGCCTGTGACCGCCTGATTGGGCGTGACGAGTACAGCAATTATCCTGCCGAGATTGACGGTTTGCCCGTTTTGGGCAGCGCCTTTTCGCCTAATGTCGAAGAGATTGTGGCGCTCGAGCCCGACCTGGTTTTAGTAGACGAATCAAGCGAAATCGCGCAGACGCTGGAAAATTTGGGCTTAACCGTTTACGCGGGAACGGCACAAACCTATGACGAGGTTTTCGACTTTTTCGAAACGATAGGCCAGCTTATCAACCAGGAAACCGAGGCTGCACTTTTGGCAGGGCAAGTACGTGGCACGGTAGATACGATTGGCGCATTGACCGCTGACTTAGAAGCCCCAAGCGTTTTCTATGAACTCGATGCGACGCCTTATAGCGTAGGCCCCAATTCGTTTATCGGCCTTATTATGCAAAAGGCGGGCGGACAGACGATTGTCGAAGAGGGCATGGGCGACTTTCCGCAACTCGACCCCGAATTTATTGTGGCGGCTGACCCCGACCTGATTATCCTGGCCGACGCCAGATTTGGTGAATCGGCAGAAACGCTTGCTGCGCGACCTGGTTGGGATACTTTGAGTGCGCTGCAATCTGGCAGAGTTATTCCCCTGACCCCTGAGCAGGTCGATATTGTCAACCGTCCTGGTCCGCGCATTGCCGAAGCGGTTGAACTGCTTGCAAAACTGTTTCACCCTGGCGTGCTGGATTAAAACGTGCAGCGCAGCGTCACCATCAAAAATAATGTGTTGAGCGGGGTTCGCTGGACACCTGTTGCTGTGGTAACGCTGCTGCTCATACTAGCGCTGGTACTGGCAACAGGCGTTGGTTCGGTGGCGCTATCGCCTGCGGAAGTTTTGCAAGGTGTGTGGCACGGTGTAACGGGGCAGCTCGAGGGTACAAACGACACCATCGTTTGGAAAGTCCGCTTGCCCCGCGTTCTATTAGCTGCGCTCGTCGGCGCTTCGCTGGCGCTCTCGGGCGTTGCCTATCAGGGTATTTTTCGCAATCCCTTGGCGGACCCCTATTTGCTCGGTGTGGCAAGCGGCGCGTCGTTCGGTGCGGCCATTGCGCTGACCTTTGCGGCGACGGTGCCGCTACTGGCTTTTCTCGGCGTACCCCTCGTAACGTTTGTCTTTGCGCTTATCGCAGTTTCTCTAGTGATTTTGTTAGCCAAACGCGGTAACACCATCCCTATCATCTCACTTATTTTGGCGGGGGCGGTGCTGGGCTCGAGTTTCACCGCCGCGACCTCTTTTATCATGATTGTGGCGCAAGAGCGGGCGGTGGGGGTGCTGGCGTGGCTCCTGGGCAGTTTTGGTTTGTCGAGCTGGTCGAAGCTGGCGTCGGTGTTGCCTTTCATGCTGGTTGCAGGGGTGGCTGTGATGGTCTCGAGTCGCGCCCTAAACCTCTTACAACTCGGTGACGAACAGGCGGCGCAACTGGGGCTGCCCGTTGAGCGTTTTAAGTACGGCCTCATTTTTATTGCCACGCTGGCAACGGCGGCAGCGGTCAGCGTGTCGGGAATTATCGGCTTTGTCGGTTTGATGGTCCCACATGCCGTGCGCTTGGCGGTAGGTC
>ENA-ORXM01000566-ORXM01000566.1-marine-metagenome-genome-assembly--contig:-NODE-566-length-63024-cov-20.094746_pt1 | contig 63024 bp, 58 predicted proteins | sample MGYA00237867_ERZ511480 | MGnify/ENA primary metagenome ERZ511480 (study PRJEB26309, sample SAMN06266103) | marine metagenome | isolation source: Algal blade | place: United Kingdom:Sidmouth, United...
TTTTGTTTGCAAGTCCAAAAAAATAGAATATAAATGACGCCACAAGTCGAAAAGACTTGCGGTAGATTGGTACAATACCTCAAAAAATGCATACATTGTAAATCAAGCAATTAAGCTAAGCTCCAATATAACCTGTTCCATTGTACAGCAGTAAACACAAGTGAACAGGTTCACTTGGAGCAGAGAAAAACTTTCACGCGATTGCCTTAAATTTCATTGTGTTTTGTTTGCAAGTCCAAAAAAATAGAATATAAATGACGCCACAAGTCGAAAAGACTTGCGGTAGATTGGTACAATATCCCTACCTCAGCAGACCTAAATATTTTAAAGTTTCAATGTTTAAATTGCCTTCTGGTAAACCATTATTATTTTGATATTTGGCTAATGCAGACCTTGTACCTGCATCCATAACACCATTAATACTACCAGTACTGTAACCATAATCAGTTAAAGTATGTTGTATTGCTTTAATTATTTTGGCTGTGATATCTGATTCACATAACACTTCAACCCAACCAGTTCTACCACCTGCCCTTACTAATGATTTTTTTTGTATTTCGGTTATTTTAAACTGTTTATTAGTTAATGTATCGGTAACAATATAATAGGTTTCGTAAACTTCCGGAGTATCTACCAAGCACATCACCATACAATCTTCTGGATTTGATGATATACAATTAGGATCTGCTTTTCCCTTTTCCCACCCGGTTGTAGCCGGACTAAGTATAATAGTCTTTCTTTGCACACCTTCAGCTTCATAATCAGTACCGGTATATTCAAGAATTTGCTCTGTTATGATTGAATATTTATCGGATGTAATACATTGTGCATAACATTTACCTGGTTCAGCATTGGGTGGTAAATCAGGAGATGATTCAGTATTGCGAGGTAAATCATAGTAGTAAGGATTGTTTCTATAGTCAATTGGTCTATCCGAGTTAACATTTTCGTAGGGTTCAGAACGCATTGTCCAATCTAAACCGCAAGCAGCAAATAGTAAACTAATAAAAGATAGTGTGGATAATAATTTTAATTTTTTCATTTTTTAGAAGTTATTTAATAACAAAACGGTGTTGTGTAAAAATTGCAGATAGATTTGGTTTATACCTTATTTACAAATGTAACATTTTTTTACAAAAGTAGTTCAAAATGGCCGAAGCGTAACGCTTCGTTCTCATTATAGGAGCGTCTCGCTCATAAAAGTTAACCACGAAGCCCCCAATCTAAACCTAATTGAGGTGTTTAACCGGTTATCTATGTTTGCATAGTGGGCTTGTAGCATAGCCATGGTATTTAAGCATAAAGCGGAACTATCCTTCCGACGGGTTGGGTGTTTGTTTTCTAAAATAGAAAAAAAATTTTGGGCTTAAGAGGCTTCGGTTTTTTGGGGAGGGAGCTCTTCATCTACTACAAAGTCTTTTTGATATGACTTGCGACACCAAATTCTCAAGTCTTTATAACTTAAATTCAAAATAAAAGTACCATCATAAATTAAGATAATCTATAATGGACTATACAAACAAGCATAATTGCTATCACTTGAAAAATAAAATTCGTGAGCTTCTAAAACCCAACCAAACCACCCTAGTTTTTTTCAAATTATGGTTTCACTTGCAAGCAAAGCAAACTGAAATTTGCATCTCGCAAAATAATTTTCAGAAGATTATTTATCATATCTTTGTAGCTATGAGACAGATTCTATTAAATGTTGAAGAAAAAAAAATTCAATTCTTTTTGGAGTTGGTAAAAAGTCTTGACTTTGTGGAAGTAAACAATGGAGGCGATAGCAAAGAAGCCATCATTCAAAATATAAAACAAGGCTTAGAAGAAGTGAAATTGGCTAAACAAGGTAAACTTAAAACCACCCCTGCTAAAGAGTTTTTCAATGAATTATAAAGTTGAACTTTCTGACAACTTTGTCAGAATGACTTTTTTCATACAATTAAATACCGTAGCATTAAGGCTTTAACAGATCGTTTTTCCAATTAATTATCTGTAAATCTTCAATGTGTTTAAAATGTTTTACATTATTGGTGGCAAGTGTCATATTATTACTCAATGCTGTAGCTGCAATTAAAATATCAGAATTTCCAATAGTAATACCCTTACGTTTTAATTTTCCATATTCAATAGCGGCAGTTCTTATGGTATTTCCACTTAATGGTAATATTTCGAAATCCGCTAATAATATTTCAAACTGCTTTATCTGCCTGATCGCTTGTTTATACTCCAAACCACTTAAAATTTCGTATTGCGTTATTTTGGATATGGTAAGTAATGAAAAATGATTTAAGTAATGCTTAACCTGTTTACCTACTAGCAAATCACCCTTCAAATAATAAGAAAGGATATCCGTGTCTATTAATGTTACTTTCATTAACGAACTTCAAACCTTATGTCTTCATTTCTCCTTGCAGGTAAATCTTCAGTAAGATTTTTCATTAAATCTTCATCTAAATTTTTCCAAATACCCGAAAAAGAAAGAATCCGCTCTTTCTTTGACTTTTCTTCAAAATCATTCAAAAAATCTAACACCCTTGAAACAGTTTCGTTATTGGCTTTGTCTATCCTGTTGATTAATTCTTCTTTTATTTGACTTTTTGCCGTCATACTAGTTTTAAATCTTAAACATAAAGGTAAATTAATTTTTAATAAGACAACGGACAACTTGTGTAATCAAAGCAATATTTGGCTCATATTTGAGTATAAAAATTGATCTATACAACTCAAATTAGTTTTTATATGTATTTTTTACTAAAAAACTTCACTTTTTGTAAACAAAATTAACTTTATGAATGTTTTATTGGTTCAATTGATGCAAATTTGTAAAAAAAGAAAAATGGAGTTATTTTTTGGTAAAGATATCAACGAAGTATTGAGTGAATTAAACGGAAAGTTTTAAAGGAATTAGGTTCAGCCTCAGAAGAAAATTTAGCATCTTTAAGTAACAATGAAATAGAAGCTATAGTTAAAAGTATAATAAACAATTTACCTATTTATCAAATAAGCTTTAATAAATAAAATTACAAAAAAGACTTTATTTATGAAGAAGATATTTCTCGTTCAACATAAAACTATATACTCAATTTTAAGTTTAGGTGTTCATGAATTAGACGAAAATACTTGTTTAGCTCATTTCGACACACTAAAAGTAGGGATTGAAATTATTTTAGATGAAAAATTAAAAGAAGCCAAAAAACAAAAAAAAATTCAAGAAGCATCACAAAAAATTCAATTATTGAATCAATCTTTAAAAAACTAAAAGATAGGAACTATTATCAACTACTTTGAATCTTCAACTTTCTATACCTAAAATACCAAATTACGCCCAACAAACTTACAATTAAATAAGGTGTAACTAACAAATACAAAATACCGTTGTTTAAGCCTCTTGCAGCATCGCCACCACTTGCGAGGTTTTGCTCGGCAGCAGCTCTACACATTGGGCATTGGGCATAAGTTTCAATACTGCAAATTAATATTAATGCTAATATTGTTAGTAATGATTTTATTTTTTTTTGATGCATAATTTATAATTTATCCGTAACAGGGGCGCAACATAAAATAAGCAACCGGGCCGGTAATGGCTACATACAACCAAATTGGGTACACCCAACGCGCCATTTTTTTATGTTTAGCGGTTGTAAAACTAATTCCTCTGCTAAAGGTTAGTAAAATAAAGGGTAAAGAAATGCCCGCCAAAACAATATGGCTGAATAATATAATGAAATAAATAATTCTACTAAAGCCCTGAAAACAATACCTGGTTTCTTCGGTAGTGAAATGATACATTACATACGATAATAGAAACAATGCTGAAAAAATCATTGCTCCGAAAATAGCATTGCGGTGGGCTTTAATGTTCTTTTTCTTTACAAAATATAGGGCAGCTACTAAAAACAAAGCCACAACAATATTAAAAGTAGCGTGTATAGGCGGTAGAAAACTAAAGTCTATTGAGGTTGAAATTTTATATTCTGGTTGTCGCATAATACCAACCAAAAGCAGCACCGCTACCGACAAAATATAAGATAAAACATCAAGGCGTTTTCTAAGCGTTTCGTTTTTTTTCAATTGAATTAATTTGCTACAAAGATAATTCAGCGAGTGTTATTATACCTATTTATTTTCAGCATCTTTTAAAAAATATAAATGAGAAATATTTAACATTTGGTAACATCATTTTTTTTCTTTATATTTAGATTGATTATTCGATTTATGCAAAGCTTAATCCGCCAAATACAATTTTATTTTACCTACCATAGAAAGGATAAATACGGCATAATAGTATTATTGTTTTTTTGCGGTTTTCTATTGGTCGCCCCCGAAATTTATTATCTTTTAGTAGCCAAACAGAAAATTATAGACCATATAAACATTACCAACGAAAACTTTGAAAAACTAATTGCAAAATTTGAAGCTGCAAGAGACACAGTTTACATAAAAGATAATTTTGAGGAAATAGAACCCATAAGAAATATTCAAAAACCGATAAACATTAATATTGCAACGGCAACACAACTAACTCAATTAAAAGGCATTGGCGAAGTGTTTTCTAAAAGAATTGCTAAATATAGAAATAGTAAAAACGGTTTTGACAATATAGAAGATTTGAAAAATGTGTATGGCATTACCGATAGTTTATACCAAGCATTATTGCCACGAATTAGCTTTACCGCCACACAAAAATCAACCAAGAAAAAGATAGTTGCTAAAAATAATTCTACCAACAGTTTTGCTGCACAAAAGCCATCTTACAAAAAAAATAAAGCAGCAGCACCAGTAATTATAGTTGATATTAATACAGCTACTGCAACTGAATTAAAGCAGCTAAAAGGTATTGGCAAAGTATTATCGGAACGCATTGTAAAGTTTAGAAAGGCAATGGGTGGCTTTGATAATATAGAACAATTGAATGAGGTTTATGGTATTGAAGATAGTTTGTATTTAGCTTTGTTAGCTAATATTGAAATGAGTAAAGTGGAGCAACCTGTTGAGCAAAGTTTGTTGAGTGATGAAGATGTGTTTGCTACAACTGAACCTTATAATGAAAGACATTATGCAAAAGAGAAACCCTATGGCAAGTCAAAATCTGAACCCCCAAAAAATACTAAACCAAAAATAATTGTTGACATTAACAAAGCAAGCGCTGCTGAACTTGAACAACTAAATGGTATAGGCAATTTTAGAGCAAAAGCAATAGTAGAACACCGTGAAAAATTGGGTGGCTTTTACACTTTAGCGCAGTTAAAAGAAGTGTATAGTTTTAACGATAGCTTGTTTACGGTTTTGAAACCACAGTTAAGCATTAGCGCAAGCGAAATACAAAAGATAAACATTAATACAGTAGAGTTTAAAGCCTTACTAAAGCATCCTTACTTTGATTATAATTTAACCAAAAACTTGGTTAATTTTAGAGAGAACCGTAATGGTTTAAAAAGTTTAGAAGAATTAAAAGAATCGTATTTAATTGATGACGAGCTGTATAAAAAGTTAGTAATTTATTTAACTGTGGAATAAGGTTTTGTTTTACCAAGAAGCATTAAAACTCCTAAACCCACAGGCAACATCAACCATAACAATTTTGAGTATGATTTTGTTTGGAGCGGTTGTGTATTACCAATAGCTACCAAACTTGCCCAATAATAAGGGTTGGCATCCTCTGAATTTTTTAAGTAATGCAACTTAGCTTTTTGTAAGGCTTCGTCTTTTGCATTTCCTTGTTTTAGGTTTTTATAAAATTCAACAATTATTTCTTTGGTAGATTTTTCGTTTACCTGCCACAAAGTTGAAACCAAACTCGGGCAACCTGCATAGGCAAAGGCACGCGACAAACTCATTACGCCTTCCCCACCCTCGTATTTACCCACGTTAGTTTCGCAAGCAGAAAGTACCGTTAAGTTAGCGTTGATTTTTTGTTGATACAGCTCCTCTAAAAATAAGGTATCGTTATACAAAATTATGTGTGCCTTTTTATTTACGCTATCTCCCCCGCCGCTTGCGTGTGTACAAAAATGCAATACCTTATGTAAATTTAATTTTGGTAAGATGTTAGTTTTGTGGGCTAAGTTTTTCATTAACGATTCTACCGAAAATAGTTTTGCAATTGCGCTAACCTCTTCCTCACTATATTTTAGATTATGAGCAGTCTCTTCAAAAACTGGAGCTATGGCCAACACTTCATTATGCTGCGCCTCGTTAACTTGATTTAATAATAGGTTAAAAATGGTTGCCGAATATTGATAACTAACTTGATGATTTTTTATTAGATATTGTTGTTCACTAAACTTATTGCTGCCCTGTGCAGATGCTTGTGTAACTAATGCTTCAAATGGTAAAAAATTCAGTTTACCATCGGGTACAATAATGGTGTTTTGTTTAGAAGCAATTTTTAAAGGAGCAAGAATATTTTGATAAACATTAAAGGCATTTGTTGCATAGTTTTTTGCACTAACTTCGTCAAATCTAAGTGCAGCTAAAAGTTCGTCCAATTGTTGTAAATCTGGTTTTAGTTTATAAAACTCTGGTGATTTATTTTTTTCAATTTTGAAAACATATAAAAAGCTATCCGCTTGAAAGTATTCAATAAGTGTTTGGTTGTTTGCCAAATTATTCTGTAGTTCTGCAATACTTATTGGTTTATCAAACTTGGCCTTTTGTTGCGCTAACTTTTTACTATCTTCTGTTTTTTCGTTAGCATTATTTTGCATTATACCTTCTAACAAAATTAAAGCCCGGCTGCTTTCTGCAATTGTAAAAGCTCGTTCAATATATTTTTTATCATTTGAAGCTTGGTATAATTGATAAGCAACTTTTATTGCTTTACTGTTTACAGCTTTCGCTTCTTGTTGCAAATATAGTCTTGAACTTTCAAAATCGTAAATGCTGCGTAAGTTCAGTTTTACATAAAAACCGAGTTCGTAGGCTTGCAAAGCTAAATCTAAACTATCTTGTATGGTAAACACTTCTGCCAAGCCTTCTAAGTTTTCGAAGATGGCGTTTTCGTTGAAAAATAATGATTTGTTAGGTAGTGGGTTTTGTTTTGGGTTGTATTTTGGTAAGATGGTTTGTAGACCGAGATAGAAATGGTGTTTGGCGGAATCTGTTTCTTCAAAATGTAAATAGGTTTCACCAATGATGTAATGTTGTTGGGCTATTTCTCGAGCGTTGGGGTTTTCAGATTTTAATTTTTTTACGGCTTTGAGTGATTTTTTTTGTAGATTAATTATTTCATTTTTTGATAAAATTTTAAACTCTTGCCCTATTTCGGCTCTTAAGCTATAAATGCCATATAGAAAATTGTATGCGTCAGCTGGCTTATCTTTTATTCTCTCTTTAAAAATCTGCGTTAAATTTTCTAATTTATCAAAGGCCTGTTGAGCATCATAGAAAACCGCCTTTTCCAAGTTATCTGATTGAGTACCATATTTAATTGATCTATATTTATGAAACCGCCCTAAAACATTAGCTTGACCCAGTTTGCATTTGTATAGGTTTGAAATTCCTTTAATATTTAAAGCCCTTTCATACAAAGTCACCAGTTTATCGTATTCTTCTAAATCATCATAAACATTACCCCAATTAAAATATAAACTTGCAAAGTTGTCTGGCACAGCATCAAAAAGTGAAAGTTTTTTTTCAGCTATTTCAAATGTTTGTATGGTTTTTTCATAATCGCCAAAACGGGTATAAATATTTCCCAATGGTTTTAAACAATATTCAACTATATTATAATCATTTAAATCCATCTCACAATCTGCAAACAATGAACTTGCAATTTCATAATTCTCTTGAGCAGCTATGTAGTCACTTACTTTTCTATGATTATTTGCTAATGAAACATAAGTTCCAATTCGGGCAATTTTATCCTTTTTGCTTCTAGGTTGCTGAAAAAAAGGGCAAGCAATTAAACTATCATAAGCTAAAATTTTACCGTTGATGGATAATGGCCCAAGTTCTATTTCAATTTTATTAGCTCTAATCCAACCAGATAAATCGTCATTTTGTTGATGACATTTTTGTAATTGAACTGCATATTGTTTAAGTGTATCTTCTTTATTCGTATTTTTATAAGCACTTGAAAGATTGAAATTATTAATGAGGGAATCACAAAAATTAGAATGATCAACCTTGCCAAAAGATAATAATATGAAAATATAAACGTGCAAATTGTCCTGTAGTTATTTCTACAGAACAATTTACAGAATTTAATTTTAAAAATAGTATTTAAGAAATATAAACTTTATTTATTCCTTTAAATACATTATACTTGGACTTGTTTTTTGATCAAAACAAACATATTTAGCTTCATATTCTTCAACTATTGAAATTATTTTTTCTGCTTCATCTTTTGTTTTTGCAGTAAATAGCGTTTCATCTATCTTTTGATCAAATATATAAAAAATTGTTGATGAATATTCTATAATAACTAAATTGTTCATACTAGTAATATGACTACAGTTTTCCCATATTATTTCCTCTTTTCCATTAATGGGACTATCTATAAAACATTGTTGTTTTAAGCCATAACTTTCTATTATTTTTTTTGCTTCATAAACAGTCTCTTCAGTTTTAAATGATATTGATAAGGCATCTCCATCGGTTAACAAACATCGTCGTCCATCTTCGCTAATCTCCAAGGTTTTTGAATTAAAAGAAAGACAATCTTCATGAAATGGAATTGGACAATGCTCTTCGCAATCTTGTGGACAATCTGGTGTACAATACCCTTCACAGTCACAATTATTTACATAAGTTGCAATAGCTGGCGGTTTTGTAGTTATAGGTGCCAAATTGGGGTATTTACAAAGTGTATCACAACCATAACAATTATTACCGCAGGGTTTACCTTCCCAACCATCTTTAAAAAGTATCGTTGCATTACTTTCTATTGAGGTATATTCTATATCGCTTTTTAGAGGCAAGCTATAATTGATATTTCCTTTAGTTTCATCAACATTAACATTGTCTTCTCCAATACCTTTTAAATCTATGCCTAATAATTTAAAATTAATTGTTAACCCATTTAAAGCATATCTAAAATCAGTATTTGAATTGGGATTGGGGTTATTAAAACGAAATGTACTATAATCAATAGCATTCAAATCAATAGCATTAGATATATCAACATCAATAAAAACATCTTTTGCCGTTGCGCCTCCCACGTTTTCAAAATTAACAACATAGTTTAAAGCATCCGGTTTATTTTCTAAATCAAAACAAGTTGGATAAACTAAAATATCATTAGGATCGTGAGCCCTTTCTGCATTAAGAATTAAATGAAGTTCTAATATTGCTTCTTTTTCAACACCACCTCGTTCGTTCAGAAAAAGTGCTTTTATTACAAAAATACCGTTGTTTCCATTATAAAAGGAATCAGTTTTTAAGTTCACAAAAATATTTCTATATGTATTTTCAAAAAAATAATGATCTATGTATTCATATTTCCCTTTTATGTCGCTAATGAGTTGAGTTGAGCTATTTGAAACACCTGGTCGAGATGGTATAACACCTGATCGAGGAGGTATATTACCCTCATTAAAAATTCCCTTGCCTACTTCATTATATAACAGTAAAATATTTCCAGTATTTTCTATTATTTCACTATCCAGATTAATGACGATAACATACTCTTCATTTAAAACGATATTATTTTCAAGATGGCTTATCTTTAAAAGAAAATCATCATCTGAACTTATACGAGCTGAATTTGGCAATGAAAATTTAGATAAAACACTCCCAGTTTGAAACAAAGGTGGATCTTGTTCATCATCATAAATTTTAGTTGCTTTAAAAATTACGGAGCTATCTATAGCTAGTTCATTTTCTCTATTGACGAAGCTGTTAACATCAATATAATATGAACCATCTAAAAATTCATAGAAATAATGCAAATCAGGTTCTAAAGTTTCTCTGTCATTGCTATCTGATTTATTGGTTACCATAAATCGATTTTCGCTATCATCAACACTAAATTGATGAACACTATGTATGTCAGATATAACATAAGTTTGACCAACTCTTGTATTGATTTGTGCAAAATTAATTTGAGTAACTACGATAAAAATTATTGAAAATAATACTTTTTTTATCGAAATATTCTTTCGGATCATAAAGCATTCTCTAAAGGTTAAGTAATTTCTATTCATAAATTTAATATTTATTTGTTGTATTGTCAAGTAAAAAAATCAACCGGCAGCCGATTTAATGAACTTGCCGGTTGAAATGTAAGGGTGTTGGGCAATTCGCTAAAGGTTTCTATTTTCTTTTCAGCTTTTTTGCTATGTCTAAAATTTGATCGTCATTTTTCAAATCTTGTAACATCTTAGAAACCTCCATCATTTCTTTCTCTGTATAGTTGGGATTATCAATCATCAGTTGCTTTTGGGCAAGCTGAATATTAAAAGGCGGTCTAAGAATGTCGTCAATAATAATAATTGGAGGAACTTCTTCAACTATATTAGCAAGCTTGCCACTTGCAGTTGGCAATGAATAAGCAATTTGGTCAAAATCCAATTCTTCCGCTACATTTGGCGAAGGATAATCATTATCTAAAAAAGTACCGCGTATTTCGGGATTAGTTAAAACATCGGCTTGAGGAACGGTATAGAAAAATGAGCTAAGCCCATTGCCAAGTCTTCCTTGTCTAAGCTCTACATAACCTCTAACTTCCATATCTGAGTTGGTTAATGGGTTGCTAGGTGGTGGCCCAGTAACATTTGGCAGAATGGTTATAATTCCTGTTTCTCTTGGCCCTAATTTAAAAGGCTGCGTATTGTAAGCGGTATAATTACTTGATGCACTTCTAAAGATACTTAATTGCTTATTGTCGGTATCTCCATTATCAAAAAAACAAACTGTGTTATCATTATTTATTTCTCTATTATTTGCTGATGAGGTAATGGTTAATCCTAGTGATAATCGTATTGTTCTTGTGGTTTCTAAATTTGAGATTATCAAAAAGTACCCTTGAACCACTCTTCTAAATACACTTGTTACATTTGGAGGAAGAGCCACTTGTGGATTTGCTATCCGTTTAACTAATAATTCAAAATTTGATACAATCATATTATATTTATTTATGAGTGCCTACTCTGTTGACTTTTCGGCGGCCGTCTTTTATTTTTATTTTTTGTACTTGTTGTGCACACTCTTATATCCCCACTTCTTCAAAACATTACTGTTTATTTAAATGTTTTTATTTTTAAATTAGAGTGAAGAAATCAACGCATCTTACCCAAAAAAAATGTGGAATAATTACACGTAATTGTGGTTTGAAAAGATGTGCAACTTTTTTGTAATGATGGTATGTTTAATATTGAGTGTTTAGTGTTTCTTGCTCTCCCTTAAAACTTTTCAACACTCAAATTCAAGGTTTTCAAATTGGGCTTAATAGCATCCATTAAAGCAATGTTTAGTTTAGTATTCACCTTGCTTTCGTAAGTATTTAAATACTGCAATGTTGCTGGTTTAATTAAACTTGGATTTACAGCTTGCACATTATACTTTGCTGGCAGCTTTTTAATTTTGTTTGTTTTAAGCGCTTCTTTTAAAATGTTAGCTTTTAATTTTGTGCGCTTACTATAAAACCAGGGATGAATGGATTTGCCACTGCCTGGTGTTGTGTTATTGTTACAATCAGCATAATCAATGGTGTTACTTTCTGGTGGCGGCGGTGGAAACAAAATGGCTTCAATGTTTTCTGCCAAGCGTTGTTTATCTTTTATTACATTATCATTAGGGTTGCCGTAACTACAATGGTTCATTAAATCGATGGCCTCTAAACCTATAGCTAAATAAGCCGTATTGTTATTTGGGTTAGTGTTGTAAACGGCTAAAAAATTGGCATAGGCTATATTGGTTTCTGAACAGTATTGTTGATAATCGAAATTTTGAGCTACTACTGCATAGCCCAAAGTTGTCCAAACAATGGCTGGTATAAAAAATAAGGTTAAGCAAATAGCACCTAACAAACCAGATAATGATGGCCCAATGATTTTTTTAAAAATATTGGCACTTTTGGTTATCTTAAACATAAACAAAATTGCAGGTAAGGCAAAAAATACAATGGCTGCAATCAACAGCAATATATTAACTACGCTATAAGTTGTTCTGCTTACCAAAAGCGATACTTCTGTACCAGCTACTTGAATAGTTTCTTGCGTTTCATCGGCCACCGTTTTAATGGTTTGGTTAACCAACACGTTAAAGCGGTCAATAATATCTAAAGATGAATCGGTTAGTTGGGCAATGCGTTTGGCGGTGGCTTCATCTAAACATTTTATGCTATTGGTAACAAGGTGGTTGGTTTCGCGCAGTAAGGTTTTACCAGATTGGGTTAAGGCCCCTACTACTCGTATCGCACTTTTTTCTGATTGTTTGATGATGTTAATTGTACCATCTTCTACCGTTTGTATAACCGAGTTGGCCGAGGCTGCAAATTCGGCAATTACCTCGCGCACCTCTTCGCCAGCAGCGCCTACTAAATTTACCGATGAGGCCTCTAACTGAGCAATAGTATTTTTTAATTCTTTTACGGCATCTTCAATATTTTGCGAGCTGTCTTCAATATTTTGTGTAGCATCTTCAATATTTTGAGCTGCATCTTCTACATTTTGTGTAGCGGGTATAATGTTTTCGGTAGCTTTTTTTAAAGCATTTTTACCAATGTTGGCACAAGAGCTAAAAAGTAATACTAAAAATAATAGTGTTGTAATTTTTGATCCGTTTTTCATTTTTATTTAAATTTATATAAACTTATATCCCCACTTATGTAAAAACATTACTACCAAAAATCCACTATTTTTATTTTTATTATATTTAGAGATTGAAAATTAGAGAGATGAAGCCAACACATGCCGATCAAAAATATATTGAAGCACTATTAAACAATGATGTTGTTTTAATAAAAGAAATTTACCAGAAATGGGGCCCTGAAGTACGTAACTTTGTTATAAAAAATAGTGGTCAAGCCAATGATGCTAAAGATATTTTTCAAGAAACTATTGTAGCCGTTTTATTAAAAGTAAGAAAAGGAAATTTTAGACTTGTCGCACCTCTTGGTGGCTATCTCTATCACGTTTACCGCGCGAAATGGTTTAATGAATTATCAAAAAAGAAAAAAGAACCCGTAACAATTAAAGACATCAGTAGATATATAAATGAAACCGAAGCAATCCAGTTGGCTGAAGAAACCATTTTATTAGAACTGCGTTCAAATGTTTTGAAAGCATGTTTTGTAAAAATTTCAGAGCTATGTCAAAAAGTTTTAAATGAAAAATATGGAAAGAATTTAAAAGCTATTAATATTATGCAACAATTACAACTGCCTAGCGTTGGGGCTGTAAATAAAAAAATGTTTGACTGTAGAGAAGGCCTACGCAAGCTAATTATTAAACACCCATCGTTTAAAGATTTAAATTATTAAAGCTATGGAATTAGATGATACATTAAAAATACAAATTAACAAATACTTAACTGGAGAGTTAAGCGAAGCCGATGTAACTAACTTTGAAGTTTTGTTGCAAAAAGACGAAGCCTTACGCCAACAAGTTGCTTTCTATAAAGATTTGGACGATACTTTGAGTGCTACAGCCAAAAGCGAAAAAGATTTTGACAAAATTGCTGATTTATTAGATAATTTGGGGAATGAATACATAGTAGCAAATAGCAGCGATAATGAAGTAGTAAAACAAAACACCACAATTGAAACGAAAAAACCGCAGGCAAGTATTATTCGTTATTTATTTCCTATAGCTGCAGCAGCCGCAGCTTTCTTTCTTTTGCCTATGTTATTTACAGGTGATGTTAGCCCACAAGAGCTTGCCAATAAAAATTACAAGGTTTACGAAGCTAACTTTAGTACAAAAAATACTGTTACCGATTTAAGTAAAGCAGAACAATTGTATAACAATAAACAATGGGCAGTTGCAAGAGATCTATTTATGAAATACCCCAACAATACCAAAGCACAAATTACGAAAGGCAACTGTGAATACCAGTTACAAAAATATGATGATGCCATTGCCACTTTATTACCAATTGCTGCTGCCAATAACGATTATAGTGAAAGTGCAAGTTGGTATTTGGCATTAAGCTATCTTCAAAAAGATGATAAAGCGAAAGCATTTGATGCCTTAGAGAATATTACAAATGGTAGTAGTTATTACAATAAAGCCCAGAAGCTATTAAAAAAATTATAGTTTTATCAGTTTGGTTTTACGTAATGGTAAGCGTTCCGTAGAAATAATCACCTGTATTTCTTTTGAGTTCCATAACTCAATTTCAAAACCTCAATACTCTCTTTTAGGCGTTTAATATCTTCCATATCACTACCATCAAAATAACCACGTATGCGTTGCTCTTTATCTAACAACCATAATTTTTTGCTTTGTGCTAAATCAGGAAATTTATTTTGATTTAACTTAAAAAATTTGTTCGCTACAAAATTATTAATCAAATCTAAATTATAGCCTTTACTAAAATCGGCAGTCAGCAAATACCATTTTGAAGCGCTTATTTCATTAGTTTTAGCATAAGCGGCAAGTGTTTTGGGTAAATCTTCTTGGGCTTTAGTACTTATAGAAAGTATTTTCAAATCATCGTCATCATTAAAGTAATCTTGCAACTCTATTAAATTTTTAATCACTACATCGCAGCCATCGCTACAATTGGTGTTGAAAAAGTTGACTACACAAATTTCATCTTTTATACTTTCTTTATTAATTATTGTATTGTTTTGGTTTAAAAATTGAAATTCGGGCAGGGTATGATAGGTGGTATCGGTTTGGGAAGTAGCATTGATGCCGTAGTAAGGTAATTCTGGTAATGGCTGTACACCGTTGATTGTCATAAACAATAGATACAAACCCACAATACCCGGTAAAATAAAAAGCAGTAATAGTATGGTTCTATTTTTGCTATCTTTTAATTTATTCATTTAATTGTTTTGCCTGTAATATCTAAAATCTATTGCTAATCATTTATCAAAAAGTAGTTTTTATTCTTCGCAATTAAAAGTGCCTGTTTGTGGTTTGGTGCAAGTTACATCAAAAAAATCAACGCCTCTTCTTTGCCTATTTAATTCAAAACTAAACAGCTTTGTATTACTGTTATAGCATGTGAGAATTGTTGTAAACTCGTTGATTTCAACCTAATACATGCCAGATTAGTAAATAGATGTTGAGCGGTAGTTTCCATTTTCATCGACACGTGTTCCTTCCATTATTTCTCCATTTTCATTTCTAAATATTAAATTAAAACCTGAAACATCACAATCTGCTTGTCCGAATAATTGCCAGAGCGCAATACTTTACATCGGCTGTGATGCTCATTTCGGTCACATTTTTAATGATGAGCTAAACCCCACCAGTTTACCGTATTAACCCCGCATTTAAACAATTAGTTTTTTTATAACTTGTACCTTTAATTTTAATTTAAAGAAGCGAAACGATAAATTTATTTAAAATTGGGCTCCCCGCTTTCCGTTCAAATGCTGTGGCAAACGCTTCATAATCAACGCTTCAAACAGCATAACCACTACAATCGGGGCTAAAATTCCAACCTCACTCCTATTTACTTACTTACTTAAAATACAAAATGTAAACCCTCTAAAATGGCAATATGTGTATTGCGTAAATCCCAAGTCACGCAATTTATCTTCACTAATAGCTAACTTACAATTATCCTCAGAAGATGGGAGATTAAAAGTTATTAAAGTATACTACAAGCTGTATTATTTTAAACCATTTCTATTCTGGTACTCGTTTAGGTGTATTTTTTCTATACCTGTAAGTAAAAAATAGTCCGCCACCTATTATTGAACCAAAAGCTGCAGCTAACACAAATATCCAACCTACCATAGTTACTCTAAGTTCTATTGAATCTGGTATACGCATAATATTCCAGGCATTACCTTCCATCATAAACATAATAACTCCATAAACTAAAAATACTAATGGTACTAATATGGTGAGGGTTAAGGCGCGCATTTCGTAGCGGATGTGCATAAATTCTCCAACAATAAAGTAAGCTTTTAGTAAACTTAATACAATCATTAAGCCACTTAGCAATCCTTTAGATAAAGATGAGAATGGAGCAATTTCATAATAGTGGGCTAATGCGAATCCAATTTCTACAAAGGTTACAATACCCAAAATTAGGGTAGCTTTCCAAACCGCTCTTTTCTGTGATTTATATTCTTCGTCGGTTAAATGATGCGACATAATTAATTTATTTTATACAATTTCCCTATTTAAAAATCTTCTTGATACTTCTGTTGTGGCTTCTGTATTGTTAAACTCTTTTTTCTATAATAAATAAAATACCAGAAATACAAATACCCAAACTAAATCTACAAAATGCCAGTATAAACCAACTTTCTCTACCATTTCGTAATGGCCTCTTTCTTGGTAAACGCCTCTTAATGTTTGAATAAAAATAATAATATTAATAACAACCCCACTAGCAACGTGTGTGCCGTGAAAGCCTGTTATTAGAAAAAATAAGTTACCAAATGCTTTTGGCCCTGGTGATACTGCTTCTTTTACAATATGTCCATTTTCGAATACTGCATTTTTTAAACCAGTTTCAGGGTCAAATGGATTGTAGCCCATACTCAAACCTTCGTGTACAATTAAACCATACCACTCAAAACCTTGACAGGCTAAAAATGCTGCCCCACCAATTATACCCCAAAACATCCAAATGGCCACACCTCGCTGGTTCATTCTATGGCCTTCTTGTACAGCTCTTACTACAAAAACGGAGCTCATTATCAAAATAAAAGTCATTAAGGTAACAAATGCTAAAGGCGTACCATTTAGCAATTCAAAACCTGGAAAAGCCTTAAAAACATCGTTGGCTTGCGACCAACCATCGCTCCAACCTGCACTAACCCGTAAGGTGGCGTACACAATTAATAAAGCCCCAAAAGTAAATGCATCTGATACTAAAAAGTACCACATCATTAATTTACCATAGCTGGCTTCCATAGGGCGGGATCCGCCCTTCCAAGTTGATTTTTCTTCTACAACAGCTTTATTGGCCATTTTAATTTCTTTTTCTCTCTGTTAATTATATTGAAAAAATATAAACAAATACAACCACAATAAGCCAACAAAATGCCAATATGTAGTCATTAGTTTTAAATGAGTGTTTCTTTCGGGGTTGGTTTCTTCCATTAATTTTTTAACAGGTTTACGGTTTCGCCACAAAATACCTAAAATTACAAAAAACATGGCTAGTAAACCGCCTACAATATGCGCAAAGTGTAAACCTGATATTACATACACAAATGAACCAGATGGGTTACCATCTAACTCAATGCCTGTGTTTGTTAATTCTAACCATCCTTGGTATTGCAAGTTTAAAAATATTATGCCTAAAACAAAAGTAACTAATAAAGAAACTGTAGCTAATTTGTTATGTAGTTTTTTGTAAGACCAATAGGCCAATTGAATAAACACACTACTTAACACTACTACTAAAGTGCTGTAGGTGAAAAACTGTGGTAAATTAAACTCTACCCAATAACCTGCACCTTTCTTTACAATGTAAGCGCTAGTTAAACCTGCAAAGCTCATTACTATGCTGCCTATGCCCAACCAAAGTGCAAATAGCTTTGGATGTATGGGGCTGTTGTACTCGTACTTATAACCTATACTTGCCATATATTATATCCAAAATTTATCAATTATCCAACTTATTTGCATTAACGGTAAATACAAAAAACTGGCAAACATTAGTTTTAAGGCTGCTTTGTCTGAGCAGGTCTTATATAATTTTATAGCTGGCCATATATACAATAAACCTGCCACTACCGCCATTATTAAAGTTACTCGGTAACCCACTCCGTACATAGTACCAAACAATGCTAAAGGTATTAGTACCAAAGCATACATTATACTATTAAAGGCGGTTACTTTGTCTTTACCTTTTTCTGTAGGTAATAAGTTAAAACCTGCCTTTTTATATTCATTATGACCTAACCAACCTATCGCCCAAAAATGGGGCATCTGCCAAAAAAATTGTATTACAAACAATATAATCGGTTCTATAGTAAGGTGGCCTGAAAATGCTAACCAACCAATTACAGGTGGTAATGCCCCTGGTACTGCGCCTACAAAAACGGCTATTGGTGTATACCTTTTTAATGGTGTATAAACAAATGCATAACTGATTAACGAAAGTGCTGCTACGAAGGCAGTAGTAATATTAAAGTATATACCTAACAACCACAAACCTGCTAAACCACTTAAACCTGCAGCTAAAATAGCTTCACTACTTTTCATTCTGCCGGTTGGTAATGGTCGGTTTTTGGTGCGCTTCATTAACTTATCGTAATCGGTTTCTAATACCTGATTTATGGTATTAGCGGAAGCGGTAACTAAAAATCCACCTACAATTAGTACAACCAAACTTAATAAATTGAAAGCTGTACCTGCAGCCAAAATATAGCCCACTACTGCTGAAAAAACTACTACCAAGTTTAGTTTAACCTTAAACAACTGATTGTAGTCGGTAAGTTTAGCACTAATTGCTTCTCTAAAACTATGCGTTATGGTAATTGAATTCTTCAAAAATCTTAAACGTTTCTTTCGTTAGCCAATGCGTATGCTTCTGGTTGTTTTTTTAGTAGATATTGATCTTCTTTACCTTCGGGTACTGTTTGCGGTATATAGTCGTAACCATCTTTACTGTAATCATAGGGCCAACGGTATACTTCTGGTATATCACCTTCCCAATTACCGTGTATGCCTTCTATAGACGAAGTCCACTCTAATGAGTTAGATTCCCAAGGGTTTTTGGTAGCCATTTTTGTACCTGCTATTGCACTGTAAATGAAGTTTACAATAAAGAAAAATTGCGCTATAAATACAATAACTGCAACTGTACTAATAAAGGTATTCAAATCTTCATAACCTTTTGCAAATTCAAAATTAGAAAATTCATAATATCTACGGGGTACGCCACTCATACCCATATAATGCATTGGCCAAAATACTAGGTAACTACCAATCATGGTAATCCAAAAATGAATCGTACCCAAAGTATTGTTCATCATTTTACCATCAAACAATTTAGGAAACCAATGATACACGCCAGCAAACATGCCAAAGAACGCAGCCATACCCATTACAATATGAAAGTGCGCAACTACAAAATAAGTATCGTGCAACTGAATATCTAAAGCAGAATTACCTAAATAAATGCCTGTTAAACCTCCTGATATAAATAGTGAAACAAAGCCAATGGAATACAACATTGCTGGTGTAAACCGAATGTTTCCTTTCCATAAAGTAGTGATCCAATTAAAAACTTTTATGGCAGAAGGTACGGCAATTAATAAAGTAAAAATTACAAATACGCCACCTGCAAAAGGATTTAAACCAGATACAAACATATGGTGCGCCCATACTATAAACGATAAGATGGCTATAGCTAAAATAGAATATACCATGGCCCCGTAACCGAAAACAGGTTTACGAGCGTTAGTAGCCAATACTTGAGAAACGATACCCATTGCTGGCAGAATTACGATATATACTTCTGGGTGGCCTAAAAACCAAAATAAGTGCTGGAATAGAATAGGACTTCCACCAGAGTTAGCTAATGCTTCACCAGCTATGTAAATATCAGACAAGTAAAAACTTGTACCTAAATTTCTATCAAACAATAATAATAAAGAGGCAGATAATAATACCGGAAATGATAATAATGCGATAATGGCAGTAAAGAAAAATGTCCAGATAGTTAATGGCATACGCATTAAAGTCATCCCTTTGGTACGCATGTTTAACACGGTGGTAATATAATTTAAGCCTCCTAATAAAACAGAGACGATAAAAAACACCATGCTCAGTAACCAAAGATCAGTACCAAAACCTGAACCCGGACTGGCTTGAGGTAAAGCACTTTGCGGTGGATACATTGTCCAACCGGCAGAAGCAGGACCAGTTTCTACAAAAAACGAAAACATCATAACTACACCGGCGATAAAGAAAAACCAGTACGACAACATATTCATAAATGGAGAGGCCATGTCTCTTGCTCCTATTTGTAGGGGAATTAGTAAATTACTAAACGTACCACTTAAGCCTGCGGTTAGTACAAAAAATACCATAATGGTACCGTGCATAGTAACCATAGAATAATAGAAGCTAGGTAATATCTTTCCATCGGGCGCCCAACGGCCCAACAAGGTTTCTAATATAGCAAAATTATCTTCTGGCCAACCTAATTGCATCCGAAATAAGGTTGATAATAAACCACCAATTATTGCCCAAAATATACCAGTTATTAAAAACTGTTTAGCAATCATTTTATGATCTTGACTAAAAATATATTTCTGTATAAAATTTTCTTTTGGGTGGTGATGATGGTGTCCGTGGTCGACGTATATTTCGTTGTCGAGGACTAAAGCTTCTTTTTTTGTTGTCGTGTCTGCCATAATCTTAAATTAAATTTTACGCTAAAACTTTACAGTCCAGCAGTTGCTTTTATATCCTCTTCTCTTGTATTATTTTCTGCTTTTTGGGTGTCAGTATCTTTTGTTCTGTAAATTGAATACAGTGTTTTTTGCCGTGCTTTCCAAGCTTGAAATTCATCTGCATTAACTACCTTCACAACTCTGCGCATATTAAAGTGCGATTGGCCACAAAGCTCGGCACAAGCTAGCTCAAAGTTAAATTTTTGATCGTCTCTTTCGTCACGAGCTTGCTGTGTAGTTTTAGTTGGTACAAACCAAAACTGTGTTGGTATGCCTGGTACCGCATCCATTTTTACTCTAAAATGTGGTAAATAAAAACTATGCAATACATCTAATGAATTTATTTTTACTAATATAGGTTGTTCAATTTGCATTACTAAAGTATCCGATTTAAAGTCATCAACCCCTGCTTTATCATTCCAATCCATACCAAATGGATTTTCGCTACCGATGTCATAAACCGATTTACTACCTAACACATTATCTTCTCCACCGTAACGTAAGTGCCATAAAAATTGCTGGCCTGTCGCTTCTACTATTAACGACTCGGCTGGTGGATCATCAAATATTTTAAACCAGTTTACCAAACCAATTGATACCAATATTACCATAACTACTGCTGGTATGGCTGTCCAAACAATTTCTAATTTAGTGGAGTGCGCAAAGTGTACCGCTCGGTTTGTTTTTTTATATTGATAACGAAAAGCAAACCAAAACAACAATACGTGTGTAATAAAAAATACAATTACTATTGGTACTGTTGATACTTGAAACATTTGACGAATCCAAGCGCCATGCTCTGATGCTGGTGGCGGTAAAAACAATGGTGCATAATGTAAAACGCTCCATAAAAAGCCACCCATTCCTAAAATTAAGAATAGTAAAAACATGAAGCCGTTAAACCTATCGCTACTGTTAGAGGCAGTATCATCACCTTTTATTTCGGCTACAAATTCGTTTGCTTTAGATAAAAGAAAAATTATCCAAACAATTAAAAATATAATTAAGATACCTATTAAACCTGTCATTTAAAAAATTTAGTCGTTTATGTATGATGATATAAACTCTCTTGTACAAATGGATGTTCTGTTTGTAATAATGGGGCTTTTGTTAATTGCCAAAATACCCATAAACCAAATGCGCCTATGTATGTTAAGGCTATACCTATTTCTAATAAAAAACCAGAGTTTGCAGAACCAACTGCGCCTGGCATTGTTAACACATAAAAATCTAACCAGTGACCTAATAATATTACTGGGCAAGCAAATAGCAATAAGCCATAAGTACGTTTTGCGCCAGCAGTTATTAGTGTAAAAAATGGAAATACAAAATTTAAGAACAATACTAAAAAGAACACAAAGTTGTAACCACCGTTAAATCTTTGGTGAAAATACAAAGTTTCTTCAGGTATATTACCATACCAAATTAGCATATATTGACTAAACCAAAGGTAAGTCCAAAATATGCTAAAGCCGAATATCATTTTGCCCAAATCGTGCAGATGTTCTATGGTTACATATTCCAAATATCCCATTTTCTTCAAAGATATAGCAAACAAAGCAATAGTGCATAAACCAGATACAAAAATTGATGCAAAACAATACCAACCATATAAAGTGCTGTACCAATGTGGGTCAATTGACATTAGCCAATCCCACGAGCAAGTAGAGCTGGTTACCGCAAACAACACCAAAAAGATGGCACTAATAATTTTACTTCTGTGGTAATAAACTCTATCGCCTGTTTTATCTAATTTTAAAGAATTACTTCTAAACCAAACTACTAAACCAATCCAAAGGAAAATATAAATTACAGATCTTACCGTAAAAAAGCCTGGATTGAGGTAACTTACTTTTTGTACTAATAATGCATCGTATTTAGGGCTATTGGGGTCGTACAATTCTTCGTGCGTCCAGTGATAGATATCGTGCATGCCTACTAAAACTGCTACCAATAATATAGTGCCTGCCACGGGTACAAAGGTACTCATTGCTTCTGCTATTCTTTTTACAGAAACCATCCAACCACCAAGCCCAATTTCGTGTACTGCACAAAAAAATAAGCCAATAATGCTTATGCCGAGAAAGAAAAATGAGTTGTACAGCAATGCCGTAAATAAACGGCTACTGTTTACATCGGTAAATAACCAACTGATTGCAAACAACACTACACCAGCTGCTAACACACCTATGAAAGTGTTTCTTAATTTACTTGGAAATACAAATTTTTGCTCCATTGTATATTTAACTTATAGGAATGTTACCTCCGTTCTTCTATTTGTTTGTCTACCTTTTCTTGTTTTGTTAGTGGCCACCGGTTTTGACGAACCTGCTCCCCTAACTTGAATCCGATCTTCAGAAATAGCACTAGTGTTAACTAAATAGTTTTTTACTTCTAATGCTCTTTCTTTCGAAAGCTTTTTGTTTTTTTCTTCATCACCAGTTTTGTCTGTATGGCCAACAATTCTGATGCGTTGGTTCGGCTTACTGTTTAAAATGTTTGTCAATCTGTTTAAATCTTCGGCCGAACTTCCACGCATGGTTGACTTACCGCTACTAAATTGAATATTTTTTAATTCAAATACATCACCACGGCTAACTTTAGTATCAGCTGTTAAGCTTTTATATTGTTTAGCTAATACTACGCTCGCTTCTTTTACGGCCTCTTTTTTTATATCAGGCTGCTTTATGTCGGGTTTCTCTACTTCTATTTTCTCTATTTCAAGTTTTTTTTCATTTTTAAGATCGCTATCAAGGTCATTTGTATGATCCGCATCTTTATCGTGAGCACCTTCTGCATCATGGTTTTTTTTATGATCTTTATTATTGTGGTGATGATCGCCGCTATGTGTTTTGTCTTTATTATCGCCAGTATGTGAAGCCCCATGCCCATCGCTATGCGAACCATGGTTTTCACCGTGGCCTGCATCATGATCGTTTCCATAAGGGCCGCTGTATCCTTCACTATTTTGGTATTCTTCTAACAGTTGTTCAATAGACTTTAAGCCAGCATATTCATCATCAACTATTGGAGTGCTTTGCCCTTCTACCAATTTCGCTTCTTGTGCTTCGGTTAAGTAACCTGCACCAACAAATATCTTTTTTAAGGCTGCTTCTTCACTAATCTTTTCTTCTTTTGCAATATGTTTTGCTTGCATATCTCTTATGTAAGAAATTACTTTCCAACGTTCTTCTTTGTTTAATTGACTACTGTAACCACCCATTAAATTTTTACCGTGTGTTACCGAGTGAAACATTTTGCCTTCTGGTAATTCTAAAATATCGGCTCTAAAGTAAGATGGTGGCGGTGGATATTTACCATTTTCCACAATAGTACCATTGGCTGCACCTTTTTTACCGTGGCAAACAGCACAATATATATTGTATAAGTTTTTGCCTTCATTTAAAGCTAATTTATGTTCATAGCTATTAAATGGGCTTTTTACCTCTCGGCCCGCACGTTCGTAATCTACATTGGTATTAGCATAATTGTAAGGGGTAAAACCTCTTTTTATAGTACCTTCAACTGGTAGTTGTGCAGTTTTACCATCAGCAAAAACCGATGTTTGCGAGTAGGTTTCGAAAGCACGACTGTGTTTCATATCAGGCATATACTCTATGCCTGTATAATCGCCACCTGCCCTACAGCCCACAAAAATGGTAATTATTGCCAATACAAAATATGATGATATGCGTGTTGCTTGATGCTGCATAATTTATTATCCGTTTAAATTTATATATTGATCCATAGTTTTAACCAACACTTCTACTGCACCAGAATCTTGCAAAATTTGACCTACTTTTTGTGTGCCATCATCGGTAAACTCAGCAGTATCAAATATTAAGGCAAAATGATCGTCGGTGATGCGTTCGTCTATTACTTCTGTGCTATTAAATACAGAAAGACCATTACGTATAAAGTAAGTAATAACCATACCTACCGAAGCAAACAATACTGTTACCTCAAAAGTAATTGGTATAAATGCTGGTAAAGAAAAATAAGGCTTTCCACCGTAATTAATAGGCCAATCAATTGTAGAAATTAAAGTCATACAAGTTAAGGCGGTTAAAAAACCAGTTAAGCCAAATAAAAAGCCTGCGGTATGTAACCTTGTTTCGGGCACATCAATGGCGTGGTCTAAGCCGTGTACCGGAAAAGGCGTTAAAGCATCGGTAATTTTAACTCCCTTATCTTTAATAAACTTTACGGCTTCTAACAAAACCTCTTCGTCTTTATATAATGCTACTAAAAAATTTTTAGCCATAGTTTCTATTTTTTAAAGGTGGGTTTTGGCATAAGTCCGCCTTTGCGGTCTTGCGTTGATTCTTCTCTAACTTCTTCTAAATAACCTTTATCGGCTGTTTCAAAATCTTTAACATATTGGTCGCCAGAGGTTTTTAATATTGCTTTTACTTCGGCAATTGCTACTACCGGAAAAAACTTGGTAAACATCATAAACAAGAAAAAGAAGATACCTAAAGTACCCAGAAAAATTGCTACTTCTACATAGGTTGGGGAGTAATACGACCAACTTGATGGTAAAAAATCTCTATGTAATGATGTTACAATAATTACGAAACGCTCGAACCACATACCAATGTTTATTACTATTGACATAAAGAAGGTAAAGGCGATGCTTCGTCTTAATTTTCTTATCCAAAAAAGTTGAGGGGAAATTACATTACAGGTCATCATTATCCAATAAGCCCACCAATATGGTGCATGCTGTCCATCTTCAACTCCTAATAAAGGGCCAAAAATATATGGATCGGCAATACGATTACGTAAAAATGCCCATTGCTCGTAAGGGTTGCCAGAATACCAAGCTACAAACAGCTCGGTAATATATGCGATACCAACAATTGAACCAGTTAAAATAATTACCCTGTTCATTGATTCGATGTGGGCCAGCGTAATGTAGTCTTCTAAGTTTAGTGCTTTTCTAACAATAATCATTAACGTTAACACCATTGCAAAACCAGAAAAAATTGCCCCCGATACAAAGTATGGCGGAAATATTGTGGTGTGCCAACCTGGAATTACCGAGGTAGCAAAATCAAAAGATACAATGGTGTGTACTGATAATACTAAAGGTGTTGCTAAACCTGCTAAAACTAAACTTAACGATTCGAAACGTTGCCATTGCTTGGCTTTACCTTGCCAACCAAATGCTAATATGTTATACACTTTTTTACGAAAGCCTTTGGCACGATCTCTTATAGTAGCAAAATCGGGTACTAAGCCAGAATACCAGAATAATAAGGATACGGTTAAGTAGGTTGAAATCGCAAAAACATCCCACAATAATGGAGAGTTAAAATTGGGCCATAAACTGCTAATACCTTCACCACCACGTGTATTTGGATATGGAAAGATAAAAAAGCCGTACCAAATTCTACCCATATGTATTAATGGAAACTGCCCAGCGCATACTACCGCAAAAATTGTCATTGCTTCTGCGGCACGGTTTACGCCTGTTCTCCATTTTTGACGGAATAATAAAAGAATAGCGGAGATTAAAGTACCAGCGTGACCGATACCAACCCACCAAACAAAGTTAGTAATATCCCAAGCCCAACCAACAGTTTTGTTAAGCCCCCACATACCAATGCCTTTCCATACGGTAGCACCAACTGCTAATAGATAAACTATTACAAAAAAGAAAGCAATACCGGTTATGATCCACCACATTGCTGTGCCTTTTGTTTCGGTGGGTTTACATATATCTTCGGTAATATCGTGATACGATTTATTACCAGTAACCAGCGGCTCCCTTAATGGTGATGAGTAATTATGCCCCATTCGTCTCTTTATTTTTTATGATACAGCGTCTTGATTAAGCGCATCTGTATTTCTAATTTTAGTTAAATATCTAACAGAAGGTAAAATGTGAATTTCTTCTAACAAACCATAGGCACGTTCATCTAACTTAGCTAATTTAAATGCCTCACTATTTTTATCATTCATATCGCCAAAAGTAATAGCACCTGCCGAGCAAGCTTGCTGACAAGCGGTTGTAATATCCCTATCAGCTAATACTCTACCCTCTTTTTTGGCGGTTAATTTACCCGATTGTATTCGTTGTACACAGAAACTACATTTTTCCATTACGCCTCTTGAACGTACCGTAACATCTGGGTTTAATACCATTCTGCTTAAATCGTCGGCCATAAATTCTGTTGGCTCTTCTCCTAATAATAAGGAAGGAACTTTATCATTACTTAAAGCAGTATTGGCTAAAAATGAATCTGCACCTGAATAATCGAACCAGTTAAACCTTCTTACCTTAAATGGACAGTTATTAGCACAATAACGAGTACCGATGCAACGGTTATAAGCCATTTGGTTTAAACCTTCGCTACTGTGGTTAGTTGCCGAAACCGGACAAACGTTTTCGCACGGCGCATTATCACAATGTTGACACATCATTGGCTGGAAGGCAACCGATGGGTTATCATCTTTACCAATATAATAACGGTCTATACGTAACCAATGCATTTCGTGCGCTCTAAATACTTCTTCTTTACCTACTACAGGTACATTATTTTCGATATTACAAGCAGCCACACAAGCACTACAACCTGTACAAGCACTCATATCAACCGACATTCCCCAATGATGGCCTTCTTTAAGTTCAGGCACATCATCGTACAAGTTATTCATATGAGAATCCCAGTAATGAGGATCACGAAATTTCTTTTCGCTTATTTCATTACCTGCCCACTTGTTTTTTTTATAATCATCAAGTGTAGCTTCTCTAATTAATTGTTCTTTTCTATCGTATTGAGATGGTTCGTCTTCTCCTTTTAAATAATCGTTTATATTATGATGAGCTTGTGTACGAGCTACTGCTTGTACGCCACCCACTTTTTTTATATTATTTTCGTTTACAACTAAATCGTAATCGAAGGTTTTGTTATTATTATTATATGATAAGAATGGAAAAACGTTAGCGCCAACTTCATAAGCAGCCACACCCATTTCCGTTCTACCATAACCCATTGCAATACCTAAGGTATTTTCTGCTTGGCCTGGCTGAAAAATTACAGGCATTTCTGCCTGATGCTTATTGGCACTTATTCTAACCAATTCTCCTTCTTTAAAACCAAGGTTTTTTGCCGTTATTTTTGACATTGACAAACAGTTACCCCAAACTACTTTGGTTACCGGGTCTGGTACTTCCTGCAAATATGGATTATCTGCATATTTACCATTGCCCAATAAATTTTCGTGTAAAACAACTTCTATATTATCACCAATTGCACTTGCTTTTTTAACAATGCTACTTACCGCTGCACCAACAGCTCCTGCAATATTTCCACTTTGAGTTTGACTATAATCAATTTCTTCGGCAGCAATTTTTTGTTCGTAAAAGCCATCGTGTAGCGATTGCTCCCAATTACCACTAATACTTTGCCAACTTGTTTTTAAATAATCATAAAAGGTTTGGTCGCTGCCCATCCATTTCAACAAAGTGTCTTGAAATTGGCGGGTTTTAAACAATGGGCTTATACAAGGTTGGGCTAAACTATAAGAGCCTTTTTTCGGTTCTGCATCATTCCAACTTTCGAGGTAATGATTGTTAGGCAATAAGTATTGAACATTAGGGCTAGTTTCGTCATTTTTTTGATTAAAAGATGCAGAAACAATTACTTTTTTAAGTGCTGCTGCAAAACGATTACTTTCGCAATAAGCGTAAATAGGGTTGACATTATGTAAAAATATTGCTCCAACTTGCCCGGCTTCCATTTTGTTTACCAAGTTATGAAAAGCTTCATCACTACTGTTACCAATATTATATGGTTTACTTAAATCAATAGTGTTACCATAGTTACCCAACATATTATTTATGCCGTTTACCAATGCTTGTACATTTGGATCGTTTGAACCAGCCACTACAATTGATTTGCCTTTGGCATCAACCAACTGCTTGGCAGTTTTATTAACGGCATCGGTATTTATTCCTTTATTAAAATTACCTGACAAAGCAGTACCACCTGCTCTATTGGCTACTGCATTATACAATGCTGCTATTGCCATTGGTAGGTAAGCTTGTTTAACTATATAACGTTCGTCTGCATTACTACCTGTATTAGTCATTAATGCTTCAAACTGAACGTGCTTCATCATCTTTGGGTTTTTACGGCTTATTTTTCGGGCCTTACCATATTGTGATAAAAAGTCGTTTGGATTTAACCAAGTATTTAAAAAATCGGCTTGAAAACTTACAACAATGTTTGCTTTATCAAAATTGTAAGATGGAATAACTTCTTTACCAAAACATTTTTTATTTGCCACTAACATTCCGGCGTAAGAAACTGGTTCAAAAACTACGTGTTCAAAATCGGCAAACTGTGCGCCAAATTCGTTAATCAGTTTTTGGGTAGATGGGCTAATAATATTAGCACTTAATATTACTACCTTTTCACCATTATTAGCAATGGCTTTTAAATCATCGCCAAGGTTACGGTCTACTTCATCCCAAGTAATACTTTCGCCTTTATATTTAGGGCCTTTTAATCTTGTATTATCATACAAGCCAATAACCGAAGTTTGAGTACGTGCATCTGTACCATTAATTCCCGAGTTTGGGTTGGCTTCTATTTTAATTGGTCTGCCCTCACGGGTTTTAACTAAAATGCTTCCATAATCGTTACCATTAATAAACGAAGAAGCATAGTAATTGGCGATACCTGGCACAATTTCTTCTGGTTGAATTACATAAGGAATTGCCTTACGAATGGGTTGCTCGCAACTTGCAGCAATAGCTGCAGCTGAAACACTAAATCCTAACATTTTTAAGAAATCCCTACGTGGTGTGCTTTTCTGATTTTTTAATTCAAAAGAAGCAAATGGTAGTTTTTCTTTAAATTCGTTATTACGGTGATCTAAATATTCAGGATCGTTATTGTACTCTTCGTAACTTTGCCAAAACTTTTTATTAGCCATATTGAAGCTGTAAAATCTTTATTTAATTTAATAATGACATTTTTGGCACTCTAAACCTCCAATGTCTTCCACAGTTATTTTTTTACCGTTCTCTTTCAAATCTTTATGTAACTGTTCATATACTTGATAATAATCGTTTGATACAAAATTGACTTCCGTTTCTCGGTGGCAATCTATACACCAACCCATACCTAATGTTTCGTGTTGATACACTTTCTCCATTGTTTCTATTGGGCCATGACAGGTTTGACATTGAACCCCGCCAACGGTAACGTGTTGTGAGTGGTTGAAATAAACATGATCTGGCAAATTATGTATTCTAACCCATTCAATAGGCTTTGGATTGTCTCCATAAGTTTGTGTTTCCACATCCCAATCAACTGCTTCGTAAATTTTAGCAATTTCTGCTTTGCCATATTCTGGCCCTTCTTCTATTGCCTTATGGCAGTTCATACAAACATTAGCCGCAGGTATAACTGCCGATTTACCTTTACGTGCGCCGCTGTGGCAATATTGACAATCTACCCCATTAATACCTGCGTGCAATTTATGCGAAAAAGCAATAGGTTGTGTGGGTTCATAATTTTGTTGACGGCCCATATTAGTGGTTACATCAAATGCCGTAATTGCTAAAAATATGACGAACAAAATAGAAGCTGCTGCAAGAAAACGTTTGTCTGTTAGTTTTTTGTATAAAGGTATTGGCTCAGGTATTGGCTGGCCTTTTGCTTGGTAAGTCATACGGCGCAAGCTGCCCAACAACCTTACCAAAAGGAAACCGATAATAGCCAGTATCATCGATACTACCAACATAAATATAACTGATGGATCTGACCAGCTTAACTCCTTAGCTACTACTGTATCTCCTGCAACTTTTTCGCCTGCTGGCGGTGCTGGTGGATATTGAATATACTCTAATACTGCAGCAATTTCTGTATCTGTTAAAGCAAAAGCAGTCATTACCGAGTTGTTATACTCTGCATATAACTCATTAGCATAAGGCACATCACCTGCCCTTATAACTGCTTGCGAGTTTCTAATCCACTCGTAGAGTTTTTCGATTGATGCGTTTTCTTCCCATCTCTGAACGGCTCCCTTTAAGCCTGGTCCAGTCATTCGCTTTTCCGTTACATAATGGCAACTAGCGCAATTAGCCTTAAATATAGATTCTCCCTGTTTTATTAGCGCTTCATCTTGACTAAAGGCTGAAAAGCTAACCAGGAAAAAAAAGGCGACTGCATAAAGCGACTTGCTATATATTTTATTAAAAAAAATTTGTATCATACTGCCATATTTGGCTTAATCTGTTAAAAAGATTTTTACTCTCTCTTTTCGCTTGCAAAGGTAGTGCTTGTTTTGTTTTATTGTTAAAAAAATTAAGAAAAAATCGCTCTTATCGGTAATATTTTTTCTGTTACACCTCGCAACATATTAATTTACGTACAAAAACCGATATGGGTTATGTTTTTTTATAATGTCTTCTTTCAAAATTTTCTATTCGTTTGTCAATAACAAATTATATTACAAGCCAAACGAATTAACATTCATCAACAAATATTAGCCCTTGTAAAAACGGCAGAAAGGGAATAGTGGAAAGAAATTGCTATTATAAAAATAAACGTGATAAAATAGTGTATATTTATTATGTTATTTTTACATTAATTATCAGTTTATGATGCTTTGGTTTCTACTATCATTTTTGGTATTTTTTATAATTGCAGTATTTAAATATATGCAGGCAAACATTTTCTTCCCTAAAAGCAGCTTGGCAATAATTGATGAAGTAATTAAAAACCCAAACCCAAATATTATTTTTGGTAAGATGCGTTATATTGAATTAGAAGACACCAAAATATGTTATGAAAATATCAATTCTAAAAACCCTGAAGCCGAAGTTGTTGTGTTACTTCACGGTTTAGGACAAACGATGCTAAACTTTCCGCCCTACTTCTGTCAATCATTATTAGCTGCTGGTTTTCATATTGTTAGAATAGATTTTCAAGGTGGTGGCGGATCTGATTGGGTAGAAAATTGGGGCAAACCTCATAAATATAATTTAGAAGACATGGCTCGCAACTCTTTATTGGTAATGAAACGTCTCAACATTAACAAATTTCATGTACTCGGCGTGTCGATGGGTGGAATGATTGCACAATATATGGCCATCAACTATCCCAACAGTATTTCCAGTTTAACTTCTATAATGTCTACCGCTTATTTTTTTGATCCAGAATTTAAAGGAGTTCCTAAAAAATTTATATTAAATTATTTAATGAGCCAGTTGGTTTATGGCAAAAAATCGAAAACGTTAAGCAACAAAATTAAAGCAAGGCTTGCAATTGGAAGATTACTACAAGGCGACACCACCTATACCTTTGATGATCGCGTTTCTATTGAAGCAGCTCATTATGAAATTACTAATAAAAAAGGTTACCACCCAATGGCAGCAAAGCAACACAGTTATGCCATAAAAAAATCAGGCTCAAGGTTGGCAGCGCTTCAAAAGTTAAGCGTGCCATCGTTGGTAATTCATGGTATGGCAGATCCGTTGGTTCAGTTAGCTCAAGGTAAAAAATGCGCTGCTGCTATACCTAATTGTAAAACCTTGTTTATAAAAGGGATGGGACATCATTTACCAGAAGCTTTTAATAACGAAATTACAAGTGCCATACAAGATCATATCAATGCTAACTGGGTTTACAAAAAGTAAAAAGTTGACTGTAATAGTTTTAAAACTGCCTGCACCCAACAGGTTAAATAAATAAAAAGCCCTAATTTTTTTTCTGTAAAAAAGCATTACGGTTTATATAAAAATAGTAAATATGTCTACATCTTTTAATACAATATTTTTAATTTAAATAGATTTTTTTTGGGCGTTACCAGTATGCCATAAAGCTCATTTTTTTTTATTTATTACAAAATATATCTATTTTTTTATCTGCTCTTTCAAAGCCTAAAGTTGAACTTCTATTAAAATCTTGACAAGCTTCAATAGTTTCGCCTATCAAAAATTTGGCTAACCCTCTATTCATAAATGCTTCGCTCATAAAAGCATCTAATTCAATTGCTTTATCATAATCTTTAATTGCATCAATGTGGTTTCCTTTCATAAACCTTATGTTTCCAAGGTTTTTATGTAACTGAGCATTTGCAGGAAACTGCTCAATAGCTTTTTTTATATCCTTTAAAGCGCCATCTAAATCGCCCAACATTTTAAGTGTTAAGCCTCGGTTTAAATATGCTTCTGTAAAGTCATCTGCATTTTCTAAAACTTCGTTATAAATTTCTACTGCTGCTTTAGTTTCTCCTGTAGCTTTTAACAAAAGAGCTTTATCAAAATAAGCTTTACTAAGGTTGGAGTTGAGCGCAATGGCTCTATCCAAATATTTTTCAGCTAAATCATATTTACCTAATTTACGTTCAACTCTACTAAAATTATACCAAGCTAATGCATAACCGGGCTCCAAAACTACCGCTTTTGATAGGCTATTGGCAGCCTCTAAAGGTTTGTTTTGAGTTTCTAAAATTAGCCCTTTTAAATCATGCGCTATAGCACAGTTTGGAAATTTTTTAATTGCTTTATTAACCCCATCCATAGCTTTTACAGGGCTTTGTTGCTGCATTATTTTAATACTTTTTTTTAGTAGTGAAATTTGGTTGGAGCTAAGTTGTTTTGTTTTTGAAGCTTCTTTTAACAATTTTTTGTAGGGTTCTAATCTTCTTTCAAGGCCAAGTTCTACAATCGAATTTTCGGGCATATATGCCAAAACATTAATAATATTTTCTGGGCCATAAAATCCGTAAAAGTCAAGTGCTAGCGGGTTTATACTTATTGCTTTTTCAATGTCTATTTGAGCTTCTTCTTCAAAACCGTATATCTGCTTTAGTCTGGCACTTTTAAGTAAAATCTCAACAGAGTTTGGGTATGCAATTAATTCTTGTTCAATTACTTCTAAAGCCCTTATTGGGTCGTTAAACACCTTTAAATAATCGTTTGCTTCGTTAAGATGTGGAAATTCGTTTTGCTGTGTAAATTGTGAATAAGCTTTGGTAAAAAGCATTAAACTCAAAACCAATAGCGTTATGTTATGTAAAACCTTGTTATTTATCATTTTGTAAACTTTATTTTTATTTAAAAAAAGATTACCAATATAAGCTTAAATGCAACAAGGACTATCCTTATTACTAAAAAATTTTTATTTATAAGTATCCTTTAAAAAAAATTCTTCTGGCAAGTAGGGTTTAGCGAGTTTAAAACCCGCCACCCGACGACTTAACTTTGTTAATTTAAATAAGTCCTACAAATAATTATACACTTATTAATTATCACTCTTCAACATTCATCATCATTTGCATCTCATTATTAGTAACTATTATTTTAGCGTTTGAAGAATTGGCTAATTCTCTGAAAGCTTCTATCTGCTTAAACTGCAATATCTTATCATCTAAACCTTCGGCAATTATAAGTTGTGCATCTCTTATTCCTTCTGCTTCAATTCTTTTTTGTTCTGCTTCACGTTTAGCTTGTTGTAAAGTAAATTCCATTCTTTGAGCATCTTGTTCTGCCTCTAACTTTTGTTCAATTGCTGCAGATAGGCTTTTCGGTAATTGAATACTTTTAAGTAATACCGCCTCTAATTCTATACCTTTACCTTTCATTAAGCTATTCATTTGGTCTTTTATGGCAAGTTCTATTGTTCCACGCTCTCCTGTGTGCATATCTTTTGCATAAAAACGGGCAGTTACATCCGAAACAGCCGATCTAAATATTGGTAAAATTACATTACGTTCGTAATTAGGGCCAATTTCACGCAGCAATTGTGTTGCCTTTGTTCCATCTATATTGTAAAGTATAGAAACCTCGCTCAAAATTGTTAGCCCTTCTTTTGAAGGTATGTTTAAACCTACCTCTATGTTTTCGGTTTGTGTAGAAACTTTAATCATTCGCGTAACAAAAGGATTAAAAATTTTCAACCCTTGATTGAGTGGCTCTTCATTAAATTTACCAAAAGTTTGCTTTACGCCAACTTCTCCCTCCCTAATGGTAACGCAGCCGGTAAAAAAAATTACTGATAAAACAACTAAAAAAAATTTATAACAACTTTGTACTTTCATAATATTTAAATTTTGCTTTTAAAAAATTATTTGTTCATTTCACAAAATGATAGTATTACTATCTTTTATGCAAGTAACAGTATAATAGTTGTATAAGTTCATAAAAAACTTACTTCTTGTTTATTTACTTGTATTTATAAAAAGTAATTATGCTTCTTTTCTAAAGCTCAATTTAAACTTAGTTTGTTCTATTATTAAAGGTGGTTATAATTTTTATAAACAGCGTTTACTACAATATTGCATTTTGTATTGATGGTTGCCAACGGCACTTTATTACCTCACAAATTTTTGTTTTCAAACTTATTTTTCCTAAATTTTTGGGTAGGTGGTTTTGTATAATTAAAGCAAGTTCTTATTCTTCTTTTTCACTTCTTCCCACTCATTACTCAACAAACTATAAAAAATAGTGTCTCGCCTTCGGTTGCGAATTAATTGTGTATGGCTTCGTAAAATACCTTCTTCAACCATACCAATTTTGGCAACTGCATTGCGAGCATACTTGTTTAATGCATCGGTTTTTATTTCCACTCGTTGCATATTACAATTTTCAAACAAATATTTAAAGAGCGTAAGTTTTACATGCGAGTTATAGCCTTTACCTTGAAATGGTTTCCCTACCCAAGTCCATCCAATTTCTGCACGTTGGTCTCTTTCAGAAACATTGCCCACACTTGTTGAACCAATTATTTTGTTGGTAGATATATCAACTACCGTTAAAGCTAATCTTTTGGTATCGTTAACTGCGGTTTCAATCCATTGTAGCAAATCAATTTTATTTGATAGATCAGCTGTAAAGTAAATCCACATTTCTGGGTCGATGGAGGTGAGCGCAAACATTTCCTTTAAATCAGCTAAACTTATTGGCCTTAGTATAACCTTGTTAAACGTCATTAAAAAATTAAGAAAATTAAAGCTCATAAAAAAACCGTAAATTTACATAACTTAAATTTGACAAAGATGGTAGAATTTAAAATACAATTAGAGGAAAGTGTGGTACAAAAATTTGGTTATGAAGAAGTAGAAAATTACTTGCAAGATTTTGTAAAGAAATTATTACTTAAAGAGGCAGCACAAGATGTTTTGGAAGACCTAAAAACTATTGACATGCAAAATGATAAAGAATGGCAAGCGGCTCGCCATTTGGCCTGGGAGCAGGAAAAACATAAATATTTGTTATAGATAATGACTGACTTCGTTACTGATGCCAATGTGTTAATGAGCATCCTTATAAGTGGTAAAGCGGGCTATCGACCGATTTTATCTATCAATAATTTTATTTTTCCTGATTTTGCATTCGTAGAAATTGAAAAATACAAAGATATTTTAAAGGGCAAAACAAAAATGACTGAAACACAGTTTGCTGAATGGACCTACTTTGTTTTTGCAAATTTAACAGTTCTTCCCCAGTACGTTTTGGAACAAAATGTTTTAACCAAATCTGAACGATTACTCGAAAAGGTTGACCTGAAAGATATTAGTTATGTTGCTTTGGCAATGCAATTAGACTTGCCACTTTTGACAAGGGACAAACCTTTGTATAATGGGTTAAGAAAACAAGGCTTTAGAAAAGTACTATTTTTCGATGACTTTTTGAGAAGTCTTTAACGCATAAAAATTAGAGAGGCGTGGTATAACAAAAACACCTTGCGGATATATTCGGCAATTGAAATTTTTAAACATTTAACTTGGTTAACTTTACCTGTTCGGTCTGTCAAATTTTAGGCTTCGCTGCCTACACTGTATTTAGCTTTGCATTAGTTTTAACCGTTTTGTTGCAGTCAATCATCTTACCTTAATTACCTTTTATAAAAGTTTTTGTAATTGATGATGCGTCCGTTTTCATTTCTATATAAAAAATACCAGCAGGCAAAGTAGCTACTTCAATTTGGTGTTGGTGATTTCCTTCTGCAAAAAACAGTTCTTCTTCATATTGATCTACCGTTCTACCTAAAACATCATACACTTTAAATGAAATATTTTGAGCAGCAGCCAATGTAAAATTAATATGCAACACTTTATTAACCGGGTTAGGAAAAATTTTTAATTCAACACTATTGGCAGCCTGCTCAATAGTTGTAACTGGGTTTGATGGCGTATTGGCACTAAATACTCCGTTACCATGCGTGGCAATAGCTACAAAACCATCTACCACACGGCTTTCAACAGCACTAACTATGCTATGGCTAATAGTTTCAACATTCAACATATTCCAAACCGTTTCTTCACCGTTTAATTGAGTGGTATTAAATAAACCTACACTTGTACCCGCAAAGTAATTTGTTAAAGTATTATCGTTAGCATCTGGCAAAATATCTACCACTCGTATAGAAGGGCCATTACCATTACCAGATGAAAACTGCTCTAAGTTACCAGCTACTTTCTGCCAATTCTCACCACCATCTGCTGTATAAAAAATACTGTAAACACCATAGTTAGAAAAAGAAACCATTAGCTCGTTACCATTGTTGGGGTTAACTGCCAAATCACTCACATAAGCCGTCGGAAATTGGGTAGGCGTAATGTTAGTAAACTCGGTTGCATCAAAATTATTAACTTTGTCAATTTTATAAACCCTACCATTATTAGTACCTAAATACAAGCGCCTAAAAGGGTTGGTTACTGTTGCAGCAACCCGTGTAAAAGTTAAATTTGAGGCAATTGTTTCGGGGTAAACTTTCCAACCAACAGAAGTAGAGTCAAACACATTTTCAACTTTAATGGCATCAATTTCATCTCGTATCCAAAGTTGATTACCTATTGGCATATACAAAGTATTATAATTAATTGGGTTTATTGCTAAGGCATTTATAAAATCAAATTCATCTCTATCTAAAGCCGGGTCGAAACGTTGATAAGCTAATGGATTGCCCTCAGCATCAATATTTACTTTTAGTAAACGGCCCAGTTGTGTTGAAACAATTACGTAGTTTTCATTTGGAATAATAAAACAATATGCGCCATCTGCACCATAAGGTTTACGCCAATCTTCTTCCTCTAAATTGGTGTTGGTATAGTAAGTGCCATTATCTTGCAAACCGCCCATTACGGTGTTATTACTGTTTTCTTTATCAATAGCTAAGGTATAAAATTGACTACTAATGTAACCATTGTTTAAGGTTTCCCAAATAACATCGTTGGCCATAATGTTATTGGTTTTGCTTACACCACCATCGTGGTACGAATACATAACATTCGCATCATTTTTAGAAAACACCATGCCGTGCTGATCTGGATGATGATTAGGATATACATCAACACGAGGTAGTTTTTCACCAATACCATAACCACCAATATGTGTGCTATTATCTAAGCTACTAAAAGCATCAGTACTTCTATATAAATTAGTTCCACCAATTAAAACCACATTCTCGTCATCGGGTTTTACGGCCACAGTTAAGTCATATCCACCTTGCACATAAAAATCATCAAACTGGTTTGGGCCAATGTAAATGTTTTTTGTAAGATCTGTCCACTGTCCATCCTCCCCATTTCCATCGCCTTTCAAATATTCGTATTTCCATAAGGCGTTATATTCTGGATTTTGTGTTGGCACAACTCCTTCTTTACCATATTCTGGCGTTACATTTGCTACTAAAAAATAAAGAAGGTTTTGGTTAGATGGTGCAATAGCCAACGCAATACGGTTGTAATTAGGTGGAAAGTTAGGCGGTAAAATTTTTGTAAAGTTTGTTCCATCGGCAGATCGCCAAATGCCACCATTAGGCCCGTTACCTGTAGAAATAATATTATTTTCTTTACTTAAAGTGGCGTAAACAACACCGTTATCATCAATAGCAACATCAGTAAAGTAAGAAATATTTTGCCCAGTACTCGTACCCAAAACTCTTGTCCAACTTTGGCCACCATCGGTACTTTTTTGTATGGCAGCATAAGTAGCCACATAAATTTCAGTTTCGTTTAAGTTACTATAATCAATTGCAATGCGCCATATACCTTGCCATACCGAACTAAATTGAATATTGCTGGTGGAAGTAGCCGCTAATATTTGCCAAGTTTCGCCACTATCTGTACTTTTATAAACACCATTACCAGTAAAAAAAGCACCCGCTTCACCCTGCGATGCACCAAACAATTCGCCAGTACCAAAATACCATTCGCTTTGGTGGCCTTCTCGTGCATCTTGCACAATTGTGGTAATGCTTATGTTTTGTTCTGCCGTAGTAACCTTATACCAATTTTGGCCGCCATCTTTGGTTTTCCAAACGCCGCCCGAAACACTACCGGCTAGCATTACATTTTCGTCACCAACATCAATTGCAAAGGCTCTTGTTCGGCCACCAACATTATATGGGCCACGTGGTTTAAACTCAAATTCTTTTTTTGAAAGCTTGTTATTATTAACTAATGTTTTGGCAAAGGCCAGTTCTTTTGCTCGCATATAAGCAGGCACTTTACCGGTTGCGGGGTCAATTAGCATTTTTTGCGCTTCGGTAAAGCGGGCAAACTTATCTGCTTTTGTGCCAATACCCATTGCTACTTTCGACGATTTATTGAATTTACCCTGCAAACTGCTTGCTGATTTTTTAGATCTATTTTTTGTAGAAAATACCATTAGTATTAAGCAAGCAACGGTTAGTGTTAAGGCAATAATATTACGAGTCATTATGGTATAAATTGGTTTACAATTATCTAAAAATAAGTAAAGTAAGCTAAGATGCTTTATTAATTGTAAAAATTATTTTGTTAAGATGCTATTTTGGCATGGCTTTAGCTGTAAATGTAGTACCTTTTATAAGGCCAAATAAAATCCTTATCAATGCATAAACGCTATAGCTGTTTTTTGTGTTTCATTATTTTTAGCGTATTTGTTTATGCTCAAGATGGTGCCTACCCTATATCACCAACAAATACTTCAACAATAAACAACCCCACACCAACATTGCATTGGAAAGGTGGAACTGCATTTAATAGTTACACCCTTCAAATTTTTGAATGTAGCTATACACCAAATAGTTATTTTAATTCAATACATTTAGATGAATATGAATTAGTGGCTGTAAAAGAAGGCCCGCAAGGTTATGAGGCATCGGCATTAACTTTAAATGAAATGATGCCAACTCAACTTTTTACTACTGATGATGAAGGTACAAAAATAATTGCTTACGATAATAATTTTAATACCAACAAAGAATTTTCGATACAACAATATGCTGGCAGCGATTATGAAGGGTTGACCTATTTGTATGATAATTATTTTGCAATGGTAGAAGAACGTTTGGATTTAATTTTCTTTTTAAAGATGCAATACAACGCAGCTGGAAATTTAACAGGCATTACCGAAATTGCTAACAGAAGTACAAATAACCCTTTTATTACTGGTTTAAATGATGGTTATGAAGGCATCACTTACAACCCCGTAACTAATAAAATTTACTTAATAAAAGAATACAACCCTACCAAAATTTTTCATTTTGTTGCTCCTGTTTCAAACAGCTTTAATGGGGCAATAAATATTTCAGAACCATTTGATTTGCAAAATGCCACTTGGATGCCTAGTGATGTTGCTGGCTTATATCATTTGTCTTTAAATAAATCGGTTTCGGCTACACCTGCTGGTAAACATTTGTTAATGTTAAGTGAGCAAAATGAAGCGATGTACGAATTTGATTTATTTGGCCATTTAATCAGTCAAAAAATGTTGAACGCAAATGGTGAAATTGACAACTATAGCAATGGCTTTTTTCAGCCAGAAGGTATTACTTATAACGATGGTAAAATTTGGATTGTTAGCGAAGGATCTTTTAATAAAACGGCTAAGTTTTATGTTTTTGAAAATAATAATTATGCTAAGCCAACATCAAATTTAGGTAGTTGCATTTATGCCCGAAGTAATATAACCAATACACAATGGCAAATGCCAGCTTGCAAACTACAAGCCAATACAAGTTATTGCTGGCAGGTTACAGCACACCGTAATAATGGTACAAGTGTGGTTAGTGAAGTATTTAACTTTACTACGCAGTTTGTAAATGAAGATTGTGGAGCTGCTTGCCCGCTTAATATTATCCATTACCCTAATACTTCATTAGGAAATAATTATAATGCTGCGAATAGAATTATTTCGAGTGCTACTACTATTAACGGAAGTGGTGTGGTTAGTTATAAGGCGAGTAATAAAATTACGCTTAATGCTGGTTTTCATGCGGATGAAGGGTTTTCGGCTTATATTGAAAATTGTAATTGATGCCAAGGTTTATTCGGTAGCTTGCAGTTTCCATTTTAGCCCCGACAGGAGCGGCATCCTTTTTGGATTTTTTTTTCCAAAAAGATATAGCGGATGGCGGGAGTGTGGTTGATGCGAGTTGGTTGTTTCGCTTCTTATTTTTTTAAAACAAAAAATTGTTAGCATAAATAAGGGCTGTGTTATTAAATAAGTATAGCTTAATGGCCGTTACTCCTTTGCCTCATCAATCACTTTTTGGTAGTAGGCTTCGTATTGAGGCATAATGTTTTTAATGTCAAAATTATGTGCTTGTTGTAAAGCATTTTGATTAAATTTTAATTTCATTTTTGGGTTTGATAGTAGGGTGATTGCATTTTTTGCCATATCATCAACATCGCCTACATTACTTAAAAACCCAGTTTGGTTGTGTATGTTAATTTCGGGTATGCCGCCAGTATTTGATGAAATTACTGGCACTTGGCAAGCCATTGCTTCTAAGGCAGCTAAACCGAAACTTTCACTTTCGGAGGGCAGTAAAAATAAATCGCCAACGGCCAATAGTTCTCCTATTGCATCTTGCTTGCCTAAAAACCTAATGTGTTCGCAAATATCTAATTGGCGACAAAGTTGTTCTGCACCTTTGCGCTCTGGCCCATCGCCTATTAGCAATAATTTAGCGGGCATTTTATTTTGTATTTTTTTAAATACTTTTATTACATCGCCTACTCTTTTTACTTTTCTAAAATTAGAGGTATGAATTACAATTGGTTCGCCACTAGGGGCTATGGCTTTTTTAAAATGACTTTTATCGTACTTCTGAAATTTTTGTAAATCAATAAAGTTTGGAATTACTTCTATATGATTTGTAATGTTGAAGTCGGTTAAGGTGTCTTGCTTTAAACTTTCGGAAACTGCGGTAATGCCATTGCTTTGGTTGATAGAAAAAGTAACTACTGGTGAGTAGGTGGCATCTTTACCAACCAAGGTAATATCGGTACCGTGAAGTGTGGTGATAAATGGCACATTAATGTTATGGGTTTTTAAAATGCTATGCGCCAAATAGGCCGAAGTTGCGTGCGGTATGGCATAATGTACGTGTATTAAATCGAGCTTATCATACTTGCTAATGTCAACCAATTTGCTGGCCAAAGCGGTTTCGTAGGGTGGAAACTCAAATAAAGGGTAATTGGTAAAACTAACCTCGTGAAATGAAATATTTTCGTGAAAGCGATTTAAACGGGCAGGCTGCTTATAGGCAACAAAGTGAATTTTATGCCCGCTATTGGCCAATGCTATACCTAACTCTGTGGCTACTACTCCGCTACCTCCATAAGTTGGGTAACATACTATACCTATTCGCATTTAACTAATTTTAAATAAACTATTTATGTATTAATATTTTAGTGTTAGCATTTTGATGCAAATGAAATTATTACACCTAAAATGCTTAACAGCTTTGCAAATATAGTTTAGTAATAGTTAAAATTTTTCTAAATTTTGAACCCTGCCTTGCTTGTAGGTAATTGCTTTTATTTTTGTGCCGCTGCTGTCAAAAACTTCTATTATACCTTCTTCCCAATCGTTAACATAATTGGCTTGTTCTTCTAATACGCCATTGGGGTGATATACCTTCCACGGCCCTTGCCGGTTTTCGTTTTCGTAAGTTCCCTCTGCCTTTAGTTGGCCGTTTTGATGATAGGCTTTGTATGGGCCTTCTTCTTTATTGTTTTTAAATTGCACCGCTTCTTTTAAAGCACCTGTGGGGTAATAGTATTTCCATAAACCGCTCATTTTATTGTTTACGTATTGGCCTTTTTGTTTCAACTCACCGTTTGGGTGATAGCTCAGGTATTCGCCCTCAAAATTATTGTTTTTATAGTTTTCAACAATTATTATTTGTTTGGTAGAGTCGTTGTACAATTGGCGCAATCCATTTAATTGGTCGTTTTTAAACTCAGCAGTTTCTTTAAGTTTGCCAGCTTCATTATAAATTTGGCCAGTACCTTCTTTTTGGCCTTTTACATAGTTCACTATCATTTTTTGGTTACCATTATTATGGTATGATGTGTACAAGCCATGTTTTATAGTCGTATCTTTTTGTAAAGCTTGGTAAGTACTTTTTGTTTGGGTAGGCTTATCAATAAAGTAGGTATTGATGGTTTGGGTTTTTGGGGTTCGGTTGCAGGCGGTAGTCAGTATTAATAAAAATACGATTAAAAATTTTGAATTATAAACAATTATACTCATATTTGAATATTACTTTAAAATATTACTATCTAAAATTTAAAAACATTGCGCATTCTCAAACACCTAATTACCCTATCAAATTCAAACGCCCAAATATCCTATCAAATTATACATATCTTTCAATAAAATTTTTAAATTTAAAATTACATTAAATGAAACACATTAACAAACTTCTATTTTTACTAATTGCTGTACTTTTGTATAGCTGCTCATCTACTAACTCGTTGGTAAATTGCCCAAGCTTTAAACCTAACAAAAAGCCAACACCAAGGTTTGTAAAAGCCAAGAAACCAGAAGCTAAAAAACACATGGTAAAACTAACTACTAAAGAGAAAAGGGTAATTCGTAAGGAGGAAAAGGCAATCAAAAAAATTGAAAAATTACAAACCAGGTTGGTTAATAATTTAGATATACCAAATTTAAAAACTAGCCCAGCGGCACAACAAAAACTTCACAAAATATTAGAAAATTTAAAAACTAATGAAGATAAAATTGCTTCAACTGCTGATTTAAAAGATTGGTATAAAACCGAAATTGATGAAAAAGGCTCTCAAAAAGAAGCTGCTAACAAACTTATTTTTGGTAAAAAACCTAATGAAGGAATTAACATTGAAGAAAAATTAAAAAGCAGCGACATTATTAAACAAAAAAAAATAAAACCATTATTACAAGAAGAAAAACCTATTTACAAAAAAACTAATGGTTTGGCTATTGCTGGTTTTGTAATTTCCTTATTAAGCTTATTAATTTTTGGCATTCCATTTGGTTTATTAGGCCTTATTTTTGGTGGCGTTGCTGCAAGTAAAATTGCTAAAAACCCAGAAACGATGAAAGGTAAGGGCTTAGCCATTGCTGCTATTGTTATAGGCATAGTAGGCATTGTTGGTGCAATAGTAGTTATTGCAGCACTAATGTAAATACAATATTTAGCATCTTACAAAAAAGCCGATTAGCTTGCTTCTCAACAAACTAATCGGCTTTTTAATTTTTATTATTCTTTAGTAACTAGCTTCTCGAAACCATTTGCTGATAACGCATAATTTAATTTATTAAGGTAGCAAGCGAACCTAATGCACCAGCAACGTAAGTACGTACAGCGCATTTTAAAACGTTTTTACACCTTCGTATTCTTAGTCACCTGCTATGTTTGCAACATCTAAACAGGCTAAAGCACGGTTACTGGCATCATACTCAACTGGTAAAGTAATAAATGCGAAAAAGGTAGTTACCGCAAACAAAGCATTACCTACTGCTAATAAATATTGCCCTATAAATTGAGTTAGTATTAAACCAGTAAATATTACCCATTGCATATAGCGATGTGAAAACCATAGCGCAGATACTGCTTTTGAAACGGTAGTTTTTTCGGTGAGATTTTTTTTTGACTAAAACGATAATATCAATTGAAACCATAATAATGTAAACCAACCCGAAAAACTTGTCTGTATTTTTCAAAATTATTTCAGCTTATCCATCCATTTTATGGTGTAAAAGCCAGCAAACTTTCCCGTCTGGTCTATAGTAACTCTTATTTCGGGAGCCTTTTTTGCCCTTTTAAAATTGCCCTTAAAACGGTAAATGGTATGCGTATTATTTTCCTTTGGTTTGTAAGCTTCGGCAAATTTAAGCCCTCTAAAAGCACCATATTTATTACGTAGCAAATCGCAGCTTTGTTGCATAACCGTTGCTGAAAAACCTTTAGCTGCCTCGGGCGTTGCTTCTGCTGTAGTTAGTGGTGTATAATCATAGGCATCGCACTTAGTCATAATTTTCAATGCCATTTGTTCCGCAAATTTCATTTCTTTAGTATTAATATTTGCAGGGCCAATTTTCTCATAATTAGAGGAGCAAGCCACCAACAACAACAGCATAAAGTACAAAGGCGTATTTGTATATTTTGCTCGTATTTTTCTATCTGTTAAAACCATTTTCTTCTATTAAAAATAAACACTATTAAAAAAGACAATACCAAAGAAACTACTAATAAAAAGGCAAAGGCAAAAGGGCTTTTATCAAAGGGTAAATTTACGTTCATACCATAAAAACTGGCTACTAATGTTGGTACCATTAACACAATAGTTATAGCGGTTAAGCGCTTCATTATGTTATTTAAATTATTAGATATGATGGAAGCAAAAGCATCCATAGTGCCGTTTAAAATGTTTGAATAAACTTCGCTCATTTCTAAGGCCTGACTGCAATCTACAATAATATCTTCTAAAAAATCCAGCTCCTTCTCGTTATCTTTTATCATCAAAAAATCTGTCCGCTTTATTTTCATCATCATTAATTCATTAGCTCTTAAGCTGGTTAAAAAATATACTAACGATTTTTGAATGTTTAGCAGCTTAGCCAGTTCTTTATTACGGCTTGAGTTGTATAATTCCTCTTCATATAAATTACGTTGGCGGTTTAGTTCTTTTAAATATTTTAAATATAAATGGTTGGTTTGATCAAACAACTTTAAAACAAAATTGCTATGGTTTAAAATATTTAAGTTTTTAAATCCGTTTTCCCCAAAATATTCAATTACCGGATTTTTTTTGCTACTTATAGTAACCAAATAATCTTTGCTTTCAATTATACCCAGCGGAATGGTAATAAAATCCGCTTCCATTTCAGATGACTGATCTTTTACCGGTGTATTTAACACAATAAACTGCAAGCCTTCATCCGATTCAAATCGTGAACGTTCATCAACATCTAAGGAATCTATAAAATAATCGAACGGTATGTTCAGCCGTTTGCTCATTCCCTCAATGGCTTGGCGATTAAATGGTGGAGATATATTAATCCAACCACCAGGCTCTGCCCATTTGGTTCTTATTAATTCCTCTTTATCTATTAAGTAGTGCTCAATCATACATCAAGTTAGCAGAACAAATGTAATACATTAACAGAAGTTAATTTACTAATTGTTTTGCAACTAACTTTAATTGTACTAGCTCTAATTAGTATATGTTTAACCTCTATTGCTTATTGGCTGATTATTATTTAATTTAAAACATTCAAGTACAACGATTTTCACGCTTTATGTAAATAAAAAAGGCCAGCAATTTGCTGGCCTTTTTATCATTTCTTATATTTTATGTAGTGCCTTTACAACTACATGTTGGCAATAGCTGCATTAATTTTGTTTAACAAGTTTTGTGTTTCGTCATAAGCATCGCCCCCAATTTTAGCCTGCTCAATTGCTTTTTCTGCAGCCATTTTAGCTTTAGTATAGCTTTTAGTTTTGTAAAGCAGGGCAGCATAAGTATCGCAGTTATAATATTGACAGTCTAAATCAACAGATTCTTTGGCCCAGTTTACTGCTTTGTCCAACATTTTTGGATTGTCAATATTTTCAAAAAACGCCCATGCAATGTTGTTTAAATCGGAGGAGTTTTTTTCACTTAAGGTGTTAATGTATTTAATAGCAAACTTAGCATAAGCATCCCAATCTTTTTGAATTTGATGGTAACCCATGTAAGCGTAGTTAGTTAAATTTTTAGCATTGTCGCCACCATGCGCTTTCAGTACTTTTTTAATTTGCGACATGGTAACGCCTTGCTCGTTACTGGCAGCAAGCGAAACACTTCGTAAAGCACTTCTTTTAATAGCGTCGTTTACTTTTTCTTCGCCAAACGAAGTCACAAACTTGCTTTTGTTGTCGGTTAGCATTTTAAATGATTTAGAATTTACATTATCAGCAAAGGCTAAAATAAACTGCTGAATAGTTTTATCATTTAAATCACTACTTTTAAGTTTGGCTATATACTCTTTAGTAACTTCGGTAGCAGGTAAATTTGCTTTACGTAAAGCAAAAGCGTAATTCATAACAGTTGCCTTATCTCGCTTTCCACTTTCATACTTATTTTTTAAACCTATTAATGCTTTGCTTGGATCTGTTGCAATATTGGCATCTTCTAAAAGTTCATCTACTGTAAGGTAACCTGTTACCCGATGTTGTAATGCTCCATCAGCATCAAAAAACAACAGAGTTGGGTATGCTACTACCGAATAGGTTGATGCAAAATCAAGCCCTTCACCTTTTTCCATATCTAACTTAACACTTAGGTAATTTTCGTTCATATATTTACCTACTGCTTTTTGAGGAAATACATCACGCGCCATTTTTTTACAAGGCCCACACCAAGTAGTAAAAGCATCTACAAAAATTGGTTTGCCAGTTTCTTTTGCTTCCGCTCTTACCTCATCCCAAGTTAAGGCAGAAAACTGTAATCCGTCTTTTTTATCTTCTTGTGCGTTTATGCTAAATGCTGAAAGGCACCATGCTACTAATAAACATACATTCAATTTAAATATATTCATAATATTCTTTGTTTTTATGATTTTAGTTGTGTTGTTGTTAAAACATCAACAACTTTACAATAGTGTAAAGTTGGCTTAATATACTACAATATTTGTTTGCTTAACGAAATGCTTCCACCAAAAAACATTTTTGCTGTTTTTTCGAAAGAAGCCGTTAAATCTGACACTACAAATTTATGCGTTGGTATATTTGGGCTTAAATTTAACAAATTTAGCTCACTTAATTTGGCCTGTAAGTAATTAGCTACTGCATCAGTAGAATCGATTAGCATTTTTTTGCCATCGTAAAAAAAATTAATATCGGCTTTAATTAGTGGGTAGTGGGTGCAAGCTAAAATTAAAGCGTCAATATCTTTTAATAGAGGGTTTTCTAAATATTCTTTTAACACCATTTGGGTAATTTCTTTCTTTTTAAAAAAACCTTCTTCAATATAACTGGCCAACAAAGGCGTGGCTAAACTTTTTACTTCACAATTTTTAATATGCTGCTTAATTTTTTTAGCATAAATATTAGCATTAATAGTTGCTCTAGTACCTATAACCCCTACTTTTTTAATTTCGTGTTTGGTAAGATGTTTTACTAAAGGATCTATTACATTTATTAGTATAAAATTGTGGGGTAATTGCTTTTTAAGATGTTCGTAGGCGTGAGACGAAGCTGAATTACAAGCGATTACAATTGCTTTGCAGTTTTGTTGTAGCAAGTAATTAACTATTTTATCGCTGTATTTTTTTATGTTTTGTGGCGATTTTTCACCGTAAGGCAAATTAGCGGTATCGCCAAAGTAAACCATACTTTCTTGGGGTAATTGAATAGCAATGGCGTTGGCTACCGTAAGGCCACCAACGCCACTGTCAAATATTCCTATTGGATTTTCTGCTTTAATAAAGCAAACTTATTTTTTTATTGAATGCCCAATTGAGCTTTCACCTCAGGTAAAATATCAACAGAATCGCTACCTGCAAAAAGGATTACCCCTAAACTCGAATCAAGAACGTAAGTATACCCTTCTTTTTCTGAAACTGCTTTAATCGCAGTATCCGCTTTTTCTAAAATTGGCTTATACAATTCTTCTTTTCTTTTAGCTACTTTTTCTTGTGCACTCATTTGAAATTCGCCAATTCTCTTTTCTGTTTCTTGTATTTCTTTTATTTTGGTTTCTCTAATCAAATCGTCCATTGTGCCTGCCTCAATTTGGTTTTGAATTTCTTGCGCTTTTGTTTGATATTCTTTTACCATAGCATTGTACGATTTGTCTAAATTTTCTGCCTCCGCTTTTAAGGTTTCATCTGCATCTTTTACTTCTGGCATTAAGCTTAATAATTCTGCAGAATTAATGTGGCCTATTTTTACGCCAATTGCCTGACCAAAGGCCATGTTACTTATACCAAAACTAACTATTAAGGCTAATGTTATAATTACTCTTTTCATTTTTTTTGTTTTTTTTAAAGATGGCAAATCTACCTATCTATATTATCTTTTTAAAATGTTACTTACTTTAATATTGCTTTTAAAACTTCTTCGCTTTTGTTAAATTCTTCGCTGGCGAAAAGTATGTTTGAATTACTTGAACTATCAAAAATAAAATCGTAGGCTTTTTGCTTAGCCATTGCTTCTATGGTATCGTAAATTTGTTGCTGAATAGGGGAAATTAATTCTTCTCTCTTTTTAAATAACTCACCATCAACACCAAATTTTTGCTTTTGTAGTTGCTTTACTTGTTTTTCACGGTTTACAATTTCTTCTTCTCGCTTAGCCCGCATCGATTCTGATAGTAAAACCGATTCTGCTTGAAAGTTTTTGTATAATTTGTCAATGGCATCATATTCTTTTGAAATTTCTGCTTGCCACTGCGAAGCCAATTTATCAATTTCTGCCAGAGCTTCGTTGTAAGCAGGTATTTGGTTTAATACACTTTCCGAATCAACAAAGGCAAACTTTTGTGCCTGCACGCCAAAACTTAGCATGCTTGCTATGGTAAATAAAATAATTGCTTTTTTCATTATGTTAATATTTATTTATTGCTTAGAAATTTTATTGGTAGTTTAGTTTAACAGTAGGCTTAGTTATTAAAGACTTCACATTTCATTTTTACCGTAAATTATTGAAAATCAATGATTAGCATTTTTTCTAACTAAAATCTTATTATAATTTAACAAGAGATTTAATCTGGTTGTTGCCCCAATATTACACTAAACTCACCAAACTGCCCTACGTAATCCCAAAAATTAACTGCCGTTTTGTTTGGTTTATCAAAACCAACGCCATAATCAAAGCCAAGTGTGCCAAACATTGGTAAAAAGAAACGCAAGCCAACACCAGCGGAGCGGCGAAGATTAAAAGCGTTCCAATCTTTAAAAGTAGTCCACGAGTTGCCACCTTCAAGAAAAGCTAAAGCATATATAGTAGAGCTTGGGTTTAATGAAAACGGATAGCGTAACTCTAAAGTAAATTTATTAAAAAACGGATCGCCACCTTGGTTGGTTTGTAAATCATCTACCAAATAGCCTCTTAAAGAAATAATATCTCTACCATAAATGTTATTAAAATTGTTAGCTAAGCCATCGCCACCTAATTCAAAACGTTCAAAAGGAGAAGTTCCAACGGCTTCATTATAATACCCCATAAAGCCCATTTTGGCTGAAGAACGCAACACCAAATCACCCTTTAAGCGAGTAAACCATTCGGCATTAAATCGCCATTTATGGTATTCTGTCCACTTATGTCTTTCAGCCAACGATTCAATTTTTGTATAATCTTTATTGTTAAAGGCAGAATAAGGTGGGGTAAATTGTACTGTTAAACTAATATTAGAACCTTCGGTTGGATAAACCGGATTAATACCAACAGAGTAGCGAGATAAAGTAGCTCGCAAACTAAGATTATTAAAAACACCATCTCGCACTAAAAAACCGCTGAAGTTTTTGAGGCGGTAACGTTGATAATCAATGGCACCACTTAAAGTAAAAAAGTCATCGGGTGCTTTTAAACGTGTACCAATAGATATAGAGCTACCAGTAGTTAATAAGCCGCTATATTCTGGATTATTCCAATCAAAAAATGGTAGCGTATCTCTTGCTGCTCTTGAAATAAAACCAGACCGATAACCCGCCTGCAATGCGGCAAAAGTGCTTACTGTAAAGTTGGTTGGTTTTTTACCACCCAACCAAGGCTCTGTAAAAGAAGCATTGGTTGATAAAAAATTTCTGCCTTGCGATTGCACTCTAACTGAAAGTCGCTGTCCATCGCCACTTGGCACTGGGTCCCATTCTCTAAATAATTCTCGCATAGAAAAATTATTGAAGGAAACCCCAAGGCTACCAACAATACCGGTACCGCCCCAACCTGCTGATAATTCAAACTGATCAGAGGGTTGCTCAGCAACGGTATATTTTATATCAACCGTACCGTTAACAGGATCTGGTATTGGGTTAACGCCCATTGCTTCCGGATCAAAATACCCCAAAGCTGCTAACTCCCTTTGTGTTCTAATAATATCGCTACGGCTAAATTTGTTACCCGGTAGTGTTCTTATTTCACGACGAATTACGTGCTCGTTTGTTTTGGTGTTGCCTTCAATAACAATATTGTTTACCGTTGCTTGCGGGCCTTCCTGTACTTTTATCAGCAAATCTATTGAGTCGCCATCTATTGATTTTTCGGTTGGCGTTACTTGAAAAAACAGGTAACCATCATCCATATACAAGGCACTTACATCGGTACTATTTGGGCTTACAAAAAGGCCTTCATCTAAGCGGCTTTGATCGTAAACTTCACCTGTATTAATGTTTAAAATTTTGTCTAATAATTCGGTGTTGTATTTTGTGTTTCCTTCCCACTCAATATCTCTAAAATAATATTGCTTGCCCTCCTCAATATCTAAAACTAAATCTACATATCGGTCGTTTAGTATTACTAAACTATCTTTTACAATGCGGGCATCTCTATAACCCTTGGTGTTGTAATAAGCCAACAAATTATCTTTATCCGTTTGGTACTTACTATCAATAAATTTTGAAGGATTAAAAATACGCAACCTAAATTTATCGGTAATAGTATTGTACAAGCCTTTTAAAGTAATGTTACCCAATCTATTGGCAATTCCTCCTTCAGTCATTTCTTTCAACACCTCTTTTGGCGTACCAATATTTACCCGCGACCGTTCTTTAGTATCGCGCATACTTTTTTTCAAATCACGAGCCAGCGCATTTTCATTACCATTAATTATAATTTCATTAATCTTTACCTTTTCGCCTCTGCTTACATTAATGTCAACAATTACGTGGTTGGCTTTTGCGGTATCTACTTGTTCTTTAATAGATGCTTTTGCCAGTAAAAAGCCTTTTTCAACAAAATGATTTTCAATAGCATTAATGGTGCTTTGCTTGGTACTTTCATTTACCACTCGCCCCCTTGCTAAAGTAATTTTGTCTCTTATTTCTTCTTCTTCTACCTTACGTAAACCGCTAAATCTATATTTAGAAAGGCGGGGCACTTCGGTTAAAGCAATATCAAAAAACACTACCTCGTTTACCACTTTAGTTGCATTAATTTGAATGTTGGCAAACAAACCCTGTTTCCATAGGTTTTTAATACCATTTTGTATTTGCTCGCTAGGTATGTTAACTTTATCGCCAACGTTTAAGCCCGATAAGTTTATTAAAATATTAGGATCTAAATATTCCGTTCCACTAACGGTTATACCACCTATCTCGTAGGTTTTAGTCGGATCAAAATTTTGCTGGGCAGTACATAAACCGCAATACAACAAAAAAGTGGTTACTATTGCTAGGATTTGTTTCATTTTTTTAAGCAGATACTTGTTCACTGGTTTTACCAAATCGTCTTTCGCGCTGTTGAAAATTTTCAATAGCAGTATATAAATGTGTTCTTCTAAAATCGGGCCACAAAACATCTGTAAAATACAGCTCTGTATAGGCCAATTGCCACAACAAAAAATTACTGATACGGTGTTCGCCTCCGGTTCTAATCATCAATTCTGGGTTTGGCGTACCACAAGTATCTAAGTATTTTACATAAGTTTCCTCATTTAACTCATTTAGGGTAATTTTATTATTTAAAACATCTTTTGCTATTTGTTTTGTTGCCGTTAAAATTTCTTGCTTGCCGCTGTAGCTTAAAGCAAGGGTTAAAGTCATTCGGCTATTGTTTTCGGTTAGTTTTTTTGTTTTTTCTATAAGATGCAAACAATCGGTTGGCAATTTTTCAATTTCGCCAATGGTGTTAAACTTAATATTGTTGTCCAACAATGTTTTTGTCTCAGATTTTATGGTTTGCATCAACAATTGCATCAACGCTTTTACTTCCACAGTTGGGCGGTTCCAATTTTCTGTACTAAAAGTGTATAAGGTAAGATGTGCTACCCCCAGCTCCGCACAGGCTTCGGTACTGTCTCTAACGGCTTTAATCGCATTTTTATGACCAAACACTCGTTGAAAACCTTTTTGGTTAGCCCAACGGCCATTACCATCCATAATTATAGCAATATGGCTTGGCAAAGCTTGTTTATCTATATTGTTAGCTTTCAAAATTATGCGTTGGCACAAATTAGCCTGCAAATTTACAGATTTAATTGGATTAACAGTTTAATTATGTTTAAAAAGAGCGTACCAAATTTTAGCGTTGCAATTGTTTATATTATTTCCACTCCCCTAATAAGTTAAAACAGGCGAATTTTCACTGTACAAAGTTTAAAATATATAAAGTGAATACCGTAAAAAAATGAATCTTAAAAATTTTTAATACTTCATTTTGAATTTTCTATTGTGATGAGATTTTTAAAATTTTAAAGTCTTTTTTAATCACATTTGAAGTTTGAAAAACACATCAATTACCATATTTACGAAAAAAAATAACAGGCAAATATTTTCTTAAATTTAGTGTAATTTTCTTACTTTAAAATTTTAAATAATTGAAAATCAATAATTTATAACATTTAAAAAAGAGCATAAAATTTTTTTAAAAAACTTTACGAATGGAACAATTAATTTTTAGGAGCGTATGTTAAAAAGGAAATGAAAATATATAAAACGACTTCTTTATTTATGAAAAAACTAAAATTCTTATTTTTTTTCCGCTCTTTATTTTGCATTAAAATAAGAGGCTACTTAAACTTATGTTTGTTTACACTTTTAGTTTCCCAAAGTGTTAGCGGCAATTTAGTATCGCTACCAATTGAACTTAGCTTAAATGAGAAAACCACTATTTCCCATTTAAGCAATTTGCATATTGAAAAAGGTTTATTAGAGGTGGAGAAATTGGTTGCAGCAACGGCCCAGAGTTCTTCAAATAGTTTCCATTTATTTTCTCACGGAAAACCTGGCTATTTATTAATAGATAACGAATGGAAAAACCCAATACAGATAAAACATTGGCTGAATAATAATTATAACATAAATGCCCATAACACCCTCAATATTTATGGCTGTAACTTTGCAAAAGGATTAATTGGCGAGAATGCCGTAAAGTACCTACAAAATGAATTAAACATTTTTGTGGCTGATTCTGTTAATATTACTGGTACCGCTAGAGATTGGGATTTGGAGGTAGGTTATACCAATTCATCAATAGTAGTTAAGGAATATCATTATAATGTACAAACCTGCTCAACTGCTACCTTTAATTGGGATGATGGCAATGGAAATGGCCAAACTTTTCAGTGCGAATTGCAATTAACCAATTATAATTTAAATGCAGGGGGAGGCTTAGGCGTTACTTTAGAAATTATTGACCCATTTAATAGAAACGCAGATTTAGATTCGCACGATGCAGCAACACACCCTTACGACCCCGCAGGTGGATGTACTGGTATTGAACAATTCGGTAATGATTGCGGTACAGAGGAAAGCAGTATTACACCAGCAGGATCAATTGGTGACCCACGAGATTTGGATTGTACAAGAGATTTTACCCAAACTAATGGCGTATATGGTTTAAATTATTTAACTATTTGGATGTATTCTCAAAATTCGGATGAAGAAGTTGAATATCAGTTTACTTTTGATAGCCCCACCAATGTTAGCAATTTCAGAATATCAGATAATGATGCAGTTGGGTTTAATAGTTCTAATAGAGGTTGTGAGGAAAACGGTTTAGTAAATTCTTATCAAGATGAAGTAAGGTTATTCGCCACTGATTTGTGTGGAGATCAAGTTGCCTTAAATATTATATCCTCTAGTGTTCAACCATCATCTCAACAAATTATTGATCCGCTCGCACAAACGTCACGTTCCGAATACGTCCCCAATTTAAATAGCAACATAACACCTAATAATTTAGATGGTGAAATACAGGTGAGCTCAACAAAACCAGTAACCACTTTTTCCATCTTCTACTCCAATGGGCCAGATGATCAGGCTTGGGAAGAAAACAATGCCGCACAACACACTTGGTGGTCGGCTGCTAACGGGGCTACTAGTGGCGTTTCTGATGATCACGCTATTAGATTAGATGGCTTTGATTTTTGTGCTTGCCCTTTATTAAATATTGCGGTAAATGCCCAAATGCCAGTTTGTAAAGGAGCGCCGGTAGCCTACAATGTAACCAGCGATTTTACGGCAACAAGGTTAATTGTTGACGGTGTTGATCAGCCTGCTAAAGATAGTTTTACTGTTGATGTGGCGATTGAAACCTCTTAAGAAATTATTTTGGAAACTGCTAATGGTTGCAAAGATGTTTTTATTTATGATGCAGTATATAGCCCTCCATTATAATGTTGCCCAACAGAAAATTGTGTTCGCCAATTTGGTGAGTTTACATTTACCAAAAGAAGACCTTGATAATTTAGTTTACTTTATGTGTAATAAAAAATATGGTGAGTACTGAATTTTCTTTAATTTTAAGTAGAAGATAACTTAAGTGTGCCAAAAATTTGTGATTTTTCATTAATTATTAAAGCTTTCAAAAAAAATACCTAACAAATTAGCAAATGTTATACTAAAAATTAACCCACCAAAGTAGCTGAATTACAATTAATTGCGCTATTTACCTACTTAAATAAGTTACTTTTTGTTAAAAATTTCATACCTAAATCTGTTTTTTTTTTGGATTAAAATGGTTTGATATTTGATATTTAAAGAATCAGATTTCAAATAACTTTTAAATTTAAAAAAATGAAAAGAATTTTAGTTAGTTTACTTTTTTTAAGCGCCCTTTTATTTATTTTTTCTTGCCAGTATGATCCAGTTCAAGATTATACCCCAGCGCAAGATGACAATACCTTTAATAGTATTGAAAATGTTAACCACGAAATAGTTTTAAACAAGCAGCAAACTAATGCTTTGCTAGCAAGCGGCGTAAACCCTTTACATGGGGAAAGGCCAGAAAATGTAACCGTAAATCTTTTTGGTAAAAAGTACGATGGTGTATCAATAAGTGATTATTTCTTCACTTACGATCAGCTTAACAAAATGACTTCTGAGCTAAAATCAAACAAGCGTTTATTTGCCTCTACTAACAGAATATTGTTACCCGCAGTAGGTAAGCGAACTATTAGAATAGGTGGAGTTACTACTGGTGTTGATGCCATGACGCAAAGCCAGTTAACAGGCCTTAATGAGGCAGTTGGGAAATACAACGCTTTAAATATGGCTAAATTAGTATTAGAGTACAATGAAGTTACGGAAGCAGAAGCAATTAATGCGGCCGACGCAGGTGGAACAATTGATATAGTTGTTTTTCAAGACAGCAGTGGAGATTTTGTAGGTAATTTTGATGGTGTAGCTACTTATCCTTCTAATGGAAACCCAGGTAATTTATTTGGCGTAAACACTCAAATTGCCAATTATTTCCCTAAAAATATTACACTTGTTATGATGCATGAATTAGGTCATACCTTAGGAATGGTACATGCAGATTTTCTTACAAGAAGAAGCTGTGGAAATACAGATCAACTTGACCCTGAATTAGGTGATTTGATAGGCGTGCCAAATGTAACAAGCGTTTGTAATATAGCTGGAACAGATAACACAGGAGACTTAACTGACGCAGTAATGACTGCTTGTGGTTTTTTTAGATATCCTACCGCAGATTTTACTGCTGAGGATGCGAATTCATTTAGAAAACTATATGCTCAAGTAGATTTGCCGTGTGCACAACAGCCTGGACAACCAGGCCAAGATGGAGAACCTGGACAACCAGGCCAAGATGGAGAACCAGGACAACCAGGCCAAGATGGACAACCAGGACAACCAGGACAAGATGGGCAACCAGGCCAAGACGGGGAAGTTATTATTGTGAACAATGATAATGGACAACCAGGCCAAGATGGGCAAGTTGATTATGAAATTAATAATTATTGTATTGTACTGCCTGTTTCAACAGTAAACTTTATTATTCAAGTATTAGGTTTCAACTATTATCAAAACTTAGTTGCTTGTGGACTTGTTTGTCCATACTAGTTTTATAAAAACATAAATTGTTAATACATTTATTAATAAAATTGCTCTAACTAAAACTATCGTGTTTTCAAAATAAATGAAAGTAAAACCTTTATCAAAAAAAGGTTTTACTTTTTTATAATTAAACGTGCCCATAGAATAATTTCGTGTTCGGCAATATATTTTATTAATATTTTTCACTTTAATGATCATTTATCAAGAATAACGATAACAATTATGAGTACTAAAATTTGCACAATAAACATCTTAAATTATATAGCACTATTAACTTTCCTATTTTTTTAATAACAGTTTAGCATAAGTAAACACAACAAGCCCCATTGTCATTTCTTTTGATAATTCCACTCTTTTACCCACCTACTGTAACCGAGTTTTTTACAAAGAAAGGAGTACCCCTTAAATTTATTAGCGAAAACGCTATTTGTTCATATAACCACTATACGCTATTATCGGTTTCAGCTTAAATACCACGAGTTTTGTACTGCTGTATGCTACCATACTTTTTTAAATTTAAGTAAATTAGGGCTTATTAAAAGAGTAGAAATTGATGCCTTTAGCATACATAGTTAATGTTCGGTGGGGTTTTTACTAAATGACAATGAACTTTTGTTGACAACAAAAAATGTTATGCCTAATATAGTAGAAACTGTAATAATTGAAACCCCTCTTTAATACCAATTAATGAGCTTAAAATACTTGGTAAAAAATTGATAAACACGTGTGAGATAAAAATTTTTGCAGCTACCTCTTTAATTCTTTCAAGCACAAAGGATTCAGATAATGATTATATGTGTGATACCTTAAATGTTTACCCTTGTTTTGATGATTACATTAACAAAGAGGGAAATAGCATTATTGACAATTGCGATATTTGCGTAACAAACCGTGTTATAACATATCCAAATTTTGAAAATGAAACTATAATTTACAGTAGTGTAGAAGAAATTTTATCTATCCAAACAATTTTTGACGGTGCAGTTATTACTTTTGATGCAGGAAGTAAGGTTTTATTAGATGTTAGATTTGAAGTGCAGTCAAGAGCTGAATTTAGCGTAGTTATTATGGGCTGTACTTTGTAATTTTTTTCAACCAAATTATATAGTATTATATCATTCAAAGCTGTTTTTATGCCTTCGCTTTTAATTGTAACCATCTCAAAATATTAATTTTTTCATCAATTACCATCTCCTCCGCTTCCATTATTTTATGCTTTATCTCATTAAACAATGTATAAAAGAATTTTGTTTTTTGATCATCAGAATAGTAAGGTTTCAGTTTTTTTATTTTATTAAAAAAGTAATGCTCTACATCAAATAAACGATTTCTGTTTTTTAATGAATATTTACTGGTATCTGTTAAATGAGGTATCAACTTATAGTTACCCATTTCTATATTAATCATAATCCGAAGTATATTAGCACAAACGATATACATAGAGGCTGGGTTGGCTTTTTCCTTAATTATTTTATTGCAAAATTGTTCGGCTTCGTACAAATTTCCATTCCAAAAATACATTTTGGCAAAGCCCAATAGTATTTCTATTTTGAAATTGGGCGATAAGTGAGTTTCATAGGTAGCGTATTCTCTTTCATAATCTTTACTTTTACTTAAAAAAGTAGCGTAATCTTTTGTTTTCCATAAATAATTTAAATGCAAGCTACATAATTGTTGAAAAGCATTCACCTTTGAGTAAGTATCATTTTTATTTGAATTTTTAGTCATTTCAATCATTACAGGATAAGTCTCTTCAAAAACTACTGTTTCCGAAAGGTTTAAACTTGAATCTAAATAGTTGTTTAAAGCAACTGAATTGAATTTGTAATCATCTCTATATTTAGAGGGATGTGCTTGTAAATGCTGATAAGCCAATAAAGAATTTTTTTTGCCTTGTTGATAATCATTGTTACCAATATATATAAGCGATTTTATCAAATAAAAATGATACTCTGATAATATTGAAAGTGCTTTGGACTTGTCTTGTAACAATTCGTGATTTAAATACTCAAGCAAAGTGCTGCGATCTTTCACTCTTTTATCTAAATAATTATAATGTATTTGCAATACCTCAAAATTGAGCAAGGTGTAAGCATTAAGATTGTCTGCCAATTCACGATATTTGGTTATTTCTTTTATTGTTTCATCTAAAGAGTTAAACTTATTGCTGTGGCCAAACATGTGATAGTTAAGAGCTATTTTTTGAGCAAAATAAGCCGTTTCAAAATCGCATTTTTCCATAGCTATTTTTTTTATGAACTCTAATTTTCGGTTGGCCTTTATAAACAATTTTCTTTTTAGCAATAGCTGCAGTTCTATCACTTCATTTTGTAGCGCAATATCTGAATAAGCATCATAATTAACTTTTAAATAACTAATTAAATTTTTAAATAATTCAAACTTGAGGTAATTAAATTTTTCTGTGCTCAGTTTCTGTTTATGCAAAAAATTTTTTTTGTCAAATATATCTTTAAAAATAGCATCAAACAGCGTTATCTTCACCGAATTAGCCTTATAGTCCGTTAATTTTAGTTGCTTTTTAAATTGTTTTGCCGTTGATTGCTTTAGGGATCGAATTAAAAATATCAAGTCGTTTTCTTCAGATTTGGCCATAAAAGAAATTTAGCTATTAAACTTTGCAGTTAAATTAATTTACAATTTTGTATTTGTAACAGAAAATATATAAAATATTATATGAGTGTAAATTTTTTAATTTTAAAAATACTACAAAACCATATAGAGCGTGTAATTATTACTAATAATTTACTCACACGTTTTTCCCTTTTATAGTTGAAAGCGCTAACTCGTTGTAAATTATAGCGCTGTCCTTTTACTGATGCATTGCTTTTTTTATACAATACTGATTTTTTGTATTTTATGGCCTCGTTTTTTCGAAATTATTAGATACAATTTAACTAATTTTCGCTACTCAACGTGTTAAAGTTCTGTAAAAATGGTACTACACTAAACATAAGTCAGTTAGTATTAAAACTGTTAGCAATATTTTAAGTAGCAATCTATTAAAAATATAGGTTACTTATATTTCTTGTTTTCTAAATAACTGATCTCTGTATTTCAAAACGGGCCATTCAATTATTCTATAAAAAATAATGGAAGCGATTATACTGAGTATCCAAAATAAAAAATATTTGAAATAGGCATGAATGGCCGTGCCTGAGGGTAAATAATCAATTAAAACCTGCCTTAAGGTTAGGTTAATTAAATACATAGCATACGAAACCACACTGATTACCGTAACAAATTTAGCCAACTTACCTTCTACCCTATGCATTGCATTTAACATGGGTAATAACAAAACTACGCCAACCGATAATAATATTAAGCCAGCTATTGCTTTTAATGCAGGAAATTGAACCCATGGAAATAGCTTATAGGCTAACAAACACATCAACCCTAAAAAGAAACTGATACCTTTATAGCGGTTCCATATTTTAGGGTAAAAACGTAGTAGGTAAGCCGCTAAAACCCCCAACATTAAACTATCGAAACGGGTAACTACTATTTTTTGAATATGATGTTTATAAAGTGAAAGTATTGGAATGTCCATTTGGTAAGCATTAAAAGTAATATAGCTTCTACAAGCAATGGATAGTGTTATAAAGAAAAACAAAAGCAATAGAAAAACAGGTTTTGAGCGCTGCCTACAAGCTATTGCCATAACAAATAACAACAAAGGAAAAATAAAATAAAACCATTCTTCTACCGAAATGCTATAAGCTTCGCCAAAAAATGGCGGATGAGGATACCACAGGTTTTGCACAAAACCATAAAATTGAAGGTACATAGTTTGAAAAGGATTACCCTGAATAAGCTTAACCACTACCAACAAAGTTAGTACCAAAAAATAGGGAGGAATGGTACGTAGCCAACGGCGCATCCAAAAATGTTTTAAATCTTTCCAACGTAGTTTGTTTGGTGCGAAATAAATTTTTAATAAAATACGACCAATTAAAAAACCACTCAATACAAAAAACAGCGTTACGCCATCTAATTCAAAAACTTTTAAAAATTGTTTATTGGCAAAAGGTAATATAAGATCGTTAGCATGGCGATTCATTACATAAAAAATAGCAAAAAACCGTAATAAATCTAAGCCGAAAATACGGTTATCAAAATCTATTTTTAATAATTGATGCACCAGCAGTTATTTTAATTCGTCTAACTCTTTTGGTAGTGCAAAATGAACAAACTTAGTTGAATAAAAAAATGAAATTTAATATTATGTAAAGAATTAAAAAATAATCATTGAGTTTACAGGTTTAATTAGTGAGAAAGCTTTTAAAACAATTTCTTTACCTAACTTTACACTATGAAATTACATAGCATTGAAACAGGTTATTTTAAATTAGATGGTGGCGCAATGTTTGGTGTTGTACCCAAAGTAATATGGCATAAAATTAACCCTGCCGATGAAAATAATTTATGCACTTGGCAAATGCGTTGCTTATTAATTGAAGATGGCGATAAACTAATTTTGATTGATACCGGAATGGGCGATAAGCAAAGTCAAAAGTTTTTCAGCTATTATTATCCTCACGGAGATGCCAATTTAATAAGTAGCATAAAAGCAGCTGGTTTTACGCCCGATGAAGTAACCGACGTAATTTTCACACACCTACATTTTGACCATTGCGGTGGTGGCATTATGTTAAAAAATGGCAAACCCGAAATTGTTTTCAAAAATGCCACTTATTGGAGCAATAAAGAACATTGGACTTCCGCAGTTACGCCAAATGCTCGCGAAAGAGCATCTTTTTTAAAAGAAAATTTTATGCCTTTAGAAGCCAATAGCCAAGTTAGTTTTATTGATTTGCAACACAGCCCTTTTGAAAACATTAGTTTTATACTAGTACACGGCCACACAGAAGCACAGTTAATTCCGCATATTAAATATGGCGATAAAACAGTAGTGTTCACCGCCGATTTGTTACCTTCTGTAGGGCATTTACCATTGCCCTACATTATGGGTTACGATTTAAATGCATTACAATCATTAAAAGAGAAAACAGCATTTTTAGAAACCGCTTTGGCTAATGACTATATTTTGTTTTTTGAACACGATAAATACAACGAATGTTGCACCTTAAAAAGCACCGAAAAGGGTGCAAGAGCAAATGATGTTTTTAAGCTTGCTGAATTGCAATAAAAAAATTACCTTTGCGCATCTTAATGAAGGCGAGGTAGCTCAGCTGGCTAGAGCGCAGCACTCATAATGCTGAGGTCGAGAGTTCGAGTCTCTCTCTCGCTACGCTTTCTAATCCTAAATCATTGTTTATCAATGGTTTGGGGTTTTTTAGTTTGTATTAACATTGGCCGGTTTAGTATCTTTAGTTTTAACTTGTTTCCCAGCATTGCTCTTTTAACTTATTCATCTTTCTTCCCTATGGCAATATTTTTTAATTCCTTATCAAAGTCAGCAACTATTTTTTGCGTTTTATTAAACTTATCATATTCTTTTATGGCTTTTGATTTCGCTTGTTTTGCTGAAATAGTGCCTTTGCCAGATAGTACTTTATACTCATTGAAATTCAAAAGCTTATTTACGCTATCGGCAAACGCAGCCATTGTAAAAGTGGTTCTGTTTTCAATAATATTTTCTATAGAAAGAAGTTTCATAATTTTTACCGTCCAAAGCAGTTGTTCGGAATTTCTGAACAACCGAATTTTCGTCTAATGCTCCCTCTTTAAAAACATTGCGAATATGCTCGCTTATTGTTGCTTTCGCCCTACCAAATAGTTGTTGCATACCATCTTGGGTAAGCCATACAGTTTCCTCTAAAACCAACACATTCAGTTTTACTTCGCCGTTAGTGTTGATGTATAGTGTAAATTCGCTTTTGTTTGGTTTTAACTCACTCATGTTATTTAGGCTTTTGAAATATTATATGGTTGAATTATTCTTTTACAAGATGCTGTTTTATGATGGCCTTACCAAATGAAAATATGGGTATTTAATTTAATGAAATATAATATTTATCTTGTGGGAATAACAAAATTTTTTAATGATGAAACATAAGATTAACTTACTCATTGCAATTCTTTTTTATAGCTCTTTTTCATTTTCACAAACTCAACAATTGACAATTAGTTTTGAGAATCCTATTCCAACTACACCAACTGGTTGTAATGATATTTGGAGCGAAAATGGAGTTGAAATGGAATTTACAACATCAGCTCAATTTTGTTCTGCGTATTATGGAAATTCCAAAGTAAAAGTTGGTTTTGGAACGAGTTTATTAGTTGATCTTTCATCTTTTGGATTAGTTGAAAGTATTACATTTTATGTTGAAAA